>WNGF01010827.1_pt1 | contig 14892 bp, 10 predicted proteins | sample 5400641 | NCBI WGS metagenome assembly WNGF01 (sample SAMN13153371, study PRJNA577476) | soil metagenome | isolation source: 80 cm soil or saprolite under grassland replicate 2 | place: USA:California | collected 2016-06-15
GCAACAGAGATAAATAAGTTGTCAACATTAGAACCAATCTCGTAAGATTGTGGCTTAAGAATAAGTGTATATTTTTTTGTATCAATTACTTTTTTATAAGCATCAGCTATCTGCCGATATAAAGGCTGAGCTAACTGGCCTCTTTTATTTTCAAATTTATTTTGCGCAATTTGTTGCCAGTAAACAATATTTGTCGTCATTTTTTTGCGCTCACCTTCTGTATAATCCAGCAATGCTTTTGACTTTTTACCCTGAGCAACCAAAACTGAATCTGCTTTATAAGTGCTGTCCAAACGCTTATATTCATTTGTATACACCTCATACTCAGCATTCAGCGAATCATTTTGGTAAATTTGCAAAAGGCTGTCTACATTACGATATTCGGGCATAACCTGTACCATAATATCTATATCGAATACGCCAATTTTCATTTGCTGTGCGTGTACGTTTTTACCTGCAAATAAAACAGCAGTTAAAATAAGTACGGAAAAGAAAACTTTTTTCATTTTTGTTCTGTTGAAATTATTAATTGATTTTTGATGACTGATTTTATCTGGTACCCAATTGCGCAAAACTTCATTACTCTTCTCTTTCTCCAATTTGGGTCGGCAAATATAATAGTAATCCTTTGGTTTTCTCGACTATAAAATGTTAACTGCTGAGAACCTGAATTTTGTTTGAACCCAGATTTTGTAGTTGGAAATGATTTCTTCAAATTCAATCCTACTGCCGCACTGGAAACAGTGGCAGAAAAACATTCTGTTATATAAACTGTCATTTTTCACATTGCTGTTTTTTGAAGTCGTTTATTTGATTTTTGGGCTGTTTATCAATGAATTTGATTAAAAAGTTTCAACTGCACAGCAGTTGAAAAGGAATTATAGAATCTGCTTTTTTGACAAAATAGTTTTAACTGCAAAATCTGGGTTGAATGCAATGAAACCTAATTTAGAAATGTTTAAATAAAAAACCACACCTGTCTGTTACATGGTCTCTTTCATTAGCTATTTTTTCTGTTAAGGCTTTTTATTCGGAGCAGAAGGATTTGTTTTTTGAGGTACAGTATTAGCTGTTTTTGGCGCATCCGGATCACCGCCAAGATACAAAAGCTCCTGTGGTAATGATGTAAGCTTTAGTTCTTTTGCAACAGAGATAAAAAGATTATCTACCGGGAAAAGATTATCGCCGGGATTACCAGGCTCATAAGCACCCGGCTTGAGAACCAATGCATACTTTTTTTGACTAACTACTTTTTTATAAGCTCCATACACTTGCTCATACAAAGGTTTGGCCAATTGAGATCTTTTATTTTCATATTTAGTCTGTGCAATTTGTTGCCAGTAGGCAAGATTCATATACATTTCCTGGCGTTTACCACCAGTATAATCTAATACAGCTTTTGGTTTGCCTGCTGCTGAATCTGCTTTCCAGGTGCTGTCGAGACGTTTATATTCGTTTGCATAAATACTATATTCGGTAGCAAGCGAATCATTTTGATAAATCTGTAACAGACTATCAACATTGCGGTATCCAGGCATAGCTGTTACCATATTATCTATATCGAATACGCCGATTTTCAGTTGCTGTGCCTGAACTTTTTCAGTTGAAAACAAAACGGCAGCTAATACGAGTAAGGAAAAGAAACCTTTTTTCATTTTTGTTTTTCCGGAATTTATTTGTTGATGATTTATTTTATTTGATACCTAATTCGCGCAATACTTCATCGCTCTTGTCTAATTTTGGATCGGCGAAAATAACAGTAATTCCTTCGCTTTTATCCAATATAAAATCATAGCCCCGCGCAACGGCAATTTTTTGTACCGCGTTATAAACCTTATCCTGCAAAGGTTTAACTAATTTTTCCCTTTCTTTAAAAAGATCTCCCTGGTAGCCAAAACGTTTTTTCTGCAGTTCACGCAATTCTTTTTCTTTATTAAACAATTCGTCTTCGCGTTTCTTTTTAAGATCCTCGCTTAGCATAAATTGCTCTGCATCATAATCCTTATACATTTTATCAAGATCAGCCTGTCTCTGGTCAATTTCTTTTTGCCATTGGTTGCTTACATCCTGAAGTTTTTTATCTGCATCCACATATTCCGGCATCTTACCAAGAATATATTTTGTATCAATAATTGCGTAGCGCTGTGCATAAGAACTAACAGTAAACAGCATAAAGGTTGCAGCAATCAGGAAAAACTTTTTCATACAAATTTGTTTTAATGAATTTAAGGTACTGCTTTTATTAATCTGGTTCAAAACCTAACATAAATGTAAATCTTGAAACATCTTTAAAGGATGAGCCAGGCCCGTATCTGTCTAACCCTATACCATAGTCAAAGCCAAGCAAACCAAACATGGGAAGGAAGAAGCGCATACCAACTCCAACAGATCTGCGCAGGCGAAAAGGATTATAATCTTTGAAAGAATACCATCCGTTTGCAGCTTCAAAGAAAGTTAAACCATAAATAGTGCTGCTGGCTGCAGTACTAAACGGATAACGTAATTCAAGCGTATATTTATTAAAGATGGTAAAGTATTGTGATGCACCCTGCTGATCAGGATTTACTCTCGGATCGGATGTTTCATAAACGGGATAACCTCTGTGTGCAATAATATCATAGCCCAATAACGCATAACTGTTACTTATTCCCGCATCACCCACCTGGAAGCGTTCAAAGGGAGAAATTTGTAAATCGGGATTATAACGCCCAAGATATCCAAACTTGGCAGCAAGTTTCATTACAAACTGTTTATTATGCTCTTCACCTTTAGGACGTCCGATGGGTACATACCATTCACCGGTAAAGCGCCACTTATGGTATTCAATCCACTCATAAGGATTTGCGGAATGAACGATATCTTTGTTAAAAAGCGAATAAGGTGGCGTTAATGCGACACTCAATGAAAAGTTAGAACCGGTGCGCGGAAATATTTGCTGGTCAAGAGAATAACGGCTTAGATTTATTCTGAAACTAAGGTTATTGGAAAAACCATTATTAAAAATTGACCCATCTCTAAGATGAAGATTCTGATCTATTGCATAGTTTTTGAGCCTGTACCTGGCATAATTAAAAGTAAAGCCAAGAGAAAAATAATCATCAGGCCATTTTAATTGTTTTTGTAAACCAACCGAAAAACCAGTAGTCTTAAAAAAAGAAGTGTCAGCTGCAGATTTTTCGTAAGTGCCTGTATAAGGATTATATGCATTTGCAAATTTGGTATCGTAAAAGCTAACAGATAATGCATTTCTTTTTTTGCCGCCCAGCCAGGGTTCTGTAAAAGAAATATTGTAAGAGCGGTAGGCGCGGCCATTGCTCTGCACGCGCAAACTTAACTTTTGCCCATCACCTACGGGTAAAGGATCCCATGCTTTTTTATTCCAAATATTCCTGATGGAGAAGTTATTAAAAGAAACACCGAGTGTACCGGTCAATCCTATGCCACCACCAAAGCCGGCGCTCAATTCAAGCTGGTCACTTGATTTTTCTACCACTTGCCAGGTTACGTCTACAGTACCATCATCAGGGTTTGGAACTATGTTTGGATTAATTTTTTCCTGGTCAAAAAATCCGAGGTTGGCTATTTCACGCTGAGAGCGAATCACATCACTGCGGCTGAATTTTTCTCCCGGCAGTGTTCGTAGTTCCCTGCGAATTACATATTCTTTTGTTCTTTCATTTCCGGTAATACGTATGTTTTTCCAGGTAGCTTGCGGACCTTCACTTATACGGATTTCAAAATCAATTGTATCATTATATACTGCTGTTTCTATAGGATCAACTTTAAAGAAAAGATAACCATCATCCTGATAAAGCCCACTGATATCTCCCCCTTCTGGGGTGATGGTTTTACCAAGTTTTTTATTTAGTAATTCAAGATTATAAATATCACCTTTATTAATCCCAAGAATGGCAGTAAGCAAAGAATCAGGATATTTTGTATTGCCTCTCCACGTAATATTACCAAAATAGTATTTGTGCCCCTCACCTACTTTAATATCAATATTCAAACTTGGCCTTCTGGCGGTGTCTACCGTATATACGGTGTCTTTTACAATAGTGGCATCACGATAACCAAGGGAGTTGTAATAATCAAGAATTTTTTCTTTGTCTTCTTCGTATTTTTTACTGTCAAATTTTGCTGAAGAAAAAAGTTTAAGACGTACGTAAGGATCTAAAACACGTTTTGTTTTTGTAAATGAGAGAAATCCTTTTTGTCTTAGATAATCACTGAATGTATAGCGTGTCGGATTGGCAAAGCCTCCTGTATCACTGCTTGGATAAAGCGTAATGCGGGTCATTTCCTTAGTACCCTTCATTTGCTTTTTCAGCTTCATCTCATCTACAGTATTATCAACAAAATTGATTTGGTTTATTTTTACTTTGCTGCCCTTTGTAATATAAAAAACAAGTGCAACTGAATTTTCCAAACCGGTATCCTGTTTTGTTTCTATTCTTGTTTGTACATTTCTAAAACCCTTCTCGAAATAAAATTTATCAATAGCATCGAGTGCAGTACGCCTCATATTTTCTGTTACAACCCTGCCTTTTATTAATCCTGTTTTTGGACCTAAATCATCCGCTTCACTTTTACCGATGCCTTTAAAAGAAAAATTTGAAAGCCTTGGTCTTTCGGTTACATTTATTTCAAGATAAATATTTGTGCCTTCAAGTTTCGTAATATAAATAGTGACATCACTAAAATAATTTTGTGCCCATAATTTTTGGATAGCTTTTGAAAAGTTATCAGCACCGGGAAGTGAAATTTCATCACCTACACTAAGACCGGAAACAGAAATGAGCAATGCTTCATCAAAGTATTTGTTACCGGTTATTTTAATACCTGCAATCTTATATTTTTGAGCTGTTTTCTGGTTAAGAATATTCAGCAGTTCTGCATCAAGTGAAGTAACAGGTTGTGTAGTATCAGTGTTAGCAGGATTATTGGGTACTTGTGCATGTGCAACAGTTTCCCAAAAGCCGAAAGTGGAAAGCGCTAATAAAAAAATGTAAAATCGCTGCATCCGGTTATATTTAATGCATCTGAAGGTGAACTGCAGTTGCTTTTTTTCTAAGTTTGGGCAAATTAAAAGGAATAATCAGAACTGTTTCAAAACTGTTTGTTAAAACAAATAGATATATTTTTTAATGAGCTACTTCTTCGTGTTTTAATTGTTCGCTTATTTTACCAAAACGTCTTTCACGGCTCTGAAAATCAATAATAGCATCATAAAGATTTTCTTTTCTGAAATCCGGCCAGCGCACATTGGTAAAATATAACTCGGCATAAGCAAGTTGGTATAATAAAAAATTACTGATACGGTATTCGCCACTTGTGCGAATCATTAATTCAGGGTCAGGAAATTCACTTGTAGTAAGGTATGATTGAAGTGTATCCTGTGTGATAGAAGAAGGGTCAATCTTTCCTGCCTTCACATCAAAAGCAATATTTTTTACAGCATTTACCAATTCCCAGCGGCTGCTGTAGCTAAGCGCCATAATAAGATTCATTCCAGTATTTTCCGCAGTTTCCGCCAGCACATCAAGCAATTCAATTCTTGCACTTTCGGGCAGCATTTTCATATCCCCAATAACATGAACCTTAATGTTATTTTTCTTTAAATCCGGAGTCTCCTTTTTAATGGTGTCAACAAGCAGTTCCATTAAACCCGTTACTTCATATGCTGGTCTGTCCCAGTTCTCTGTACTAAAGGCATAAAGGGTTAAGTATTCAATGCCAAGTTCGGCGGCGCTTTCCACTATATCACGTACACTTTCCACACCGTGAAAATGACCGTAAAGCCTGTCCTGACCTTTTTCTTTAGCCCAACGGCCATTGCCATCCATAATTATGGCTACATGTTTGGGGAGACGGGTTTTATCAATATTATCCAACAATTCCTGCATATTCCTGTACTGTTTAAGGGAATGCAAAATTAGTAAAATACACGGCTTTCCTGCATTTACCTGAAATTTTAAGGTTAATGTAGCAATAATTGAATGTTGCGGGTGAAGGATATCTTTATTATGGCATGGTAGCCGTTGCAACTGAAGGTCACACAAACTAAAGACTGTAAACCGAAGACTGCAACTGTAAACCGATTTCTTCTTATGCTCTTTTCTCGGTTTTTTCTTCTTCATCAGATAAATACTTTCTCTCCTGCAGTGAGATTACCTGCTTTATTCTTGTGGAAACGGTAGAAGGCCACTGCATCAAATAACTGATGATAAAATTGTCTTTTAAACTATTCTTCAAATTGCTGCGCAAAAGTTTTACCACAAAATCCTTTTCCACTTCGCCAGTTTCCTGCACACGTTTTAATAATCTGATGGCAAACATAGCGAGCAAAGCACCAATCAAAAACAGGAAGTTCCATTGATGTAGTGCAAGCACATGTATCTCTTTCATGCCATTAGGACTACCCCATTGAATATTCCAGTTGAGTTGCCTGTTGGCAAAGAAATCTGCAAGCCATCCGCCGATCAATGGTGCAATAGAGGAAAAGAATGCGGTAATAATATTTTTTGTAGACAGGTACACAATGGCATCTTCTCTTGGCGCCAGTTTTAAACCAATATTTGTCAATGAAAGATTGATGCCTGCCGTAGCAATTCCGGTGATTATGTTTATAATGGCTAACAAAATAACATTAGTGAATTCATTAGCAGATGCGCCCACAAAACACCATGCAATAATGCAACAGATATATAACGGAGCACCAATTGCTATAATAGTTTTATTGCTGTAACTATCAGCGTATCGTCCCCAAAGTTTAATAGATCCAATGCTGCTTAATTGCGTTAAGATGCCAAGAGCGATAATGTATGATAAAGGCAACCCGATTGTCTTCATCATGTAAACAGAAAAGAAAGGTGTTGCAATATTTAAAGCAAATACCCATGCAGAATTAAATATCAAAAGATTGCGGAAATTACCATTCTTCAATGGCTTTTTAAAAAGTTTAAATATGTTTTCATTTGCCAGTTGAGATTGCGGTTCAGGAGTCCGCGATAAAAAGAAAGCACCGCACAAACCAATCGCACCACCTGCAATAAACATGCACGCATAGGCAGTTAATACGGCGTCCGGATTATGTTTCTTTACAAAGTCAAGCATGAATGCTATTGTAAGACTCATTATAACATTAAGCATTTGAGTCAACCTGCTTCTGTGCGAAAAATATGTACCCAACATTTTTTCTGGTACTAAATCTTTCATCCACGAATTCCAGCTTGGCCCGGCAATAGAGCCAAAGAAATAATAAAAGAAAAGGAAGAAGATAAGTACTTGTATAGTAGTGGCTGAAGAGAACAATAAGGGCAGGGTGCCAATTATCAGCAAAGGAAAACGTGCAAGGAATGCGCATATTACTGAAACAGCCCTGCGGTTATTATATTTTTTTACCAGCCATATTGATAATAATTGAAAGATGTTTGTGAATGTAGGTAGCGCAGCAAGTACACCAATTTGAAAATTGGAGGCGCCCATCAGCAATGCCATAGATACAAGGAAGGCTCCGCCTGTAAGTGCAGTCATCGCTTCTGCGGCAAGACCATCTTTAATCACCAGTTTTAAACCGGTCTGTACCTGTTGTTCAGTTAATTGTTTACTTGGACGTAAGTTCATGGAACTTTCCTGATATATCTTTAACGTTTAAGGAGCTGTAAAAATTGAAGCGTTGGTAGAAAAGCAGTTAAGAAAATATGGCGAAACAAAGTGGTCATATGCTTTCACTCTAATTTTCCAAGGCTTATGGATTTTGATATCAAATGTAGTATTAGATAAAATGAATGTGGCTTTAAAACGAATTAAAACATTTTAGTTTAACCAAAATTTAAAAATGAATTTGTTGATATTATGTGGAGAAATTCTGTTGTTTCTTAAAGAATTTTGCGAACATTTAAACTTGGAAATTATTAATAAACTAAGTTCTCTTTCCCCAACAAAAAAGAACCAATTACCAATGCATCAAATGGTGATGTCCAGAAACATTCAACTGCATCACGTGGCGTGCATACAATGGGTTCTCCTCTTGTATTGAATGAAGTATTTACCAGTACGGGAACACCTGTAAGTTTTTTAAACTCTTTCAGCAATGCATAATAACATGGATGTTGTCGCTGATTAATGGTTTGTATTCTTGCAGTGCCATCCACATGCCGCACCGCAGGAATATTGTCTGCCTTATCATCATTAACATCATACACAAACAACATGAAGGGAGAATAAGAAGCATCATTAAACCATTCCGGCGCATCTTCTTCCAATACCACGGGTGCAACCGGGCGAAAATCTTCACGGTCTTTAATATCATTCAGTCTTGCCTGCATCTCCGCGTGTATAGGGGATGCAAGAATAGAACGACTTCCCAAGGCTCTTGGTCCAAATTCCATGCGACCCTGATACCAACCAATCACTTTATCCTGTGCAAGAATCTGAGCAGCTTCTTTTGCAACATTATTTAGTCTGCGGTAGGACACTTTTGTCCATTTCAAGAAGGCTTCTATTTCTTCATCAGTATATTCAGGGCCCCAATATGCATGTTCCATAACAAATGATCTTTCGTTTGTTTTTCTTTGCTGAACATCTACCCATAAAGCGGCTCCTAAGGCAGTGCCTGCATCTCCAGCGGCAGGCTGCACCCAAATATTTTTAAAAGGACCTTTATCTCTTATCACTGCATTCATCACGCAATTCAATGCAACGCCACCCGCCATGCATAAATTCTCTTCATGTGTCGCTTCATATAACCAGTTTATCAGTTGCAGTACGGTTGCTTCCAGCACTTTTTGCAGTGAGTATGCAATATCAAAATGTTTTTGCGTGAATGGCCCATTGCGTTTTCGTGCAGGACCAAACATAAGATTAAGGCGATATTCGTCAATTGTATATTTGCCATTTTTTCCAAGTTGAATCAGCGAACTGAATTCATCAAGATAGGTTGGCCTGCCGTAAGAGGCAAGTGCCATCACTTTATATTCATCAGAAGAATGCAAAAAACCAAGATGAGCTGTAACTGCTTCATACAACAATCCTAAGGAATGAGGAATCAACACCTCGCTTAGTTTTTCAAGCTGGTTTCCTTTGCCGAGATAATAAGTGGTGCCTACATTTTCTCCTCTGCCATCAATAGTCAACACTGCTGCATGCTGATAAGGTGAAACAAACAATGCACTTGCTGCATGTGCAATATGATGGTCTACAAAATGCCATTCAAAATCATCTGCGGTTGTACTATCAAACCTTTTTTGCAAGTGATGCGGGTAACCACTCACCAACAACTTAGCTGCACGCCTGATAGAAGAAAGATAGAGATCATCAAGGCCTGGATACACTTCTATTTTATTAATATCAGGATCAAATGAATAGGCGATATGATCTACTTCACTTAAATGAATGCCCGCTTCTTTAAGACAATAATCAATCGCATGATACGGTAATTCATAGGCGGAAAAAGGTGTCGGTCTTTTTCCGTGCTTCACATGTGTAAATCTTTCTTCTTCCGCAGCCGCTATTAATTCTCCGTCTTTTATAAGTGACGCAGCAGAATCATGAAATGCTGCATTGATTCCAAGAGTGTACATGAGTGTCTGTGTTCATTTTATAGAATAAGAGACATGCAACTTCTTCATATTTAATGCCAACATGGTTGAGGGTATAATTTTCTACAGACAGTTTTCAGTCCCCAGTTGCCAGTTTTCAGTCCCCAGTTGCAACTTGCGACCTGCAACCTTGTAAGCTGTGACCGGAAATTGTATTTTAAACTTATATGCTAATGAGTGTTATTTTTGCAGCATGGCAAGAATACAAACCGAGAAAGATGTTTCCCGCAAGGAAGTGATCCTGAAAGCATCAGCAAAATTGTTCAGGGAAAAAGGTTATAAAGCCGCAAGTATGCGTGATCTCGCTGTAAAGGTTGGGGTAGAAGCTGCAAGCCTTTATAATCATATCCGCTCAAAAGCTGAATTGCTGCATGATATATGTTTTAATGTGGCGAATGTTTTTTTTGAGCACCTTGGTGTTGTAGAAGCAACCGATGCTCCTGCCATAAATAAATTGGAAACTTTATTGCGCTTTCATATACGACAGATGCTCGAGAATTTTGAAGAAGTATATGTAAGTGACAGGGAATGGCGCTATTTGGCAGAACCATATTTATCGAATTACCGCAACCAGCGACGCAGCTATCGCAGACGGTTTGCAGCAATTATACAACGCAATTATACAACTGGGCATTGAGCAGGGACAAATCAATAAAATTGACGCCTCCACTGCCGTGCTCATTTTACTGCATGCAATTGGAGGTATAGATTCATGGCATCGCAGCACACATAAAATAAGCGGTGAAGAACTTGAAGAAAATATGGTAACAATACTTATAGAAGGGCTAAAAAAATAATTGTGACAACCGTTTTTGATTAAATGATTTCCATCGCATGTCAGTTCATTTTGAAAAGATTCGTATAAAACAGATAAGACGTGAAACCCCCGATTGTGTGTCTATTGTTTTTGATATACCTCAGGAATTACAGGAAAAATTTTTTTATAGGCATGGGCAACATCTTACCATGCGCACTTTTATCAATGGTGAAGAAATTCGCCGCTCATACTCGTTGTGCAGTTCACCATTAGAGAACGAATGGAGAATAGCAGTGAAAAAAGCCGAAGCTGGTTTGTTCTCTACTTATGCCAATCAAGTTTTAAAAACCGGAGACCTTCTTGAAGTAATGCCTCCGCTCGGCCATTTCTATACAGAAGTTAATCCTGCTTATAAAAAATCTTATGTAGCTTTTGTCGCAGGCAGTGGCATTACGCCGGTTATATCCGTTATCAAAACTATTTTAGCTACTGAGCCCAACAGCAGTTTTACACTTGTTTATGGCAACCGTAACAGAAGCTCTATCATTTTTCGTGAACAACTTGAAGCACTGAAAAATAAATATATTAATCGGTTTAGCCTTATTCATGTGCTTAGCCGTGAAATGACAGATGCACCTATCAATCATGGAAGAATAGATGCAGCAAAATGTGCTTTGCTTTTTGAAAAAGTAATAGACATTCATGCAGATGAATTTTTTATTTGTGGTCCTGAAGAAATGATTTTTACTGTAAAAGATTTTTTACAAAAAAAAGGGGTTGAAGAAAAGAAAATTCATTTTGAATTATTTACTACTCCGGGCATTAATCAAAAAGTAAAAACTAAAACTAAAAAACACGAGCAGACAGAAAAAGCAAAAAGTCATGTAACCGCTAAACTAGATGGAATCATTTTTGGGTTTGATGTTGATTATGATGACGATGCTATTTTGGATGCAGCATTGAAACAAGGCGCTGATCTTCCTTACAGTTGCAAAGGTGGAATGTGTTGTACCTGTAAAGCAAGATTACTGGAAGGTGAAGTTAAAATGGATGTACATTATGGACTTGAAGCCGAAGAAATTGAAGAAGGTTTTATTCTTGCCTGCCAGTCACATCCAAAAACAGAAAAGGTGGTAATTGATTTTGACATTAAATGATGAGTGGAAATAAGTTGCAGGTGCACGTTACAAGTTGCAAAGAACTACAAATTGTTTCCTAATTCTCGCTGTATTCAGGTTGTATCAGTTTGAAACAGTTTCTTATAATTTCAAATTTTACTTCCTGTGCAGTTTCCATGGGTTCTCCGTCAATATGCAGTGGTGCATATTTGAGATTTTTGATGTTGAGTGAATGTGTTTGAAAATAAAGCACATTCTTTTTTGAAATATCTTCTACCAGTTGCTGCAATTTATTATTACCACGCAACTGCTTTAATATGGCGAAGGGAAGTTTAGCCTTATTCATTTTCTGTACTATAACTACATCAAGCAAGCCATCATTTAAAATCGCTTTTGGTGCAATTGTAAAATTGTTGCCAAACTGGTTGCCATTCGCAACGCTGATAAAAAATGCATCTGTAAAGAATGAAAAATTATCGAGTACAATTTCGAACTGGTAAGGCTGTGCCTTAAAAAAGTGAATAATGCTTTGTTGGGTATAAGTAAGTAAACCACGTGCTGCTTTGTTTGCAAATTCATGAGCAACTTTTGCATCGAAACCAAGACCACTCAACATACAGGAAAAATGATCATTAACTGCAAAAGCGTCCACAGCTGCCGCATGACCATGAATGATGATGTCAATTGCTTTTTGAAGATTTCTTGGAATGTTGGCAGCAAGTGCAAAACCATTGCCGCTTCCTAATGGTATTATGCCGAACCTGACAGGTTCGGTATGCAATGACTGAACAACCTGGTTTACTGATCCATCGCCACCAATTACAATTACATCTGTAATATGCTCCTGTTGAATTTTATATTTCAGAAAATCGTAATTGCCACCAGGATCGGTAGGTATAATTTCAAAATCAATTTTTTCTTTTTTAAAGGCGGTTTCTATGTATTTCAATACCACTTCTTTTTTGGAAGTACCTGAAATAGGGTTAACCAGGAAAATAATTTTACGCATAATCTATTCAATGCTTTTGCAAGGCAATCTTAACTTTAATTATTCTAAACTCTCCGGGACAAATTTATAAACATTAATAACGAATGCCGCGAAACTTTCTTTTTACTAACACTACTTTATGAATAAATTAATTCCTTTTTACACCATTATTAATTTAACTTCTACTAAGTGTTAGACAACATCAACATCTTTTACTATAACTATTTTTATGCCTTTTAGTTTTACATCAAGGTTTTTATTCTAAAGATTTATATTGGGTAAAAGATTCTACATTTCTTTTAAACAATGTAAACTCTTTTACAAATCATGGATTGAAAGAATCTTCATTATTACGGAACTCGTGTATTCAAAAGTTATTCTCTTATAAATCGCGCTTATTGTATTTGCAAAATATAAATCATAACGGGGTACATGAACTACGAGCGTTTCTGTTTGTGCATTTTAATAACAACTATCTTCGCAACACTCAAATTGAATTAGCTGCCATGCATTTTGAAAGAAAGCATCTTACCAATGATGAATTAATATCTATCTATAAAAAGTTATTACTACCACGTTTGATTGAAGAGAAAATGCTTTTGCTTTTACGACAAGGCAAAATAAGCAAATGGTTTAGTGGTATCGGCCAGGAGGCCATTGCTGCTGGATGTGCACTTGCATTGGAGCCTGATGAATGGATAATGCCTTTGCACCGCAACCTTGGCGTTTTTACAACACGCAATATTCCTTTACATAAATTATTTATGCAGTGGCAGGGAAATAAGGAAGGATTTAGTAAAGGAAGAGAAAGAAGTTTTCATTTTGGCACAAAAGAATTTCACATCTGTGGCATGATCTCTCATTTAGGTCCGCAGTTAGCAATAGCAGATGGCGTTGCACTTGCTTATAAATTAAAAAAAGAAAATAAAATTTCCCTTGCATTTACAGGCGAAGCCGGTACCAGCGAAGGTGATTTTCATGAAGCATTAAATGTTGCATCTGTCTGGGATTTACCTGTAATATTTATCATTGAAAATAATGGATATGGTTTGAGTACTCCGGTAAGAGAACAATACCGTTGTGAAAATCTTATTGACAGGGCAAAAGGTTATGGTATAGAGGGCGTACGCATTGATGGAAACAATATACTTGCTGTTATTGACACAATAAAAGGTGTACGTGAATATTGCATAAGAGAACAAAAGCCGTACCTCGTAGAATGCACTACATTTCGTATGCGTGGTCATGAGGAGGCAAGCGGCACCAAATATATCCCCAAAGAATTGTTTGAAGAATGGGCGTTAAAAGATCCGATCATAAATTTTGAAAGATATTTATGTAACGAACATGTAGTTAACGAAGCTGAAATTAATAACATAAAAGAAGAAATAAAACAACATATAGAATCAGAATTACAAATTGGTTTTCGTGCTGAGACATTGATTCCGGATAGTGAAAAAGAATTGCATGAGGTATATGCACCAAAGGCACAAGTGCAAAGTAAGAAGTACGAAGTACGAATAATAGATAATTCTAATCAACCGGCAATTGGTAACCCGCAATTAACAACTGACAACCGGCAACTGGGAACTACTGAAAAACGTTTTATTGATGCTATTAAAGAAGGCTTGCGCCAATCCATGCATCAACATGAGAATTTAATTTTAATGGGCCAGGATATTGCAGAATATGGAGGAGCGTTTAAAATAACAGAAGGGTTTGTACAGGAGTTTGGCAAGTCAAGAGTACGCAATACACCATTATGTGAAAGCGCAATTCTTGGTGCTGCATTGGGATTAAGCCTTGAAGGTTTTAAAAGCATGGTGGAAATGCAATTTGCAGATTTTGTAACAGTAGGTTTTAACCAGGTTGTAAATAATCTTGCTAAAATATATTATCGTTGGGGACAAAATGCGGATACTGTTATTCGCATGCCAACGGGTGCAGGCGTGGGCGCCGGCCCCTTTCATTCGCAAAGTAACGAGGCATGGTTTGTACATACGCCGGGATTAAAAGTGGTATATCCTTCAACGTCAATTGATGCAAAAGGATTACTTATTGCGGCTATAAATGATCCAAATCCTGTTATGTATTTTGAGCATAAGGCTTTGTATCGCAGTATAAATGGTTTAGTGCCCGATGAATATTTTGAAATTGAAATTGGCAAAGCGCGTCTTGTGCTGGAAGGAAGCGACATCAGTATTATCACGTATGGAAGTGGAGTGCATTGGGCAACTGAATATGCACAGCAGCATTCTGATATTTCCATTGACATACTTGACCTGCGAACTCTGCTTCCTCTGGATTATGATGCGATTAAAAGTTCTGTTTCAAGAAGCGGAAAAGTTTTATTGCTGCATGAGGACACTTTAACCGGTGGTATTGGCGGAGAAATAAGTGCGTGGATAACGGAACATTGTTTTGAAA
>WNGF01008222.1_pt1 | contig 14891 bp, 13 predicted proteins | sample 5400641 | NCBI WGS metagenome assembly WNGF01 (sample SAMN13153371, study PRJNA577476) | soil metagenome | isolation source: 80 cm soil or saprolite under grassland replicate 2 | place: USA:California | collected 2016-06-15
GGCGGCCACCGTATGGCCCAGCGCCGCCTTGTTCCCGACGACGAGCGCCCGATGCGCTCTCGCCGAAGACCAGCTTGATCGCGGCCGTCTCGTTCTTGTCGTTCCACGGGGTGCCCGTCCCGTGCGCGTTGATGTACGGCGGCCCCGCCGATGCTGTGGGCGGCCGCCGCGCACGCCCCGTCCACGTTGATCAGCAGTCCGCCCAGCCCGAACCGGATGGAAACGTTGGACGAAGGAGCGGTGTCCATCGAGGTCGGGATGACGAGGGGCCCGCGCCAGCCGTGCAGGTAGTAGTCGCGGAAGAAGTTGTCGCTCGCGCTGTAGCCGCCGATCGAGCTGCCGATCAGGACGGCCACGTCCCTTCGCTCCACCCCGTTCTCCGACAACCCCGCTTGACGCACGGCCTGGCTCGCCGCGACGACGGCGAGCTGGGAAGAGCGGCTCAGCCGGCGCACTTCCTTCCGGTCGAAGTGCTCACGGTCGTATCCCTGGACGACAGCGCCGGTCCGGCTGGTGAGGGAGGCGAAGGCGTCGTCCTTGAGCGCTGCGACGCCGGATTCCCCTCCGATGAGCCGCCGCCAGAACTCGTCGACCGCGCAGCCGAGGCAGCTCGCCACGCCGAGGCCGGTCACCACCACACGCTGCGGAACCATGGACGGAGACTCGCGATCCGCCGGCGTCACGTCGCCTGGCGGTGCCGCGAGTCTCACCATGAATCGTGCTGTCTCGCTGGACCCCGTAAGCGCAGGTTCACACGCGATCTCGGATCTCCTTCGCGCCCGCCGTGAAGGCCTTGTCGTACTCCTTCGCAGTTCCGGTCATAGCTCCTCCTCGCCACCGCTTCTTACAGTTACTCCTTCATCCAAGCGCCCCCGCGGCCTTCTCGAGACGAACCCGTGCGGGGATGCATCACCGCAACGATCGCGCCGCGAACGTTGTCGACGCGTTATCCACGCCTCGCACCCGGCGTTCGGCTACGACCCGAGATCGAGTCGAAGCTGAACTGCGGGGTCGGTCAGGGTGTGCGTTGTTTCAGGCGCGGAGGACCCTCCCGGCATTCGGTACGTCCCCGGGCTTCACGAAGATCACCATTCCGAAAGTGTCGCGTGATGCGGCGCAGCCGTTCGCGGCAACGCAGTTGATCCCGGCATCGGCGAGGCGCTTCAAAACGTCGTGAGCGGCGCCGACATGGTCGTCGCCTTGAACGAAGAAACACTCCTTCCTCCCCGCGAGATGGAGCCCCGCGATCTTTGCGGCGGCCACCAGCTCCTCCGGGTCCTCGGGAACGATCGTCAGCTGAGCTTTCCCGCCGCCGCTCGGGAACGCGGTGAAGGAGAGCAGGTTCACGCGAGCGTCCTTCAGCTTCGCCAGCACGCGGGTGCCCTCGCCGGGCCTGTCATCGAGCCAGAAATAGAAGTAATCGACCCGTCGGATATTCTCGGGCATGTCGCGCTCCTGCTGCGGCGTTCGCGTGCGGCGCAGGCGGGGTCAACTACCGCGCGGGGAAGGGCCCCGCGTGACCATGGTCCTACCGGATTCCCTTACGGCAGGCGGACGAGGAGAAGGCCAAGCAGGTGCTGCACACCCACCGCCTCCGTCGCGAGTGGCCGCGACGAGCGCGAGCCCGTCAGCAGGATCGCGCGCGCTGTCGTTCGGAGCGCGCGTGCGTGCGAGCCAGCGATGTGGACCCGCCGTCCTCGCCGGCGACGAGTCGGTCGCCACGCGGGCTGGCGTGGACCCGGGTGTGCGTCATCCGCATGACACGCCTGCTCTCGCGCTTGGGTGGGGCGGGTGCCCAGAATCTCGACATGCAGGCAGTCGTTCTCGTCATCGACGACGATCCCTCGCTGCTCGCGACGCTCGGCGAGGCGTTGACCACGGACGACACTGCCCCGATCCTCGCCACCGCCGCTGACGCGCTGCGCGAGATCAAGCGCGGGATGGTGCCGGATGCCATCGTGATAGACCTCGACATTCCAGACGGCTGCGCCGTCCTCGCGGAGCTGGAGCGTGCGATGCCGGATCTCGTTCCCGTCATCACGCTCAGCTCGGCGCCGCGGCGCCTTCTCGAGGCCGGAGTCGCGGACGCGGTCGTGATGAAGCCGTTCGAGGTCGGGCAGCTCCGCAGGTGCGTACACCACGCCTGCGAGCAGCCGCGTGGTGCGCTGTGATACGGCGCAGTTGCGCGAAGCTCGCGAGCGCGCGGCGCGCCGCGGGTCGGAAGCGGCGGCGGGCCGTCACGGCTCCCCTCACAGCGGCGCGCCTGGCGGCACCTGCACGTAGTAGACGCCGCTCAGGAAATTGTTCGGGTGATTGTGCATCCGCACCGCGCCCCCGCGAGCGGCGACGTTGAGCCAGAGACCCGTAATCTCGCACGAGGCGGTTCCGACCTGGAGGACCGCGAGGACTTGCTCGATGCTCCGTCGGATGTGATGAACGACCGGCGCGAGATCGGGAATCGCGTGCAGCCCATGTCGCGACTGCCACACCTCTCCCCGCTCGAGCTCGGGCAGGCCGGCGCGCAGCGCGCGCAGCTGCTCAAGGAGCGCGCGGCGAACCGTTGCGCGCGCGTCAGTCCCGAGCCGTGATCTCCAGACGAACGTCGGTGCTGCGAGGTCCGGCGTCCGCTCGACCCGCCCCTGTGCCCCGTTCTCCGTCCTGTGCTCCGGCTCGCGGGATCCCGACGATCTTGTTCGGATCGTGAACGAGGAGCCACTCGCATTGGCCCGTGGTTGGGCGTGGTTGCGGAGCGATCGCGTTTTCAGCAGATGATCGAGCAGGCGGCGTCGATGGCTTCCGCGTATGCGCGCTACCACCTCGAGGGCGTTCCCGCCCCGGATCTCGTCCCGGGGCCACCACGGTTTCGCGTCGAAGTGAGGAAGCTGTCGCTCGCCCGCCTCCTCCTCCGGGAGCTCCTCCAGTACCGGGCGAACCTGGGCGTCGTCCTGAGCCGACCGTGCGTGTACGGAGTCTTCTCGGGGCCGCTTGGCGGCTTCGCGCCACGGGAGCGGTTGTGCGTCGGCTGTCTGCGCTGCACCGTCGAGTATCCAGAAGTGGTGCAGATCCACCCGGACCCGGAACGCGAGCGCCCCGGCGACTCGTTCGTGGGACCCGACGACGTCGACGCCATCCTCTACGAGTCCCGCACCGGTCGCGTCCCGGTGCGCGGCGCCGGGTACCGGGGGCGGTTCGGTGGCGAAGGATGGGACGGCATCTGGACCGACATGTCCGAGATCGTCCGTCCGACGCGCGACGGAATTCACGGACGCGAGGCGATCGGTACCGACGTCGACGTCGGTGCGTTCCCGCCGTGGCTCCGCTTCGACGCGGCGGCCGAGCCCCAGGGCTCGGTCCCGCGCTTCTTCACGATCCAGCTCCCTCTTCTCTTCGACCTCCCGCCGCGCTCTGCCGAATCGCCCGAGCTCCTCCACTCCCTCGCCGACGCGGCGCTGAGGCTCGACACGCTCGCCCTCGTCCCCGCGAGGTGGGCGGTGGATCCCGCCCTCCGTGGTCCGCACGTCGTGCCAGTCCTCTCGCCGCCCGAGTGGGGGGCCGTGAACGATCTCGACCCGCATCCGAGGATGCTCGAGCTCGACGGCTGGGATCCGGTGCGGTTCGCCGAGACGGTCCGCCGCTTCCCGGGATCGCTCGTCGCGGTCCGCGTTCCAGCGGAAGCGGACGTGCTCGGGATCGTCCGGGACGGCGCGCGCGTCATCCACCTCGTCGCCGACTATCACGGCGCCGCCGCGGGGTTCTTTGGCGACGCCATCCGGAGCACCCACCGGCAGCTCGTCGAGGCCGGCGTGCGGGAGGAGGTGACGCTGCTCGGGAGCGGCGGCATCGCTCGCGCCGAGCACCTCGCGAAGGCCATCATCTGCGGCCTCGACGCCGGCGCCCTCGACGTCGCCGTCTGCGTCGCGCTGCAGGGACGCTTCGAGGGAGAGGCGCGCGACCGCGGCTCGTGCCGGGTGCGGCTGCCACGGCTCGATCCACGCTGGGCGGCGCAGCGGATCGTGAACCTCGCAGCATCGTGGCGGGACCAGCTCCTCGAGGTTCTCGGCGCCATGGGCCTCCGCGAGGTGCGCCGGCTCCGGGGCGAGCTCGGCCGCGCCCTCTTCCAGTCCGAGCTCGAGCGCGACGCCTTCGCGGGGATCCGAGGCTATGAGCCGCGCGCGTGAGACGGCCCTGGACCTCGCGGTCGCCAAGCACACGGAGGCGCTCCGCCGCGGCTTCCGCGTCTGGCCCACGCTCGGCTTCCTGCCGCCGGCGCTCGGCGACGCGCGCTGGACGCCGGAGCTCATCCTCTCGACCTGGATCCAGGCAGAGAGCGGCCACGCCCCGGACGCCGGGCTCGAGCACCGGATCGGCAGGTCTGGCGGCGGATTCGACCGCCTCGGCTTCGGCTTCCCGCCGGCGGAGAACCAGCTCGGGAAGGCGGAGACGGTCGACACCTCGATCGCGCTCGGCTGCCGAGCCGGGCGACGGCTCGAGATCCCCATTCCCTGGTACGGAGCAGGGATGTCCTACGGGTCGGTGAGCGAGCGGATCATGCTCGCCCGCGCGAAGGTCGCTCGCGCGTGGAGGACGTTCACGTCGACCGGCGAAGGCGGCTACCCGGAGTCGCTGCTCGATTACCGCGACCACGTCATCGTCCAGGTCGCGACGGGCATGTTCGGCGTGCGCGAGGAGACGATCCTCTCCTCACCCATCATCGAGCTCAAGTACGCGCAGGGTGCGAAGCCGGGGCTCGGCGGCCACCTCCTCGCCGACAAGGCGACGGTGGCCGTGGCGCGGATGCGCGAGAGCGTGCCGTGGGTGAGCCTCTTCTCGCCGTTCCCGTTCCACAGCGTCTACTCCGTCGAGGACCATCGAAAGCACGTCGACTGGGTGAGGGCGATCCACCCGCAGGCGCTCGTCGCGGTGAAGGTGTCGACGCCCGCCGACGTCGACATGGTCGCCGTCGGGTCCTATCACGCAGGCGCCGACATCCTCGAGATCGACGGTGGCTACGGCGGCACCGGCGCCGCGCCGGAGATCGCGAAGAAGAACATCGCCATGCCGATCGAGCTCGCGATCCCGCGGGTGCACCGCTGCCTCCTCGAGGAGGGGATCCGAGACGAGCTCACCGTGCTCGCGAGCGGTGGCGTCCGCACCGCCTGGGACGTCGCAAAGGCGATCGCGCTCGGCGCGGACGGCTGCGTCCTCGGCACGACGGAGCTCGTCGCCCTCGGGTGCACCCGCTGCGCGAACTGCGAACGAGGCCGCGGCTGCCCCTTCGGCCTGACCACCACCGATCCCGAGCTCTCGCGGCTCGTCGATCCGGACTGGGGCGCCGAGCGACTGTCGCGGCTCTACGCGTCGTTCCAGCGGGAGCTCATGGGCATCCTCCGGCGCCTCGGGATGCGCACGGTGCGCGAGCTGCGCGGCCGCACGGACGTCCTCGTCTACCTCGCAGACGGAGGCGGCGATGGACGTTGAAGCGATCCTCGGGTCGCGGCGTCTCCTTCCGCGCCCGCCCGTCGTGCCTGCGCGGAAGCCGGAGGCCGAGGGCGGCTGCGGCGTCGTCGGGATGGCGGCGAGCGTCCCGGTCGAGGGACGCCATCTCTTGACGGCGCTCGGGCAGATGCGCAACCGCGGCAACGGCAAGGGAGGCGGCATCGCCGCCGCGGGGCTCGACCCCGGCTTCCTCGACGTCAGCCCCGAAGTCCTCGCCGAGGACTACCTCCTCGCGGTCGCCTACCTCGACCCCGCGGCGCGCATCGAGGTCGAGCGGTCCTTCCTCGAGCCCACCTTCGCCGTGGATCACGAGGCCGAGCTGCTCCCCCGTCCCGACGCACGCGCGGCGCTCGGGCTCGAGGTCGAGCCGCCTGCCGTGCGCTGCTACTTCGTGCGCGTTCGCCCCGATGTCCTCGACGAGTTCGCTCGGCGGCACGCGTTCTCCGACGCCGCCGCCGCCGCCGACGAGATCGTGTACCAGACCTCCTACCGCCTCCAGCGCGCGTTCTACGCGTCCGCAGGCGAGAAGCGCGCCTTCGTCCTCTCGCGCGGGAAGGATCTGCTCGTCGTGAAGATGGTCGGGTACGGGGACGATGTCCTCCGGACCTATGGCCTCGACGGGCTCCGCGCCCACGTCTGGATCGGGCATCACCGCTACCCGACGAAAGGACGCGTCTGGCACCCGGGAGGCGCCCACCCGTTCGTCGGGCTGCACGAGGCCCTGGTCCACAACGGCGACTTCGCGAACTACGCCTCGCTCTGCAGCTGGCTCGCGCAGCGGAGCGTCTACCCGCTCTTTCTGACCGACACCGAGGTCGCCGCCCTCGCCTTCGACCTCCTTCACCGAGTGTACGGGTATCCGCTCGAGTACGTCATCGAGGCGCTCGCGCCGACGACCGAGCGCGACTTCGCGATGCTCCCGCCGGCGAAGCAAAGGGTCTTCAGGATGCTGCGAGCGGTGCACGCGCACGGCTCGCCCGACGGACCCTGGTTCTTCCTGGTCGCCCAGTCCGACCCCCGCTCGCGCGCGTTGCGCCTCATCGGGATCACCGACACCTCGATGCTCCGGCCGCAGGTCTTCGCGGTTCAGCGCGGCGAGGTCACCGTCGGGCTCGCCGCGTCCGAGAAGCAGGCCGTCGACGCGGTCCTGGGGAGCCTCGCCGCCGCGGACGACCGGTTCTGGTCGCGTGCCGACCTGTACTGGAGCGCGCGAGGCGGCAGTCACACGGACGGGGGCGCCTTCGCGTTCACCGTGCACCGCGGCGGACCCGCGGGGGCAGGTCTCGTCGTCACCGACAAGTTCGGCCGTCGCATCGACGTGGACCCCTCGAAGCACGCGCCATCCGCGCGCGTCGCCACGCCGCGCGGTGATGACGAGCTGCGCCTCCTCGATGTCGGCGATCCTCCGGAGAAGATCTTCCTGCAGGTCGCGGCGCGACTTCCGGTCCTCGGCTACGCGCGACTCCCGGGACTTCTCGGCGCGCTCGTGCGGGCGGCGATCGACGACACAGGGCGGGAGCGGGCGCTCGCGGTCATCACCCTGCTCATGGACCGCCGTGTCCCGACCGGTCCGCTGAAGCGCAGCGCGATCCTTGCGCTCCTCGACCGCTCGCTCGCCGCCCTCGTCGAGGCGATCCGCCGCCAGTCGACCGCCGGATACTCCTGGATCGGGTGTGAAGATGTGCTCCCGGAGATCGCGGGAGCGACCGCCATCGTCGACGCTCGGGAGTTCGCCTCGGAAGGACCCCGTTCGCTCTCCCGCGCGCTCGTGACGCTGCACCAGCGCGGCTTTCGCCGGATCGTCGTCGCGAACGTGCGCGGGCAAAGGTTCATCGGCTGTGGGCTCGGTGCGGGCTCGCACGGAACGCGCATCGACGTCTACGGCTCCACCGGCGATTACCTCGGATCCGGCCTCGACGGCGCCGAGATCGTCGTGCACGGCTCGGCGCAGGACCAGCTCGCCCAGATCATGAAGGACGGGAAGCTGGTCGTACACGGCGACGTGGGCCAGACGTTCCTCTACGCAGCAAAGGGCGGCGAGACGTACATCCTCGGGAATGCGGCTGGCCGGCCCCTCGTCAACGCGGTCGGCCGACCGCGGGCCGTGATCAACGGCACCTGCCTCGACTACCTCGCCGAGTCCTTCATGGCCGGCGACCCGCTGCACGGGGGCGGCTTCGTGATCCTGAACGGCATCGCGCTGGACGACGACGGGGAGATCCACGACCTCGACGAGCCCTATCCCGGCGGGAACCTGTTCTCGCTCGCCGCGGGCGGCGCGATCTACGTGCGGGATCCGCGCGGACGGCTGTCGGAGGACCAGCTCAACGGCGGAGAGTTCTGCCAGCTCGAGAGCGCCGACTGGAACCTCGTCCGGCCGTTCCTCCAGGAGAACGAGCGGCTGTTCGGAATTCCCCTACAGCGGCTGCTGTCGCTCGACGGTCAACCGCTCGCGGCTCGAGAGGCCTACCGGAAGATCCGCCCGGCGCGGCACAGGGCGCTCTTGCCCGAGGAAGCTTGGGTGAAGCCGGAGGCTTGAGGAATCCGCCCGCCGCCGGTCGAGGCTCGCGGGGGCCGTTCACACGCCTGCATTGGGATCATGGTGAGCGATCCCGGCCGCCTCCGCTCCGACGTACCGCAACAGTCGGTGATGGTGCTCCGACAGGCCCACCAGTACGACGTGGCCCGCCTCTCGTCGGTGCAACTCGCTCGCGAGCTTCGCGATCGCACAGTCGTCGAGCACCTCGACCTCATGGAAGTCGAGCACGACAGTACTCGTCGAATACGGCTCCGGGCGAGCATTCCAAGCTCGTCGACATCGGTCGGCGAGAGACGTGGGTTTGCTTCGCACACTTCTGCGCGGTCAGCGGTCGTCGGCCGCTCGCCTGCTCCCTCGGCCGCGAGGGCTGCCGAGATCGGCAGGTCGCGACGTCGCCGATTACGCATGCGGCAGGTGGCAATCGCGCGCATTCTGTAGGCATCGCGCGGGAGTGCGAGCCATGGCCGACAAGGTCCGTCGCGTCGACTACTTCTACTTCGAGGTCCAAGACAAGCCCGGCGAGGGAGCTCGGCTCCTCAGCAAGCTCGCGGACGGCGGCGTCCTGCTGCTCTTCTTCGTCGCCTTCCCCGTGGCGGGCGGAAAGGCACAGTTCACCGTCGTGCCCGAGAAGCCGGATCTGATCCTCACGGTGGCGAAGAACGCTGGGCTGAAGCACAGCGAAAGGAAGCAGTGCTTCCTCGTCCAGGGAGACGATCGCGTGGGCGCGGCTCGCGACGCGTTCAAGCGGCTCGCCGATGCAAACGTAAACTGCGTGGCGTCCAGCGGGGTCTCCGCCCCGGGTGGCACCTACGGGCTCGTCGTCTTCGTGAAGCAGGCGGACGTCGCGGCCGCGGCGAAGGCGCTCGGCGTGTAGTCGGCGTCCCCGGCTTCTTTCGTGATCCTCGAACGACAGGAGTCATGCGATGGAGCGCCTGACCGGTCCTCCCGAACCACCGAAGCCGCCCGGCCCGCGGGTCCCTGCGCCTGTCGTCTACGTCGAGCCGACGTGGGAGTACAAGCGCGTGGTGCGCGACCTCGCGACGGAGCCCGCGCCCGACGAGGCCGAGCTCAACGCGCTCGGCGCGAAGGGGTGCGAGCTGGCCGCTGCGTTCGCGCGCGGCACCGAAGTGCACTTCTACTTCAAGCGCCAGACGGGCTGAACGTGGCCGCGCTGAACGTCGATTGCTACGCGGGATATCGGGGTGAGGAAACTCCGCGGCGCTTCGAGGTCGATGGCCGGCGCGTCGAGGTCGTCGAGGTGGTCGATCGTTGGCTCGGCCCGGACCATCGAAACTTCAGGGTCCGCGGGGATGACGGAGCAGTTTACCTGCTGCGATACAACGACCCGACGGACCGCTGGGAGCTGACGACGGTCAAGTAGACGAGGCGTTACACCGTTGTCGGTCGCCAAAACGCCGTTCGCGCTGAAATCGTTGACGGTTCTGGTCGAGCCCGGCAGCCTCGCTCGCCCATGCTTCGTCTTGCAGCGGTGGTCATCCGGTGGCTCGCTTCAGTCGGCCGTTCGCGGCGGGAGCTCCTGCTCGAGAACATCGCCCTTCGTCAGCAGCTCGCCACGATGTTCCAGAAGAACCGGCCCCGTGGGGATGGAACGGCTCTGGCCAGCTCGGCGACGGGACGACCACGGAACGGAACTCCCCCGTGCGGGTCGGCAGCGGCTTCGCCTCCGTCGCTGCGGGCGCCTTCCACACGGTAGCGGTGAAGACGAACGGGCAGCTCTGGGCGTGGGGGTGGAACGGCTACGGCCAGCTCGGCGACGGGACGACCGCGGACCGGCACACCCCCTCCCCCGCGCGGATCGACAGCGGCTTCGCTTCCGCCGCCGCGGGCTACGGTCACACGGTGGGGGTTAAGACGGACGGGACCCTCTGGGCGTGGGGATGGAACGGCTATAGCCAGCTCGGCGACGGGACGACAACGGACCGGAACTCACCCGTGCAGATCGGGAGCGGCTTCGCCTCCGTCGCGGCGGGCTACATCCACACGGTAGCAGTGAAGACGGACGGGACCTTCTGGGCGTGGGGCTACAACGGCTACGGTCAGCTCGGCGATGGGACGACCGCGGACCGGAACTCACCCGAGCAGATTGGCAGCAGCTTCGCCTCCGCCGCTGCGGGCTACTACCACACCATGGCGGTGAAGACGGACGGGACGCTCTGGGCCTGCGGCTACAACAGCTACGGCCAGCTCGGCGATGACGGAGGCAATTCGACGGTGCCCTTGCAGATACAGTGAGGCGTCTCCTGATATCGGCCGAACAACCGGCCATTTCGGCCGAGGCGATCACCCGGGGCGTGGACTCCTGTGCCTCGCTCGGTGACGCTCACCAAGGATGACGTGGCCGAGCGGCTCGCGCCGGACGGTGGCGACGAGCGCTCGGCCACGCCGCTCAACCGGGGCTGAGGAAGCTGGTCCTCGCGGCCCCGTCACGCATCGACGCATCGTGAGATGAGCGGGAAGGGCGAATGACCCGCCCGGCCACCTCGCCCCCTACCGCGGCGTGCGCAAGAACCTCTTCGACCTCCGCCGCGCGTGCGCCATCCAGAACTTCGAACGATCCAGCGGAAGGCACCGTGAGCTTCTCGGCCTCGGAAACGCAGCGGCGGTAGCAAGAGACGCGGCGAGGTGCATGCGATCGCTCCTGCCGGCGATCGCCGCATCATGATCCCCTCGATCGGGACCGCAAGTGATCGACCTGGAGCGGCCAAAACGCCGAGGCCGGACGATCAGTGTGCCGCAAACTAATCGGCATTGGATCTAATCCGGGGACCTCGCGGCCGGTTTCGCCGCCCGGCCCGAGCGGTTCCCTGCTAGCGAGCCGTCGGCGGGCGCGGTGCCGAGCGAAGTCTGGAGCAACAGGCCGCAGCCGCCCTTCACGCACAGAGGAAGCGGCCAGTAATCTCAGCAGCGCCTTGTCTCATTCGCGTTGACAGTTTCCGCTGAGCGCAGAGCTGATCTACGCTCACCTACCGGCATGGACGAAGCAGGCGGCCAACGAAGCGCTCACCACGGCATGCACGGGCCCTCTGGTGAGCAGCCCGACGCCCCGTCATCGCGAGACCTCGTCATCGGCGTCGTCATCATCACGATCGCGACGACGCTCGCTTACTCGAACACATTCGACGCCTCGTTCCACTTCGACGACTTCAGGAACATCGTCAGGAACGAAAGCCTGCGTGATCTGCGCAAGCTGTGGCCGCCGTCCGGCTCCCGCTGGCTCGGGACGCTCTCGTTCGCGCTCAACTACCGGATCGGTGGCCTGGACGTCTTCGGCTACCACGTCGCCAACCTCCTCATCCACGCCGGCAACGGCGTGCTCGTCTTCTGGCTCGCTGCCACGACGCTTCGCACCCCGGCGCTCCGCCGCGCGGAGACGAGCCCGCTCGTGCGCAGGTACCTGCCCGTCACCTCGGGGCTCCTGTTCGCGGTGCACCCCGTCCAGACGCAGGCCGTCACCTACGTCGTGCAGCGATACGCCTCGCTCGCGACGCTCTTCTTCCTGCTCGCGCTCGTGCTGTACGCGCAGGCGCGAATCTCGCTCGAGCCGGCGCGTGCGTCGAGGCCGCGGACCGCCTGCCTGTACCTCCTCTCCATCCTGTGCGCAGCCGCGGCGATGAAGACGAAGGAGATCAGCTTCACGCTCCCGCTCGTGGCGGCGGGATACGAGCTGCTGTTCTTCGGGTGGGGCCGGCGGGCCATCGGGCTCGCGCCGTTGGCGGCGACGGCGGCGCTCGTCCCGCTCGGCCTCGCGAGCCAGGGGAGGGGGCTGGCCGGCGTCGCGAGCGCGGGGGCGAACATCTCGAGGTCGGTCTATCTGCTGACGGAGTCGCGCGTCGTCGTGACCTACGTCCGACTGCTCCTGTTGCCCTTCGGACAGAACCTCGACCCCGACTATCGCCTCTCGCACTCCTTGTCCGACCCGGGCGTCCTCTTCGCGCTCTCGCTGCTGTCGGCCGTCCTGGCCACGGCGGTGTTCCTCCTGGTTCGCGCCCGGGCGACGAACCGCGCCACCGGGATCCTGGTGTTCTTCGGGACCGCCTGGTTCTTCGTCACGCTCTCGGTCGAGTCGTCCATCGTGCCGCTCAGCGACGTCATCGCCGAACACCGGCTGTACCTGCCGAGCGCCGGCTGCAGCGTCGCCCTCGCAACGGCGCTGCTCGCCGGCGTCGAGCGCCTGCGGCTGCGGCGATCGCTGCGCGCCCAGGCCGCGGCGGCGCTGCTGCTCACCAGCACGCCCCTCGCGGTCGCCACCCACGCACGGAACTCCGTCTGGAGTGGCGACGTGACGCTCTGGAGCGACGTCGTCGCGAAGAGCCCGAACAAGGCGCGCCCGCACAACAACCTCGGGAATGCGCTCCTCTCCGCCGGGCGCGTCGAGGACGCGGTGCACGAGCTTCGCGACGCGACCCGCCTCGATCCGGCCATGGCCGAAGCGCACAACAACCTCGGCGTCGCCTACCGCGCGAGCGGGCGGGCGGACGAAGCGATCGCGGAGTTCCGCCGATCCATTGCGCTCGACGCCTCCCGCGCCCCCGTGCACTACAACGTGAGCGTGGCCCTCCGGGCGAACGGGCAGCTCGACGAGGCGGCGCGCGAGCTCGAGGAGACCGTTCGTCTCGATCCGTCGGTCGCCGTAGCGCACGACGACCTCGGCGCAGTCCACCTGGCGATGGGCCGGCTTCCCGAAGCCTTGCGCGAGCTCCGCGAGGCGACCCGTCTCGCACCTTCGAGCGCCGGCGCCCATGACAGGCTCGGCCAGGCGTACCAGGCGACCGGCCAGCTCGACGAGGCGGTGCGCGAGTTTCGTGAGGCGCTCCGCGTCTCGCCCGGGCTCGCGGCGGCTCACACGCATCTCGCGAGCGCGTGGGGAGCGAAGGGCCTGCTCGATGACGCGGTGAACGAGTACCGGGAGGCGCTCCGGCTCCTCCCGTACCTCGCGAAGGCCCACGACGATCTCGGCAGCGCCCACCGGGCGAGGGGCAGCCTCGGGGACGCGGTGCGGGAGTACCGTCGCGCCGTAGAGCTGTTCGCCGGGCCGAAGTTCGTCCTGAACCTCGCATCATCGCTCGACGATGCCGGCCGCAGCGCGGAGGCCGCCGCGCTGTACCGGCGGTACCTCGATCAGGTGGGCGACGAGCATCCGGATGCGGCGACCGTCAGGGCTCGGCTCGCCCAGCTCCGGCGGATGTCGCCCGAGCGGCGCAGCCGGGCGGACGGATACTGACTCCAGGTCCGCTTTTTCGGGCCGGCGGGCACTGTTCCGCCATGGCGGGACGGCAGGAGGAGTGTTCACCGGGAAGGGCGCACCACCTGACGGCACCGTGGCTGTGAATGCGCGGTGCCTGGTGCGAACGCAGGACGGTCACCGCGTCGTGCTCGTCGCCGGGATCGTGCTCTGCCAGTATTCGGTCGGCGATCGCATGGCCGAGGCCCACGCGATGGTGAGCCTCGTCGAGCAAGGCTGGGCAGAGCAGCGCGACGTCCCCACGGCGTTTGGTTACGCGTCGCGGACGGTGCGCCGCTTCCAGCGGCGCTTCGAGGCTGGTGGCCTGCCGAGCCTACTACCGAGACGCTCCCAGGTGAGCGCCGTCAGGGATGGTGATCGCCCCAACTTCGGCGCGGCACTCTTCGGGACGGGATCCGAGCCCCTGAGCGGCACGGCGAGTGCCCCGGCGGCCCGCTAGCCGTGCTCGAGTTCGTCCGCGAGGACTCGAAGCTGCGAGCGCTGCGGCGCGCGCGACGGCCTTCCTCGTCGGACGAGCGATAGACCAGCAACGCCCGGGAGGCCCGGCACCTCCGCGATCCATCGACCTCGCGCTCGACCTCCACGGGGAACTCGTGCGCGTCCGTGCGTCGTCACCTCACGGCCGCGATCGCGCCGCCACGTGAATCATAGCCAACCAGTTCCACCCCTGTCGGTCGCCAAAACGCCGTTCGCGCTGAAATCGTTGACGGTTCTGGTCGAGCCCGGCAGCCTCGCTTGCCCATGCTTCGTCCTGCAGCGGTGGTCATCCGGTGGCTCGCTTCAGTGGGCCGTTCGCGGCGGGAGCTCCTGCTCGAGAACATCGCCCTTCGTCAGCAGCTCGCCACGATGGTCCAGAGGAATAGGCCCCGCATCCGGTTCGCCGATCGTGTCTTCTGGATCGCCCTTCGTCGCGTCTGGGCGCGCTGGGCAGAGGTCCTCGTCATCGTGAAGCCCTAGACCGTGGTCGGCTGGCATCGGGCCGGTTTCCGGCTCTACTGGCAGCGTCTCTCTCGACGCGGCATGAGGCGCGGCCGACCCGTTGTACCGTGCGAAGTGCGCGATCTCATCCGCCGGATGGCCGCCGAGAACCAGTGGCGTGCGCCGAGGATTCACGGTGAGTTGCTGCGCCTCGGCTTGAGCGTCTCCGAACGCACCGTGTCTCGCTACCTGCGCGGCTTGCCTTCACGGCCGCATAACCGCCAGAACTGGCGGACGTTCGTGAAGAATCATCGCGAGGTCATCGCCGCGATGGACTTCTTCACCGTGCCGACGGCGAGCTTTCGCTTGCTCTACGTCCTGTTCGTGATCCGGCACGGCCGGCGCGACATCGTCCACTGGAACATCACCGAGCACCCATCGGCACAGTGGGTGAGCCAGCAGATGCGGGAGGCGTTCCCGTACGACAGCGCGTCGCGGTACCTGGTCTTTGACCGCGACGCGACCTTCTCCGCGGAGGTAGCCAAGGTGGTGCGGTCCATGAACATCGAACCGACCCGCACCAGCTACCGCAGCCCTTGGCAGAACGGAGTGGCTGAGCGCTTTGTCGGCACGCTACGGCGTGAGCTGCTCGACCACATGATCGTGATCGACGAC
>WNGF01006218.1_pt1 | contig 14881 bp, 11 predicted proteins | sample 5400641 | NCBI WGS metagenome assembly WNGF01 (sample SAMN13153371, study PRJNA577476) | soil metagenome | isolation source: 80 cm soil or saprolite under grassland replicate 2 | place: USA:California | collected 2016-06-15
CGCGGGCTGTGCGAAAAACCGGAGGATTGTCCATGGAGCAGCTTTCGCCATTACGCACTCGGCGAGGTAGGAGTGGTCGAAATTGAGTCGGAGTGGACGGCCCGAAGACGAGAACGTAAGAGATTGGAAGGCGTCTAGCTACCAGGATATCGGTTCCCACCTTAGTGCCGGAAAGCGCGGCGCGAAGGTGGGGCACCCGACTCTCTCTCGGCTCGCTCTGAACTTTGGATCTCTGAAAAGTTGCTCTTTCACTTCGCCCGGGGATGCGTCCTGTCGTACACATCCAGCACCTGGCGCGTGGTGAGCTGCGTGTAGCGCTGCGTGGTGGAGAGTCGTTCGTGTCCCAGCAGTTCCTGGATGGCGCGCAGGTCGGCGCCCTCCTCCAGCATGTGGGTGCCAAAGGCGTGGCGCAGGGTGTGCGGATGAACTTCGCTGGGCAGTCCTCCGGCAACGGCGATCGCCTTGACGATTCGGCCCACGCTGCGCGAGGTTAGCCGCCCGCCGCGCAGATTGATCAGCAGCGCCTGCTCGCCCGTCCTGCGCCGCTCTTCGAGGATGCGGCCGCGCTGCGGCAGGTATTCGTGCAGCGCCCGCTGCGCTGCGTCGCCGAAGGGAACCAGCCGCTCCTTGCGTCCCTTGCCTCGCACCAGAATCAGCCCCTGCCGTAGATGCACGTCCTCTGTGTTGATGCCCGTGAGCTCGCTGTTGCGGATTCCGCAGCCGTAGAGCAGTTCCAGCACAAGCCGGTCGCGCGCGGCGAAGGATGCCTCCTCCGGCATATGGGCGTCCAGCACCGCGTTCATCTCCTCCATCGTGGGCACGCGCGGCAATTTTTTCGGCAGCTTCGGCGCGGACACAAGCAGCGCGGGGTTGGAGGCGATCTTGCGCTCGCGCCCCATCCATTTGAAGAACGAGCGAATCGAGGAGAGCGAGCGCGCCACCGACGCCTTACTCAGTCCGCGTTCGTAGAGCTGTCCGAGAAAGGCACGAATCAACAGGTGATCGATCGCCTTCAGCTCCTCGGGGCCGACGAAGCTTACAAACTCCGCCAGGTCTGTGCGATAGGCCTTCACGGTGTGCGCCGACGCATTGCGCTGCGCCAGCGCCCGCAGAAATCCCGCGAGCGCCTTGGCGGCGGGAGTGGATTTCTCTGCTGTGCCCGCAGCGCTCATCGCTCACTTACCTTGGCGGGTGCCCCATTCCCGACTTCTTGAGGCTTGAGTGGGGCCGTTGCTGCTGGAGTAGCTCCTTCGCTTCGCTCAGGATTTCGCCTGCGGGCTCCCGCTTCGCTCACGTCCGCAACGCGGCTCAACTTCGCCCGGGGATGGTGCGCCTCATAGACCTTCTGCAGGCGGTCCAGCGCAACGTGCGTATAGATCTGCGTGGTCGAGATGTCGGCGTGACCCAGCACGGTCTGCACCGTGCGCAGGTCTGCACCGTGCGAGACCATGTGAGTCGCCGCCGAGTGGCGCAGCATGTGCGGCGAGGCGTGCCGGCCTGCAGCGCGTCCGGCGCGCTCCACAATCATCCAGATGCGCTCGCGCGTCAGCTTGTGTCCGCCCCGCGCCAGAAAGAGCTCCGGCGCAGTTTTGCCGCGCCCGATTAGCAGCGGCCGTCCATCCCGCAAATACGCGTGCAGCGCCTCCTGTGCCGGTGCTCCGAGCGGAACGATGCGCTCTTTGTCGCCCTTGCCGCGCACCAGCATGTAGCCCAGTTCGAGCTTCGTGTCCACGATGCGCGCATTCACCACCTCGCTCACGCGCACGGCAGCCGAGTAGAGCACCTCGAGCATGGCGCGGTCGCGCAGTTCGAGCGCATGTGCAATGCGGGAGCGCTTCTCACCCCAGCACGCCAACAGCGGGCGTGCCGGGGACCCCGTCGCTTCCGCCTCGTGTGGCGCTTTCGAGTGCAACGCCACTCCGCTCGTGGGGCTTTCGATCAGCGCAGCAGTCTCCTCTTCGGAGAGCGCCTTGGGCAGCACCTTCCACTGCCGCGGGCTGTCGATCTCCAGCGTGGGATCGTGAGCAATGCGCTTGTCGAGCAGCAGGTAGCGATAGAAGCCGCGCACGGCGGAAAGCTTTCGCGCCACCGAGCGCGCATCCATGCCGTGGCCCAGCAGGCTTTGCAGCCACGCCTGCAACTCTTCGCGCCGCGCGGCCAGAAGCGTCTTGCGGCGCGGGGCGAGCCACGACGCCCACAGCTTCAGGTCGCCCTCATAGGAGCTGACGGTGAGCGGAGCCAACCCTTTTTCCACGCGAAGGTAGACGGAGAAATCGGCCAGAACGCGGTCCTGGTGTGCGAATTTTGTCGCGGATTTCGCGGAGGGTTTTGCCGTCGATTTCGCTGCTGCGCTCACCCCTCTAGTATGACCACATCCGGTGTGCGCCGCAGTTGGCGCGCGTGGTACTCCCAGCACGCCACCATCGCCGCGCCGGGCTGGCCGTGTCCGAAGTGCTGCGCGTATGATGTGCCGAACGCAGAATGTAGAACTCGGGCGAGAAAATCTGCAACCGGAAATCGGCGCAACTCATCACAGGGTTGCTGCTCATACGCTTACCGCACCTGAGCCGGGAGGCTTCCTCATGGCTGTTGATTCGAATGTGCAACCCACGCCTCTGCATCCCGCAGCGCCGCTTGACGAGGCCGCGCTCGACCAGCTCTTTCGCGCCGCGCGGAGCTACTCTTATTTCCTGCCCAAGCCTGTGGACGATGCGACCCTGCGCCGGCTCTACGAGCTGATGAAGTGGGGACCGACCAGCGTCAACGGGGCCCCGGCGCGGATTCTCTTCCTGCGCACGCCGGAGTCGAAGCAGCGGCTGGTTCCCGCGCTCGCGCCCACCAACGTGAACAAGATGCTCAGCGCGCCGGTCACTGCCATCCTCGGCTATGACATCCGTTTTTACGATCAGCTGCCCAAGCTCGCGCCGCAATCGCCGGGTTACAAGACAATGTTTGAAAACTCTCCCGAGCTGGCCGATACCACGGCTCGCCGAAATTCCAGCCTGCAGGGCGCCTACCTGATGCTCGCTGCGCGCGCTCTCGGACTCGATTGCGGACCGATGTCCGGCTTCGATCACGCCAAGGTGGATGCCGAGTTCTTCGGCGCGGACAAGGAGGTGAAGGACTGCGACCAGGAGTTCTTCCCGGTGACGCACGTCCGCTCGAACTTCCTCTGCAATCTCGGCTACGGAGACCCTGCGCGCCTGCACCCGCGCGGTCCGCGGCTCGACTTTGAGGAGGCCTGCGCGCTGCTCTAGGTCGTCCGGCCCAACAAGGGTCTGCTGGGGACCCGCGGCTGGTGCCCCATATCTGCCCTCTTTTGGCAGATGTGGGACGGCTGCGTTTTCTTCGTTCGCCGCGGAGTTGGCGCGTCCTCAGCTTCAACCGGTCGGATATAATTACCTCTACGCGCCCGTAGCTCAGCTGGATAGAGCGAATGCCTCCGGAGCATTAGGTCGGGAGTTCGAATCTCTCCGGGCGCACCATCTCCATCCCCAATCTGCCAAGAGAGGGCAGATCGGGGACCCCGCTTCCTCTCTCTTTCGTGTTCCTAGTTTGCGGCTGCCAGGTTGAGTCGAGTCCCGGTGGACGCAATGTCCACTTCGGCGCCGACAATCGGCCCGGCTCCTTTGTCGTCATCGGCGGCCATCCGCAACTGCAAATGCCCAATTGCCATGGGAAGGCTGCAATAGGAGTGAGGTTCGACCGTGCACTGCACGCCGGGCATTCCGTCTATATACATGCGCACGCGGCGCTCTGAGTTGTTGCGCAGCTCAAGGCAGCTGACCTTCTCCGGATCGGCGCGATAGCAGGAGTTCACACCATTGCCGACCGAGTCCACGCGGAAGTTCATCGGCGCTTGAGGCGCGTTGTTGGCGGGCGCGGCGGCGCTTGCCTGCACCTGGTTGCGCGCCTGGAGCTGCATGCATGCGGCCTGCGACGGGACAAGGTGGTTATTGATGACCCGCGCATTTTCATTCTGGCGGACCTGCAGCTTGACGTACTCACCTTGCAGAGGGCCGTCCCAGATGCCGTCCGGCGTGCTGACATTCGAGCTTTGAATGGTGCTCAGCGCCCTCTGAAAATCGTCCGCTGCCTTGCACTGCGCTCCCTTGGATTCCTCGTCGCGGCCTTTGTGGAAGAGGTCCCGGGCCTTCTTGGCGGCATGTTCGTCGTTATTCTTTACCTTGTCGAATACCTTCCGCTGATCGGCCAGTCTTGCTGCCGAGCGTGCCGCGTAGGGGTTGTAGCTGGATCCACTACCGCTGCCACTGCTGCCGCATCCGGAGACGCACGTTCCGTGGGCCTCGGGAACCTGCGCGTGGCCAATGGAGCTGAAGAGGAAACACGCGAAGACCGCAGCTACAGCGAGACATTTACGCATGGATGATCTCCTTTGAATTCTATGATACTGAACAGCTCTCGAATTATTCGACAAAACTCGAAATATCTCTTGACAAGCCCGCCATACTTCGATATTTCTCGAAATAAAGAGGCGGGTGATGGTGAAATCCTCGAATCGAAAAAGCCCGGAAGACGTGAGCGTGTACGCCGATCGCTTCGCCGCAATGGGCACTGAGGCGCGGCTGCGCATTATGCGGTTGCTGCTCTCAGCGCACCCGGAGGGGCTGGTGGCGGGAGACATTCAATCCGAGCTCGATATTCCCAACTCCACGCTCTCGCACCATCTGGAGAAGCTGAAGATGGAGGAACTGGTCAACGTCCGCCGCGAAGGGACATATCTGCACTACACGGCCAACACCGAGACTCTGCAGGAGGTGCTGCGGTTCCTCTACGCCGAGTGCTGCACGCGCAGTAAGGCAATCAAAGCTCAAGACATTGTGCAGCTCTGCTGCCGATAGAAAGGTCACATATGAGCGATACCCATATCAAGAACATCGTGAAGGAAAAGTACGGACAGGCGGCGCTGCGCGTCACTGCGGGCGGAAGCTCGGGCTGCTGCGGCGCGTCGGCCGCGCTGGATGGCCGCTGCGATCCCATTACCTCGAATCTCTACGATGCGGCGCAAACCGGCGAACTGCCGCTCGAAGCCGTGCTGGCATCCTTAGGGTGCGGAAATCCCACGGCTCTTGCGGAGCTGCGTGCCGGCGAAGTTGTGCTCGACCTCGGCTCCGGCGGCGGAATTGACGTGCTGCTCTCGGCGCGGCGCGTCGGGCCCACCGGCAAGGCCTACGGCCTGGACATGACCGACGAGATGCTGGCGCTGGCCGAGGCAAACAAGCGCAAGGCGGGCGTGGAGAATGTTGAGTTCCTCAAGGGCGAAATCGAGCAGATTCCGCTGCCCGACAACTCGGTGGACGTCATCCTCTCCAATTGCGTGATCAATCTCTCCGCCGACAAGGGCCGTGTGCTGCGCGAGGCGTTTCGCGTGCTGAAGCCGGGCGGGCGCTTCGCGGTCTCCGACATTGTTACCCGCGGTGAGATCAGGCCGGAGATACGGCAAAGCGTGTTGCTCTGGGTCGGCTGTGTCGCCGGTGCGCTGACAGAAGACGAGTATCGCAGCAAACTTGCGGCTGCGGGATTTGAGCAGATCGAGATTGAAGCCACGCGGATCTACCGCGCGGAGGATGCGCGCGACCTGCTTTCGGCGGAAGGCATCGATGTGGACGCGATTGCACCCGAGGTGGATGGAAGGTTCATGAGCGCATTCATTCGGGCGGTGAAACCATTGCCCCGGCAAGCCGTTTTTCCAGATGTGGCGGGATTGAATCCACAGGAGTGAACCATGCCACATTACAACGTTCTGTTTTTGTGCACCGGGAACTCGGCGCGCTCGATCATGGCTGAAGCGATCCTGAATTTCAAAGGACGTCCAAACTTCACCGCGTACAGCGCCGGGAGCCACCCTGCCGGTGTGGTCCGGCCCGAAGCATTGAGGCAGATTGAGGCGGCACGGATCCCCAATCATGGCTTTCGCAGCAAGTCTTGGGACGAGTTTGCCCAGCCTGGTGCCCCGAAGCTCGATTTTGTGTTTACGGTTTGCGACAACGCCGCGAACGAGGTGTGTCCTATCTGGCCAGGCCAACCAATGACCGCGCACTGGGGTGTCCCGGACCCGGCCACGGTTCGTGGAACTGAGCAGGAAGTGGAGCGGGCCTTCAGGGACGCCTTTTTCATGCTCGATCGGCGAATCAGCCTGTTCCTCTGTCTTCCTATCAGGAGCCTGGACAGCATCACGCTAAAGAAAGAACTCGACAGCATCGGGAAAACCTCCGGCGCCGCCGCTCAGAAGTCAGATCACTAATTAACTCGCCCGCGTGCAAAAGGACTGATATGAAAGCTAGTCGGCGTCTCAGTTTTCTCGATCGCTATCTCACCGCATGGATCTTCGTCGCGATGGCCGTGGGCGTCCTTGCGGGTTGGCTATGCCCCGGCATTGTTCCTTTTCTCAACCGGTTCAGCATCGGCACCACATCGATTCCCATCGCGGCCGGGTTGATCGTGATGATGTATCCGCCGTTCACCAAGGTGCGATACGAGGAACTGCACGAGGTCTTTCGCGATAAGCGCGTGTTGGGTCTGTCGCTGGTCCAGAACTGGATCATCGGCCCGGTTTTGATGTTCGTGCTGGCCATTGTCTTTCTGCGCGGCTATCCGGAGTACATGGCAGGGCTGATCATGATTGGCCTGGCCCGCTGCATTGCCATGGTGATCGTCTGGAACGAGCTGGCCAAGGGCGACACACAGTACGCAGCGGGGCTGGTCGCATTCAACTCGCTCTTCCAGGTCTTCTTCTACTCAATCTATGCCTGGATCTTCATCACGGTCCTGCCCGCAAAACTGGGTCTCCACGGCGCGGTCGTCAATATCTCCATCGCGTCGATCGCGAAAAGCGTATTCATCTATCTCGGCATTCCATTCCTCGCCGGACTTTTCACGCGCACCCTGTTGCTTCGCGCAAAGAGCCGCGAATGGTATGACACGCAATTCGTCCCCAGAGTCAGCCCGCTGACTTTGATCGCGCTGCTGTTCACGATCGTCGTGATGTTTTCCCTTAAGGGCGAATACATCGTCCGCCTTCCGCTGGACGTGGCACGAATCGCAGTACCTCTGTTGATCTACTTCGTCGTCATGTTCCTGGTCTCTTTCTTCATGGGCAAGAAGCTTGGCGCCGATTACGGCAGGACTACCACGCTGGCGTTTACGGCGGCCTCGAACAATTTCGAGCTCGCCATCGCGGTGGCGGTATCGGTCTTCGGCATCAACTCCGGAGCGGCTTTCGCGGCAGTTATAGGACCTCTGGTGGAGGTGCCGGTCATGATCGCACTGGTGAACGTCGCATTCTACTTCCGGCGCGGCTACTTTGGGGCATTGGACGAAGCCAGCGATGCTCTTGCCGTGGAAGGAGCGGGGAAGTAAGGGAAAGAGCCAGGAGAACTCAGTCCCACTCAAGCAAACGAAGCTTGAGTGGGCCACCACAGATCAATCTTCCATGAGCTGCAGCAGGTACTTGCCGTAGCCGCTTTTTACCAGCGGGGAGGCCAGGGCCTGCAACTGCGCGCGGGTGATGAAGCCCATGTGGTAGGCGATCTCTTCCGGACAGGCGATCTTCAGCCCCTGCCGTTTCTCCAGTGTGGCGATAAAGCTTGCCGCCTCCAGCATCGAGTCGTGCGTTCCGGTGTCGAGCCACGCCGTGCCTCGGCCGAAGGTCAGCACGTTGAGCTGGCCGCGGTCGAGGTAGAGCCGGTTCAGGTCGGTGATCTCCAACTCGCCGCGCGCGGACGGCTTGAGCGACCTGGCCAGCGGCACCACCTGCGAGTCGTAAAAGTACAGTCCGGTGATGGCGTAGCGCGAGCGCGGATGCGGCGGCTTCTCCTCCACGCTGATGGCGCGTCCATTGTGGTCGAACTCGACAACGCCGTAGGCCGAAGGATTTTGCACGGCATAGGCGAAGACAGTGGCGCCGGTCTCCAGCGCGGCGCTGCGCTGCAGCAGCTGGGACATGTCTTGCCCATAGAAGATGTTGTCGCCCAGCACAAGCGCGCAAGGCGAGCCGCCGAGGAACTCTTCGCCGATGAGGAAGGCCTGCGCCAGTCCGTCCGGGCTGGGCTGTTCGGCATAGGAGAACGCAACACCCCACTGCTCGCCTGAGCCCAACAGCTCGCGAAAGCGCGGCAGGTCTTGCGGCGTCGAGATCACCAGGATCTCCCGGATTCCCGCCAGCATCAGCGTGCTGAGCGGGTAGTAGACCATCGGCTTGTCGTAGATGGGAATGAGCTGCTTGCTGACCGCAAGCGTTGCCGGATAGAGCCGCGTGCCGGAGCCGCCGGCGAGGATAATGCCCTTCATCGGGCGTCCTTCACGGCGGAGCGGGATTGGGCGCTGTGCTCCTTCGCGCCGGAGGACGACTCGCCGCGAGAATCGTAGTTGGCGGCAATCCAGTGGCGATACTCGCCGCTGGTGACCTGCTCGATCCAGGCCTGGTTCGCGAGATACCACTCGATGGTACGGCGGATTCCGCTGTCGAATGTCTCGCGCGGGCGCCAGCCCAGCTCCGTGTGCAGCTTCGACGCGTCGATAGCATAGCGGCGGTCGTGGCCGGGGCGATCTTTCACAAACGTGATCAGGCGCTTGTGTGGCGCCCCCTGGGGATGAAACTCGTCCATCAGCGAGCAGATGGTGGTGACCACCTCGATGTTGCTCTTCTCGCTGTCTCCGCCGATGTTGTAGGTCTCGCCGATCTGGCCCCGCTCGAGCACGAGGGCGATGGCATCGCAGTGGTCACCCACAAAGAGCCAGTCGCGAACATTCAGGCCGTCTCCATAGACCGGGAGCGGCTTGCCGTGCAGGGCATGCAGAATCATCAGCGGGATCAGCTTCTCGGGGAATTGATATGGCCCGTAGTTGTTGGAGCAGTTCGTGGTGAACGTGGGCAGGCCGTAGGTGTGCTGGTAGGCGCGGACCAGGTGATCGCTGCCTGCCTTTGAGGCCGAATAAGGGCTGTTGGGCTGATAGGGATGACTTTCGGCGAATGCCGGATCGGACGGGCTCAGCGAGCCGTACACCTCGTCGGTGGAGACGTGGAGGAAGCGGAAGCGCGGCTGGAGCTGAGGGGAGAGTGAGCGGTAGTAGTCCAGCGCCTGCTTGAGCAGGCGGTACGTGCCCACTACATTGGTGAAGATGAATTCCTCGGGACTGACGATGGAACGGTCTACGTGGCTCTCGGCCGCAAAGTTGACGATTGCCTCGGGCTGATGCGCCACCAGCAGCATACGAACCAGGTTCTCGTCCTCGATCCCGCCCTGAACAAACATATGAGCGGAGTGGCCGTCGAGAGAGGCAAGATTGCTGAGATTGCCGGCATAGGTGAGCTTGTCGAGCGAAATCACGCGGTCGCCGGCGGCGACGCGCTGCAGGACAAAGTTGGAGCCGATAAATCCGGCCCCGCCGGTCACCAGGATTGTGCGTGCCACGCGGAGACCTCCGGGACTTGGAGTCCCAGCAAGCCCGTCTCTTGGCTTGCTGAGCAGAATGATGGAGCTGGTTGAATTCTACTCTGGTTGAATTCTACTATAGCTTTGCCGAACGGCCGAAGCGGGGCAACGAGCCGCAATTGCCGCCGGTGTGAGAAGCGCAGTCCAGAGCTGCCACTGCCGTAGGGCGCCTCGGAGGCCAAAATGTCTGGCCGCACCCAATATGTTAGGCTTTCCTTGCGCGCGGGTGCCTCGCAGATCGTGACCGCGCGCCTCTCGCCGGTCGTCTTCCAAGCCACAGTAAGCTGAGCGGCCGGTAAGTGCCTGAAGGACAACGCATTGATTAATTACGTAATGGCCAAGATTTTCGGGACGCAGCACGAGCGCGAGATGAAGAAGCTGCGCCCGCGGGTGGAGCGTATCAGCGCGCTGGAGCCGGAGATCTCCAAGCTGAGCGATGCCGAGCTGCGCGCCAAGACCGACGAGTTCCGGCGCCGCGTGCAGGACCGGCTGGCCAAGCTGCAGGAGCCGGACCCGGAGGAGATGGATGCGGGCCGCCGCAAGCAATGGGAGAAGGAGCAGCATGCCGCATTCGAAGAGGTGCTGGACGAGGTCCTGGAGGAGGCCTTCGCCGTGGTGCGCGAGGCCGGCAAGCGCGTGCTCAACATGCGCCACTTCGATGTGCAGTTGATCGGCGGGATGGTGCTGCACTCCGGGCGTATCGCCGAGATGAAGACCGGCGAAGGCAAGACGCTGGTCGCGACGCTGCCGGTCTACCTGAACTCTCTGGCCGGGCGCGGCGTGCATGTGGTCACCGTCAACGACTACCTGGCGAAACGCGACTCCGAGTGGATGGGCAAGCTGTACACCTTCCTTGGGCTCACGGTGGGCGTGATCGTGCACGACCTGAGCGACGAGGAGCGCCAGGCCGCCTACGCCCGCGACATCACCTACGGGACCAACAACGAGTTCGGCTTCGACTACCTGCGCGACAACATGAAGTTCGACCTCAGGGACTGCGTGCAGCGCGGGCACTACTACTCCATTGTCGACGAAGTCGACTCGATCCTCATCGACGAGGCCCGCACCCCGCTGATCATCAGCGGCGCCAGCGAGGAGTCCACCGACAAGTACGCGCGCGTCAACTCCATCATCCCCAGACTGCAGCAGGGCGAGGAGCTGCCCGGCCCAGAGCCCAACGAGAAGATCTACACCGGCGACTTCGTGGTCGACGAAAAGCACCGCAATGCGATGGTGACCGAGCAGGGCTGGGAGAAGGTCGAGAAGCTGCTGGCCATCGACAACATCGCCGATCCGGAGAACTGGGACCTCAAGCACCACGTGGAGGTTGCAGTAAAGGCGCACCACCTTTACAAGCGAGATGTGGAGTACGTAGTGAAGGATGGCGAGGTGCTGATTGTCGACGAATTCACCGGGCGCCTGATGCCGGGCCGCCGTTGGTCGGACGGACTTCACCAGGCCGTGGAGGCCAAGGAAGGGGTGAAGATCGCGCGCGAGAACCAGACGCTGGCGACCATCACCTTCCAGAATTACTTCCGCATGTACACGAAGCTGGCCGGCATGACGGGCACCGCCGAGACCGAAGCGGCCGAGTTCGAGAAGATTTACAAGCTGGAGGTGGTGTTAATCCCCACCAACCGGCCGCTGCTGCGCAAGGAAAATAAGGACGTCGTCTATCGCACGGAGAAGGAAAAATACAATGCGCTGGCCGACGAGATTGCGCGGATCCACGAGAACAGTCAGCCGGTGCTGGTCGGTACCACGTCGATTGAGAAGTCAGAGCGGCTGAGCGAGCTGCTGAAGCGAAAGGGCATCAAGGACCACGAGGTGCTGAACGCCAAGAACCACGAGCGCGAGGCCGAGATCGTCGCCCAGGCGGGCCGCTACGGCATGGTGACCATTGCCACCAACATGGCCGGACGCGGTACGGACATTCTGCTGGGCGGCAACCCCGAGTTCATGGCCAAGCAGGAGGCGCTGAAGCGCGGCCTGGCGACCGCGGTGAAGACCGCTGCCGGCGGGATCGAGGCGCGTCCCGACGATCCCACCACGGCCTACTGGTACTACCACGGGCAGGAGTTCAGCATCCCGGCCATCGCGTGGGCGGAGCTGCTGGCCAACCACAAGGCTGTGACCGATCCCGAGCGCGGCCAGGTGATCGAGGCGGGCGGTTTGTTCATCCTGGGCACCGAGCGGCACGAGTCGCGGCGCATCGACAACCAGCTGCGCGGGCGCGCCGGACGCCAGGGCGATCCCGGCGAGTCGCGCTTCTATCTTTCGCTCGAAGACGACCTGATGCGCATCTTCGCCAAGGAGTGGGTCAGCAACCTGCTGCGCCAGCTTGGCATGGAAGAGGGCATTCCGATCGAGTCGGGGCTGATCACGCGCCGCATCGAAGCCGCGCAGAAGGCCGTGGAGGGCCAGAACTTCGAGGCCCGCAAACACCTGCTCGAGTACGACGACGTGATGAACAAGCAGCGCGAGGCGGTCTACGGACTGCGCCGCCAACTGCTGGAAGGCAACGAGCAGAAGGAGCTGATCCAGCAGGATTATGTGCGCGACCTGCTGGCGGGTATTCTGGACAAGTACGCCGGCGACCAGGTGCATCCGGAGAATTGGGACATCGCGGGGCTGAAGAACGAGGTCTACGGCCGCTTCGGCGTGGACATCCTGGCCGAAGGCGTGGATCCCAAGACGCTCAATCATCACGAACTGGGCGACGCCATCTTCGAACGGCTGATCGCGCGCTACGACGCCAAGGAAAAGCTGATCGGCTCGGAGGCGATGCGGCAGCACGAGCGCGTCATCATGCTGAGCGTGGTCGACCAGTTGTGGAAGGACCACCTGCTGCAGATGGACCATCTGAAGGAGGGCATCGGGCTGCGCGGCTACGCACAGCACGATCCGCTGGTGGAATACAAGCGCGAGTCCTTCATGCTTTTCGAAGAGATGATGGAGCACTTCGAGTCCGAGACCGTGCGCTATCTCTACTTAATGCGCGTGGTGGACGAAAACGGCGACGAGATCAGCATTCCGGGAGCAGCCGAAGCTTCGCACCGGAGGTCCGCTTCGGCGCCCGCCAGTCCGGGAATCGCGCAAGCTGCGCCTCAGCCGGTCTCCGCGGGCGGAGCAGGCGATGGCGACGGCCATTCGCCGCGCCGCATGCAGACCTCGCTCGACGACGTGGAGCGGCAATTCCAGCGGCGCAAGCAGCGCGAGCTGGAGCAGGCTCGCATGGCGGGAGCAGGTCAGTCGCAAGCCGTCCAGCAGGTGGTCCGAGGCGAGAAGGTGGGGCGCAACGATCCCTGCCCCTGCGGAAGCGGAAAAAAGTACAAGAAGTGCCACGGAGCAAACGAATAAGTACATGTCCGTAGCACTGGGCAGATAATTAGTGCAGAATCAGCACGATCAGGATAAGCGGCCGCCCCTTTGGGCGGCCTTCTTTTTGGCCGCGCGATTGCTTCTAAAGAAACGTTTGGTCCGGCCGCGGGTTACAACGGGTATTCGTGCGGCGCGCTCCGGACCGTTTGGTCGCGCCCGAATTGCAAGGAGAGAAGTCGTGAGATCGCTGACACGCAAGTTTCTGTTTGGGTTTGTCCTGTTGTTCCTCACCGGATTGGCTGCTGCCCAGCGCGATGACTACGATCCGCCCAGCCGCGTGGCGCGGCTGCAATTGGTCGGTGGACAGGTATCGCTGCAGCCCGGCGGAGTGGAAGATTGGGTTCCTGCCGGGCTGAATCGTCCTCTTACCACCGGAGACCGGCTCTGGGCCGACCGCGATTCGCGGGCGGAGCTGACCATCGGCGCGGCTGCATTGAGGGTAGGAAATGAGACCGCCCTGAGCCTCGTCAATTTGGGGGACAACATCGCGCAGTTCGAACTGGACCAGGGCACGCTGAGCCTGTGGGTTCGCTTCCTGGATCGCGGTGAGGCGATTGAGATCGATACTCCCAACATTGCCTTCACGGTGACCCGTCCTGGCGAGTACCGCATCGACGTGAATCCCGATGACGACCGTACCTGGGTACAAGTGCGCCGTGGCGAAGCCGAGGCCTACGGGCAGGAAGGGTCCCTGATCGTGCAGGCGGGCGAACTCTTTGAGTTCAGCAATGGCCAGTCGGGCCAGTATGCGATCTCCGACGCTTACCCGCGGGATGAATTTGAGCGATGGGCGGCAGATCGCGAGCGGCGGTTTACGCAGTCGGCCTCGGCGCGCTACTGCGCTCCCGGAACCATCGGCTATGAGGCCCTGGATGATTCCGGAGACTGGCAGCCGATGCCGTCTTATGGCAACGTATGGTTCCCGCGTGTATCTGCCGGCTGGGCGCCGTACCGTGACGGCCACTGGGCCTGGATCGAGCCCTGGGGATGGACCTGGGTGGATGATGCGCCCTGGGGCTTTGCGCCCTTCCATTATGGCCGCTGGGCCTTCGTGTCGGGCCGCTGGGGTTGGATCCCCGGACCGCGCGAGGTCCATCCGGTGTACGCCCCCGCGCTGGTGGCTTGGATCGGCGGCTCGAACTGGGGCGTCTCGATCGGAATCGGCGCCGGTGTGGGCTGGGTCCCGCTGGGTTGGCGCGACCCGTACATCCCGTGGTACCACGTGAGCCGCGATTATGCGACCCGGGTGAACATCTCCAACACACGGGTGGTCAACACCACCATCATCAACAACTATTACTCGACGACGAACGTCAACGTCCGCAACACGACCATCAACAACATTCGTTATGAAAACGTGCGGATCCAGAATGCGGTGACCGCGGTCCCAACCGACGCTATGGTCTCCGGCAGGCCGGTGAGGCAGGCAGCGATAGCTGTTCCGGCTACGGCGGTAACAGGCAGGGCGAGCTTTGCTGCCGCTCCGGCTGCGGCCCCGACCAGGATGACGGTGCTGGGTGGGCGTGCTGCGACAGCCGCTCCGCAGAGGCTGGCCGTCCCCAGGACGGTGGTAGCCAGGACGCCTCCTCCTCCGCCACCGCCGAGCTTCGAGCAGCAGCAGCCGCTGATTCAGAGACAGGGCGGCATGCCGCTTGCGCCGGAGCAGCGTAGGACCCTGCAGTCCACCGCTCCCGCGCCGTCGATGCATCAAAGGCCCGCCGTGGTCACGGTGACCAAGGCTCCGCCGCCGAAAGCTGCGGGCGCGCCTGGGGCGCCGCCGAAGCTTGAGAAGCCTGCATCGCGGCCGGCGTTTGTAGGAGGACCTGCTCCGGGTGAGCGAAGAGAAGCGCCTGGAGCGGAGCGGCCTGCCGCCGGAGAACGCGGGCGGCCTGGAGCGCCGACGGGTGGAACTCCGGCCGAGGGACGTCCTGAACGGCCGAGCGTTGGTGGCCGTCCTGCGACTGCACCCGAAGGTGGAACCGCGGAACGTCCGGCTCCCACTGGCCGTCCTGAGCGGCCTGGCGTTGGCGGCCGTCCTGCCACCA
>WNGF01008958.1_pt1 | contig 14878 bp, 13 predicted proteins | sample 5400641 | NCBI WGS metagenome assembly WNGF01 (sample SAMN13153371, study PRJNA577476) | soil metagenome | isolation source: 80 cm soil or saprolite under grassland replicate 2 | place: USA:California | collected 2016-06-15
TGCTAAACTCTTCGCAACAAGAGATAAGCATTCTATGAGCAACCTGGTAGCAAGTCGAGGCAGCATGCCGTTCCCACACAACCTTCGACGCCTACGTCTGGACCACTTCCTGTCGCAGGCAGAGCTGTGTCGGACGAAAATTAGGACGTCCGCACGACTTGACTCGCGAAAAATGTCACCCGGCCACAGGAGTTTGCCTCACGAGTAATGTCACCCTGGGCTCGACACGGATGAACGAGCTGAGGGGGAAGAGTGAGGTCAACGATGAGCTTCCGGGCCAAACGCGAATTGCTGGTCCAGGTCGCACCACGCTATCGAGCGGCCAGGCACGGCCAGCGTTCGGTCATCCTCGACGAGTTCGTCGCGGTCACCGGCTACGACCGCAAGTACGCCATCCGCTTGCTCCTCGGCCCGATCCGCTCGCCAGCACCGATTCGACGCCCGCGAGCGGCGCACTACGGGGCGGAAGTCCAGCAAGCGCTGGCGAACGCGTGGACGGCGGCCAACGGCATCTGTGGCAAGCGCCTGGTGCCGTTCCTGTCCGAGCTGATCCCCACACTCGAGCGGCACGGCCACCTCAGGCTGTCCGACGCGGTCCGCCAGCAGGTGCTGTCACTCAGCGCGGCGACGGCGGATCGAATGCTGAAGCCGCTGCGCCAGCCACACGGCTTGACGACCACCAAGCCAGGCCGGCTGCTCAAGCAACACATCCCGGTGCGTACGTTCACCGAGTGGACGGACGCCCAGCCCGGCTTCTTGGAGGCTGACCTCGTCGCCCATTGTGAGGGGCAGCATGGGCGGCGCCTTCCTGTACACGCTCACGTTGACCGACGTTGCCACCACCTGGACGGAGTGCTTGCCGCTGTTGCATCGCACTCAGCACGGCGTCGTGCATGCGCTGCAGCGCGCGCGTGCAACGTTTCCTTTCCCGCTGCTCGGGATCGACACGGACAACGGTGGCGAGTTCATCAACGAGGAATTGATGGCCTACTGCGCCACCGAACAACTCACGTTTACCCGCGGTCGGGTGGCCAACAAGAACGACCAGTGCTACGTCGAGCAGAAAAACGGCTCGGTGGTTCGCCAGCTGGTCGGCTACGACCGCTTCGAGGGCGAGCGTGCGTATCGCCAACTCGCGGAACTGTACCGGGCTGTGCGACTGTACGTGAACTTCTTTCAGCCGTCCATGAAGCTGCGCACCAAAACACGAACTGGCAGTCGAGTGCGGCGCGTATACGGCCCAGCCCAGACTCCGTTCCAGCGGGTGTTGGCGAGTGGTGTACTCGACGCGGCGAGTGAGCGACGTTTGAACGCCGTGTATCGGGCACTTGATCCAGTGCGGTTGCTCCGCCAGCTCGAGGCACTGCAGGAGGCACTCTGGCGTCACGCCGTGTTCGGATCTCGAACGAACTCGCCGATCGGCGACCTGGTGGCCCGCTTTGAGCTCAGCACGTGTGGCGGGGCTGGTGATGAGGCGACGGGCGACACGATCGTGCGGCTGCGGCCCGACGGGACGCCCAAACGCAAGTACCGCCGCACTGAGAAGTCGAAAGGACCGCGGCTGTACCGCACGCGCAAGGATCCCTTCGAAACCGTGTGGGACGAGGTCTGCCAATGGCTGGTTGCACAGCCTCAACGAAATGGCCGATCGATCTTCGACGAGTTGCAGCAGCGCGATCCTGGCCAGTTCAGCAATGGTCAGATCCGCACGCTCCAGCGACGCATCGCCGTGTGGCGCGCCAGAACCGTGCTGACGTTTGACGATGGCTGGACGGAAGACCTGGAGCGTGTTGCCGTCGAATTGTTGCCGCGGCCGCTACGCGTTGCCATCGACGACGACGCAGATGTGTCAGCGTCCTCCGCTTGAACCATGACACTCCTGACGGCAAACGCATAGGCCGTATCGACTGCGCGGCACGCCGGGTGGCCGTGGATATGGTGCTCTGCTCACGCAGAGCTTGGATAACCGCTCCGCGGTTACCCACATACCCACCGCCGGAGTGACTACGACGACGGCCTCCGGGCTCCTAGATCCAGATCCATCGAACTTGATGCCACGGTGTAATCTTCGATGAGGCAACACCCTGCTACTGGGTGACATTCATCGCTGAGGCAATTGGGTCGGACACCCTAATCGTCTCTCAACAGCGGGCTAGGCTGCCACTTCTCCGTGCTCGCATTCTTGGTCCAAACTGAGCTCGCGCCACCCAGCGCCGGGCTAGTTCAGCACACCCGACCATCACCGGATTTGCCGGAGAGCCTCAATACGCGAGAACATTGACACCGCTGTTGCCGACAGGGCTGAGAGGTTGACGAGTGACATTGTTCTCTCGCACATGTCGGCAGGCCTCATCGCTTTGGGGTTTACGACTGAGCAGGGGAAGAGGCGTGAACAGCGCATCAGGCGCCCCGTTCTGTATGGTCCGTGGGGCCGCGAGCGGGTTGCTTATGAGGTTGACGCTGTTCACGACGAACTCGGCATCCTACTTGAAGTTGAAGCAGGTCGTGGAGCCCAGGGTAACGCCGTATATCGTGACCTGATCAGAACCTCGCTAATTGTGGACGCACGATATCTGGCATTAGGAGTAGCTCGACGATACCGCTTCCGCACCAGTAACAGACCGACTGTCGTACATAGCTTTCGCGAGGCTACAAACCTAATAGACGCCATCTATGCCAGTGGGCGGCTTGCACTACCGTTCGGAGGTGTACTTCTGTTCGGCTACTAGAGTCTTGATCGCGATTGTGCCGCCTTGTCACAACAGGGATTTAACCCAAGTAGGTGCACGAGCCATGTCATTGCTAGCTCCAACGTCAGGCCTTATATGCACGTAATCAACGAGCCACATGCATCGGGATACACGGCGCAAGATCGTATACGAGAGGGCGTAACGCTCAGTCGGACAATTGAGCTGCCGCAGGTGCGCCGAGGTCGACCACCCCTGCTCCGCCTTTAGAGATCATCCGGTTTCAGGCCGCGTCGCCCGCGCGATCTTGGCCGCGGGCCCAATCTCCTCGAGTCACTGGGAACGAGAAGACCACGTCTGGCCAGCCTTTTCCAGCACACAGTGCGAGCCGGTCGTGCGCTTGACGTATTGGCCGATCCGCGGCGAAGCCGGGAGGACGCGGCACGCCCATGTGGAAGACCACTCGCTCAAGTGGCGCCGAAGAGATTGTTCAGCGCAGGCGCGCGCTCGCCGTGCTCGACTCGATCGGCGATGACCCGCAGCGCGAGCGTTTCGACGACGGCAAGCGCTTCTTCACGAGTCTGGCCATACGCGAGAACCCCAGGCAACGCGATGACCTCAGCCACCCAGCGACCATCGTCTTCCTGCTCGAGTTCCACCCGCATCGGCTCGGCGTGCACGTGTGAGACTAGCACCAACGCATCGAACTGGCATGCGTCGCCCCCGAGGCACGCTTGCGCGCGCTGTTGGTGGGGCGTTGCTGAGGCGGCCCGCTGACTTCTCTGTCGAGACTACGTACGGACGACAATCTCAATCGAAGGGCTGAGCGGCAAGGACCGCGCGAGCTGTTCCTTCGCCTCGTCCAACAGCGCCCCGAGGTTCAACAATGACACTGCAGTGGTCGGCAGTTGCCACACCGTCATCAGCTGGTAATTCCAATTGCCGTTGCAGTCTTACCAAAACAGTAAGATTGCAGCACCGTGAGTGTGATTTGCTCTAGGTATTCCCCCAGACCGGCTCCCAGGGCCGCGGAACTGCCAACGTACAAACGGGTCGGCAACCCCAGGGATCTCACTAAACGGCCTGCCCCTCGTTGCAGTCTTACCAAAACAGTAAGATTGCAGCATGGTTGCCGATCGCGCTCCCACCGCACTCAGCGCAGGCCACCGACTCGTCCAGCGTATCCTGGAGGTCGCGCCGGGAGGTCGAGTGTTTACCACTCAGGATGCCGTCGCAGCGGGGGAGGAGCTTGGGTTCAGTCGGGGACACACCGACAAACTCTTGAGCGAACTTGTTGACCGCGGTCTCCTCGAACGCCCGCGCGGCAGGCTGTACGTGATGCAACCTCCGTATGGAGGTCTCATGCCCGTGCGACCGGTGGCTATTGCCGTGCGCGCCGTCACGCCCGCCGCGGTGAGTGGGGATACAGCGCTCGCGCACTGGGATTTCCTATCCCAAGCTCCGCTACATGAGGAGGTTGTCTCCACACCGGCGCGGATCCAGTGGCGCCGTGGGGTCCATGCCGATGGACCAGATCGCCTGTGGGAGATTGGCGGATCCACCGTCCGCTTCCGGCGTATTCCTCAGGGTCAGATGTTCGGGATCACCGCGGTCCGCCTTGACAGCGAGACCGTGGTTCCCATGTTCGATCGCGAGCGGAGCCTGCTCGAGTTGCTCTCGCGACCCGAGCCGGCCAGCGCGCAGTGGGCAGGCGAGCTTATCCGCGATCACCTCCACCAATTGGATCGCTCTCGACTGCGGGAGTACGCGAGTCGGCTTAGCGTCAGTAAGCAGCTTGCACGGATCATTCATGGCCGACCCACACATGGGCGTGCAAAGAACGCATCGTGAATCAGCGTCGCCGACAACGCTTCGGCGTCCGCATTGCGGAGCTACAGCGCCAGACCGGCCTCCCCCATAACACGTTGCTGCGCGATCATGCGCTCAGCTACATGCTTGGCGGCATAGCTGCCGTACCCGAGCTTGTCGACTACGTTGTATTCAAGGGCGGGACCGCGCTGCGCAAGTGTTTCTTCGCCGGCTACCGCTTTTCTGAGGATCTCGACTTCAGTTCGCGCGACCTTCGCGTTTGGACGCAGCGCGAGATTATGGCGCTGCTGCGGGCCGCATGTGGTGCCGCGCAGGCGCTAGCCGAGAACGTAGAGGTGCCCTACACCTTCACTCCACAATATCAGCAGCATCGTGAGGACAAGTCTCACCTCCAACACGATGTCCGCATCACCGTGGATTACCCCACCGGCGCGTCGCTGCCGGTCAAGTTTGAGCTCACACAGGTCGAGCCTATTCTTCGACCCATCCACATCCTGCCGGTGATACATGGGTTCCCCGACGAGCCATTTGATGTCACCATCCCCGTCTACGCACTCGACGAGGTGGTTTTGGAGAAGCTGCGCGCCTTCTTGCAGACCGCAGAAAACCTCGGCCGTCGAGACTGGACCAACCGCGCGCGCGATCTATATGACCTCTGGTGGCTGTGGACCGAAGGTGCTCCTGTCTCCTGGGGAGAGCTCATCGAGCCACTTCGTGAAAAGGCAGCTGCACGTGGCGTCGGCTTCGATGGTCCTGCCGACTTCCTCGATGCCCGCGTGCTCCGCTCGTATCGTGACTCCTGGCCACTGCGCCTGGGAAACCTCGTACCACGACTACCTGAGTTTACAGACGCCCTCGACGCCTACCGGGAAGCAATAGGGAGGGTGTTCAGGATCGACCCGCCATCTGCACCACCTCTAGACTGATCGCTCTACGGGCAGTCCCCGGGCGGCTCTCAAGCTAACCAGCCCCCATCACGGGCTGGGAGCGAGCCAGCCTTAGCCATGGGGCCGATCTGGCTTACGGCAGCGTCTGGCGCAGCGTAGACTCTTAGCTGAAGCCCTGCGGCGATGGATAGCGAGCGTAGAGGCAGCGCTCGCACCCGCCCAGCTGCCGCGGCACGCACATGGTGAAGCCCGAGGACGCTGCCCGCCAACGCATCGACCAGGCCCTCGAACTAGCCGGCTGGGCAGTCCAGGACGCCAAATCCGCCAACATCTACGCCTCCACAGGCGTAGCCATCCGCGAGTTCCTCCTCAACTCCGGCCACGGCAATGCCGACTATCTGCTCTACGTCAACGGCGAAGCGGTTGGTGTGGTGGAAGCCAAGAAGGAGGGCGAGACACTAACCGGCGTTGAGGTGCAGTCAGAGAAGTACTCCGTCGGCCTGCCCGACCACGTGCCTGCGCCCATCCAGCCACTGCCGTTCCTCTTCCAGAGCACCGGCACCGAAACCCGCTTCACCAGCCTGCTCGACCCCAAACCCCGCAGCCGCGAGGTCTTCTCGTTCCACCGGCCGGAGACCTTCGCCGAGTGGCTCAGCCCCGACCCCAACAGCACAGGCGCAAAGCCCACCGACCCCAAGTGCCGAGCGTTACGCGCCAAACTGCAGCAGCTCCCGCCGCTCGACGCGACTGGGCTCTGGGCAGCCCAGGCGACAGCCATTCGCAACCTGGAGCAATCACTTGCCGAAAACCGCCCACGTGCGCTCATCCAGATGGCCACTGGGAGCGGCAAGACCTACACCGCGGTCAGCAGCATCTACCGCCTGGTCAAGTTCGGCGGCGGCCGACGCGTCCTCTTCCTCGTCGACCGTGCCCATCTCGGCGACCAGGCACTCAAGGAGTTCCAGCAGTTCCAGACACCCGACGACCGACGAAAGTTCACCGAGCTCTACAACGTCCAACTGCTCCGCTCGAACTGGGTTGATCCCGCCGCCCGCGTCGTCATCACGACCGTGCAGCGTCTGTACTCGATCCTCCAGGGCGACGAAGACCTGCCGCCGGAAGCCGAAGAGGGGTCCCTGTTCGATACCGCGATCACCGGCCTGAGAACGCAGCCAATCGAAGTCGCTTACAACCCACGCTTTCCCATCGAGATGTTCGATGTCATCTTCGTCGACGAATGTCACCGCTCGATCTACAACGTGTGGCGCCAGGTCCTCGAGTACTTCGATGCCTTCTTGGTCGGCCTGACCGCCACGCCCGGGAAACAGACGCTGGGCTTCTTCAACCAGAACCTCGTCATGGAGTACGGCTTCGAACAGGCCGTGGCCGACCGCGTCAACGTCGACTTCGACGTCTACCGCATCCGCACGCGCATCACCGAGCGCGGCGCGACAGTCGACGCTGGCGAATGGGTGGACAAGCGGCATCGCATGAGCCGCAAACGACGCTGGGAGCAGCTCGACGATGCGCTCACCTACAGCGCATCTGCGCTCGATCGCGACGTCGTGGCGATGGACCAGATCCGAACTGTCATTCGTACGTTTCGCGACAAGGTATGTAGTGAGATCTTCCCCGGCCGCACGATGGTGCCGAAGACCCTGATCTTCGCGAAAGACGACAGCCACGCGGAGGATATCGTCCAAGCCGTTCGCGAGGAGTTCGCCGAAGGCAACGAGTTCTGCGAGAAGATCACCTACCGCACGAGCACCCTGCGAGTGGTCACCAAGGTGCCTCAGCCCGACGGCACCGAGGTCGACCAGGTGACGTACAAGTCGAGCGGCCTCAAGCCGGAAGACCTACTGTCATCGTTTCGCAACAGCTACAACCCGCGCATCGTCGTCACGGTCGACATGATCGCCACAGGCACCGACGTCAAGCCGCTCGAAGTCGTCATGTTCATGCGTTCCGTACGCAGCCGAACCTTCTTCGAGCAGATGAAGGGCCGCGGCGTCCGCGTCATCGATCCGAACGACCTGCAGGCGGTGACGCGCGACGCCCGAGCGAAGACGCACTTCGTCATCGTCGACTGCGTCGGCGTCACTGAAACCGAGCTCGTCGATACGCGACCACTCGACAAGCAGCCGAACGTGCCACTGGAGAAGCTGCTCCAGCACGTTGGCCAGGGCGGCACGTCGCCTGAGGTCCTCTCAACCCTGGCGAGCCGACTCGCCCGACTCGACAAGCAGTTGGATGAGTCGAAGCGAGCATCGCTCAAGGCCACCGCAAAGGGCACGGCCCTGAATGACATCGTGGCGGGCCTGATCGACGCCCTCGATCCCGACCGCCAGATCGACGCTGCCCGTCAAGCCGCGGGGCTGCCGGCCGATGTCGAGCCAACAAAACTACAACTCGATGCAGCCGCAAGGGCCCTACTGAAACAAGCCGCCGCTCCCCTCGTCTCGAACCCCGACCTCCGGAAGGAGCTCATCCTCGCCAGGCAGCAGCTTGAGCAAACCATCGACCGTGTCACCCAGGACGTGCTGCTCGCAGCCGGCCACTCGGCCGAAGCACGCGAGCGCGCCAAGAGCATTACAGCCTCATGGGAGCAGTACATCGCCGAGAACAAGGACGAACTGACCGCGCTCCAGGTGCTCTACAGCCAGCCGTATAGACGTCGGCCGCAGTTCGGCGAAATCAAAGCCCTGGCGCAGGCCATCGCGCTCCCGCCGCGCGCCTGGACACCCGAGCTGTTGTGGCGCGCCTACGAGACATTGGACAAATCGAAGGTCCGCGGCTCCGGCCGGCGAGTCATCACGGATATCGTCTCCCTGGTGCGCTTCGCCCTCCAACAGGACGATGAGCTGATCCCTTTCCCCGACCAGGTTTGCCAGCGCTTCTACGACTGGCTGGTTCAGCAGAAAGGTCTGGGCCGCACCTTCACCCCCGAGCAACTCCGCTGGCTCGAGCTCATCCGAGACCACGTCGCCGCCAACCTCGGCATCGAACGCGACGACTTCGAATACGCCCCCTTTATCGAACACGGCGGCCTCGGCAAGGTCTACCAGCTCTTTGGCGACCAGCTGAATCTATTGCTTGACGAGCTGAACGAAGTCCTCGCCGCATGAGTCAGTTGGTGGGCACGCTGCCAGAAGGCTGGGTCGAGGTCGCCCTCGCCGACGTACTAGACGGCATCGAATCGGGCGCCAACTTTCGATGCATCGAGCGTCCTCCAACTGGTAATGAAACCGGCGTCGTGAAAATCAGCGCGGTCAGTTGGGGTCGTTTTGACGAACTCGAAAGCAAAACGAGTCCACCGCATATAGAAATCGATTCCCGCACCCTCATTCGCGAAGGTGATTTCTTGATCTCGAGGGCCAACACCATTCAGTTGGTTGGTGCATGCGTGATCGTGGACAGCATCAGTAAGCGCTTGGCGCTCAGCGATAAGGTGCTCCGCCTGCGGATAATTGGCGCTCTCCCTAAGTGGATTCTCTATTGCTTGAGGTCTCCGAATGGTCGCGCCCAGATCGAGGCGCTCGCCACAGGCAATCAGGAGTCCATGCGCAATATTGGGCAGGATCGCATCAGGAGCATCCGGGTCCCTTTGCCACCCCTCACGGAGCAACACCGAATAGTCGCCGCGATCGAGCAGCAGTTCACGCGACTAGACGCCGCCATCGCCTCGCTTCAGCGCGCCCGCGCCAACCTGAAGCGCTACCGCGCAGCAGTGCTCGCCGCTGCCACGAGCGGTCGCTTGGTGCCGGGGGAAGCGGAGCTAAGACGAACTACCGGAGGCATGAACGAGACGGGACTCGACCTACGAAGGCGGATTCTCGAAGCACGCGCCATTGGACGATCGTCGGCCGGCCGAAGAACGCAGTCGGAGCCCGCGGCACCAGCCTCCTCGACGGTCCGGGAACTCCCAGAAGGTTGGAGCGCTGTGACAGTGGAAGAGTTGACACTGCCCTCGCGGCCTTCCGCCTACGGAGTGCTGCAGCCCGGATCCGACGTAGCGGATGGAGTGCCGTTCGTACGCGTCGGCGATATTGATCAAGGGCGTGTGGCGGTCGACTCTCTGAAGCGGATCGCGTCAAAAGTCGCGGCCCAATACCCACGCACGAGGCTGCATGGTGGAGAAGTCCTGATCACTCTCGTGGGCTCGATTGGGCGCACGGCGGTAGTTCCTGGGTTGCTTCGCGGCGCCAATGTGGCACGCGCGGTCGGCGTCATACCATTGACGGACCAAGTGCTGCCTGCTTGGGTTGAGATCTGGTTCCGTAATCCAGATCAAATACGGGAGATGACTGCCAAGGCGCATGAGGTCGCGCGCAAGACGCTTAACCTCGAGGACGTGCGTAGCTCTGTTGTGGCGCTTCCTCCACTAGCCGAGCAACAACGTATTGTGGCAGAGGTCGACCGTCGGCTTTCCTCGGTGGATGAGATAGAGGCGGACGTCGAGGCGAATCTGAAGCGCGCCGAGCGCTTGCGTCAGGCCATTCTCACACGCTCATTTGAAGGCAAACTGGTCCCGCAGGATCCAACGGACGAGCCCGGCACCACACTGCTCGATCGCATCCGCGCCGATGCCACAACGGTGAACGGCACGGTAGTCCAGGCACGTCGAACGACCAGCCATGCCACGCGCGCAGCATCGCCGGTTCAGGAGCCGCTGCCACTCTAGCAATGACAGTCGCAGCCGCACCCGCCAATGGTTCCCACCAACTGGTCCAGAAGCTCTGGAACTACTGCAACGTCCTAAGAGACGACGGCCTCTCCTACGGTGACTATCTCGAGCAGCTCACGTACCTTCTGTTCCTGAAGCTGGCCCATGAACAAACCCAGCCCCCGTACAGCCGACCATCGAGCATTCCACAAGAGTTCACCTGGCCCACGCTCGCCACAAAGAGCGGTGACGACCTCGAAGTCCACTACCGCCACGTGCTCGAATCACTGGGCCACCACCCCGGCATGCTCGGCGTCATCTTCCGCAAGGCCCAGAACAAGATCCAGAACCCGGCGCGACTCGAGCACCTCATCAAGAACCTCATCGGCCAGGAGCGCTGGTCCGAGCTAAGTGGCGACGTCAAAGGTGACGCCTACGAGGGCTTGCTCGAAAAGAACGCCCAAGACGTCAAAGGCGGCGCCGGCCAGTACTTCACCCCTCGCCCGCTGATCGACGCCATCGTTGACGTCATTCAACCCCGACCTGGAGAGGCCATCTGCGACCCAGCGTGCGGCACGGGCGGGTTTCTCTTAGCAGCGAGCACCTACATCACTCGCCACAATCCCTACCTCGATCGCGACCAGAAGCGGCATCTGAAGCTCGATGCCCTCCGCGGCGTCGAAATCGTGGACGGCGTCACGCGCTTGTGCGCCATGAACCTGTTCCTGCACGGCGTCGGCCCCACATCCGCCGACGAAGGTGACCCGCCAGTCAGAACCGACGACAGCTTGCGCGCAGACCCGGGCGAGCGCTTCGACGTCGTCTTGACCAATCCACCCTTCGGCAAGAAATCCAGCATGCTCATAGTCAACGAGGAACGCGAATCAGAGCGACAAGCCCTTAGCGTCGTGCGCGACGACTTCTGGGCCACGACCAGCAACAAGCAACTCAATTTCGTCCAGCATGTCAAGACACTGCTGAAGATGCACGGACGTGCCGCCGTCGTCGTGCCAGACAACGTGCTGTTCGAAGGAGGAGCCGGCGAAACCGTGCGCCGCAAGCTCCTACACGAATGCGAAGTCCACACCCTGCTGCGGCTGCCAACGGGGATCTTCTATGCCCAAGGTGTCAAAGCCAACGTGCTGTTCTTCGATCGGATGCCTGCCAGCCCAACGCCCTGGACGAAGCGCCTCTGGGTCTACGACTACCGCACGAACGTCCACCACACGCTCAAAACGAACCCGCTGCAGCGAGGCAACCTCGACGACTTCGTCGCCTGCTTCCATCCAGAAAACCGATTCCAGCGCAAGCCGACCTGGGACGCGGAGAAGAACCCCGATGGCCGGTGGCGAGCCTTCGACTACGGCGAGCTCCTCAAACGCGACAAAGTCAGCCTCGACGTGTTCTGGCTCCGCGACGAAGCCCAGGAGGATTCAGCCAACCTCCCCGCCCCCGACATCATCGCAGCCGAGATCGCCGAGGACCTGCGCGCCGCGCTCGAGCAGTTCGAAGCCATCGCCGCCGATCTTGCAGTAGCCAGCCACGCATTGCAGGCGTTGCTCATGCCTTTGGTCCCCCAGCCTTTGCGCGTGACGTCGACGACCATTAGCGAGTCATCCTGATCGATCAACATGCCCAACTCGTCCCGCAGACTGCCCGCGTTATGATTCGTTTCGGGAATGATCCACGTCGATTCCAGGCAGTGCCCACGCCCTGGGAACTGTTCCAGTCTCTCTAACAATGGGTGATAGTTTCTAACGGGCTTGTGCAGGTCGTGGCTCACCAGAAGCGTGGCCATGATTGCCTTCCTAAATCCGTGCGGCGCCTACGATTGGCGTGATCAATTTACGCACGAGTGGGCACGGGACACCTGCCGCATGGATCAATAGGCAACCCCGATAGAGCAACGTGGTGGGTGGCTATTCTTGTAGCGGAAGTCCAGCGGCTTCGGCATTCGGGGAGTGGCAAATGCCCCGACCCTCCAATGCGTGCCCTCATGCGAGGGATCCGCGATCGACCGTCAATCAGGCCTTGCCGCGCGTCTAGGGTCGGGTTTTCGAAGCCGCAAAGGGCTACTTGGGGCGATCGGCTACGTGCTCTTGCGCTTCTCCTCCACAGTTTTGTCGGGATGACGGATCGCCGTCGCCTTGGTCACATAGCGACCCGTAATCGCGCTGCGCGCCGACGTGCCGCCACCACTACTCTTACCACCGCCCTTGCTGCCGCTTGACTTGCTAGGCATAAGACCTCCGTTGGCCTCGCTGGTACTACCCATTGTACCAGGCCGGCGCTCGGACACAAGATGTTGTATGCGCTTGCCGGGGCGCCGTTGGCGTGGGCAACAGTTCCTGTCATCCCGTCACTCGGGCCGTCACTCGGGCGGGGTTTCTGCCGACGTTTCGTCAGCCAATTGTCATAGGTGGCTCTGTACTTGGCCGTTTGTCGATATCGAGCCGCCGCATCCCGCTGAGCCGCCTTCAAACCACAGTCCGAACAGTACGCGTTGTGGTCGCGCCGCAGCCGACGCGCCGAGAAAGGGGGCTGGGTGTAATAACCGACCCGTGCGCCGCCTTTCCGGACAGCACCCTCGCCGCCGGTGCAGGGCGTGTCAAGCCGTGTCGACCCGATGCCCGTGCAGCGCAGGCTGCCTCGGTACTACCGATGCACACACTGCGCCGCGCACCAACCGCCCCCGCCTGTGCGACGCCAGGAGGGTGCGCGTGTCAACGCTCGAGCCACTGGCATGGGATGAGGTCTGCAAAGTCATCGAGAATCCCGAGACGGTCCTCGCAAAAGCAGCGCGCACTTCGTCTGTTCACGATCGCCGAGGCCGATGACGCCGACGTCAAACGCGAACTCGCCTGCATCAACAAGCTGCACGGCCAAGCGCGCGCTCGACTTGCTGACATGGAGGGCCGCCGCGCCGTGTCGGCTCAGTTCGAACCCGTGGCCGAGAAGGTCAGACAGTTCTGCGAGCTGATGCGGGATCGCCTCAATGAACTGAGCTTCGAACAGAAAGCGCGAAGTCCTGGAAGCGCTTCAGGCGCAGTTCACGCTCGAGAAAGACGGCCAGTTGAAGGATTGTTTTAGTTCTTCCGAGCGTGTCAGAAGGAAGTGAATCTTATACTACCTTGCGACATGCATCGGGATACATGGCGCAAAGTCGTATACGGGACGGAGTGATGCTGAGTCGGACTGTCCGAGTGCAGTAGCTGCCGGCCTTCGCCGTCACTGCGAACCCGCGTGTGTTCGCGGACGGGTTCGCGTTCATTGACAGCCGGGCAAGGGGCAAGTCTTTGAAGTTAGTTGCGGAGCCGGCGTAACTGCTCAAAGCTGGGGAGTATGTCAGCCGCTCCGCACGTGTCGCTCCGGCTGGCAGAGCGGCAGAGCCCGCCGTACTTCGATCTGATGCGCCTGGCGGGCGACATGCCTCGACGCCCACGACCTCTCAATCTTGCACAGCCAGTCTGGGGCACTCACCTTGGCACCGCTCTATGACCGCATGTCCACCCTGCACTACGGCGACGACCATCTCGCGATGTTCATCGACGGTGTCCAGCGAACCAATCGAGTGACCGGACAGCGTCTGATCAGAGCGCGGAGCGCCCTGGGACTATTCGCAATCGCCGAAGCCGATGAGTCCTGGACGATGCGGATCACGACTGCATGGCTAGCGTTGGCGACCCCGGGTGGCCCCGAGAGCGGCCGGGTAGGCGAAGGGTCGGCTGACGCGGCATTTGCGACCGGAGCGATCGCGAGCCGGGGACCCTGACGGCAAGTCGCAGATCGTTGCCAATACGCTGGATTTTGCTCTTGCCTATTGACCACCCCGCCTGCGGTGTACAAAGCTAGACCAGGCTGTCCATGTCGACCCTTCAGCGCCAGATAATTGAGAAATTTCTCAGCAAGCTTGCGCAGTCCAAAGATGCTGACGCCGAGCACATCGGCCAGCTTCGGAAATTGTTTGCCAGCGGAACTAAGCCAAAGGCGGATGACCTCGTGAAGATATTCTCACTTCCAGCTGGCGGCGGTGATATCAAATGATAAAGCTCGAGGCAGTGCACATCGAAGAAGTGCGAGGCATTCGAAAGCTCGACATCAACTTTGGAAGAAAGACATTTGCGATTTCCGGTCCAAACGGCTCCGGCAAGAGTGGCGTAATCGATGCTATCGAATTTGGCTTGACTGGACAAATCGGCCGACTTGCTGGGGCAGGAACAAAGAGCCTGTCTATAGCGGAGCACGGTCCCCACGTCGACAAAACGAAGTTTCCGGACGCAGCGTTCGTCGAGCTGCAGGTGTTTCTCCCCGACCTCGGCAAATCCGCCACCATCACGCGGAAGGTAGGTACCCCGAAGAAGCCCAAGATTTTACCCGATGACGATGATGTAATCGCAGCGTTCGAGGAAATCGCTGATCATCCCGAAGTTACACTCTCACGTCGCGAAGTTCTGCGCTTCATCTTGGTTGAACCAAGCAAGCGCTCCCAGGAGATTCAGGCCCTCCTCAAGCTCGAGGACATCGGAGAAACGCGCGCAGCACTGAACACCGCGCGGAATAGACTCGAGACTGCTCATCGGACCGCGACCGCTCAGGCGACGGGCGCCCTAGACGCGTTACAGCGACATCTGCAGATTCCAACAGTGCGCGAGGCGGACATACTGGAGGCGGTGAACCAACGGCGGCGAGTGCTCACGTTGCCAGAAATAGCCGACCTGACGCCAGACACAAAGCTCGATGCGGGGCTTTCATCAGCAGAAAACGCACCGGGATACAACAAGAAATCAGCGCTGGACGATCTGAAAGCGTTA
>WNGF01006222.1_pt1 | contig 14876 bp, 10 predicted proteins | sample 5400641 | NCBI WGS metagenome assembly WNGF01 (sample SAMN13153371, study PRJNA577476) | soil metagenome | isolation source: 80 cm soil or saprolite under grassland replicate 2 | place: USA:California | collected 2016-06-15
GGTCGCCTGACGGGCGCGCGCTCATTTACATTAATACTCTCAGTGGCGTCTCGAATCTCTGGCGGCAACCACTCGACGGCAGCGCCGCGAAGCAGATAACCGACTTCAAATCCGATCTGATCTACGGCTTCGCCTACTCACGCGACGGTCGCAATCTTGCTCTCGCGCGCGGCAGCCACAACCGCGATGCAGTTTTGATCAGCGAAGTGAAATGATGGCTCTCACGCCTGGCACGAAACTCGGCCGTTACGAAATCCGCTCCAAACTCGGCGCTGGCGGGATGGGCGAGGTTTATCTGGCGCAGGACACAAAACTCGATCGCAAAGTTGCGATCAAGTTGCTGCCGGAAAGTTTGGTGGCAGATGAGCAAGCAAGAAAGCGCCTTGTCAGAGAAGCGCAGGCAGCAGCCAAGTTAGACCATCCAAACATCTGCTCAATCCACGAAGTCGGCGAAGAAGACGGGCGCAGCTTCATCGTCATGCAGTACGTTGAAGGAGAGACGCTGGATATCAGGATGAAGCGGAAGCGTCTCGAGCTGTCCGAGTCACTTTCCATCACTACGCAAGTAGCCGATGCATTAGTAGAAGCTCATGCCCAAGGCCAAGAGTTTGGCCGAGATCACCTCCGCGATTTTGATGCGCGACCCACCTCCCTTGCAATCTCATTCAGGCATGATGCCGGCCGGATTAGAGTCACTTGTCCTGAAGTGTCTGGAGAAAGAGCCAGCGCGGCGTTATCAAACGATGGTTGAATTGTTGGTTGATCTCGATCGCGTCAGCCGCGACTGGGAGAGCGGAAATCTGGTGGTGTCAATGAACGATGCGCCCACAGTCCGGATGGACATCGACGCGTCGAAGCGGCACGTGGACTGGCGACGCCTGGCCAAATCCCGCGCCGCGCTGACCATGACAGCTCTCGTCATATTGGCGGCGGCGGCAACAACCGCCTATACGCTGTTCTTTCGCCACCCAGCGCTCACGCCCGCGTCTGCCAGCAAATCCGTCAACTCCGCAGCCTACGATTACTATTTGCGTGGCAAGGTGAATGTCGGCAGTGAAAACCGGGATAACAATGAAACAGCGATCAAGCTGCTGGAACAGGCCGTCGCCGCCGATCCAAACTTTGCGCCGGCTTATGCTGAACTGGCGCGCGCCTACATCATCAAGGCGTTCCAATTTGCGTCTGATGCCGAGAAGAAAAAGCTGAATGAGGACGCCGAAGTGGCCGTGGAGAAGGCACTCACCCTGAACCCGAATTTGCCGGAGGGCCATTTTGCGCGTGGCCAGCTTTTATGGACGCCCGCCAGGGGTTTCCCGCACGAGCTGGCGATTCAGTCTTACAAACGGGCGCTGGCCTTAAACCCGAATCTGGACGAGGCGCACCATCAATTAGGCATGATCTATACTCATATCGGCCTGCTCGATAAGGGCTGGGAGGAGATTGAGAAAGCATTGGCAATCAACCCGGCCAACACTCTCGCGCGGTTTCGCCTCGGGGTCGTCAACTTGTACCAGGGCAAATATGAAGAAGCCGTTGCGAGATTCAAAACCATCCCGCATGAAGCGAATCCGGCGCTGCTGGATCGCACGAGGGCGACGGCTCTCTTCCAGCTGGGAAGAACTCAGGAAGCATCAGATATTGTCGAAGAGTATTTGCGCGCCTATCCGACGGATGAGGGCGGCAATGTGACCAGCGTCAAGGCAATGCTGCTAGCCAAAGCTGGCAAGGAGCGCGAGGCGGAAGAGACGATCCAGCGCGCCGTCGAGATCGGGAAAGGCTTCGGCCATTTTCATCACACGGCTTACAACATCGCCTCGGCTTACGCGCTCATGAATAAACCCGAACCTGCCACCAAATGGTTGCAAAACGCCGCCGATGATGGCTTTCCCTGCTATCCACTGTTTGCAAGCGACACTAATCTCGATAGCTTGCGAAGCGATGAGCGGTTCATCACTTTCATGGCTAAATTAAAGCAGCAATGGGAGCATTTTCAGGCGACGCTGTAATGCTTTTTACTGGAGCAAAAGTCGCCGCCTCTCGGATGAACAACGACTCATGATCGAGGGCACAAAACTCGGCCGTTACGAAATCCGCTCCAAACTCGGCGCGGGGGGAATGGGTGAGGTCTATCTTGCGCAGGATACATCGGAGCTCGCCCGAACGGTGGCGCTCAAGATCGTGCCGGCTGAAGTTGCGAAAGACAAAGATCGCTTACAAACAAAACGTTACACGGACAATAACGAAGCTTACCAGCTATACCTGAAGGACCGATTTCATTTTGCCAGGCGAACAGATGAAGATATTCGGCGAAGTATCGATCTTTTCCAACAGGCGATAAAGCTCGACCCGAACTTCGCTTTAGCGTATGTGGGCATTTCAGAATCGTATAACGTTATGCCTTCATACCCGTATAACACCCGAATATCTTGACGGTGTATGAAATCGGCGAAACGGACCACACAAACAAGTAAGCAACATAACACCGTGAGCAAAACCATTTCTCCCAACATGACGCTTGCTCATTACTCGATTGTCTGCAAGATTGGCGCAGGCGGTATGGGCGAGGTCTACCGCGCGCGCGATACCCGCTTGAATCGTGAAGTCGCGATCAAGCTCCTGCCCGCCGCGTTCGCTCTGGACGCGGATCGGTTGCGACGGTTCGAGCAGGAAGCTCGCGCCACTTCCGCACTCAATCATCCAAACATTCTGACCATCTACGATATCGGCACTCACGAGGGAGCACCCTTTATCGTCGCCGAACTGCTCGAAGGCGAGGAACTGCGAGAACTTCTTAGTGATGGCGCACTTCCTCCGCGCAAAGCACTTGATTACGCGCAACAGGTCGCGCTGGGTCTCGCCGCCGCACACGAAAAAGCCATCGTGCATCGTGATCTCAAGCCGGAGAACTTGTTCGTCACTCACGATGGCCGCCTCAAGATACTCGACTTCGGACTGGCCAAGTTGAAGCCGCAGCGCAACGAGATCGTAAGTTCGGAGATCGAAACGCAGAAACAGATCACGGATCCCGGCACAGTGATAGGAACTGTTGGTTACATGTCCCCGGAACAAGTGCGCGGCCAGGATGCCGACCATCGTTCAGACATCTTCTCCTTCGGCTCGATTCTCTACGAGATGCTGAGCGGTCAACGCGCTTTTCGGCGCGACACAATGGCCGAGACGATGACGGCGATTCTAAAAGAAGATCCGCTGGAATTGAGCGAAACAAACATACTGATTTCGCCGCAGCTGGAAAAGATCGTACGGCGGTGTTTGGAGAAGAAACCGGCGCGAAGATTCCAAACGGCCAGCGATCTCGGCTTCGCGATTGAATCTTTGTCAACGCCATCCGACACGCGGCCAGCTTCACAGTTAGATACGACGGCGGCTTTGGCTGGTGTCAGACGAGGGCGTTGGCTTTTAGCTGCCGGTGCCATTCTCGCTGGACTCGTTCTGACTGTGGGAGCATTTCTTCTCGGTCGTTCGCGGTCAGTATCGAGCATGCCGGCGGCAGTGAGCCGCATGACTATTTCCCTCGCGACACCAATCGCTCCGGGAAAATATTGTCCGTTGGGTGTCGGACGAACGGCTATCGCGCTTTCACCTGACGGTTCACTCCTCGTTTATGCCGGTGAGCAGAACGGAAAGTCACAACTCTTCGCACGGCCTCTCGACTCGTTCGATGCTCGTCCGATTCCGGGCACTGAAGGAGCATACGCGCCGTTCTTCTCGCCCGATGGCCGTTGGATCGCTTTTTTCGCTGCGAACACACTACAAAAGGTCTCACTCGAAGGCGGTCAGCCAGTCACACTGTGCGAGGCGAGGACCTCACACGGCGGCGCGTGGGGACCGGATGACACGATTCTCTTCGCTGATGCGGAAGGGGCGAGGCTCGTGCGCATCGCTGCTTCCGGCGGAGAGCCGAAGACGGTAGTCACGCTCGGCGTGCTTAAACCCGGAAACTGGGGATACAGCAATCCAGAATTTCTGCCGGATGGCGACACGGCTCTCTTGACGGTCTGGTGGAGTCTGAATCCGGACAACTATCGCATCGCCGCACTCTCCCTGAAGACCGGCAATCTACGATTCGTGGTGGAGGGTGGCATGGACGGCCACTATCTCTCGACGGGCCATCTCGTTTACGCGCGCGGCGCCACCTTGATCGCTGCTCCATTTGACGTTCGCTCGGCGACGGTGACCGGTCCAGGAGTGACGCTCATAGAGAACGTCCGCAGTGAAGAGTGGGGAGCGGTTCAGTTCACCCTCGCTCGCAACGGCACGCTCATTTATGTTCCCGGCGGACCCGCGTGGATTGGCAAGCTGGTATGGGCTGACCGCACGGGCGCCACTACACCCATCGCAGCACCCGCGCGCGCATACCAGAATTTCTCTCTTTCACCGGATGGTCAGCGCGTCGCCTTGGAACTGTCCGAGGCGACGCGCGATATCTACCTCTTTGAGTTTGCCCGCGGCGGTCTGATCCGGTTTACCAATGACGGAGAGAATGGATGCCCCCGCTGGACGCCCGATGGGAAACAGGTCACGTTCTGGCGACGCACGGCAAGTGGCTTCGATGTCATCTCCAGAGCGATAGATTCCGGTTCCGAAACGATGTTTATGAGCCGCGAGACCGGAGAAATTCAATCGTGGTCACCTGATGGGAAAACCCTTGTATTCATGCAAAACACACCGAAGACAAGTCTCGACGTGTGGATGAAAAGTGGCGACCAGCCGCCCCGGCCATGGCTAATGACGCGGTTCCGCGAGTTGTTAGCGGCCTTCTCACGCGATGGAAAGTATGTCGCTTACGTCTCTGATGAGTCAGGGCAGTACGAGATTTATGTCCGGCCCGCTTCGGGCGAAGGAGCTAAGTGGCAGGTCTCGAACGAAGGTGGTGAGGAACCGCTGTGGTCCAGGGATGGACGCGAGTTGTTTTTCCGCAATGGACCAAAGTGGATGGCAGCCGAGGTCAAGACCGAGCCAGAATTCAAGGCTGGCACGCCGCACATGCTTTTTGAGGGGCCGTATTTGAACGTTCCGGGCGTCTCCTATGATGTAGCCGCAGATGGCCGCTTTCTAATGCTCGAAGAAAATTACAAGCAGCCCACGACGCTGCAGCTTCAGGTGATTCTTAATTGGTCGGAAGAGGTGAAGCGGCGCATCCCGGCGGCGAGTAATTGATGCGCATTGAGAACCGGCGTCCAACTCGCTCCTCGAAACGCTCCAATTGGGGTTCGCTGAACTAGTGCGCGAAGTGGGGCTACCGCAAGGGTGGGACAGGCCGCGCCGTGCGAATCAGCGGCTTCGAAGTTTGGCAGATTGGCGTGGACGGTCTCATCGCTAATTCACGTGGCCACTTTGATAGTGTCGACTACACTCGAGGTAGAGCAGAGTTGATGCTCTTCCGCGGGTCTCATAATATGTTGGTTCGGGGTTCGAATCCTGCCGGGCACTAATCAACTAGCGAGTTTTGAACCTTGCGCCACACATTTCGCCCGTAAATGTATTTCGACTAACAACCGGAGGAAATCAGGGGACCTTCATCAATAATGGAGACAGAAATGAGGAAGCTATTGGTTTTCAACAGCGTCACGCTCGATGGTTACTTTACTGACGCAAACGGCGACATGAGTTGGGCTCATAAGAACGATCCGGAGTGGATTGAGTTTGCAGCAGAGAATGCAAAAGGCGGGGGCACCTTATTGTTTGGCAGGATTACTTATGAGCTCATGGTAAGTTTCTGGCCCACACCAGCGGCAATTCAAAGTATGCCTGAAATAGCGAAAGGCATGAATAATCTTCCGAAGGTCGTGTTTTCGAGAACACTGGACAAGGCCTCATGGAACAACACGAAACTGGTGAAGAATGGCCTCGTCGAAGAAGTGCGGAAGATGAAGAATGAAGCGGGAGAAGATATGGTGATCCTCGGAAGCGGCAGCATTGTTTCGCAACTGTCGGAGCACGGATTGATCGATGAATACCAGTTGGTTGTAAATCCGATCGTCCTGGGTAAGGGGAGGACGATGTTCGAGGGCCTAACAAAAAGACTGCCCATGAAGCGGACGTCGACGCGGACCTTTGAGAATGGGAATGTCTTGCTGTGCTATGAACCGCTGCAATAAAGGCAAGACGCTTTGATTCAAATCCACGGCCCGTTCGAGCAGGACAGGGCGGGTCGCACCGAACAATCGGATTCTCAAAATGAATCTGCAAACATTCGCATTGGTCGTCATTCCTTGGCGTTCCTTCCACCATCCGGCTAAACGCAAACCCAACTGACCCTGCGCGCTGGTCGAAGCATGTCCTCACGATCGCGCAGCGAGAAACGCGACTTCTCGGTGGCACATCGCCTGTTTGCTCAGGGTACCGATGCCCGATGAGCGAAAACCCCTTTAAGTCAAGATAGCGGCCCATAAAGAGTGACCTGAAAGAGCCGGCTACTGAGCGCTGGCTGACACAGCCCATACTGTTCTAGAATAAATCTAATGCCGTAGGACATTTCTTAAGCAACTTTTCTAAAAGTCTGGCACCGCATTCTGTCGGGACAGGTGATCGGCTCCCGTAACGCATGAACCCAAGCGATTCCCCCGGCGCTGGTTTAGCTCGCAACGAAGTCAACCTGGCCAAGGGACGACTTATGCGTCATGGGGTGGGATCTGACCCGTCACGGATTTGCCAGTCAACAAACGCAAGCAAGAGTAAAGCGCTTATCACCAACTCAAGCATTTCGCATTATCGCGTTGTCTCCAGGATCGGTGCGGGTGAATGAACCGACGTGTATCTGGCCCAGGACAATGAGGGTCGGAAGCTAACTTGCTACAAAATATGAGCATTGCCGCCGGCACAAAACTCGGCCGTTACGAAATCCGCTCGAAGATTGGCGAAGGCGGTATGGGTGAGGTTTACCGTGCTCACGATGAGAAGTTGAATCGCGATGTAGCCATCAAGGTTTTGCCTGCCGCACTGTCGGAAAACAGCGATCGATTGCATCGGTTCGAACAGGAGGCCCAGGCCGCAGGTTCACTTAACCATCCAAACATCCTTGCCGTTTACGATGTTGGGACACATGAGAGCGCGCCTTACGTCGTTTCTGAAATGCTCGAAGGCGAAACGCTGCGCGGTGTCCTCGATGATGGTCCGCTTTCCACGCGCAAAGCCATCGACTGCGCAACTCAGATAGCGCGCGGTCTCGCCGCTGCGCATGACAAGGGAATCATCCACCGCGATCTCAAACCCGACAACCTCTTTATCACTAAAGACGATCGCGTAAAGATTCTCGATTTTGGCTTGGCAAAACTGGTCCAGCCTTCCGGCGAAGACGTGGCGCAAACTGATATTGCTACTCGAAAAGTCCACACGGATCCAGGAACCGTGATGGGCACCGCAGGCTACATGGCGCCCGAGCAGGTGCGCGGGCGTGCCGTAGATCATCGCGCCGATATCTTTTCGTTTGGAGCGGTACTCTACGAAATGCTGTCAGGCCGTCGTGCATTTCATGGAGACTCGGCGATTGAAACGCTCAACGCGATTCTGAAAGAAGAACCTGCTGAACTCACCACCACTAATCCAAACATTGCGCCGGCACTTGAGCGAGTGGTATGGCACTGTTTGGAAAAAAGTCCGGAACGTCGTTTTCAATCCGCGGGCGACGTAGCATTTGCTTTGGAATCCGTTTCCGGAGTGACCAGCCATCCGAGTCAACAAACTTTGGCGCCGCTCGGTGCACTTGCAGCTTCGCGAATATGGACACGCGAGCGACTAATCTGGCTGGGCATCTGCACCATCCTCCTGCTTTGCATATCGGCGCTAGCGTTCGCATATTTTTCGCGCTCGCAGGCGACCAACCACGCCATCCGACTTGCACTTACAACGTCCCAGAAAGCAACTCTTCCCGCGCGTATAACTGTCTCGCCTGATGGTCTGCGAGTCACCTTCATCGCTAACAACACCGACGGCAAGCGCTTGCTTTGGGTGCGATCGCTCGAATCGCTTACGGCACAACCGCTCTCAGGAACGGAAGGAGCAACCTCACCGTTCTGGTCACCTGACAATCGTTTTATCGGCTACTTTGCAAACGGGAAGCTTTTCAAAGTTGACGCTTCGGGGGGTCGGTCGCAAGCGCTATGCGACGTCGGCGAGGATAGAGGTGGCGCGTGGAATCGCGGCGGCGTAATTCTTTTCGGCGGCTCCGAAGGACTCTACCGCGTCTCAGCCCAGGGTGGAACGCCGATACTCGCCACGAAAGTCGATCCTAAGGAAGAAGCGCATCGCTGGCCCTATTTTCTCCCGGATGGTAACCACTTTGTATTTCTCGGCGACGCACCGACGACTGAGAATCATCACATTCGTCTCGGCTCGCTCGATTCGCAAGAGACGCAGATTCTTTTCGGCGCTGTGACGCGTGTTGCCTATGCGCCGCCTGGCTACCTGCTCTACATCAGCCAGGGAGCGCTCGTTGCGCAGCCTTTCGATGCCGAAAAGTTGAGAGTGACTGCGGAATCAACCATTGTCGCGGAACGCGTAGCGAGCGTGGGCGAAAATCATGAGTTTGATTTCTCGGTTTCGGATAATGGCGTGCTCGCCTACCAACCAGGCAGTACCCAGTCGCTGGTCGTCTGGTTTGATCGGACAGGAAAAAAGCTGGAGCCCGTAGGAGAGCCTGATGCGTACGCCTCGCTCACGCTCTCTGCTGACGGGCGACGAGCTGCTGCCGGAATGCTTGACGCGGATGGGCGCCACAGTGACGTATGGCTCCTCGATCTTTCGCGAGGCACTAAATCCCCACTGACCTTCGATCCGCATTCTGATGGTTCCCCGGTCTTGTCGCCTGATGGAAGTCGCATAGTCTTTTCTTCGAACCGAGCGGGTGATGGACACGCCAACCTTTTCGTCAACTCGACAAACGCCGCGGGCGACGATCAATTGCTGTTAGCATCGGGTTCCGACGATGTTCCCACCAGCTGGTCGCGCGATGGGCAGAGCATTTTGTTTATGCGCTTCGGCAAGGTCCACGCCGGCGTCTGGGTCCTTCCGCTCTCCGGCGATCGCGAGCCCAAGCCGCTCTTCCAATCCTCGGCATTTGATCAGGGTGCGGCAATTTTCTCGCCGAATGGTCGCTTCATCGCATATTCCTCAAATGAATCCGGGCGATTCGAAGTTTATGTCCAGCGCTTTCCGCCATCGGGTGACAAGTGGATGGTGTCGTCCGGAGGCGGCGCGTTACCGCTGTGGCGAGATGATGGGAAGGAACTGTTCTACCTTACTGAAGACGGAAAGGTAATCTCGGCAGAAATTAAGATTGGCGCGAAGTTTGAGAGCGGCGTTCCGCAACAGCTTTTCCAGGCGAGGATCAAACACGGTACCGATTATCCTTACGGTGTCGCACCTGACGGCTCACGCTTTCTTATAAACATACCCGCCGAGGCCAACGACCCCGCGCCGATGGTAGTGGTACTAAATTGGACCGCGACGCTGAGGGAGAAGCAATGACGATCGCTGCAGTTCCAGCCAAACCCTTTCCCTGGAATAGAGATAATCGAAGTGAAGGAGGAACACATGCCCGAAATGCTTTTTATGCAAGGCAATCCGACGTTGAAGCCCTACATGATTGAAATTCGACCTATACTTACGAAATCAGAAGAGAACTTGAAGGCGATCGGATGGAACAGGATAGCGTGAAATCAATGCGCACGCTTGCCGAGGCGTACACCGCTGCCTGGTGCAGTCAGGACGCTGCCCGAGTAGCCTCTTTTTTTGAGGATAACGGGTCGTTGCAAGTCAATGAAGATTCTCCAGCCGTAGGACGAGACGCCATCACCGAGGTGGCCCAGGGCTTCATGACGGCGTTCCCGGACATGCAAGTCTTTCTCGATGACCTGCTGCTGCAAGATGACGGTGTCATTTATCGCTGGACCTTGACCGGAACAAACACCGGGCCGGGTGGAACAGGCCGCACCGTGCGCATCAGCGGTTTCGAAGTTTGGGAGATTGGCGCGGACGGCCTTATTGCCAATTCACGTGGCCACTTTGATAGCGTCGACTATCGACGTCAACTCGAATCATGAAGCTTCGTTCTCAGATGTAGAGGCGTTCCTCGGTGGGCGCCGCTTTCGCCCGATCCCCTGTCCGCGTTCTCTCGCTGCAAGCACTTACTAATGCGATAATGTTTGTCTTTCGACCTGATTCGATAAATACGGTTACATCTTGCGTTGTCGTTATCAGTGCGGTGCGCGGGTGTGCAGCACACACAATCCAAGTTTTAGCGTGAAGCAAGCGGTAAGAGATCATCCGGGAGAAGCGTTTGAAAAAATTGAGTGACGACAAAACTGTCGGCATCGGCATTGTCGGCGCCGGCTTTGCCCGCACCACACAGATTCCAGGCTTTCGCAATTGCAGGGGCGCTCGGATAGTGGCGATTGCGAGCCGCCATCGTGAACATGCCGAACAGGTCGCGCAGGAGTTTGGCATCGAACACGTAGCTGGTGATTGGAAAGAACTGGTCGCCCGGGACGATGTCGATCTCGTAAGCGTCGTCACGCCTCCCGCGACGCACATGGAAATCACGCTGGCCGCTCTCGAACAAGGCAAGGCTGTGCTTTGCGAAAAACCGATGGCCATGAATGCCTCCGAGGCCAGACGCATGACTGATCTCGCGCGCGAAGTCGACGTGCTTGCCCTGATCGATCATGAACTACGATTCCTCAGCAGTCGGCGAAAGATGCACGCGATGTTGCACAGTGGCGCAATCGGTAGGGTACGTCACTGTAACTATGTTTTTCGTTCCGATTACCGCGGTGTACTGGGAACCTGGGACTGGTGGTCGGAGGCAGCGATGGGCGGCGGCACGCTCGGCGCCATCGGCTCTCACGCCGTCGATTCGTTTCGTTGGCTGCTTGAAACAGAAATCAGCGAGGTTTGCTGCATACTCTCTACGCACGTTGCCGAGCGACCCGACAAAACTAGCGGAACAATGCGTCCGGTAACTTCGGATGACACAGTTCGGATGCTCCTCAGGTTCGCTGAGTCGCCCCTGACCAGGGGCACGACCGGGTCGGCGTCTCTTTCAGTCGTTGAATCGGGAAAACTGCAAAACCGGTTCGAGGTTTATGGGAGTAGTGGCGCACTGATGGTCGAGGAGACCGGCGAACTTTGGCATTCTCCGGCCGGAGCAGGGGCTTGGCGACCGGTCGAGGTAGATCAAAACCCCCTCGTCCCAGGTATGCGTGAGGGAAGTTGGTCACGAGGCTTCACGGCTTTTTCGTGTGCAATCGTTACTGCACTCAGGGAGGGTCGCAAGAGCGTTGCCGGCGCCGCCACCTTTGAAGATGGTTACCGCGTGCAACTTGTGCTCGACGCAGCTCGCGCTTCGAATGAAAGCGGCTGCTGGACGCCAGTACAGTAGGCAGGAGGCAGACGGCAGTAGGCAGAAAGAGCATGTCTAAGAAAAACCTGCGCCTGCCTCCTGTCCCTGCCGCCTGTCGCGTCGGCGTTGATACCGGTGGAACCTTCACCGATTTTGTCTATGACGCCGGCGGGCACTTCGAAGTCTTCAAGCTTTCCTCCACGCCATCTGATCCTTCGCTCGCGATTCGTGATGGACTGCAACAAGTCGCGGCTAAAACCGGAATAGAACTTGAAAGCATCGAGGTTGTTCACGGAACAACGGTTGGCACCAACGCGCTATTGCAAAGGCGAGGCGCTCGCACAGCGCTGCTAACGACCAAAGGATTTGAAGACCTACTTATCATTGGCAGACAGGCGCGGCCAGAACTTTACAATCTGAATGCAGTGCGACTGCCGCCGCTCGTACCAGACGATTTGCGGTTCGGCTTGCGTGAACGTGTAAGCGCGGATGGCGCTGTGCTGGAGCCGTTGGATGAAAAGGAATTGACTGCGCTAGTCAACCGCTTGAAGAAGCAAAAAATCGAATCGATTGCGATCTGCCTTCTCTTCTCATTCGTTCATCCCGAACACGAACAGCAAATTGCGCGCGCGGTATCCGCTCTCAACGTTCCCGTTTCTATTTCACATCTGATACTGCCGGAGTATCGCGAGTTTGAACGTACCTCGACGGTAACCATAAACGCGTATTTGCAGCCGCTAATGGGCAATTACTTAAAGCGTTTGACGGTGAATACGCCGAACCTGCGCGTCATGCAGTCTTCCGGCGGCAGCATCTCTTCATCCGTGGCGGCGGACGAGCCCGTACGCACCATTCTTTCCGGCCCTGCGGGTGGAGTAGTCGGTGCGCTGAGAACCGCACGCGCTGCGGGCTTCGAAAAGATCATCACTTTCGACATGGGCGGGACTTCCACGGACGTGGCACTTTGCGAACGCGATGGCTTACGCATGACAAATGAAGCTACGGTGGCGGGCTTGCCGGTTGCAGTTTCAGTCATGGATATCCATACAGTCGGCGCCGGCGGCGGTTCAATTGCGAGAGTTGACGAAGGTGGCTCGCTGCGCGTTGGGCCCGAGTCCGCAGGCGCTGATCCTGGCCCAGCCTGTTACGGCCGTTCGCTCTTGCCAACAGTAACTGACGCGCATCTGGTGCTGGGGCACTTTGGCGGCGCTGGTTTGCTGGGAGGAGCGTTTGCGCTTGATGAGGAGCGTTCGCGCAAAGCCATGAAGCAACTGGCCAGCGAGCTGAGCAAAGTCGCTCGACGACGGATGACGGCAATTGAAGCGGCACAAGGAGTGTTGTCCGTTGCAAACACAAACATGGAACGTGCGCTCCGTCGTATCTCGGTTGAACGTGGTTACGATAGTCGCGAGTTTGTACTCCTTCCCTTCGGCGGCGCCGGCGGGCTTCATGCAGTGGATCTGGCACGGGCGCTGCGCATTCCTCGTATCGTCGTGCCAAACTCCGCAGGCGCGCTATCGGCAATCGGAGTGCTCACGGCCGACGTGGTTAAGGACCAGAGCCGTACAACAATGTTGGACTTTTCACCCGGAGTCGCAAAGAAACTGGAAAAGATTTTCGCAGAGATGAAGCGCAACGCCGCAGGCGCTCTCCGCCGCGAGGGCTTTTCCACGGCGCTACAAAAGCATGAGCGCTCGCTCGCACTTCGCTACAAGGGCCAGTCGTTTGAATTGGACATCAAACAGACCGGCACGAATCTCGCTGCCAGTTTTCATCGCGCGCATCGAGAACGCTACGGTTACGCGCAGGAAGCAGGCGTGATTGAAATTGTTAGCGCACGCGTTCGTTCAACCGGGATAGTGAAGAAACTGCCGCAAAAAGATGCGAGCGTTTCTCGTAAGAACCTCGCGCACGCGGCGAAGTTTGTGACGGCTTATTTAGATGGAAAGAAACTCAGCGTGGCGCTTTACCAGCGCGAGGGACTGGCGGCAGGCGCTCAACTGCGCGCGCCCTGTATTGTGACGGAGTATTCTTCAACTACCCTGATTCCTCCGAGCGCTCGCGGTGAAGTTGATACCTTTGGAAATCTAATCATTCAATTGACATGAATTCGCAAGTTGGGAAGGTGGGCTTGCTCCCGCAGTGAAGTTGAAAACAAATCGATTCATGATTAGCAAGAAAGAGCGGGGGCAAGCGCGGCTTACCAACTGAGCATTCTCCGGTTGTGCTTTCCCTCTTGGCGCCCTTGGGTCTTGGCGGTCTCATAGAACTATGACGCAATTCGATCCCCCCACACTGGAAATCTATCGCGCGCTCTATACCTCCGTCGCCGAGGAGATGGGCATCGCGCTGAGACGCACCGCCTTTTCACCAAACATCAAGGAGCGGCGAGATTACTCATGCGCGGTATTCGACCGCCAGGGCCGAGTGATCGCGCAAGGCGATCACATGCCGGTGCATCTCGGTTCAATGCCAATGGCAGTCGCTTCGGCTTTAGGAGAAATCGATCTCCACCCCGGCGACGTGGTTGCTCTAAACGATCCGTTTGCCGGAGGCACGCATTTGCCGGACGTCACGCTCATAAGCGGTGTGTTTGGCGAGTTTGGGGGAAGAGGGGAAAAGGGGAAAGGGGAAAGGGTAAAGGGAAAAGACCGCCAGGTCGGAGCGCGTCGTTTTCCCCCTTCCCCTTTACCCCATTCCCCCCTTCCCCTGTTTTACGTCGCCAACCGCGCACATCATGCGGATATCGGTGGCGCGACGCCGGGCTCGATGGGCATGGCGACGGACATCTACGGCGAAGGCTTGTGCATTCCCCCAATTCGCCTGGTACGAAATGGCGAGGTCGATGAAGACATGATGCGATTGATCCTGGCAAATGTCCGTAGCCATGCTGAACGTCGCGGCGATTTTCAGGCGCAGATTGGTTCATTAAAAACCGGCGCCGCCCGACTGCTGGAGATCGTCGAGCGTCGTGGTCAACGCGAGACGGCTGCTTACGCGACGCACTTGATCGAATACTCTGCGCGACTCATGCGTCATGCTATCGGTTCGATCCCCGACGGCGAATACCGCGCTGAAGATGCGCTTGATGACGATGGTGTCAGCAATCGTGAGGTTCCCATCATCGTGCGAATTACTATCAAGGAACAACATGCGCAGGTTGACTTCACGGGCAGCGCGCCCCAGGTTGCCGGGCCAATTAATGCAGTAGAAGCGATCACTGTTTCGGCCGTCGCCTACGTGTTTCGCTGTTTGCTCGAGGGCAATGAGGTGCCGGCGAGCGCTGGTCTAATGAGCCCGATTGAGGTGGTCGCGCCAAAGGGCACGGTTGTCAATGCCTTACATCCGGCGTCTGTGGCCGGTGGCAACGTGGAAACTTCGCAGCGCATTGTTGACGTTCTTTTCAAAGCCCTCGCCCAGGCGCTCCCCAACCGGATTCCCGCGGCAAGTCAGGGAACGATGAATAATCTGACGATTGGTGGAATTGATCCGCGCACTGGCACTAACTCGCGCGAGT
>WNGF01015461.1_pt1 | contig 14875 bp, 9 predicted proteins | sample 5400641 | NCBI WGS metagenome assembly WNGF01 (sample SAMN13153371, study PRJNA577476) | soil metagenome | isolation source: 80 cm soil or saprolite under grassland replicate 2 | place: USA:California | collected 2016-06-15
TCGACGTCACCGATCGGCACGTGCTCTACGACGTCGCACGGCAATGGGAGGGCAAGGAGCTCCAGCAGGATCCGGTCCGGGACCTGCTCGCGCCGTTCTCGATCGCGCTCGCCAACGCGACGATGAGCGGACAGCTGGCGCGGACGACGGAAGACGAGATCGCGTCGAGCGACGACACTTGGGCGACGGCGGCGCTGCTGTCGCAGGGCGGCGTGTTCGGGACGCACTTCCTCCTGCAGTGCTTCAGGACCGGCGTCGTCCAGAAGATCGCCGAGAGGTCGCGGTACGACGGGCTCGCCATCGGCGGCGGGGAGGCGCCGCACGACGCGCCGTACACGCTGGGCAGGATGTGGTCGCAAGGCGCGGAGTCGCTCCCCTACGACACGAAGCAGATCGTGCTGGAGGCGCTCGCCCGCAACCCGGAGGCGGCGGCCCAGGCGCTCCAGCAGCACCTGAACGTGCAGGCCTGGGACCGGTTCGGCCAGGAGCAGACGATCACCGACCCGGTGGTGCTCATCTACCAGTACGGCCACTTCGACGACGACGGGGCGGCGTTCGGACACGCCTACGTCGCCGCGACCGACCATCTGAACCGGGATCCGGGCGACCTCGCAGCGGTGCACAGCGGTAGCGAGCTCACGCGGGATGCGCTGCTGCAGATGCTCGACCACGACCACGACGGCATGTCGGCGTTCAAGGACGGCCTCGCCACAGATCTTGCGCACCATCATCTCGCCGACCTCTTCGACAGCGCCGTTGCCCTCGATCCCGGCGATCCGAACGAGGTGGTCGTACACCACGACGTCGACCTGCGCCTCTCGGCAGCCGCCCTGACGGAGACGCTGAAGCACCTCGGCGACCAGCCGAGCGCTCTCGGCACGGTGCTCCACGCCGGCGCCGTCTACCAGGGAGCCCTCATCCACGACGGCGCCGCACACGGACCGGGCGCGTCGACCGAGTGGGCATACAGGGCCGCAGCCTTCGACGCGCACGTCTTGAACGCTGCGGACCTACGCCGGCTCGACAGCTTCGACGCCGCCGACGGCCGGCACGAGCTCATCGCGGGCTTCTTCAAGTCCGTCGTCAACGACACGATCGCGATCGAGAACCCGCTTGCGTCCGCCGTCGTGCACACGGGAGTCGACAGCGCGATCGATCACGCCTTCCCGGGGCCTTCGCCCGGCGTCCTCATGTCCGACAACACCGAGGCCAAGGCGTTGCTGACGAACTCCCTCCATGCTGCGATCGTCGGTGGCTACTACGAGGCCGGCTATCTGGGAGACGACGACGCTCGGCCGCCCTCGACTATCGTCCCCCACGGCAAGCTCATCTCGTACGGCGACGCGCGCGGTGACGCGCGCTGGGACTACGAAGGCTGGATGAACGGCAACAGTCACGTCGAACAGGTCTCGCGGCAAGCCATGTCGGAGGTCTCGCGTGCGTTCCAAGAACGCGGTATCGATCTGGTGCGCTAGCTGCGCCGTCCTCGCCCTTCTCGTCGTGGCCGCCTGCGGCTCCGGGTCCGCCAACAGCGGCTACCACCCGTTGTCGCAGTGTGAGACGAAGCGCGAGAACGCCGCCGCCGCAGATGTCCTCCGGAAGGCGTACGAGCGCGGGAAGCTCGGCGGCCCGAAGCAGCTCGCGGCTCACTTCAAGGGCGATGCCCGCTCCTCGTACCTCGACGAGTCCGGGCACCTGCGCCCCTACACTCGGATCACCGACTCGCAGACCCGCTTCGACCTGGAAGCGTGGATGGGTGCGGTCGAGGGCAACTCGGGCCCCGTCGGCGACGAGATGTTCGCCGCCCGCATGCACGCGCGGCGCACGAGCACCTGTAAGAGCCTTACCCGTTAGGACGTAAATCCGCTGCTGGTCCCGCGCTGTCGGAGGTCCGCAATACGTTCTCGGATCTGGGCATCGATCTCAGCCGGTAGCGCAGTGGCCGCTTGTGCCGTCTTGCTCACCGGCTGCGGATCGGGGAAGGCCGACGCGCGGAAGAGGGCCGCGTGCGAGGCTGCCTATGCGCGCGGCCGGCAGGCTGCACACTGCTGAGCCGAACAGAACGATCTCACGATGCCACCTGCACGAGCTCGACCTGGCCGCGCTCGACGAGATAGCCGCGCCCGGGCGGGAAGACGGGGTTCGAGCGTCGCGGCAGCCGAGCGCCGAGGATGTCGCCGTCGACGTCCGGGTCGGGGGTGAGAAGTAGTCCGTGCTCGTCCTTGCGTAGCTCGCGGAGCCAGCCGCCGAACGCCCGCTGCGCGGCCTGCCGCTCGGCCGCTGCGACGACGCGGATCCGCCCGTCGCGGCCGCGGCGCACGATCGTCTCGAGCGACGGCGCGCCGAGCGACTCGGCGAGCTCCTCGCCGTCGTCGATCACGACGAGCGCCGGCCGGCCGGGCGGGAGCTCGGCCGCGAGGCGTATCGCCGCATCGTCGCACTCGGCGCCGATCGCCGCCGACGCCCAGACGTCGAGCGCGGCGAGCTGGCTGCGGCGCGGCGCGAGCAGGTGCAGCTCGAGCTCGGGTGTCGACGCCCGCAGCGTCTCGACCAGCGTTCGGAGCGCTGTCGAGCGACCGCTGCGGTACGGGCCCGTGACGAGGAAGTGCCGATCGCCGAGGTCGACCTGTGCCGCGTCGAGCTCCGCGTCGGCCAGCCCGAGCACCGCGAGCCACGGCCGTCGGGCCTCCGGCAGGCCGGTGCGCGGAACGAACGTCGGCAGCGGCTCGATCGGGGGTGGCCCCATGCCGGCGAGCCTCGTCGCGCACCCGGCCACGGCGGAGGCGACGTCGACGCTCGCCACCTGGAACTCGGTCGCCCCCGGCAGGAAGCCGCGGCCGGGCGGCAGCTGCGCGCCGCGCACCGCGCGCGGCTCGACGCCGAGCGCCGCGAACTCGTCCTCGTCGGCCATCCGGAGGACCAGCTTCGCCGGGACGATCCCGGCGAGTGCGTTCGGCACCGCGCCGCGACGATCGGCCGTGATCGCGAAGTGGACCCCGAGCGGCCGGCCGTCGGCGACGAGCCGGGGCAGCGCGTCGACGAGCTCGCCGAGATTGACCCGCTCGAACGCCTGCGCGAAGCCGGCATAGCCGTCGAGCAGCACGAGGATCCGCGCCTCCGGCTGCGCGTACGGCGACCCGCGGTAGTCGGCCAGGGAGAAGACGCCGGCCCGCGCGAACAGCAGCTTCCGGCGCTCGAGCGTCTTCCGCAACAACGCGAACAGCCGCTCGACACGCTCGGCGTCGTCGCCGCCGACGATCGCGCCCACGTGCGGCAGCGGCTCGAGCGGCGCCAGCCCGCGAGTCGCGAAGTCGAGCCCGTAGACGTGCAGCTCGTCCGGCGACGCCTCCAGGGCGAGCGCGACCGCGAGCGTCCGCAGCAGCGCGGTCTTCCCTGAGCCGCTCGTGCCGTACACGAGCACGCTCCCGTCGGCGTCGAGATCGACCACCAGCGGCCGCTGGAGCTGCCGTTGCGGCTCGTCGACGAGCCCGACGGCAACGGCAGCGGCTCCCGGCTGCGGCAGCTCGTCGAGCCGTAGTGACGCCGGGAGCGGCTCGAGCCACGGCGACCGCGGCCGCTCGAGGCCCCGGCGCGCAGCGGCCTCGGCAGCCGCGTCGACGAGGCGCGCGAGATCGCTCGGGACGGACTCAGCGGCGCCCGAAGCGCGCGGCGAGCCGTCGAGCGTGAACCGCCGGACGACGACCGGCTCCTCGGTAGTGGCGTGCATGGTTGCGGCGCCCGCGTGGGCGGTCTGGAGCTCGGTGAGCTCGCCGTGCCCCGTACGCGCGAAGGCGCGGCCGGGCCGGTCACGCGCGATCCGGGCCGCGTCGGGCGCGCCGATCACGTCCGCGCTTTCGACGGCCTCGTTCACACGCAGCGCGATGCGGAGGTTCGTGTTCGCCCGGATGTTCTCGCTGACCACGCCGCCGGGACGCTGCGTGGCGAGCAGGAGGTGGACGCCGAGGCTGCGGCCGCGCTGGGCGACGTCGACGACGCCGTCGACGAATTCCGGCACCTCCTTCGCGAGCGTCGCGAACTCGTCGATCACGATCAGCAGGCTCGGCGGCGCCGCCTCCGGCGTGCGCCGCTCGAGATCCGCCAGGTCCTTCGCGTCCGCTTCGCGCAGGATCCGCTCGCGCCGCTGGAGCTCGGCGTTGAGCGACTGGAGCGCGCGGCGCGTCAGGTGTGCATCGAGGTCGGTGACGAGCCCGACCGTGTGCGGAAGGCGGACGCAGTCCTTGAAGGCGGCGCCGCCCTTGTAGTCGACGAGCAGGAACGCCAGCCGGTCGGGCGGGTGCGAGACCGCCAGCGAGGCGATCAGCGTCTGGAGCAGCTCGCTCTTCCCCGAGCCCGTCGTGCCGGCCACGAGCCCGTGCGGGCCGTCGGAGCGGAGGTCGATCCGGAACGGCTCGCCGGCCGCAGCGCCGATCGTCGCCCGGAGCCCGTCGCGCACGTCCCAGCGGGCGAGCACCCAGTCCGCGTCGGGATCCTCGGCGTCCAGGAGGTCGAGCAGCGTCACCCGGGCCGGAATCTCCTGCGCCGGACCTCCCCCCGCGTCGCGGAGCGGCGCGAGCGCGAGGGCGAGGTCCCGGGCACAGTCGAGCGGTAGCCCGTCGGCGTTCGCGTCGCCGCTCTCGGCGCCGCTGCGCGTGTCGGCGCAGGTCAGCCGCCCCGACGTCTCGTCGAGCTGGAGCACGAGCGACGACTCGCCCGGCAGGTCACGCCGCTCGCGACCGAGCCAGACGACGGTCACGCCCGCGTCCGCTGCGTCGAGTACGTCGGCGGCGAGCGAGCGCTCGGGCGCCACGGTCTCGTCGACGACGAGGAGCACGTGGGGAATCCGACGCCGGACCGCAGCGCCGCCGGCATTCTCGTCGGCCCGTCGTGTCGCAATCAGGCGCTGGACCTCCTCGAGCACGGCGCGGGCTCCGGCGGCGCCGACGGCGACGCGCGGCGCGGGCGGGCCTGCGGTCGCGTCCACGTGAGGAAGCCACTTCAGCCATTGCCACCCTGCCTCGTCGCCGATCGCGGCGGCGATGACGAGCTCCCGGGGGGAGTGCAGCGCCGCCGCCTGCGCGACCAGCCAGCGCGCGAGTGCCTCGACGCTCCTGCGCGGGCCGCAGACGCCGATCGTGCCGGCCTCGGCGGCAGGGATCGTGAGCGGCACGGCAGGCACGGTCGCGTACCAGTCGACGAGGTGGTCGGCCTCGCGTCGCAGCTCGTCGCTCCCTCCCTGCTCGACCGTCACGCTCAGCAGCGACTGCGCGTCGCCCGTTCCGATCCGGAGCTCGAGGAAGTCGCCGTCTCCGGGCCGCCGCTCCCAGAGGCTCGCGTCCTTGCGGCGCGCGCGGCCGATCAGCTCCGGCGCGGACGGCGCCTGCGCGCGCCGCGCCTGCAGCTCCGCCCGCCGCGCTTCCTCGAGCTCGAGCTGGAGGTCCGAGAGCCGCTGCCGGTACTCGCGCGCATGCCGCTCGAAGCCCTTGCGACCACTACGACGATCCTCGATCCACGTCGTCACCGCCATGACCGGCGACAGAAGCGAGAAGAACAGCATCGTCGGCAGGTGCGTCACCAGGTAGAGGCCGACCCCGAGCGCCAGCGGGATCAGCGAGGCGCCGAGCGGCAGGCGCGCACGCTGCGGGCTCGACGGCGGCGCCGGAAAGGGACGGACGCGCGGCTCGACGGGCCGGCGCACGCGCGGCGGCCGGTTGAGGAGCACCGTGGCGCCGCCGGCGCCGCGCAACGGCTGCTCGAGGGTCGAGGCGACGGCGAGGAGCGTCCGGCCGGCGCGAACGAGCGATCCCGGCCCGAGCGGCTGCGCCTCGCCGGGCCGGAGCGGCGTGCCGTCGAGCAGCGTGCCGTTGCGCGAGCCGGCGTCGGCCACCGTCACCGCTCCGTCAGGCGAGACGACCAGGACGACGTGCTCGGCCGACAAGGCGGGATCGTCGATCCGGACCGCGCCCTCGCGGCCGACGTGGTGTGTCCCCGGAGGCAGGGGAATCCGGCGGCCGGCCTCGAGACCGCTCTCGACGACCAGCTCCAGCTCTGGCGGCGGCGGCTTCCGCTCGACCCCGCCGAGCCGGAGCTCGTCGCCCCACCGCAGCGCCAGCTCCGAGACGGGGGCCGCTCCGGGCACGTGCTCGCCGTGAAGGGTCGCCGAGGTCACGTCGAGGTCCAGTTCGTGCGCGATCGCGTCGAGCAGGACCTCCGCGCGGACGTCGGCAGTTGTCTCGACGAGCACGTCGCAGTGCTCGCCGTCGGGGAGCGCGACCACGAGCCGGAGCTCGAGCGGCGCGCGACGAGTCGTCGTCGTCACGGGAACCGTCCGCAGGAGAACGCCTGCTGCTGATCGAGCGGTGAGAGGCACGCGTGCCTGATCGTCACGCCGTGGGGCAGGCCGGTCACCAGCACCCGCGCGTAGGCTCCGATCCAGCCCGCGCGGCGCTCGCGGACGGTGATGACGGCGCCCCGGGGAAGCCACGTTCCGCGCAGCGCGGCACTCGAGGCGGTGCCGCCGCTCGTCGCGCGGAGCCGCTCGACGGCGCCGCACCGCCGAGCGCAGCGGACCTCGACGCTCGCGCCCGGCGCGAGCGCGGTCAGCGACAGACCCACCACCTCGACCTTCCGCGGCAGCGCGCGCAGCGTGTACCGGACCGTGAAGCGCGCGAGCCGCGGCCACGGCATGCCGAGATCGGTGCGCGCGAGGTACCACGGCCGCGGCCGCTTCGCGAAGCATGCACCGGGCCTTACCGAGTAGCTGTAGATGCGGTGCACGTACCGCGGCGATGCGTGGAGGTTCCCGTGCGCGGCATAGCCGCCGCCGGCGAGGCTCCGGCCGAAGGCGGCCCACAGGCAATTGCCGGCGACGACGTTGCCGCCGCCGTGCAGGCCGGCGGAGTGCACGTGCGAGCGCCCGGAGAAGGAGATGATGTTGCGGACGATCCGGTTGCCGCTCGAGCTGCCGCCGAGCAGCACGCCCGATGTGTTGCCGTCGATGATGTCGTGCGTGACGACGGTCCCTCGCGCCTCCGGGGCGAGCGCGATCGCGTCGCCCGAGACGTGGTAGAGGACACTGTCGGCGATCGCCGCGCCTCTCGCGTGGGCGACCACGACGCCCGGCGAGTACACCCTGCGCGTCGTCACGCGCGTGCAGTCGTGGATTGTGTCGTGCTCGAGCCGCACGCCGGCGGCGGCGCCGTCGATCCGGACGCAGGCGACGCTCGCGTTCAGGTAGCCCGGGCCGCTGACGCTGTCGCGGACGAGCGTCGTACGGCTGCCGCGGATGGAGACGACGGCCTTGCCCGGCGAGCCGTCGCCCTGGATCGTCAGCAGCGCGACGACGACGTCGTGGGCGCTCTCCTTCACGACGAGGCGGCCGGCGAGCAGGGCCTGCGGCGTCCCGCCGGTCATGATCCGGATGGGCGCGCGGAGGCCGCCGCCGCGCACGATCGCCACATGCTCGTGGAAGGTGGTGCCGGCGGCGAGGCAGCCGGTCTGGCCGGCGTGGAGCGTGGCGGCGAGATGGGTGATCGTCCGGAACGGATGCCGCTGCGTGCCCGCATCGCCGTCGTCGCCGTCGGGGGACGCCCAGGCGACGCACGCCGGGGCACCGGGAGCGGCATGCGCGGCTGCCGGCACAGCGGCCAGCGCCGCGACCGCCACGAGCGCGAGGCGGGTCAGCTGCGGTCGTGGAGCTCCCCCGAGCCTCCCGCCCATGCCGCCGGTCCTTTCGATCTCGATCGTCTGCTCCGACGCGATCGTTGTTCCGCGAATCGGGCCAGCGCAATCCCGAGCCGCAGTCCGGCGCAGCTACGTCTCTCCCGCCTCGTTGCGAATCTCGCTGAGGAGGCGCTCGAGGCGGTCCTCCTGCGAGTCGTCGACGAAGGTCATGGCCGCGGCGACGTTCGGGTGCACCTCGGCGATCGCGCGCCGGAGCTCGTGCGCGACGGCCCGGTACGAGGGATGGCCCTCGCGGCCGGAGCGGAGCTCGACCAGGTGGAGCGAACTCGCCGGCGAGGCCCGCGGCCGCGATCTCGTGAGGAAGGTCGGCCCCGAGGTCGGGCGAGAGGCGCTGCCACTGGCAGGTGAGCAGGCGGTGGCGCTGCAGGTCGCGGAAGGCTCCGTAGTCGGAGACGATCTCGAAGCGGTAGCGCAGGGTCTCGAAGCCGCGGCCGGGCCGGTGGCGGCGGTTCTCGCGCGTGCCGACGAGCTCGCGCAGGAGCTCGGCGCGCGCAGCCTCGTCGAGGGCCGAGACGGCGTCGAGCGCCTCCTCCTCGCCGGTTGCCGCCGACTCGTAGAGCAGCGCCGCCAGCAGCTCCTCCTCCGTGCCGTGGGCGCGGAGCAGACGGACCGACGGCGCGGCCGCCCCGGCCTCGGGCTCGGCGAGCCCGAGGCGGGCCGCCGCCACGTCGGCGGCCTGACGGCGCTCGCGCAGGTACTCGATCCAGCGCCCGCCGCGGTCCTCGCGCGGGACGCGGACGACGAAGCTCGGGATGATCCGCTGCAGCTCCTCCAGCAGCATCTGCCCGTACGCGCGCGCCTCGGCGAGCGGGTGCGCGAGCAGGTGCAGCACGAGCTGCTCGTACGTCTGGCCGCTCGCGTAGATGCCGACGTGCGAGAGCGACGCGGCCGGCAGCAGCCCGCGCACCAGGTCCAGCGCTTTCGCGCGCACGGCACGCCTGTGCGCGGCGGGAGACTCGTCGTCGCCGCGCGGGAACCGCTCCGCGACCCATTCCGACATCCCGCCGAGCAGGCGGCTGTAGGTGGCGAAGAGGTCGTCGAGGGCGCGCTCGTAGGCGGGGCCGAAGCGCGGATCGCGGTGGTAGCGGTAGCCGTAGCCCTCGAGGTGCGCGTCGTAGGCGATGTAGCGCGTCGACTGCTCGAGGTAGGCGGCGAGACGCGGCCGCTGGAGGATCTTCGTCAGCAGGTTCGAGGTCCACTCGCACGCGATGTGCGCGCCGCCGAGCTGGGCGACCGAGTCGTCGCCGAAGCCGAGGAAGATCCGCTCGTACAGCTCGGCCGCCCGCCGCCCCTCGACCCCCTCGATCGCGGGCACCTCCGGCACCGAGTCGGCGAACTCGTCGAGGAACAGCCGCCGCAGCGTGCCCGCGTAGCGCGAGTAGCGCGCGAACAACGCTCCCTTCACCGTCTCCGGCAGGTTGACGAGCCCGAAGACCGGGCGGTCGAGGTTCGTGAAGTGCGGCGCGAGGCGCTCCTGCTCCTCGTCCGTGAAGCTCTCCGCCGGTACCGTCACGCTCTCCACCGCCGCCATGAGACCAGCCACTGTAACGAGCCTTTCGGAGGGCCTCGCGCGCCCCGGCGAGCTGCCGTGAACGTCCGCGTCGGCACCTCCGGCTGGTCGTACCCGAGCTGGCGTCCCGGCTTCTACCCGGCCGGGCTCGACCCGTCGGAGTTCCTCGCCTTCTACGGTCGGCGCTTCTCGACCGTCGAGCTCAACACGACCGGCTACCGCCTGCCTGCCGAGGACCAGTTCCGGCGCTGGGCGGAGCGGGCTCCCGACGGGTTCGAGTTCGCGACGAAGCTGCCCGGCCACCGGCTCCGCGGGCTCGACGTCTTCGAGTCGCGCGTGCGTGCGCTCGGCGACCGCCTCGGTCCGGTGCGGATCTCGCTCAAGAGCGCGCGCGACGACGGCGCGCTCGAGCTCCTGCTCGGCTCGCTCGACCCGAGCCTTCGGCTCGCGTTCGACCTCGAGCATCCGTCCTGGGACGGCGTGGAGGAGCGGCTGGCCGCGGCGGGCGCGGTGCGGGTCAACGACCTCGAGACTCCCGCGCCGTTCCGCTACCTGCGCCTGCGCGAGCCGCCGTACGACGACGACGCCCTGCGCGAGCTCGCCGAGAGGCTGCGCGGCGTCGGCGAGCCGGCGTACGTGTACTTCCGGCACGAGGACAAGCCGACCGCGCCGGCGTACGCCCTACGCCTGCTCGAGCTGTGCGGAGCGGGCGGGAGCTGACGACCGCGCCGGCGCCGACGCTCCGTCCTCGTCGGTGAGCGGGAAGCCGAGCGTCGAGAGCACGCGTCCGTCGGTGAGGATCGACAGCCCCTCGTAGCCGCGCAGCCGCGCCGTCCAGTGGATCGCCCGCGCGGCGCCCATCGCGAACGCGGCGGTCGCGTACGCGTCAGCCGTAGCCAGGTCGGGGCCGGCGATCGTCACGGATAGGGTCCCGGTCGGCGCCCTGCGCGTGTGCGGGTCGATGACGTGCGGGCCCCTCGCGTACTCGCCGGACGTTGCGACCGCGAGGTCGGTCGCCTCGATCACCTTCGCCACCCTGTCGTGCTGCAGCGGGTGCTGGATGCCGACCCGCCACGGCCCGGAAGGAAGGGCGCGACCGCGCAGGCGCATGTCGCCGCCCGCGTTGACCGCGTAGTTGCGGAGGTCGGCCGCGTCGAGGATCGCTGCGGCGCGGTCGACGGCCCAGCCCTTCACGATTCCGGACGGATCGAGGCCGTCGGGCGAGACGGCGCGCACGTCGAAGTAGCCGTCCGTCTCGGCCCGCAGCTCCTCGCTCCGGGCGAGGACCCGGTGGACGTCTGGGTGCGCGTCCGCGAGCTCGAGCTCGCCGCGGGCGAGGCGGCTGATCTGACTGTCGTCTTTGTAGGTGCTGAAGATCGCGTCGACCCAGTGCAGCCAGTCGATCGCGCTCCCGAGCGCCGTCGTGTCCGCGCCGTCGTCGCGGAGGTCGAAGACGACCGGCATGCCCATCACGTGCTCGACGTGACGGAGGCCGGGGAGCAGTGCGGGCATCAGGCCTTCTTCGCCTTGAGGAGTGCCGACTGGAGCGACTGCACGAACGCCTCGCTCGTGTAGGTCGCCCCCGAGACCATCTGGATGTTGGCGCTCTGCGCCTGCAGGAACTCCTCGCGCAGAGTCGGCAGCGACTGCGACATGATGAACTGGGAGCGGTCGGTGTGGTAGGTGTAGCTGCCGCCGAGGTTGGTGTACCGGCGGGTCACCTTCTTCCTCGTGCCGGTCGTGACCGTGGTCGTGCGGACGGTGATCGTGACCTGCACCGTTCCCCACCGATCCGCCTCCACCGTGGTGCCGGCGACCTTCTTCGTCGTGACCCTCTTGAGCGAGACGACGCGTTTCGTCGCCGGCGCGGAGGCACGGACCGCGGCGGCGGCGTTCGCCGCGGGGAGGACGAGCGTTCCGGCGGCCATCAGCGTTGCGAGCTTTCTCCTCACTGGGATCTCCTTGGCTCAGAGTGCGAAGCGTTCGACATGGACGTGGCGGCGCGGGACGCCGCAGGCGCGGACGTGCCGCGCGGCGGCCTCGGCCATCGCCGGCGGCCCGCACACGTAGACCTCGCGCTCGGCGACGTCGGGGACGAGCTCCTGCAGATGCGCGGGCGAGAGCAGGTGCTCGCCGCCCGGGGTCGCGTGGTCGCCGACGACGTAGTGGAGCTCGGCACCGCGCGAGCGCGCGAGCTCGTCGAGCTCGGAGCGGAAGACGAGATCGTCTTCGGAGAGCGCGCGGTAGAGCACGACGACGTCGCCGCGGGTCTCCTGCATGAGCGCCCGCACGGGCGTGATGCCGATGCCGCCCCCGATCAGCAGCGCCTTCTCGCGGCGGCGTGTCGCGTCGGTGAAGCGGCCAAACGGCCCCTCCGCGAGCACGCTCGTCCCCAGCGGAACTTCAGCGAGGCGCGCGCTGTGGTCGCCCAGCGCTTTCACCGTGATCCGCAGCGACCTGCCGTCGGGCGCGGCCGAGAGGGAGAACGGATGCGCCGTCCACCACCATCCGGGCGTCAGAAAGCGCCAGAGGAAGAACTGACCCGGGCGCGCCCGCAGGCGCTCGAGCCGCCGGCCGGTGATCCACAGCGAGACGACGCCCGGACGCTCCTCGACGATCGCCGCGACACGCAGGCGGTAACGAAGCCCCTGCGCGAGCGGCGCGACGACGCGGAACCCGACCAGCACGGCGAGCGTGGCGGCGTAGAGACCCCGCCAGTAGTCGGCCGCGAAGGTGTCGAGGACGAGCTCGTTGCCGGTCGGGATCTGGTGGAACCAGGCGAGCGCTATCCCGGCGTAGGCAAGCAGGTGGACGGCGTACCACCACTCGTAGCGGAGCCGGCGACGGACGATGACGAGCGAGGTGGCGACGACGCCGATCAGGAACGCCGTGCCGACCGTCGCCGTGATCATGCCCGGGTAGATCCCGCCGCCCAGCATCGTCGAGATCTCCCGGCCGATCGAGAACCGGTCCAGCAGGGAGTACCCCCAGACACTGAAGAGCACGTGCGCGATCACGAGATCGAGCGTCGCGTGGCCGTTCCAGCGATGCCAGACGGTCAGGCGGTCGAGGCCGACAAGCCGCTCGAGCGCCGGCAGCCGCGCCAGCAGGATCACCTGGAGCAGCGCCATGTACGCGCTCAGAAGGCCGGTGATCCGAGCCACGCTCGTCAGCAGGTCACCGGTGGTCTTGTCGGTCAGATTGCCGCCGTGCACCCAGAGCCACACGATCGCGCCCGCATTCGCGAGCACGATCGTCCAGACGAGCGCAAGCCCGGCCGCCCGCCGGCGCGGCAGCCGCACGGCGGCGGCGGGCGGGGCGAGCGCCGCAGCGGCGGCCCCAGGAGACGACGCGCGAAGCGACGAGAGGAGGCCCGGCTCGGTCATGAGGCGGATTCCAGCTACGGAAGCTGAAGATCCGGTGAGAAACAGCTGGGACTTCGCCGCGGGTCGTTCAGAGGTCGCTGAGCCGCGCGACTACCAAAGGCCCCCCGGCTAATGCGGGAGCACGCATGCGAGAATGACCATCGGTCATTCGGGATGACGCCGATCCTCGAAACCCAGCGCTTCAGGCTGCGCGAGTTCGATCAGGACGATCTCGACGACCTCGCCGCGATGGTTGCAGACGGGGAGCAGATGAGGTTCTACCCTCGCCCGAAGACGCGAGACGAGGCGTCCGCGTGGATCAGCCGGAATCTCTCCCTCTACGAGGCGTACGGGTTCGGATTCTGGTTCATCGAGTCCCTCCCGATGTCGGGCTTCCTTGGCTACTGCGGGATCAGACCCCTCGCCCTCGAGGACGCTTCCGAAATAGAGATCGGCTGGCACACGCGGAAGACGTCCTGGAATGAGGGAATCGCCACGGAGGCCGCGACGGCGGCTCGGGACCTCGCGTTCGCGCGCTTCGGGGTGTCGCGGCTGGTAGCGATCATCCATCCCGATCACGTCGCATCTCGTCGTGTTGCCGAGAAGATCGGGATGTGGGAGGAGAGGACCACCGTCCTCGACGACTACCCGGCCGCGATCTATGCGACTGAACGTCCCTAGTGCCCGGCGCGGCAGAGCCGGTCGCCCCACGACGCGAGGCGCGCGGACTCCTCTGCCTGGAGCGCGACGTCCTCGGGGTTCGCGCGGTCGAACGGGTGGAGCGCGGGCACGATCACGGCGACGTCGGGCGTCACGCCCGGCCCCTCCGCGAAGAGGCGGTACTTCGCGCCGAGGCCGGGGCCGCGTCTCGCGGTCCAGCCGGGCGGATGCTTGTAGCCCGCCGGATCGAACGTGTAGAAGCCGTAGCAGAAGGCGCCCGTCGGGTTGTGCGGCACGAAGGAGTTCTCGCGGCGCCAGCCCTGCCCGTACGCCGAGTCGTAGGTGTCGAGATAGATGAGCCGACCGAAGCCGTCGGTGGGGGCGCCGCGCCGGGTCGTGTGGAAGCCGTACACCGGCGTGCCCCTGTACGTGTAGCGCCCGAAGAGGTCCTGGAAGCGGCCGCCGTAGACCCAGTCCATGCCCGCCTCGAGCTCCGCGACCGGCCCGGTCCAGTGCGAGATCTCGAGCCAGCTGGCACGCAGCTCGGGCAGCCAGGGCGTGAAGCCGAGATTCGGGAGCGGCTGCGGCCAGCTCTGCGCGGCCCAGTAGCTGCCGTCGGGAGCCTTGCAGGCGGCGACGACGTTCGGCAGCAGCGGGCCGTCGTACCGGCCGCAGCCGCCGGGGAAGTGGCGCCAGTAGAGCGTGCGGTGGGTGTGCCAGCCGCCCGAATAGTCGACCTTGAGCTTCACCTGCTGCGTGCCGGACGCCGGAACGCGCGCGTTGACGGCACCCCAGAGCAGCACATGCCGGAGGGAGCCGCCGGTGCGGTAGCTGAGCATCGCCTCGCCGCCGGAGCTGGCGACGATCCGGACCCCGGTAGCGTTGCGGGCGACGAGCTGGGCCGCGGAGGCGGTGCCGGCTGCGGCGAGCCAGGCGGCGACGAGTGTGGCGAGAACGCCGAGGCGCACAACCTTAGAGTCGCCGCGGACGGCTCGTTTGCTCATCCCCCGGATGCGTTATCTCTCAGTAGCGGGCGGCGGCGCCGGCGTGGCGCGCGTAGGCGCCTTTCTCCACGATCTCGGCCAGCTCCGCCACCGTCCGGCGCAGCTCGTCCTCGCTGTTGTAGAAGTGCGGCCCGAGCCGGATGCCCGCGTCCGGCCGGAAGTCGCAGACGATGCCGCGCTCGCCGAGCTCGCGGTGGACGGCCGGGTCGTCCGGCGTCCGGACGAGCACGGTGCCGCCGCGCCGTTCAGGGTCGCGGGGGCTCGTGACCTCGAAGCCGGCCTCGTCGAGGAGCTCGATCAGCAGCGACGTGAGCGCGAGCGAGCGCTCGCGGATCCGTGCCACGCCGACCTCCTCGATCACGTCGTAGCCGGCGGTGGCCGCGAAGAGCGCCGGGACGTTCGGCGTACCGGTGAGGAAGCGGTGGACGCCCGGTGCGTACTCGAGCTCCGGCTCGAAGGCGAACGGCCGAGCGTGCCCCTGCCAGCCGACGAACGTCGGCTCGAGCCGCCCGGCGAGGTCGGGGCGGACGTACAGCCAGCCGGCGCCGGGGCCGCCGCAGAGCCACTTGACGCTGCCGCCGACGGCGAAGTCGACA
>WNGF01006224.1_pt1 | contig 14871 bp, 13 predicted proteins | sample 5400641 | NCBI WGS metagenome assembly WNGF01 (sample SAMN13153371, study PRJNA577476) | soil metagenome | isolation source: 80 cm soil or saprolite under grassland replicate 2 | place: USA:California | collected 2016-06-15
CTCTTAACTTTGAGTGAAAGGACTTCAAACGTGAGCAAGACAATGGTCGCTCTTCAGAAGCGCAAACTTGGAAATAGCAACCTGGAAGTCTCGGCCCTCGGCCTCGGCTGCATGAGCATGACCGGTGGCTACAGTCGGACGCCGGACCGGCAGGAGATGATCGCGCTGATCCGGTCGGCCGTCGAGCGCGGCGTCACCTTCTTCGACACCGCCCAATCCTACGGTTCGTTCGCGAACGAGGCGTTGGTGGGCGAAGCGTTGGCCCCCGTCCGGGACCAGGTGGTGATCGCCACCAAATTCGGCCATGATTTCGGGCCCGACGGGAAGAGCCGAGGTCTGAATAGCCGGCCCGAGTACATCAAGCAGATGACCGAGGGCTCACTGACGCGACTCCGCGTCGAAACGATAGACCTCTTCTACCAGCACCGAGTCGACCCGGACGTGCCGATCGAAGATGTGGCAGGGACGGTGAAGGACCTGATCCAGGAAGGCAAAGTCAAGCACTTCGGCCTCTCCGAAGCAGCCGCGCAGACCATTCGTCGCGCCCACGCGGTGCAGCCGGTCACGGCCGTCCAGAGCGAGTATTCCCTGTGGACGAGAGGCCCTGAGGCGGAGGTGCTGCCAGCGCTTGAGGAACTTGGGATCGGCTTCGTTCCCTTCAGCCCGCTGGGCAAGGGCTATCTCACGGGAAAGATGGACGAAAACACGACCTTCGCCAGTGTTGATATCCGCAGCCGCCTCCCTCGCTATACGCCGGAGGCGCGGAAAGCAAACCGGGCGGTCATTGATCTGCTGGCCCGGATCGGAGAACAGAAGGGAGCAACACCGGCTCAGATCGCGCTGGCCTGGCTGCTGGCCCAGAAGCCGTGGATTGTTCCCATCCCTGGCACCCGAAGGCTGGAGCGCCTGGAGGAGAACATCGGCGCGCTTGCCGTCGAACTCACGACGGACGATCTTCGGGAGATCGAGCGTGCCGCCTCACAAATCACGGTACAAGGCGCTCGGTACACGGAAGATCTGGAACGACTGACCAATCGCTGAGTGGGAACAAATGTGTTCTCTGGTTGCGCTCCATAGCTCACTCAGCAAGGCAACATGTTCAAGCCAGATGCTGACAACCAAAGAATGGTAATCCACCGGCTCGCCGATCGTGGCGAGCCTTCGTTCGTCTAGGAGGGGGCATCGTATTTTTTTCGGGAAACTATACGCTAAGCCTGGAGCCTCTCTTTACCGCTTCAGGATGCCTTAAAACCATTTCTTGTTGCCTGTGGTATGCCCGCCTTTTCATGCCTCTCCCTTCGTTCGTCGTAGAATCGTTGCTCCAGAATCTTTGGAGGCTGCATACCAATGGACTTGGCCACATGACACTTGTCATCCCCGGGAAGAAATTTCTCCCCTCCGGTGGCAGTCCAAAAGCTTCATTCGTCGCTTGAGTAAACGTGTGCCTGAGAGGGCATTTGGAAATTCCTTGCCCAACTGATACTCATCTCGCCAACGCCCTCTGAGGCACAGAAGTTGCTGGGCCATAGTCGGGCAATCTGTTGCCATCGGAGGCGAATCGCCACACGCCCTCTTATCCATCTATTGCCTGGTTGTCGGTACGCACCTCTGCTACGATACCTGATGTGACTCGCTCACTGCTCAGTGAGGCGGGCGATGCTACAAGGAGAAGACCATGAACATCGGCATTATTGGAGCAGGGAATGTTGGGCAGGCTTTAGGTAAGGGATTGACGAACGCAGACCATAGCGTCATCATCAGCAGCCGTGACCCCGACAGTGAAAAACTCCAGGCATGGAAACGAGAAGCTGGCCCGAAGAGCAGAAGCGGCACCTTCAGTGAAGCGGCCCAGTTCGGTGAACTGGTCATCGTGGCGCTTACTTGGTCCAGTGTTGAGGGGGTGCTGAAGTCTATCCCCAGTGAGTATCTTGCGAACAAAATAGTGATCGATGTCAGTAATGCGATTGAGTTCGGCAACCCACTGCGGTTGGCAGTGGCAAACACATCAATGGGTGAGCTTGTCCAGCAATGGCTGCCGAAGAGCTCCGTCGTCAAGACGCTGAATATGGTGGATTCCTCGCGGTTCGTTCACCCCGAGTTTGAAGAGGGTACACCAACGATGTTCGTCGCTGGCAATGAACAACGCGCCAAAGATCAGGTCAGGCGATTACTCGAAGAACTTGGCTGGAAAGACATTATCGATCTCGGAGACATTGGCCAAAGCCGTCTGCAAGAGTCATTGTCACTTGTCTGTATGACCTGTCAGATGCAACTCCAAGCTTTTGGCGCGGCCTTTGCGTTGTTGAGAAAGTAGCTCTCAGGAAAAGCGCTCTGATCTGGTAGAACTATTGTGCGGTGTGCCGCTCCCACAACTGGTTTAGCTCTGTCTGCTTCCTCTTCCATAGCCATTCAGGTAAGAGGGGTGCCGGCCCGGTCCCTCTTGTGGTGGAATAATCGGTTCAACGAACGCCCATTGCGCAGCGGTCAAATCGGTCAGATACCACATGATACTACCTTGTCTAGTGGTTCCGCTGTGAAAATCGGCATGGTAGCACGATGGGACCGGAATTTCCAAACGCCCTCTGAGCGAAAGTGTTCAGACTTGGGGTAAAGCAATGTTAGGAGACCGTGGTTTGACCCAGCAACCGGCGGCATTCTTCCAGCGGATTGAGCCCGCGTGCCTGCCACGTCTCGAACAGACTGGCCAACGCCATCCGGGTTTTGGTTCCCTCGGCGCTGCGCGAGCCGCCGCTGATCTTGCGGATCACCACCAGCGGCCGGATGCTGCGCTCCGCCAGATTGTTGTCCGCGCTCAGTCCTGCGATGAGCACGAACTGGAACAACTCGTCTTCATGCCGCAGCAGCCGCTTCGCCAACGCCTGACACGCATGCGCTTTCACCCGCGCATACTGCAGCCCCAGCGCATGTGCGCGTGCCACCAGCCCCACGTACTGCAGCTCACGCTCCTCCTGGCTCGGCCCAGCCTGCTCCTGCAGCCAGGTCTGTGCGTCATCGTACAGCGCCCGCACATCCTGCGCCCACGTGACCACCACCGCATCCTCCGCCTGCGACTCCTTGAGCGCGTGCAGATCCCGCAGCAGATGCACCCAGCAGCGCTGATGCTTGCCCGCATAGCCGTTGTAACCGCAGTAGAAGTCGCTCACCAGATGGCCGTTGAACGTGCCACCCAGGATGCGTTTCACCACCGCTTGCCCACGGCTGTGGTCATATTCATAGTACCGCACGGCGTCCTCACCCGGCGTCGAGAAGGCCCAGATATAGCCGTTCTGGCCATTCTCACGCCAGGAGGTCTCGTCGCCATGCAGGATGGGACTGGCCCGCGCCTGGGTCTTGAGCGTGTCGACATGGCTTTGGAGCGCCCGCCGCACCGCATGCAGCAGTTCAACCACTTCGCCACTACTGATCGTCAGTTGATGGACTAGCCGCAGATAGGCTTGGATGCGGCGCATGGGCAGCCGCAGAGAAAGCGCCAGAAACGCCACCAGGCTGGCGATCCGCACGCCGATTCGACCTTGGCCGAACACCTGCCCGGTCAGGTCCAGCTGCGGGCTGCGCCAGCGGCGACAGTGTGGACAGAAGCGTTTGATGACCTGATGCTCGACAATCTCGACTGGCATGGGCGGCGGAAGCTCGATCACCTGGCGGCGATAGTCGATACTCTGGCCGCGCAACTGATAGTGGCACGCAGGACAGCGGTCGAGGGCGTGAGTTTGGGTGCGCGTGGGCGGTTCGCAGCGCCGTCCATGGTTGTGGTGGGCAGCGCGTTTCTTGCGCTTGGGCTTGGGCTCAGTCGCTGGCAGGCGATTGGGCTTGACGAAAGGCGGCGGATCTGGTAGCTGCTGCTCGAGCTCGGCAATGCGCGCCAAGGCCGCGGCCAACTGCTCCTGCAACTGGGCAGCGTGCAGACGAAGCTCCGCATTCTCGGCGCCGAGCTGCTCAACTTCTGCTTCAAGCGTCATACGCCGAGTATACCATAGGGCTGGCGTAGGCCAAATCTGAACACTTTCCGCGTGATTGATCACCGGCAGTATACCATGCCATTCGATATACGACCACTACCTCGTTGCTGATATGGCGTTGCGGAGTGGGTACTGTATGATCTGGGAATGGGAACACCATAGCACTGGTGGCCAGTGGATCCTGACTGTTGGTGCGTGGCACGCCGTCGTGCAACGTCTCGCGGGACCGCCCCGCTATGGCAGGCGACTCTTACACGGACGACGGTGCCCGAGGAGCACTACACGAGTTCCGCCTGCCTGGACGCCATGGACGCGCGCACCTGGTGTTTGCGAACGATCGCCGTGCTGGCCGATAGGACGCCGTTTCGGGAGAGAAAATGGGAGGATAATGATGCGACGAAAACTCGCGCGTGTGATTGTGGCTGTGGGACTCGCCGTCACACGCGTTGGCTGCGGCGGCGGGCGACGCGAGCCAGCAACCTGGCCACCTCCGTCGACACTACCAAACTATTAATGGCGCGCTGGGCGATGCTGGCGTATATGCTCCCCGCATCACCACGGCGTCCCCAGCAATCGACCGGGGGCTTTTCTGTGGATGACGACCGCCGTTCGGTGAATCCCCCCGACGCGCCATTAGCGATAGCTATGCAACATGGCGCCGATGCTGCTGAAGTTCATCGGTGCATGCGATATGCTCTCGGTCGACGTGCCTCCATCGGATTGAAAATTTCGCGACCAGAAGGTACACAAACCAATGAAAAAGCTCATTGTTTTCGATCTCGATGGCACGCTTGCCGAAAGCAAATCAGCGCTTGATGCCGAGATGGCCGCACTGCTCAGTACGCTGCTCGGTATTGTGCGGGTGGCTGTTATATCCGGCGGCAACTGGCCACAATTCGAACAACAGGTGCTCTCCAACCTTTCCCATGACGACCACCTGAAGAATCTGTCGCTCCTTCCTACATGTGGAACAAAGTTCTACACCTATGAATCTGGTTGGAAACAGCTTTATTCGGAGGACTTCACGGATGCGGAGAAAGACAAGATTCTTAGCGCCTTGAAACAGGTGATTGGGTTATCGGACTTCAAAGTCGAAAAGGTCTGGGGAGCGGTCATTGAAGATCGTGGAAGCCAGATCACGTTCTCCGCATTAGGGCAGCAGGCTCCCATCGAAGAAAAGAAACGCTGGGACCCTGATTTCACCAAGCGGAAGAAGATGAAAGCCCTCCTTGATAGGCTTATCCCCGAGTTTTCCGTACGCTTGGGTGGCACGACATCGGTTGACATCACCAAGCCTGGCATCGACAAAGCCTACGGCATGAGAAAACTCCGCGACACCCTTGGCATTGCCATTCAGGAGATGCTTTTTATCGGGGATGCCTTGTTCCCTGGCGGGAACGACTATCCGGCCAAAGAAGCCGGTGTTGTGTCGATCCAGGTCAAAGATCCTCATGAGACGAAACGGGTGATTGAAGCCATTGTCGCTTGTTTGGATTGCGTTCAACCCACAAAACTTCGTGCGGAGGAGCATTGATGCATGGCTTTCAGTTGCAGCGCCTGGGGCAGATCATGGAGCCGGAACCGGGCAATCCGCTCGAAGTTGAAGGTGTCCTCAATCCGGCTGTCGTGCGTGGGACTGACGGTACGCTTTACCTGTTTCCACGGCTCGTCGCGCGGGGCAATTATTCGCGGATCGGCATCGCCCGGGTTCGGCTCAATGCGGCCGGCGACCCGTCCGGAGTGGAGCGGCTCGGCATTGCGCTCGAGCCGGAAGCTGAGTACGAGCGGCGATCTGACAGCAGCGGTGGCTGCGAGGATCCGCGGATCACGTTTGTCGAACCGCTTCGGCACTATGTGATGACGTACACGGCGCTTTCGCCGAACGGCCCACGGATCGCCTTAGCCATATTGGAGGATTTGTTCCACTGGCAGCGCTTGGGGCTGGCGACCTTCGAGCCGTATGACGGCATTGCGTTCGACGGCGTGGACAATAAGGATGCCAGCGTCTTCCCGGTCGCCATTCCGGATCCATCGGGACAACCAGCACTGGCGATCCTACACCGGCCGCTCTTTCCGGGAACTCGTCCGGAGGAAAAGGCTAGCGACTCGGCATCCCGCGTACGAGATCTCCAGCGGGAAAGCATCTGGATTTCCTACCGTTCCCTGGTCACCAAGGGCCATGAGCCATACCACTTGTGCCACTTTACCGCGCATCATCGGCTGGCCGCCCCAGTTGCGCCCTGGGAGCGACTCAAAATCGGCGGCGGTACTCCGCCCGTCCTGACCCGGCACGGCTGGCTGATCGTGTACCACGGCGTGAGCGAAATGGCGGCGCCGAGCGACGCAGGACGCCAACTGTGCTACTCGGCCGGAGCGATGGTACTCTCGAAGGAGCAGCCGCGCGTGATCCGGTATCGTTCGGCGGAGCCAGTGTTGACGCCGGTGCTGCCGCACGAACGCGGCGGGACGATCGCCAACGTCGTGTTCCCCACCGGCATCGACCGGCGCGACGATCTCGGCGCACCGGACCGTTTCGACGTCTATTATGGGATGGCTGACAATCGGATTGGCGTGGCACGCCTTGACGTGCCGGATTTCGTGCCGCTGGGAGGAGTCACCGACCCGCTGGAAGCAAACGGGTAACGCGCCCGATGTTGGGAATTCAAAACCGTGAAAGAGACGTCTTCAACAGCGCTGGCCAGCACCGCCAGTCGCGTAGCGTTCGATTGTGTTGCTCTCATGGCTGTGGACATCGGCGGCCGTTTTCTATTCCAACAGCCGATTGCCTGGGGTGGGCGTTTCGGAAGCGCTGCTTGGTCAAATCTAATGCACCTCTAACATTGAGCGAGATCTCAACTCCCTCTCGTAACGTTTTATCTGATAGCAGCGCCAAACAATGGCGCGTGGTAATAACCGCTGGTGCGGGGATACGCGCCATGCCTGACTTCCTCTTTCACGGCTGCCCAATCGGGCGGCCGTTGCTGATTCTGGGCACGGCCACATAGGGGATCAGGATAGAATGTGCCCTTTTGTAAGTGTCTGGCGCCGCGGGCTATACTAGGTTGCTACGGGCAGTCTGCCGTGCCTCGATCTGCGCGGAAAGTGCGGCTTTGCGGATGGCGAGATCAAGGTTCAGGCCGCGGAGATGCCAGCTAGGACAACCGCCTGCGACGCGGGCGCGTCGGGAAACGCCGCCTGGGCCTGCGCGACGATCGACTGCTCAACCCAGCCAGAATCTCCGCTTCGGCGACCTCCTGACGGCGCGTCTGGACCGCGAAGTAGGTCTGGCCCAGCGCGACGATCTCCTTCTCCGGGTCGGCGTTCTGGATGATCAGGTAGCAGGCGTAGCGGGAGAGTTGGTAATCTTTAACGCGCCGCTGCCCACCTTTGCCAGCGGTGTCATCCATATGGTTGCCTCATCAAGATATGATCAGCTTCCACTTCGACAGTTCCGTGGTCTACGCACTATACTCGGTGCTCGTAATGTCGTCAAGCACGCCTGTTCGGCCTGCTACGGTCTAGATTGACGGCGGATCGTGCTTCGGCATACCTTGCCGCCGCTGATACTTCAGCGCTACGCCTTTGGGGCATGAGGGGCGCCTCACCGCTCACGACCCTTCCCACGCCGCTAGCACGGTCGCAAGGTCGATCTCCAGACCGTGATAGGTCAGCCTGGCGGCGTAGGCGATCGCCTGGCGCACGCGCTGTGGCTCGGCCATGGCGGCGACAAGCGCAAGGGCGCGATCTTTGTCGGCATGGTAGAGCGCGGCGAACTCCTCGGGGTCGTACAGGGTGGGGACGAGCGCCGCCGCATCCAGTGGCGGCGCGGCGAGAATATAGGGTGGAATCAGGGGCGCCATGGCGACCTCCCGCCGGAGGCCGACATGCGCGCACGGGGACAAAGCCGTTGCGTTCACAGCGACCTCCGGCGCAGGTCCGCGAGAAATGACAGGCGCGGTAGGCGAAAACGGCACCCCACTGCCATCGCAGCGTGCCGCCGGGTCGGCTGTTGAGTATGGTGTCATGGTTCTCTGCTCCCAAAATGTCGATCGTGAGCGTTCATTGGATCACAGCCCAGCGGCGCGTGCGGCGAACGGCGCTGGGCAAGGCGAAGCCCGCATTTTATCCAACCTCAGCCGCCTCTCTTCAGCCTCACGGCGACCGATCGGGTCGCCGTTTCCACATGCGTGACTTGTCTTTGGTGTATTGTTCAACTGGTGATTGGAGAGACGAGCCGCTGTAGCAACGCCGCGCGTATCTATCGGACGCTGCTGAGCGATATCTGCTTAAACCAATTATGCCGTTAGGCGTTGCTCTGTTGTGTCATTGCAGCGTATAATCGCCGTATCCCTGCTGCCACGCCCGCAGCCTTTGCCCTGCCGGCGTCGCCCGCCCTGAGTACCAAGGAGTGTCCGATGTCTCTCCGCCTTGAGCGCCTATTAGCGATGAATGCTGCCGTGCGTGGCGGTGGCTACCCGAGTGTTCCGGTCTTCATGCGCCGTTTCGAGGTCAGCGAGCGCACAGCTATCATCATGTCGACTATTTCAAGACCACTCCCTTGCCACGTCGGCATCGTGACGATATCTGTCACGGCGTTTGCCTATAATCGTCATAAACCCCGCGAAAAAACCGCAGGATTTGCGGTGTTGACATGCTATCCTCGTGTTATGACAATGGAGGCGCGCATGACCTGAACCGACTCAGGCTACGAGCGGCTTGACGACATCGAGCGCAAACTGGCACGCAGGCCGGAGGGATGGACCACCGGCGAGCTGGCGCTTGAGTTTGGCGTCGACACGGATACGATCCGCCGCGATCTGCTCCTGCTCGAAGGGGACCTACCGTATAAAAACGGGAGAATCGTACGCCAAGGCTTCTCGATGGCTTTCTAACACCAAAAAACGAGCAGTGCTGCGATCAAGCTCACAGCACTGCTCCTCCGGGGGAGCGCTTCGCTGCATCTATCGCCGCACCCTCGTCACGCCTTCGGCTTCGACGCCAGTGCCACCACCGGGATATGCAGGCGCCGCACCGCCTCGCGCCGGACGCGGTCGGGGCGGCGATCGTACTGTGCGGTCGTTCGCGGGTCGGCATGGCGCATCAGGTGCTGGAGCGTGGCGATGTCGACGCCCAGGTCGAACATGTCGCCGGCGAAGGTCCGCCGCAGATCGTGCGGTGAGAAGCGCTCCACCCTGGCCTCCCGCGCGCGCCGCTGCACGATGTCGTAGATCGCGTGCGGCGTCATCCGCGCCGCGACGACCTTGCCCAGCTTGCGCACGCGGTAGAACATCGGCCCCTTCGCGTCGCCGCGGACGGCGATCCACTGCTCCAGCGCGAACTTGGCCCCGCCCTCGACTGGCAGCACGGCCTCGACGTCGCCCTTGCCCCTGATGGTCAGCGTGCTGGTGGTCGGATTGTAGTGCTCCAGATCCATGCGAATGAGATCGCTCCGCCGCAACCCCAGGCCGTAGCCCAGGCTGAAGATCGCCACGTCGCGTGCGCCATCCGGCTCCGGGTCGGCGGCGGATGCCTGAATCAGCGCCAGCAGCTCGCCGGACGTCAGGCTGCGGCCGGCCGCGGCGCTCGATGTGAGGCGTGTCCCTTTGATCGGCTTGACGTTGATGGCGCGGGCGTACTCCTCCTGGGTGATATAGCCCAGCTCCCAGGCGTAGTGCATCACGCGGCGCAACGCCGCCATGTGCTTGCGCGCGCTGGAGGGCGAGAGCTTGACCACCTCGCTGGATGGCATGTTGTCCTGAGGCGTGGTCTGCGCTTTGCGCGGGCGGCCGCGCCGCCGGCCGGGCGAGCTCGGGTCGCGCGGAAGGACGAAGCCGTTGATCAGCTTGGCGCGGATAGCGTTGATATGCTCGAAGCGCAGCCGGTGCCATGGGCAGACATCCACATTGGGGTAGCCGCACAGCCGGGCGATCAGGCCCAGCGCCTGCTGCATCGTCGGCCGGCTGGTCTCGGCGTCCAGGCTTTCCAGGTAGGCCCAGGCCGGATGGCGCGAGCGCGGGATCTGCGGGAGCGGCGCCAGATCGGCGGCGATCGGCGTCTCGATCACGACCGCCTCGACAGTGTCCGCGGCGCCATCCGCGGCCAGGACCAGTGCGCGATCGGTGCTCATAGTGCTCACTCCTCCAGGGCTTCCACGTCGCCAAGCACGCCGAGCTGCGCCGCGTTCAGCGCGTCGCGGCGCGACGGATAGCCGCTGGCCTCGCCGCGCGGCCGCCCGGCGCTGTCGGTCACCGCGGCCGTGAAGCTTCGCGGCCCGGTGCGGTGCAAAGTGACGACATACTGGTCCTGCGCAGTGACGATCAGGTAGCTGGCCTGGGGGATCGCGCTCAGCTCCAGATACCAGTCCGGACGCCAGGCGGGCAGGTCGCCGGGCGGCGGCTGGTCGTCCCGGCCAGCGAGGTAGAGCAGCGCCCGCCAGGACGCCCAAAGCAGCTCCAGATCCATATCCTGGCTGACGCCGAATAGCTCGACATAATCAACAAACGCCAGCTCATGGGTGAGCGGGACGAACGCGCCGGTGAGCGGGGCGCCCACACGCGCAATCGCAAAAAAGCGCGCTGGGCCGTCGGACCGCCGCACAACCCAGGCGACCACTCGGTAGGTCGCCCCGTCGCGCGGCGTAAACGTCGTATCGACATAACTCCCGTCCTGGATGGTCCGAGCCCTCGGCTTCTCGGCCGGCACCTGAACAAGCGCGGTCATCATCGTCTCCCTCCCCAGGCGTGCCTCATGGCGCTATCCCCATGCCTTCCATGTGTGGTACGCGCACTGGAGACTCAAATGGATCGTTGGCCATTATACCACAGTTACTTTTAAGAACCTGAGTTCTAAATAGTAACCGCATGAACCCATGATACACTATTCCGTGTTATTTGTCAAGCCCTTCCTAAAAAGGTGCGATTGTCTACACGAAACGAGGCGCGCTGCTTGCTCCATTTATCACAATCTTTGGTCTGTTCCGAGGGTGATGCTATTCCTGGAGTCTTTCAGGGGCAGGCGGACGAGCCCGAAGAGGTCGAGGCGGCCCTCGCGGACCTGCCCTGCTCATCGATCAGCGGCCATTCGGCCACGGCAAAGCAGGCGCTCAGCCCACGAGGGCAAGGCGCCTGGCGATGGGGTGGGCGCTGCTCATCAGCTATCCTGTCCCCATCCCAGTGCCCTCAGCTCAGTGTCCAGCGCCGCGGCGGTCTCCCACAGGTCTAGGAGACGCCCGCGCGCCTGCGCTGCGGCGGCGATATCGGGCGGCAGTATGGCGACCACAGCGTCCAGCCGTTGCCCAAAGCTGTCGGTGAAACTCTGCCCGTTGGCGAGCAGTGGGTGGCGCCAGGCCAGCGCGTAGAGCTCGATCGCGCGCTCGGTGCGTCCTTGTTCGGCCAGCATCAGTGCGATCGGAGGCAAGGCCAGCAGCAGCGGCGTGAACGCGTGTTGTCTGACACTTGCCTCGATCACGTGTAGCAGCTCGGCCTGCGCGCGCGGTGTATCGTTCAGCAGCCAGTGAGTATACCCCAGTTGCGCCAGTGGCCAGCCAAGATGCCCGGCACTGCCGATCTGCCGGTGTAGCACCACGCTCTCCTCGAGCAGCGCCTCGGCCTCGCGGTACGCTTCAAGCGTCAACGCCACCCAACCGGCGTAGTGCAGCACAAAGGCCAGACCGCTGGTTGCGCCAGGAAGCTCGCGCGCCTGCGCCGTCGCCTGCTGGCTCAAGCTGCGCGCCGCCTCATACTGCCCAATTCCCAGCAATGCCACCGCCAGCCAGCCCTGTACATAGGCACTCATCGCGCGGTTGCCCAGCTCCTGGTACAGCTCCAGGCTGTGCCGAAGCACGCGAAACGCCTCGTCATACTTGCCGGCCCAGATGAGCATGACCCCCAGCTCGCCTAGCCCAAACACACGGTTGGCGGAGTCGCCAAGCTCCTCATGCAAGGCGTAGCTTTGCCGGGCCAGCGCCTCCGCCTCGTCGATGTGGCCGAGCTCGGCTGCAGCATGGCTGTCCCAAATCAGCACCTCGGCGACCCCGCGCCGATCGCCCAAGGCGGATCGAATGGCCAGGCTGGCTTGAAAGTGCAATCGCACCTCCGCGAAGTCAGCCTGGTAGCGGGCAAGGTCGCCCAGCCAGAGGAGCACATGACTGGCCTCCCAGCGCCGGCCCAGGGCCTGATACAGTGCCAGGCTCTCCTCCAAGAAACGGCGCGCGTCCGCGAGCGGCCCTTCGGAGGCGACCAGCCCGAGCTGCAGCAGCACGAACGCACGCTCGGCACGCGTGTCGTACACCGCCGGCGTGCGCTCCAGGAGTGTGAGGCTCTGCCGCAGCAGCTGCTCGGCGCCGACGATGTCGCCTTGCAGCCGCTTGAAGTTGGCCTACCAGGCGCGCAGCATCGTCAGCACGCCAATGGCCTCCTCATCAGCCAGCTGGGCTTCGAGCTGTGCTGCCGCGCGCTCATACGCACGCTCACTATCATCGAGGTAGGCGCGCCACTTAGAGAAGTAGCCCAGGCCATGGGTCGCCTGTGCGAGCAGATCGACGCGGCCGCGCTTCGCTGCCCACTCCCACGCCGCGCGCAGATTGTCGCGCTCGGCATCCAGTGCCGCCAGCGCCGCCTGCTGATCGAGCCCGGACAGATCGGCCCCGCGCTGCTGGACGAAGGCACAGAAATAGGCCGCATGCTGGTCGCGCGCCCACACCTCGTCGCCTCCCTCGGTACCGAGCTTTTCCAGCGCGTACTGCCGCAGCAGCTCGTGGAGCGTGTAGCGATGGCGATCTGCGTCATAGGACAGGAGCGATGCGCCAATGAGAGCCTGGAGTTGCGGGAGCGTCGCTCGCACAACAGCCTGTACTGCCGGCAACGTGCCGCCCCCGCGGAAGATCGCCAGCCGGGCGAACAGCACCTGCTCGGATGTGCTCAGCCGCCCATATGAGGCGTCGAAAACTGCGCGCATACTGCGGTGGCGCGCCGGCAGATCGCGCAGCTCAGTTGCCAGCATATCGAGGCCACGTTCGATCTGTGTCGCGATGTCGGACGGCGCGAGGGTGTCGACCCAGCCGGCCGCCAGCTCGATCGCCAGCGGCATGCCATCGACCAGGCGGCAGATGCGCGCCACCGCATCCAGCTGGTCGCGCGCGGGCGCGAACTCGGGCCGCAGCTGTCGGGCGCGTTGCACAAACAGGGCCACCGCGAATGATGTTTATCGAATTGTTTGCCCCAAGGGCGCCCTCAGTGCGGAGCAGCACCGCCAGATCGGTCAGCGGCTGGTCACCGAGTTCATGACCGAGGAGGAGGAGCAGAGTGCTCCCGCCGCGGTGATCGAGTCCTGGCGCGCTCTCACGCAAGTGGTCGTCCATGAGCTGGATACATGGGTTGTGGGAGGGCGACCAGTCGAGCCGGGCGAGCCTCCACACTACGTCGTGCGCGTGAGCGTCCCCGGCGCGTGGCGCAAGGACATGAGCGCCGCGGTCATTGCACGCATCACACGGGTGCTCGCCGAGGCCGATGCGGACCCGCAACGGCTCTACCGGGAGCCGCAGGCGTGGGTGCATGTCGTCGGAATAGCCGAGGGTAGCTGTGGCGTACTCGGGCTGGCGGTGGGGTCGTCCGACATCGTCAAGATGATCACCAGGCCGTTTCGCGAATCCCCCGACCGAGACGCTCTTATCAAGGCGGCGGCGCCGGGTACGACCATCGACCCAATCTGCGGCATGACGGTACCGCTGACCGATGCTGCCATCACTCTGGAGCACGAGGGCGTAACCTACGCCTTTTGCAGCGCTGGATGCCGTGCGGTCTTCACTGAGGAACTGCGCGCCGCACGGCCTGAGTAGCTCCGCCACCCTATCGGGTGGGCCGTCGTAGGTGAAGTTCAGAATAGGAGAACACAATGATCGCGGAAACCATTATCGAGTAAATGGCCAAGACCATTAAGTATGTCAAGCCAGTCCAGTATCGTTCTGCTACAGGGCTAACTGCGGATATCTATCGGCAAATGCAAGCCGACTTCCTACCGGTACCATTGCTGACCCTGCATTCACCCGTGCCGGAAGTGATGGCCGGGGTCTGGAGCATCCTACGCGAAACACTGCTAGCGGGCCAAGTCGATCGTGCACTCAAAGAGGCAGTGGCGGCTACGGTTTCGAAGACAAACGCGTGCCCGTTCTGCGTCGACGCGCATACGGCGATGCTCCATGCGACCTCCAACCACTATGCGGCGAGCGCGATCCTTCGAGGTGACTACGACAGCATCCACCATGAGCAGCTTCATGCACTCGTTCAATGGATATTGGCAAACCGGACAGCCAATGTGAGTGGGGTTCTGCAGCCACCATTTTCTCATGACGATGCCCCAGAGATCATCGGCAGCGCGATCGCCTTCCACTATATCAACCGCATGGTCAATGTGTTTCTGGGGGATACGCTTCTGCCGCTGCCGTCGGCGTTGAAGGGATTGAGCGGGCGCTTGTTGGGCGCGACGGCGGGCAAGCAGATGGTTCGCCATCTCCAGCACGGTCACTCGTTGCAGTTCGTTCCACAGGCGAATCTGCCCGATGACCTGTCCTGGGCGGCTGCGAATCCGGCGGTGGCAGGCGCGTTCGCGGGGCTCGCTGCGGTGGTCGAGGAGGCAGGCAGGCGGGTGTTGCCTGAGCAGGTGCGTGTTCTGGTCAGCGAGCGTGTCCAGGCATGGAATGGCGAAGATATGGGCATCAGTCGGCGCTGGGTTCAGGAGGCCAAGGATCATCAGCATGAACTCCTCCTGGAATCACGCCACACATAAGAACCCAAGCCGGTAGGTAGCGCGCTGCTGCTACCTGCCTTCCAGAGTGTTCACCTCAGATAGCGGCCGGTTCGCTGTGCCCGCTGCGGTGCGTCCCGCTAAGCCTGCG
>WNGF01014505.1_pt1 | contig 14864 bp, 15 predicted proteins | sample 5400641 | NCBI WGS metagenome assembly WNGF01 (sample SAMN13153371, study PRJNA577476) | soil metagenome | isolation source: 80 cm soil or saprolite under grassland replicate 2 | place: USA:California | collected 2016-06-15
CAGCCGCCGTTCATTCCGGGCTCGTCCCGGTTGAGCTCGCTGAACGAATCGTCGCCGTTCTCCTCCAGCCAGAGATCGCCCGAGACCGGGTCGATCGCGGTGCCGAAGCCGTTGCGGTGTCCGTACGAGTAGATCCTCTGGACGTTCGCGCCGACCTCGCCGCCCATCGCCGCACCGGCAGCGAAGAATGGGTTGTCGGTCGGTGTCGTGCCGTCGTCGTTCAGCCTCAGGACGACGCCGGTGCGGTGCGCGTTGTCCGGTGCGGGTCCGCCGAACTGATCGTCCGGCACCGTCGCACCCGGGCACGTGGCCGTCGGTCCGCACTGCAGGTTCTGAAGGTGACCCCTCCGCCCGACGTCGCCCGTGAAGACGAAGAGCTTGCCGTCACGGCCGAACGCGAGCACCCCGCCGTCGTGGTTGCCGCGCGCCGGCTGGCCGGCGTCCTCCTGGATCGCACGGATCTGGATCAGATTGCGGTCGAACGCCAGCGTCGAGCCGTTCCACACGAACCGATCGACGCGATTTCCGAGGAGCGGCGTCTCGCTCGGGACGCTCGTGTCGGCGCCGGTCGTGCTCTCCGTCCAGTAGAGGTAGACGCCGGGGTTCGTCGGGAAGTTCGGGTGCAGCGCAACCCCGAGCACCCGCGTTCCGAGAAGGTATTCACCGCGAGATCGAGCACCGTCGCTCCGACGACGCCGTTCGTGACCCGCCGCACGCGGCCGGTGTTCTTCTCGAGCACGAGGATGTCGTTCGGGCCGAGAAAGGCGATGCTCGTGGGCGTGACGAGACCGCTTGCGACCGTTCTGACGTCCAACGTCGGGTCGACCATGGTCGGCCCTCCTTGAGCCGACGCCGAGGCGGTCAAGCCAAGGACGAAGATCGAGCAGAGAGCCGCCGTCACGACGGTTCGAAGAGTCGGCGTAAACGCCATGCGCAAATCCCCCCTTTGGCGCGCAAGGGCACCAGTCTTTTCCAGCCGTACGAGGCGGCCGCGCGAGTGGATTGCTAGTCGATGAGCTTGCGCGTCATGGCGCGGATCGCGACCCGCCACGTGATCAAGCCGAAGGCCACGAGCGCTCCGACGCGGACGAGGTCGGTCCAGCCGTCAAAGCCGAACGCAGCGCTGCGGACGAGCTCGACGCAGTGGTGCAGCGGGTTGAATTCACCCGCGATCTGTGCCCATCGCGGCAGCCCGCTCAACGGGAAGAACGTGCCGGCGACGAGGAACAGTGGCGTGAGAACGGCGCTGACGATGTAGCTGAATCTCGATGGAGGTCGCGTAGCCCGCGACCGAGATCCCGAAGCAGGCCCAGCCGAAGCCGGCGAGAAAGGCAATCCCCGGCACCGTGAGCATCCCCCACGCCGGGTCGAGGCCGAAGGCGAGCGCGACGAGCATCGGCACGCAGCCGTAGACGCCGGCGCGGGTGGCGATCCACAGCGCCTCGGCGGTGACGAGCTCCTCGTGTCGACGGGCGCAGCGAGAATCGCGTCGTAGATGCGCTGGAACTGGTACTTGACGAACGTCCCGAACATCGCCGGGAACGCGCTGGAGAAGAGCACTGCCGTCGCCACAGTTCCCGTTCCGACGAACTCGACGTAGTCGTAGCCGCCGATCTTGCTCACCAGCGAGCCGAACCCGAAGCCGAATGCCAGCAGGTAGATGGTCGGCTCGACCGTCGAGGAGAACGTCGACGAGCGCCAGTACGAGGAGAAGTTCACGATCTCGCGCACGAGCACGCCCGTGAGCGCCGGGCGCTCCAGACGGCCCGAGCCGCGCTCCCCGTGGCGGCGTCGTAACCGCCATCAGGCGATCTCCTCGCCGGTGAGCAGGACGAACACGTCCTCGAGATTCGCGGGTCGCCGCTCGCCCTCGGGCACACGTCCGTCGGCAGTGTCGACGCCGAGGACCGAGACGCTCGTGCCCGTGCGCCGAGTGCGCAGACCCGCGGCCCGCGCGGCGACCTCGACCTCGCTGAGCCTCGGCGGCGGGCCGTAGACCTCGACCGCCTCGCGGCCGGCGTGCTCGGCAACGAGCTTGGCGGGCGGGCCTGCCGCGACGGCGCGACCGTGAGACATGATCAAGACGGTGTCCGCTAGCCGCTGCGCCTCTTCGATGTAGTGGGTCGACATCAGGATCGTCGTCCCCTCGGCGCGCAGCGCGTCGATCAGTGCCCAGAGCTCTTGCCGGACCTGCGGATCGAGGCCGACCGTCGGCTCGTCGAGCAAGATCAGCCGGGGGCGGTGGACGAGCGCGCGGGCGATCAACAGGCGCCGGCGCATGCCGCCGGACAGCTTGTCGACACGGCTGTCGCGACGGTCGACGAGGTTTGCCATTTTCAGCGCCCGCTCGATCGCCGCGCGGCGCTCGGAGCGGCCGATCCGGTAGAGGTGAGTGAAGACGAGGAGGTTCTGCTCCACGGTGAGCGTCACGTCGAGGTTGTCCAGCTGCGGCGTGACGCCGAGCTGAACGCGGGCCTGCTTCGACTCTTCCGGCAGCCGGAAGCCGAGCACTTCCAGCTCGCCCTCGTCGGCGATTGCCTGGCCCGTCAACATCCGCATGGTCGTCGACTTGCCCGCACCGTTCGGCCCGAGCAGTCCGACGCAGGTGGCCTCGGGCACGTCGAGATCAAGCCCTGCGACCGCGGTGATCGGCCCGTAGCGCTTCACGACTCCGCGTAGCCGGACGGCCAGCCCGCCTTTCATGTGCATTTACCCTGCCAGAACGCCGGTCGCGTACATGACGACGATGCCGGCGAAGAAGCCTCCGAGGACCCACGGCGACGTCAGCCCGCCGTCCACCTTGCGCGCCACGAAGCGTCCGACCTCGGCGACGACCTCGAACGCGGCGCCCGCCGCGGCCGCGAAGAAGAGCACACCGAGCAGGTCGTTCGTCAGGTAGCCGCCGAGCCAGGCCCCGACGATCGTCGGCCCTCCGGCGACAAGCGCGAGCCCGGCCAGACGCGAAGCTCCGGCGACGCTTCCGCCCTCCGCGATCGGCGCGGCGATGCCGAGCCCCTCGGTGACGTTGTGGACCATGAAGCCGATGATCAGGAACGTGCCGAGCGCGAGCTCGCCGAGCGCGAAGGAGGAGCCGATCGCGAGTCCTTCGCCGAGGTTGTGGAGGCCGATCCCGATCGCGACGAGTGTCGCAAGCGCGACGCCGCCGAGCACGCCGGCACCACCTTCGCGACGTGCAAAGCGGTGCGAGATCAGTGTGAGCGTCAGCCAGCTCGTGGCAACGCCGAGCAGGACGAGGCCGGCGCCGCCGAGCGCGCTCGGGAGCGCGGCCTGCAACTGGAGCGCCTCGGACAAAGCTTCGACGCCGAGGAACGACAGCAGCCCGGCCGTCAGCGCCATGAACGCGGCGAGCCACTGCGGCGCGGCGCGGCGGAGCGACGGGAGCCAGAGCAGACCGAGCGCGATCGGCACGATGCCGACGAGCGCGCCGATCGCCGCGTAGCCGAAGGCGCCCTTCAGCGACGGGCCGGGAGTGGCGACCGCCGCGGGAATCTCCTCGACGGTCTCGATCCCCGTCGAGCTGGTGACGCCGACCGCGATCGGATCGTCCTCGACCCAGTCGTAGGGAACGACGATTGTGCTCGAGCGCAGCCGGTCGAGCGTCGCGGGGCCATCGAGCCGGAACGGGACGATCGCGTCGTCAACCGTGACCGAACCGATCGTCAGGTCCTGTTGCTGCGGGTTCGTTACCTTGATCCGGATCTCGCCGGGGTGGAACTCGACGCGGCGGATGTCGAACTCGTCCCGCGGCGGCGGTGTCCGGCCGAGCAGGTCGGTGACGGACGAGCCGTAGGCTGCGAACGCCGCGACCACCGCGACGAGCAGCAGGAGCGGCCCGAGCGCCCAGAGCCGCCAGCGCGACGAGCCGGGGGCCGACTCGGCGCGCGCGATCATCGGTCGGTCACGTCGAAGAAGCCCATCCAGCCGAGCTCCGCGAACTCGGACTGGTGCGCGTGGAACATGAACAGGCCCGTGTTCGCGAACTCGATCTCGATCACGCCGCGCTGGCCCTGGCACTGCATCACCGTGTCCGTGTACTCCCAGTGGTCTCCGGTCCCCGTGGGCTGGTGGCGGAAGAAGTCGCCGTGCAGGTGCAACGAGTTGACGGGGTCGAACTCCGTCAGGTTCGCGAGGTAGATGCGGACGAGCTCCGAGCGCTTGACCCTGATCGGGTACTTCGCGTAGTAGAAGCTGCGGCCGTTGACGGTGTAGAAGTTGTTCTCGCCGTCGCCGTCGGTGTCGAAGCCGTTCATCACCATGACGAGCTCGCGCGCAGGCGGCCGCGGTTGCTTCGGGTCGATGACGAACGCGCCGTAGAGCCCTTTGTGGATGTGCTTCTTCAGCGGCGTCGCGTGGCAGTGGTAGAGGTGCATGCCCCCCGGTCGCGCCCGGAACTCGTACGTGAACTCACGGCCAGGCTCGACGATCTCGAAGACGCCGTCCATGTTCGCCGGGTGAATGCCGTGGAAGTGAATCGTGTGCGGATGACTGCTGGCGTTCACGAGGCGGACCCGCACCAGGTCGTCCTCGGTCGCGCGGATCACCGGTCCCGGCACCGTGCCGTTGTAGGTCCACGCGGGGAAGAAGACGCCCGGCGCGACCTCGATCTCCGTCTCGACCGCCGTCAGCGTGAACTCCGCGATGCGGCCGGCCCGGTACGGCAGTGGCGGCGGCGGGTAGAGGAGCGCGTCGAGATCGTTCGGGCCGCCGACGGCCGGCACCTGCGCGCCGACCATCGCCGTGTGCCCCAGCGACGAATGCATGTGACCTTCGTGCGAGGCGAGGCGCTCGGGTACGTCGTTGCCGTTGGCGAACGCGAGCTTCGCGAGCGGCCCCGCCGCAACGAGCGGTGCGGCGCCCGCGATCAGTCGCCTGCGGGTGAACTGTTTAGCCACGTCTAAAGCCAAAGCGAATACTAGGCTAAGCTGGGTCTCGGGCGCAAACGTGATCGAGTTGCTGACCGACGCGATCGAGGACTACCTACGCGAGATCTACAAGCTCGAGGCGGCCGGCACGCGAGCGGGGACGAAGAGCGTCGCCGAGGCGGCCGGCGTCACGCCGGCGTCGGCGAGCGTGATGCTGAAGCGACTCGGTGCACTCGGCCTCGTTGAGCACGCGCCGTACCGAGGCGTCGCGTTGACAGAGGCCGGACGGCGCGTTGCGCTCGAGGTGATCCGCCACCACCGCCTGCTCGAGCAGTACCTCGCGGAGTCGCTCGGCGTGCCGCTCGCCGAGGTGCACGCAGAGGCGGACCGCCTCGAGCATGCACTCTCGGAGGAGGTCGAGCGGCGAATCGACGTGCTCCTCGGCCACCCGACGCACGACCCCCACGGTCATCCGATCCCCGACGCCGACCTGAACGTCGGTCCCCTCGAGGCGCGGACGCTGCTCGCGCTCGCGCCCGGCGAGCGGGCGACGGTTTCCCACGTTCCCGACGGCGATGTCGACCTGCTGCGCTACCTCGCCGGTCTCGAGCTCGTGCCAGGACGCGAGGTCGAACTGAAGGACGTCGCGCCGTTCGAGGGACCGGTGACGGTTCGCTCCGCGAACGGCGAGCACGCGATCTCCCGCGAGCTCGCGGCCGCGATCGGCATCACCTAACGCGCGTTACTCGCAGCCCCAGCCGTCGCCGTCGCCGTCGAGCCCGTGCGGGTCGGCACCGATGACGCGGACGGGCGCGATGCCGAGCGCGCGGATGTCGGCGCAGTCGACGTCGGGCGGGTAGGGCGGTACGCAGCCGCCGGTGTAGTTCGGGTCGCACTTGCCGTTTCGCTTCGGGATACTCGCCGGGCCGCTCCGCCCGGTGGCCACGGCGTTCGTCGGGTCGAGCACGGTCGACGTGCACGCCTTCCAGAGGCCGCGCTTCGCCGCCTTCGCCTGCCGCGCGGCCGCCAGCAGCGGCGCCGCGTAGCGACCGCGTTCGCCGCGGTAGAAGTAGGGCGCCGCTGCGCCTTCGCGCACGAGCTCGAGGTTGACGTTCGTTCCCGTACGGCGGACGTACCGAAGCAGCCGCCCGTAGCGGTCAACGCGGTCGAGGTTGCCGTCGGCTTCGAGCGCGACGCGCGCGCCGACAGGCGCCAGCCGCAGCAACGCCGTTCGCGCCGCGCGGGAGTAACACTCGCCGGACCCGAGCTCCGGCGTGTCGATCTGCAGCAGTCGCACGCGACGCCCGTCCTGCAATGTCAGCGTGTCGCCGTCGTACACCGAAGCGACGACGGCGCCTTCCGTCGAGCGCGTCGCGTCAGTCGTGCCGCCGAGCAATGCCACCGGGACGGCGAGCGCACTGAGGAGCGTGACGAGGAGCACGGCAGGACGCATCCGCAACCCATCCTGCGCAGGCCGAGCCCAAAGAAGCCATGGGCCGAACGGGCTATTTCGATGGTCGTCGCGACCTAGATCGACTCCAAGTCGCTTGACGCCGCTGTAGCGCACGTCTCAACAGGACATGGCAGGGGTCTGACCCCGGTCATGGCTTTGCGAGAGAATGCCCGCGATGGCGACCGTCCTTTGCGTGCTCTACGACGACCCGGTGGACGGGTACCCGCAGTCGTACGCACGCGACGACGTTCCGACGATCGAGCGCTACTACGGCGGACAGACAACGCCGACGCCGTCGCGCGTCGACTTCACGCCGGGCGAGCTGCTCGAAGTTCCTAGAAGACGGCGGACACCGCTTCGTCGTCACCGCCGACAAGGACGGGCCGGACTCCGAGTTCGAGCGCGAGCTTCCCGACGCCGACGTCGTCATCTCACAACCGTTCTGGCCCGCGTATCTGACGGCGGAGCGGATCGCGAAGGCGCCGAAGCTGAAGCTCGCGATCACCGCGGGCATCGGCTCCGACCACGTCGACCTGCAGGCGGCGATCGAGCGCGGCATCACCGTCGCCGAGGTCACGTACTCGAACAGCATCAGTGTGTCGGAGCACGTCGTGATGATGATCCTCGCGCTCGTTCGCAACTACATCCCGTCGTACAAGGTCGTCGTCGACGGCGGCTGGAACATCGCCGACTGCGTCTCACGCTCCTACGACCTCGAGGGCATGCAGGTCGGCACCGTCGGCGCCGGCCGCATCGGCTCCGCGGTCCTCCGTCGGCTGCAGCCGTTCGAGGTTGGGCTGCACTACACCGACCGCCACCGGCTCCCCACAGAAGAAGAGGACAAGCTCGGCGCCACGTACCACCCCGACCCGGAGTCGCTCGTCCGCGTCTGCGACGTCGTGACCATCAACGCGCCGCTGCATCCCGAGACGGAGCACATGTTCGACGACGCGCTGATCGCAAAGATGAAGCGCGGCGCGTACATCGTCAACACCGCGCGCGGAAAGATCTGCGACCGCGACGCGATCGCGCGCGCGCTCGAGACCCGCCAGCTCGCCGGCTACGCGGGCGACGTCTGGTTCCCGCAGCCGGCGCCGAAGGACCACCCCTGGCGGACGATGCCGCACCACGGCATGACGCCGCACACGTCGGGCACGAGCCTCTCGGCGCAGGCGCGCTACGCGGCCGGCACGCGCGAGATCCTCGAGTGCTGGTTCGACCAGCGCCCGATTCGCGACGAGTACTTGATCGTCGACGCCGGCAAGCTCGCCGGCGCCGGCGCGCACTCGTACAGCGAGGGCGACGCCACCGGCGGCTCGGAAGAGGCCGCACGCTTCACCGCGTGAAGAAGCACGTCGTGATCCTTGGTGCCGGCTTCGCGGGCCTGGAGTTGGCGACGCGACTCTCCGACGCGCTCGCGGACGACGTTCGCGTCACGCTCCTCGACCAGAACGACTCGTTCAGCTTCGGGTTCTCGAAGCTGGACATCCTGTTCGCCCGGAAGGCCAGAGCGGACGTACTGCTGCAGTACCGCGACATCTCCAAAGAAGGAGTCGAGTTCCGCCAGGAGCGTGTGACCGCGCTCGACCCGGAGACGCGACGAGTGACGACGGACCAGGGCTCGTACGAAGCCGATGTCCTCGCCGTCGCGCTCGGGGCTGACTACGACCTGGCGGCCACGCCAGGATTCGAGGAGGGAGGGTTTCAGTATTACTCGGTCGCCGGGGCCGAGCGCATGCGCGACATCCTGCCCGGCTTCGATTCGGGGACGATCCTCATCGCGATCCTGGGTCACCCCTACAAATGCCCGCCCGCTCCGTTCGAGGGTGCGCTCCTGCTCCACGATTACCTCGTACAGCGGGGAATCAGAGCAGCCGCTGAGATCCGAGTGATTGGTCCGATGGCGGCGCCGGTCCCGATCACGAAAGAGGTTTCGCAGAGCATCCTCGACGCGCTGGAGGAGCGCGAGATCGAGTACGTGCCCAACCAGCTCGTCACCGAGCTCGACACGCGCACGAGAAAGGCCCGGCTCGCAAGCGGCGGAAGCGTGCCGTACGACCTGTTCATCGGGATCCCCGTCCACCGCGTGCCTCAAGTGGTTGAGAGTTCAGGGCTCGCGGTTGACGGGTGGGTGCCCGTAGACCACACCAACCTTACGACCCGATTCCCAGATGTCTACGCGCTCGGCGATGTCGCAGGTGCGCCGGTCGCAAAGGCCGGTGTCTTCGCCGAGGCCGCCGCAGGGGTTGTGGCCGACGACATCGCCGCACGCCTCCGCGGCGGCGTGCTTCAGCGGCGCTACGAAGGCGCGGGCAGCTGCTTCATCGAGTTCGGCGGCGGGATGGTCGGAAAGGTCGAGGCCAACTTCCTCGGCGGGCCGGCGCCGACGGCGCGGCTGGTCGGGCCCTCCCGAGAGCTCGCAGCGGAGAAGGAGGCGTTCGGCTCGACCCGACGGGAGCGATGGTTTAGGCAACAGTAAGTCGCTTCTTACGTAAGTATATGCTTAAATAGCGGCCGTGGAGGCTGCCCTGAAAGCGATCGCCGCGCCGCACCGGCGCACGATCCTGCGTCTCGTCTCGGACGACGAGCTGTCCGCCGGCGAGATCGCGGCGCACTTCGACCTGACGCGGCCGGCGGTCTCCCAACATCTAGGTGTGCTGAAGGAGGCGGGGCTCGTGAGCGAGCGACGCAACGGCACCAGGCGCCTGTACCGCGCCCGTCCCGAGGGGCTCGTCGAGCTGAAGGCATTCCTCGACGAGTTCTGGGGCGAGCGGCTCGAGGCGCTCAAACGCGAGGCGGAGAGAGAGGAGAAGCGGCATGGCAAAAACAGCTGAGAAGGTCTCGCTCGAACGCGAGATCGCAATCGCGGCGAGCCCGGAGATGGTGTGGGAGTTCCTCGTCGATCCCGACAAGGCGACGCGGTGGATGGGACAGGCGTGCTCGTTCGACGCGCGTCCCGGCGGGGAATATCGCTGCGACGTGATTCCCGGCCACACCGCGCGCGGCGAGTTCGTCGAGCTCGACCCGCCGCACAGGCTCGTGTTCACCTGGGGCTGGGAGCCCGGCGAGGAGGGTCCGAACCCGGTGCCGCCCGGCAGCTCTACCATCGAGATCGAGCTCACGCCGGACGGCGACGGCACCAAGCTCCGCTTCACGCACCGCGACCTGCCGAGTGACGAGTCGGCCGCGTCGCACGGTCACGGCTGGGACCACTACCTCGAGCGGCTGGAGATCGCTGCCGCCGGCGGCGATCCCGGCAGCGACCCGTGGCTCACGGGCCAGATGTAAACGAAATGCCGGGGGCGGACGCGCGCGCGTCCGCCCCCGCGAATCGCGTCAGACCGCCGCGTGCTGCGACGTGAAGAGCTGCTTGCTGACCTGCTTGACCTGCTCGAGCGCTTCGCGCTCCTGGTCGAGGTTCTCCTCCAGCAGGTGGACGATCTCCGTCTCGCCGAGCGTCTCGGCGAGGTTGATCAGTCCTTCGTAGGCCGCGATCTCGAAGTGCTCCGTCTTCGCCGCGGCGCCGGCGTGGACGATGTCCTCGAGCGGCTGCGCGTCGATCTTCTTGCTGAGCTGGTCGTGATCCTTCGTGAGGCCCGCGAACGCGGCGCTCTTCTCCGTCTCCGGCTCCTCACCGAGAATCGCGAACGCCTGCTCGAGGTTCGCGACGTGCCCGCGCGTCTGCGCGAGGTGGTTCTCGATGCCCTGCCTGAGCTGCGGGTTGTCGATGCTCTCGAGCAGTTCCGGAAGGACCTTCTCCGTGAGTTCGCGCTCGACGTAATAGATCGTCGAGAGCTTCTCCGCGAACAGCTCTCGCGGCTGGGTGATCTTCCCCATGTAGCCCCTTTCCGTCTGGTGTCCGAGTAGGGACCCTTCCGCACTCGACGGGTCTCAAACAGATTCGGTGAAGCAGCGCGATGAACCACCTGAAAGGGGAGAGATCAAGCGGCCTGGCTCTGCCAAGGTGGGTTCAACGGCGAAACGCAAATCAGGCCCCGACTGCGGCGGGGGCTTGACCAGCTAAGAGGCGGATCCAGCGGCGGATCCGCCTCTTCCCTTTTTCAGAGGCAAACTTCAGGCATGACGCGCCTGTGGGGCACGACCGGCGATGCGATCGCCCGGCTGGACGAGGCGGGCGGCGAGTGGTCGGTCGAGCTGTTCCTGCAGGGCAGCGGCGCGCAGTGCCTGGCGGCCGGCGCGGACGCGGTCTACGCGGGGCTCCGCGAGGGCGGTGTCCGGCGGACGACGGACGGCGGCCGGAGCTGGGACGACTGCGCGCTGCCGGAGCCGGGCGTCTTCTCGCTGGCGGTGAGCCCGGCGAACGGCGTCGTCTATGCGGGGACGGAGCCGAGCCGGCTCTTCCGCAGCGACGACGGCGGCGAGAGCTGGCGCGAGCTCGCGGGCTTGCTCGAGCTGGAATCGCGGCCGACGTGGAGCTTTCCGCCGCGCCCGTGGACGTCGCACGTGCGCTGGATCGCGCCCAGCCCGCACGAAGCGGACCTGCTGCTGGTCGGGATCGAGCTCGGCGGCCTGATGCGCTCGACCGACGGCGGGGAGAGGTGGCAGGACCACCGGCCGGGCGCGCAGCCGGACGTGCACTCGCTAGCCTGGCACCCGCGCGCCGCGGGGCGCGCGTACGAGGCGGGCGGCGGCGGCTCCGCGTGGAGCGACGACGCAGGTGACACGTGGCATCCGGCCGACGACGGGCGCGACCGGAACTACACGTGGTCGGTGGCCGTCGATCCCGAGGATCCGGAGCTCTGGTACGTGTCCGCGAGCACCGGGCCGTTCGCGGCGCACGGCGGCCGCGACCCGCAGGCGCGGATCTACCGGCGGCGTGGCGGCGAGCCGTGGCAAGGGCTTGCAGGCGGACTGCCCGAACCGCTGGAGGCGATGCCGTACGCGCTCCTGCCGGCGGACGGCCGTCTCTTCGCGGGTCTCGCCGACGGCCAACTGTGGGAGAGCGGCGACCGCGGCGACACGTGGCGCGCGTGCAGGTTGCGCGGTGACACGCTGCCCAAGCTGAACGCGCTCGCATTCACCGCGTTCTCTTAGCTGCGTCCCAGGGCGGTTTTAGGCGCGGCGGCGACTGTGGAGGTGTTCACACCTCAACCGAAAGGAGTCCAGAAATGGACAAGCAAAGGTTCGCCGTCGCCGCCGCAGTCATCCTCGGCGTTGCGGCGGGTAGCTACGGCGTCGCAACCGCCGCGAGCGGTTCGGGCTCGACCACGACGACGACGACCACGCCGTCCGCGCCGAGCGCGCACCCGCCGTGGGGCGGTCAGCGCAGCGACGAGACGCCGCTCACCGGCGACGCGCTGACGAAGGTGGCTGCGGCCGCGGAGGCGAAGGTCTCCGGCGGCACGGTCATCCGCGTCGAGACCGACGCCGACGGCAACGCCAAGTACGAGGCGCACATGACGAAGGCCGACGGCACGCCGGTGACTGTCTACGTCGACGAGGACTTCAACGTCGTCAGCGTCGAGAGCGGCGGCCCGGGAGGGATGCCGCACTCGACAGCTTAAGGGCCGAGTGTCTTCTTGGCCAGACCGATGGTGCCCTGCAGCCGGATGTCCCGTGAAGAGCTGCCGACCAGGATCGTGTAGGTCCCGCCGCCGATCAGCCAGCTGTTGTTCCAGTAGGCGAAGGCGCGCGGGTCGAGCGTGACCGTCACCTGGCTGCTCTGCCCCGGCTGCAGGAACACCTTCCGGTAGCCCTTCAACTGCTTCGGCGGCTCGCCGCTCGCCGGCGGGTCGCCGACGTACACCTGCGCGACTTCGGCGCCGGCACGCATGCCGGTGTTCTTCAGCGTGAACGTGACGGAGACGTTGCCGCCGGTGAGCTTCTTCACCGAGAGGCCGGAGTAGCCGAACGTCGTGTACGAGAGCCCGTGCCCGAACGCGAACAGCGGCGCGACGCCGTTCGCGTCGTACCAGCGGTAGCCGACCTCGAGCCCTTCGGAGTACACGGCGTGCCCGTCGACGCCCGGGTACTGCTCCGGCGTCTGCGTCGGCAGGTCGGCCTGCGACTTCGGGAACGTCTGCGGCAGCTTCCCCGAAGGATTGACGTCACCGAAGAGAACGGACGCGATCGCGTTGCCGTCCTCGATGCCGGGGTACCAGGCTTCGACGATCGCCGGCACGCGGTCGGCCCAAGGCATGAGCACGGGCGCGCCCGTGTTGAGGACGACGACCGTTCGCGGGTTGGCGGCAGCGACAGAGGCGACAAGGTTGTCCTGGTCGACGGGTGAGTAGGTACAAACGAGAAGCGAGCAGCTCCCGCCCTGGAGCTTGAGGCTCGAGCGGTCGCTGCCCTCGCCCTCGGCGTCGTTCACGAACACGAGCGCGACGTCGGCCGCGGTCGCCGCAGTGACCGCATCCGCGGTCACCGAGCCGTCGGCGTAGACGACCTTGTCGCCGTTCGCGAGCCCGCGCTGCGTGATTCCCTGCAGCGGGCTGACGACGTAGGGGTAGAAGCCGGCCTCGGGGATGTGCGAGCTGCCGCCGCCGCCGTACACCAGCGGCGCGCCGTCGGGCCCGGCCGGTTGGCCGATGACGGCGATCGTCTTGCCGAGCCCGGTCAGCGGCAGGATCGGCCCGTCGTTCTTCAACAGGACGGTGCCCTGCTCGGCGAGCTCGCGCGCGAGCGCGGTGTGGGCGGGCGTCGCGACGTCGGCCGCGTACGCGTCGGGCTCGGGCGCGGGCGGCCGGTCGAAGACGCCGACGCGGAACATCGCGCGCAGGATGCGCAGCACCATGTCATTCAGCCGCGACAGCGGCACGGTGCCGTCCTGCACGGCCTGCTTGAGCGGCACGCCGAAGTAGGTGCCGTCGAACATCTCCATGTCGAGGCCGGCGTTTGCCGACGGCACGGTCGAATGGGTCGCGCCCCAGTCGGACATCACGAAGCCGTCGAAGCCGTACTCCTGCTTCAGCAGGGTCGTGAGCAGCTCGGGGTTCTCGCACGCCCAGGCGCCGTTGACGAGGTTGTAGGCGCACATGACGGAGCCGGGCTTGCCCTGCTTGAGGGCGATCTCGAACGCCTGCCCCTCGAGCTCGTGGAACGTGCGCGGGTCGACGTCCTCGGAGATCGTGTTGCGGTTCGTCTCCTGGCTGTTCTCGGCGTAGTGCTTCGCGGTGGCGATGACGTTGTTCTGCTGGATGCCCTGGATCTCGGCCGCCGCCGTCCACCCGGAGAGGTACGGATCCTCGCCGAAGGCTTCGAAGTTGCGGCCGTTCATCGGCACGCGCGCGAGGTTGAGGTTGGGCGCGAGCATGACGCCGACGCCTTTGTGCCAGGACTCCCAGCCGAGCGCGTCGCCGAAGCGCCGCTCCAGGGCGGTATCCCAGGTCGCCGCCCGGAGGATCGGGGACGGGAACGCGGTCTGGTTCGTCTGCCCGTCGCCGACGCCGGCGGGGCCGTCGTTCAGCGTCAGGTCGGGGATGCAGAGCGCCGCGTTGGCCGGGATGTGTCCGGCCATTCCGTAGTAGACGAAGATGTCCCCGTTGCCGTGAACCATCGTGATCTTCTCGTCGAGCGACATCGCGGCGAGGAGCTCTTGCGCGCGCTGGTCGGGCGTCTTGGCCGTGTCCATCCACGTACAGGGCGCGGCCGCGGTGACGGGTCGCGACGCGCCGAGGAAGCCGACAGGAACGGCGAGGCAGAGAAGCGCTAAGGCTGATTTGAGCCGCATCGAGGGGAAACCACTGGCAGTGGTTTCCCCTCTCCGATTTCTCAAACGCGGCTGCTCGGCGGCGTGATCCGCGTGGGGGCGAAGCGCGTGTCGCTCGAGAACGCGCAGAGCTGGACGAGCTCGCCGCCGAGCTCGAGCCCCGAGCCGACGAGCCCGTCGGCCGCGAGCCGCACGTCCTCCCCGAGGCCAGCCGAGGCGCGGCGGCTGCGCGGCGCGGTCAGGGTCCGCTCGAGGAACGAGTCCAAGTCGCCGCGCTTGTCGCCGGCATGCTCGCGCGCGTCGAGCAGGTAGCCCTCGAGCAGCTTCGGGTAGAGGCGCGCGAAGGCGTCCGGCCGCGACACGTAGTCGAGGCAGAAGCGGTCGCCGAGCGCGAGCAGCGCGCCGGACTGTCCGGGGACGAGCGGGAAGGCGCCGCGGAGGTCGTCCGGCGTCGGCTTGGCGCGGTAGATGTCCGCCTGCGCGCCGGTCGGCGAGTCGACGCCGAGCCGCTGCGCCTTGGCGGCGACCTCCTCCCAGACGGCGTGCTGCGCGAGCCCGCGCTCGAGCGGCGAGGCGGAGAGCTGCACGGCCTTGCGGCGACGCAGCTCGGGGTAGGCGGTCTGCGCGCTGGGCGCGAAGTGCGCGGAGCGCGCGTGCCAGCGTCCTTCTTCCACGCAGGAGACGGGGATCTTCGTCTCGCTGCGCGCGGGGACGAGCACGGTGACGTTGAGGATCCGGTTTTGCTTTGCACCGAGCAGCTCCTCGCCGTCGTAGAGGAGGACGTTCGAGTCGAGCGGGTTTTTCGCGAGCAGCTCCGGGACGGAGCCGGCCGTGTCGAGCTCGGTGACGTGGAAGC
>WNGF01006546.1_pt1 | contig 14860 bp, 14 predicted proteins | sample 5400641 | NCBI WGS metagenome assembly WNGF01 (sample SAMN13153371, study PRJNA577476) | soil metagenome | isolation source: 80 cm soil or saprolite under grassland replicate 2 | place: USA:California | collected 2016-06-15
GCCTGCCGTCGACATCGGGAAGGAGCGAGAGCGTGGCGGGTCGCTCGTAGAGAGCGTTGTACGGCGCAGCGTCGACACCCTCGGCGTAGTCGTCGGCGATCTCATCGTAATTGAACCGGCGGTTTCGCGCGCTCACGTCCAGGAAATTGACGGCTTGGCAGTCAGCGCCGCCACCTGTCGTTCGAGCCAAGTTGTCGCGAACCCTACGTGGAGTCAGGCGAGATTCTTGCCCGTCGAACTCACATTTGGTCTGACGATCGCATCGGAGGCACAATGCGCTGGACGCCCGGAGGAAGAAGCCCAAACCTTGAGGATCGACGGTCGAGTGGGGGCCTCGGCCGAGGATTGGGAATCGGGGGGACGGTTATCGTGCTGGCCCTCAGCCTGATTATGGGCCGCAATCTTTTTGAGGATCTCGGTGTCGAGCCGGGCGTGAGTGCCACAGCGCCCATGACTCCCGAGGATTCCGCGCGGCAGGAACACGACGTCCAGTTCGTCTCATTCGTTCTCGACGACGCTCAGGGTACGTGGAGCAGGATCCTACAGCAGAATGGAACGCGGTTTCACCCGGCCAAGCTGGTGCTGTTTCGTAACTCGACGCAGTCAGCCTGCGGCATCGGGCAGTCGGCGATGGGACCGTTTTACTGTCCTCTCGACGAGCGTGTCTACATTGACCTGGCGTTCTACGACGAGCTGCAGAATCGCTTCCACGCCGCGGGAGATTTTGCACAGGCGTACGTGCTGGCACATGAGCTTGGGCATCACGTTCAGCATCTGCTTGGCACCGACTCACGAGTGAGAGCAACCCTGGAGTCGAATCCGGACGAGGCGAATCAGTTGTCGGTTCGTCTCGAGCTTCAGGCGGATTGCTACGCCGGCGTGTGGGCCAACTCCACCAATCAGCGGAACATGCTTGAACAGGGCGACATAGACGAAGCGCTCAACGCGGCGTCGGCCGTCGGCGATGATCGCATTCAGCAGCAGACCACAGGGACGGTGCGCGTCGATTCATTCACTCATGGCTCAGCCGCGCAGAGATCCGAGTGGTTCAGGCGAGGGTTTCAATCCGGAAACCCGCGAGAATGTGACACATTCAGCTGATACGACAGAGAGAAACGAGAGCAACTTCGAAATACACAGATCCGAGATCCCAGAGGCACAGTTTTCTAGTTGCGAGGCAAAGTTTCGGCTCTCGCAAACCAAGAAACTACGCTTCTGTGATCTCGGATCTGTGTATTTCGAAGTTGGTTTTTTGTTTCACCCGGCCGTGACAGCGAAGTCAGAGATGTGGACGTCGAGGTTATGGTTGATGCGGAGGCCAACGATTCCCGTCGTTCCGAGCGTCGCCTTTGGAACACTGTGGACTTCGGTGCCATTTACCCGGAAGCTCACCTTGTCCGCTCCAACGACGACGGTGAGCGTATTCGTGGCCTTTCCACTCGCGTCGATCGCGTGAACGGCAGGATTGGCCGTCCAGTCAACCATCTTATGCACCGTGTTGTCGTCGGCGCGATGATTGATAAGGAATTTGCCGTCCTGCCGAACGAGGAAGTAAGCGTAGTTCTCAGTCGGCTTGTCGAGGTCGTGGCCCCCGATGATCAAGCCGTACCCTTCGGCATGTGCAGACGCTTTCGTCTGGGAGAACGTGGCAGTCGCTGTGTAATTACCGGTCGCTGTGTTAGTCGGATTCCAGTAGATCGCGGCGGGACCAGCGGTGACGTGAAAGCCGGAGCCCATTGAAACGAACTTCGCCTCGTTGATGTTACGGCCGGCTGTAGCTGCCTGAGGATCTACCCGTCCCGTCCATCCAACCACAGTCACTCCGCCCCCGGCGATGATCTTGTCGGGATCGGTCGAGGGCATAGGCGCAACGGTGGCAGCTGCCGGTGCCGCAACGGTTGCGGCGGGCTGCGGTGAAGGGGCGGCTGCTGGCACGGGAGTCGTCTGCGGCGTGGTGCAGGCGGACGATGCCGCAGCAATCGCCGCGAGAATCAGTGGAACGCGCATGTGACCTCTCCTTTTGTGGGCAATGATTGAGTCTTCATATAAGAAAGCCTGAGACGTGCATCAGCAAGGCCGGTGAGGCGTTTTGCCATGGAATCGTCAAAGGATGAAGACACCCATCATCATTCCAAGTAGTGCAAACATTGCCGCAAAAACCGAGAGTGCACCAACTACCGCAGCCAGCTTCTGACCGGCGTGAATTCCAAAAACCACTGCGGGACGAGCGCCACGATATTGTGCGCGCACACGCTCGAGAAGCCCCCACACTCCAAACATGCCGATCGTGAGCAATGGGGTCGGCAGGGCCCGCGGCATTTCGTCAAGAATCGTCCACAGCCCGATCGCAATCCAGGAACAAAGGGCGAGCGCGACCAATACCGCGGTCGAAAGCCGCCGCCCCTGCGCAGCGAGAGAACTGAACAGCTCCGGCCGGTCGTGTGTGGCCATCGCATGCGTCTGGACCAGAATACCTCCCGTCCCTCATACCGCGCCTTCGTCCCGCGGATTACAGGCAGAATCTGCATCGGGGATCGGACGCCGTCAGGTGTCAACAACACTGAAGCGTCCTGCGTAATTCAGAAAACGGGTGACGCTACGGCCGTTTTTCGGTCCCCGGATTTTTCGACAATGCACAACCACGACTCGGAGCATTCATGCTGTCAAGGAAAGCATTCGCAATCGTCACGCCGGTTCTGCTCACACTGGCAACGGTTCGGTGCACGCCAGAGGAATCCAGCGCGGCTACACCGGCGGCGTCGGTCGCGCGCACCTTCGACTCGCACAATCCGGACTCGCAGTCGAAAGCCGCCACCGCAACCGCGGCTGCGCTCCGTTTGACTGTCGCTCCAAGGGGCAACGAGGTGCGCTACCGTATCCGGGAGCAACTGGTGCAGCTACCTCTTCCCAGCGACGCCATCGGCAGGACGCCGTCGGTATCGGGCGGCATCGCTCTCGACAAGGAAGGAAGGATCCTCGTGTCCGAGTCAAAATTCGTTGTTGACGCCTCATCGCTGAAAAGCGACCGGGACATGCGCGACAACTACGTGCGGCGGAGGATTCTGGAGACCGATCAGTTCCCGACTGTCGAGTTTGCACCTACCGCGATCAGCGGGTTGCCGAAAAAGCTTCCCAGTTCCGGAACGTACACGTTCGAGATCGCGGGTAACCTTACCGTGCATGGAGTGACAAAGCCCACGACATGGAAGGCGACCGCGAAAGCGGAAGGTGGAAACGTCACCGGCACTGCATCAACGTCGTTTACTTTCTCCGACTTCAATCTCGCACAACCGAGAGTGCCGGTTCTTATCAGCGTTCAGGACACGATCAAACTCGAATACGATTTTTCGCTGACCACCCAGAGCTGAATGGGTATTGAACAACCGTCACGGAGACCTATAACGCCATTGACGGCAGCCCGAGAACCACCCTGTACGCCTGCATGCGGTCTCGCTTGAAGCCTTCGTAACATCCCCAGAGATACAGCCGGAACTTCCGGTACTGCGCGATTCCCCACCGCCGCTCGGCCTCGAGCCGGCCACGATCCAGGCGCTCTGCCCAGTGCCGGGCGGTAATGGTGTAGTTGTGACGGTCGTCGTGAACGCCTTCCAGCTGGAAGGGCGACTCGGCGACATGCTTCAGATAGTCATGCAGGCACATCGGCGATCCGTTGCCGGGATATATGTGACGCTCGAGGAAGCTCGAGATGTCGTACTTCTTCCTTTGCGCGCTGGCATCGAGGTACAACTTTCCGCCCGGCTTGAGGAGAGACCGGTACTTCGCAAGTGATCTCGGGTAATCCGGAAGGTGCTCCGTGACGCCGAGAACCACGATCGCATCGTACCGCTGCTCAGGCTGGTGATCGTAGAGATGCTCGAACGCCACCTTGCACGGAAGCTTCTCCCTGTCGATCAAAGCGTTGAGAAAACGCTCTGATTCACGCGAGATCGTAATCGACGTGACCTGCACGTCCTTTCTCCCGCCATACTCTGTGAACGCCCCCCAGCCGCCACCCACGTCGAGGACGCGGTCGCCCGGCCGCACTTCGATCGAGTCGAGGGCAAAGTCCAGCTTGCGGGTGATGCCGTCCTCCAGCGGCTCGTGATCGGCGTTGAATAGTCCGTGTGAGTAGCAGCGGTGACGACTGTCCAGAAAAAGCAGGAAGAAATCGGATTCAATGTCGTAGTGCTGGGAGATGAACGACTGATCGCTTCGAACCTGACCGGTGATTTTCGGCTTGATGAACCGCCATGCGGTGAGCAGCGGATGAACGTCGTGGAAGAAATCCCGGCTCTCCAACACGGCTTCGATATCGCCTTCGACATCGACTCCGCCGCTCAGATAAGCCTCACTGATGACCAGGCTATCAAGAGAGGCGAGCGCGTCGACGCCACGCTGGTCCGCGGCCGCAAGGGTGAACTCGGGCACTCCGCGTCCGAGAACGTGGGACGATCCGCCGGGCGCGCGAACCGCGAACGAAGGTCCGCCGGCCGCACCGAAGTAGTCCGTATACCGTTTCTCGAACTTCTTCACTACTCGGTTGAATGCAGCAGCCATTCGGTTACCTCGTCGTCGCGTGTAATCGGACCCCGTGATGGGGAAAGGTGCCGCGCGCGAAAGTAGCCAACCCCTGCTGCCGCTGCAATAATCGGTCGTCGAAGCGGGTCAGTCCTTGTAGGGGTCGAGCTCGTTTTCCCCGGCCATTACGACAACGAGAGGTCTGAGCGTGTGAAGGACCTTTACTGTGGCGCCTTGAGCGTCAAGCACCTCTGGAAGACGGCGGTAGACGTGAGGCGACTCGTCGAGCCCGCCCCCGCGCAGGATCACGCCCTTCTCGCGGATCCATGAGTCGAGCATGTCCTGCGAAATGCGGCCGGGCTTCTTTACCATGCGCGTGCGCCAATGACGCTTGCCGGCAGCTTCGGTACGCGACATCACCCGGCCGGCACCGTGAACCGTGGAGAAGAGAGCGCTCTCCTGGATCCTGGTCACATCCGATTTCGTGGTGTCGCGCGTGCCTTCCACGATTACGGCGTCGTCGCCCATTGACCCACCGACGAACCCCTTCTGCTCGGGGAACGCAGGGGTAGCTCCTTTCCGCACTACTACCAGGTCGCCGCCATGGTGTTTTTCACGCCAGGCAAAGTTGTGGTGGTTGTGAATCAGCTCCTCTTCACGACCCCCGAGCATTTCGACGACGTATCGCGCGACCCACTCGCGTCCCGCGTAAGCGTAGTCACCCGCGAGCTGCATCAGCTCCCAGTATCCCTCGCCCTGCGCCGAATCGAGAGGGAGGAGCACCTCGTTTTCGGGAGCGCGATCACCCCACTTCTTACCCTGTGAGAGCGCAAGAAATCCAGACGCGATGGAGTGGCCGAGTCCACGCGATCCGAAGTGAACGCCGACCCAGATTCGTCCGTCTTCGTCGGCGAGAACGTCCACGTAATGATTTCCCGAGCCGACGGTGCCGAGCTGCGCGCGTGCCTTTTCCTTGAGACGGTGTACGTCCGCGGCGGCGGGGAGAGCGCTCCACGCGGGAGACTTGAACAATGAATGCTCGAGCAGCTCCGGGGCGTCGGCGTCGTTGGTACGGCCGATTCCGAAGCTGATCGATTGCTGGATCGCGTCGGCGAGCTGGCTGAGGTGCTCTCGCGAGATCTCGGATTCGTGCACGTCGGTGCGAATCGCGGCATTCCCGCAGGCGATGTCGAATCCGACGCCGATTACCGACACCTTGTTGTCATATGCCGCTACGCCGCCGATCGGCATAACGTAACCCGCGTGACCATCGGCCATGAGCGCGGCGTACTCGGCGCGGCTCGCTACGTCGTTCAGTTGTTCGAGAGTCTTCGGGTCGTGGGTGCCGAAGATGCTGGGAGGCGCAAGCATCATGACTGACCAGCTGCCCGTTACCAGCTACGGGTAACCGGCAGCTGGGTCTCTATCGGTACAGGGTCGGAAAATCCCGCTTGAGATGCTCAACCTTGGGTGCGTCGTTGAAGACAATGTACGGCTGGTTGGGATGCAGCCGCGCGTAATCCTGGTGGTAAGCTTCGGCCATGTTGAAGCGGGACAGGGGCGCCACCTGCGTGACGATGGGACGCGAAAAAAGCTTTCCCTTCGTGAGCTGCGCGATGTACTCCTTTGCGATGCGGCGCTGGAGGTCGTTTCGATAGAAGATCGCCGATCGATACTGGGTGCCGACGTCGGGACCCTGGCGGTTTAGCTGTGTGGGATCGTGCGCCACGGAGAAAAAGATTCGCAGCAGCTGTCCGTAGGAAATTTCCGCGGGATCAAAGACGACGAGCACGGATTCGGCATGTCCCGTGTCCCCAGAGCTCACCTCTTCGTACGACGGCGCGGCGGCGGTTCCGCCGGCATAGCCGGACACTGCGTTCTTCACACCATTTACATGCTGAAAGACTTCTTCGATTCCCCAGAAGCAGCCGCCGGCAAGCACCGCTGTGTCGGCGCCGTGCCTTGGTGATAGCGGCGCGTCGAAGGCGGGCGCCGGCAAGGGACTCACTGCCGCAGACGCCGAGGTCGATCGGCCGGCGGCGAACAAGAAAACGGCGGTGATTCCTGCGAGCAATAATGCGGCACGACCCAGTCTGGCGATCATTTAGTCCTCGAAGACGCGAAGGTTCACCTATTAAACGCCGCGGCGCGGCGATCGGTTCCATTTTTTCGGAGCTCCGCATCGAGCTCTTTCTTTACGACGTCGAATTCCCTGCGAAGCGTTCGATGACGCTCGACGGCGTCCCGGCTCAACTTCTGATCAGCGCCGTTCATTGCCGAATACAGATACTGAATGTGAGCCTGGAGACCCGGCCGGCTGTATCGCACCGGCGGAGTGACCAGAAGCCGCTCCAAGGAATCGAGACGAAGGCGAGGTGCAGATCCAATGGGTGCTCGCCGCCGCGCGGATTCCAGCTGTGCAACAGCCACGTTCACTTCTGTGACTAGATCTCGCACGCGCAGATTGTGGGCGAGCTGTTGGCGAAGAACGTCGAAAGTGACGCCGTCACGGGCTATGCGGGGGTCGGCCCGCACCAGCAGCGAGCGTGTGTTCGAAACAGCCCCCGATCGAAGCCGCACCACGTATTTACCCGGCAAAGCCAGTGGGCCGCCGCGCCCGCGGTCGCGCGGATTCGAATCCCACGGGCCTGCGTAGCGCAGGTCCCAGATGAAGCGATTGACCCCGGAATTGCGCGTGAGTCGCGGTGTCGCGCCCTCGAGACGAGGAAGAGAATCCATTACAGGAACGCTGCTCGTGTCGACTCGCGACTCTGTGGAAAACCGCCGGATCAACTTTCCGGCACCGTCGAGGATTTCGATCGTGACGGGAGAAGTCGCGCCCGGCGCGAGCCAGTAGTCAATCATCGCTCCCGGCGGCGGGTACTGAGGATCAGAGGTTAATGTGCGATTCGATTCCTCACCACCGAACGCCGCGGGGTAGCGCATTCGCCATGCTTCGCGCGGCTGCAGCAAGTACACACTCTCCGCTGCCATGCGATTGCTCAACTGACGGAGCGGCTCGACATCGTCGAGAATCCAGTACGATCGCCCCTGCGTCGACAATACGAGGTCGCCACGCTGCACCTTGATGTCGGTCACTGGAGTGACTGGAAGATTCAGCTGGAGCGAATGCCAGCGAGCACCGTTGTCGAAGGAGACGAACATTCCGAACTCGGTTCCCGCATACAGCAGGCCTTGGCGCACCGGATCCTCGCGAACGACGCGCGTCGGTGAGTCGTATGGAATGCCGTTCAACTGAGTGGTGAGAAGCGTCCAGGTCGCGCCGAAATCGTCAGTGCGCCACAGATACGGCCGAAAATCGCCCAACAGGTAGCAGACGACAGCGTAATACGCGGACGCTGCGTGGTGAGGCGACGGCTCGATGTTCTGCACTCGACATCCCTTTGGCTGCATCGGCGGAGTCACGTCCGCCCAAGTTCGCCCTCCATCGCGTGTAACGTGGAACGGCCCATCGTTGGCGCCGGTCCAGATCACGCCTGCACGCACAGGCGATTCGCGGATGGCGTACAGCGTGCTGTACGTCTCCTCTCCGGTGACGTCGATCGTTATCGGCTCGCCTGAAACGCGCTGCTGTCGCTCGGGTGGATTCCAGGTGAGGTCTGGGGAGATTCTCTCCCACGTCACGCCTTCGTCGCGTGTGCGATGCAGATACTGCGATCCGTGATACACGATCCGGGGATCGTGGGGAGAGACCTCGATTGGGGAAACGCGCTGAAAGCGGTAGATGAGATCCTTGCCGGGATTCCCATACAGTGACTGCATGCCGACCCAATACCTCTGCTCCTGTCCCGTGCGCAGCGACATCCTCGAAAACTGACCTTTGCACCCGCCATAGACCGTATCGGGTCGTGCCCAGTTGGGAACGACCGGACCTGTCTCGCAGCCAGGTGCCAGTGTCCAGTTCTGGATCGGATCGTCGATCGGTCCCGCCGTGAGTGGCAGGCTCGGCAGAATCAGCTCGTTGTTATTGTCCTGTTGCGCGCCATAAACCCGGTAGGGAACCTGATTGTCAACGTAAACCTGATAGATCTCGGCAGTCGGCTGATTGAGCTGTGTTGACCAGGTCCGGCCGCCGTCCAGGGAAACGTTGGCGCCGCCGTCGTTCGACTGAATCAGGATCTGATTGTTGTTTGGGTTGATCCATATATCGTGATTGTCGCCGTGCGGCGTCGGCATTGTTGCCCACGTCCGCCCTCCATCGGTGCTCTTGTAGAAATTTTCCGTTCCGACATATACGATGTCGGCGTTTGTCGGATCCGCGTCGACGTTGGTGTAGTAGAACGGCCGCGTCGTGAGACCGCGCGTAGTCGTATCGACGGGGACGAACGACCGGCCGGCGTCGTCCGAACGATAGAGCCCGCCGCCCGGCCGCGCTTCGATCAACACGTAGAGACGGTCGGGCTTAGCGCGCGAGACGGCGAGGTCAGCCTTTCCGACCAGTGCGGTGGGAAGCCCTCCGCCGAGGCGGGCCCAGGTGCTGCCACCGTCGGTGCTCTTGTAGACACCGCCCTCCATCGCGCCGCTGATTATCGTCCACGGCTTCCGCTCGGCGCGCCACGCAGCCGCGTACACGACACTCGGGTTTCCAGGTTGGAGCTCGATGTCCACGGCGCCCGTCGAGTCGGAGATGAACAGCACCTTCTGCCATGTCTCGCCGCCGTCGCGCGTGCGATAGACGCCGCGGTCCGGCCCCCGCCTGAATGGATTGCCGACCGCTGCTGCGAAAGCGACGTTCGGATTGGTTGGGTGAATCACGATCGACCCGATCTGCCCCGCGTCGCGCAGCCCGACGAATTTCCACGTACGTCCCGCGTCGGTCGATCTATAGATGCCGCGTCCGACTGAGACATTGCTCCGCAGCCCTTCCGATCCGGTGCCTGCGTAAATCACGTTCGGATCCGAGTCGGCAACGTCAATGGATCCCATCGATCCCGCAGCGAAGAAACCGTCCGAGACGTTCGTCCACGTAATACCGGCGTTAGTTGTCTTCCAGACGCCGCCGCCAGTGGAACCCATGTAGAACGTGAACGGCTGCTGCGGAACTCCGGTAACGGTCGTTACTCGTCCTCCGCGCGACGGACCGAGCATGCGATATCTGAGCCCGCGCAGCCGCGTGGTGTCGAAGCTGGTCTGCCCCTCCACGCGCGGCGCGATGCAGAGAAGGAGAAGCGGCAGGACTGTAAGGTACCGGCCGCTCACGCCGCTATTGCTCGAGCTTTGCCGACAACGTGATGTCAGCTTTCAACAGGCGGGAAATCGGGCAGCCGGCTCTGGCGGCCTCTGCGGCACTTAGGAATTTCAGCTCATCTGCACCCGGAGCCTTCACGACCGTGTCGAGGTGTGATGAGACGACTGTCATACCGGCTTCGGTTTTCGCGAGTGTCACAGTATCCGTGGTGCGGATGCTCTCCGGATTGATCCCGACCTTTCCGAGCTCTCCTGACAGAGCCATCGAGAAGCAGCTTGCGTGAGCCGCTGCGATGAGCTCCTCCGGGCTCGTTCCAACGCGCTTCTCGAACCGAGAAGCGAATGTGTAGGACACATCCTTGAGGACGCCGGAGTCCGTTGAAACCTGTCCCTTCCCATCCTTGAGTCCGCCGGTCCATACCGCCGATGCTTTGCTCTCCATTGCTGCTTCCTTGTGACGAGTGATTTCGAGGGAACGTCCGCGAGCAGTCGTCCATTTGCGAAATCTCTACGCAGCGGGGCGGCGCGGCAAACGCACTATCCTCTCGGCAGGAGCAAGACGGCGGTAGAGCCCCCACCGGCGTTCTGCTCCATGTGAACTTCGCCGCTCATTCCGCATGCAAGATCCCGCGCAATGGTGAGCCCCAGTCCCACCCCTTCGTATCGCCGCGTCTTTCCAACGTCCATCTGAACGAACGGCTCGAACACGCGCTCGAGCTGATTCGCAGGGAGACCGATGCCGTTGTCTCTCACCCAAATGCGTACTCGTCCGTTGACACCCGTGGCGCCGAGGCTGATCTCACCGCCTCGCGGTGTGAACTTGACTGCGTTGGACGCGAAGTTGAGAAGGATCTGGCGCAGCTTCTCGCCGTCAGCGCAAACCATGAGCGTAGCATCGGTAGGCGCGAACATTAGCGCGATGTCTTTCCGTCGTACGTCGGGCTCGATCAGCGGCTCCAGGGAGCGCAATGCTTCGGCGACTGGAATTCGTGATATCGAGAACTCCACGCGCCCCGCCTCGACCTTCGCGAAATCCAGAACGTCGTTGATCAAGGTTAGCAGGTGCTCTTCGTTGCGCTGAATGCGAAGCAGGGATTCACGCTGTTTCTCGGTCACCGGCCCCTCTACGCCGAGCAGAAGGAGCTCGACATATCCGGCGATTGCGTTGAGCGGCGTGCGGAGCTCATGACTCATGACAGCGATGAAATCGGATTTGGCGCGATTGGCTTCCTCCGCCGAACGCCGAGCGATGTGTAACTCAAGGACGCCTGCGCGCTGCTCGGCGATGGAAGCGCCAAGTACGAGAAACGTTCCGGCGACGACCAACATGAAGGTCTGAAGGGCGAACAGACTTTCGTAAAGCGCCTGTCGAACAAACGGCCCGTGCCCCTGTGTGGTTCCCCAGATCGCTACCACCGCGACGACGAACGTGCTGGTCACGACCGCTCTGGGCCCCAAACGGAGCGCTGCCCAGATGAGAACCGGGAATAACATGTACACCTGGGCGAACGAAGCACTATCCCGTGGCGGAGGCGCGTTGAAGATGAGAAGCGGTACGACGACTACGGCCACTGAGAGAGCTGCTACCTCGGCAACCGCTGCCGGACTTGCTGGAAAGTGCGGCCGGCGGGACCAGATTAACATGACCGGCGCGACTACGATCCCTCCTATCAAGTCGCCAAGCCACCACGCAGTCCAGGCTTCCCGGATGCTCGGTGTGGTGAGGACTCCTCCGAGACGAAGGCTTGTCACTCCGACCATCGCGCTGATCAGGGCCCCAATGGCAACGGCGATGACAAGGGCGACGACGTCCCGGATTCTATCCATTGATATCCGGAAGCCGGAAACGCGACGTAACGCGTACGTCGCGATCAGCGCTTCGAGAGTGTTGCCGACGCCGATGGCCAGCGCTACTGGGATCGGTGCGCCGGACGCCGCATTGACGAATGCGGCCCCGAGTAGGATCCCGGGCCATACGCGGTAGCCGAAAATGATCAGCGCCGCGATTGAAATCCCGGTGGGCGGCCATACGAGGGTCGCGAAGCCGCCGACAGCTCCGAGACGCAGGCCGGCATGCGCGGCGGCGAAGTAGATCAGCCCCAACGCAACGATTTGGGCCGTAAGAACGAGGGGCCTCGTTACTCTGTCCGCTTGCGACCGGCGTCCGTACTGTTGCGTTGAGTCAGTCACTCCGAGGAGAGCTAACCGGGTCGGAAAGGCGGGAAGGTAGTGTCGTGCAACTGGCGCCGCCAGAAATGCGGAGCCTCAATAAGCAAACGCGCGGAGTATGCCGTAACACAGGCGCTGCCTTGTCGGACATGCGGCAGCCTTGAGCCGCGCGAGAAATACAAAAGGCAGTGCGCCACCTGCATCGAGCGCGAGTGTCGCGCGAGGGGCGTTGCGGATGGACTGGCACGGTGCGACTTCGCGACGGCGAGCAGCTTTCTCAAAGGATGGTGGAATTCGATCCCGGAAAATGCGAATTCGTGATCGCGAAGGGCACACTCAAATCTCCACCCCCCACGCCAACTCGCTCAGAATCTGAACCCCTTTCCGCAGCCGGGGTCGCCCCACGCGCAACCATCCTCAAAACTCCTAACGTCAGGCAGTATTTCGGCGATTCTGGATGCAGTGAGTCCGGAGCTGCGTGCGACTCTGCTATCGTCTATGACGTCGGAGTTGGCCTAAGTTATTCGTACCAGGCGACGAAATCCCACGACCCTATTCACGCACGAGTTGTTGCTGGTTACCTGGGCATGGAAGCCCAAATTTCCGGCAGCTGCGTAACCGCCGGCCGCGCTGCATGGGAGCACTACTGGCTAGCAGTGACGGGGTGGCACAGGGACTACGCTCAAAGCTTCGTTACCGAATGGCTGTCATGTAATGGCTTTGGGGCCGCGACTTACGGCGTATACACCAATAACGCGTTTTGTCAGGAATTTACGTGGCTGGGTGATTACGCCACGGTGGAATTCTATAACCATATGACGGTCCGCCCAGTATACACCGACTTTGAGTACAACATCTGGTTCGACGGGAATTGCACTCAACTCTTGCATGCCGATATTGATAACTATCGGGTGTAGGATGGTGCGCTTGTTGGGCACAGAATTGCCGGACCCATGATACTCATGTTCAGTACCTTGCCTGGCTGGAGGCATGTTGCTTGGCTGTTTGCCGTGGCGCTCGCAGGCCTGTCAGCGCTTTTCGCAATTCCGCTGTGGCTTAGGGCGGGGCCGTATCTGCCGCTGTGGGCGAAAGTACTCTTTATTTCATGTGCTGTTGGCGCCTGCGTGCTTCCCGTTGCTTTTCATCGGACTTCCCACCGCCTTACTGCACTGATTGTCTCTACGGGAATGCTAGCTGTTTGCGCCGCGGGCTTGTTCTTTTCGCTATTCCTCTACTTTCCGGCGCTTCTCGCGATGGCGGTTGCGGCTAGGGCAGAGTTCGTTTCGGCGCAATGAAAGAAATAGGTTTGATTCTTTCCGATGAAACGCTAACGGCGGAAGAAAAAAAAGCGAGAGCAGAAAAGGCGATTGTCAGTCTTTACCATCAGGTGATCAAAGTCACACGCCATGTGCCCAAAATTACGATGAGCATGGGCTTTCCGGTGATCGATGGCGTGACCGAACGCGGCCTTGACGAGTTACCGACGCCTAGTCAGCCCGACGCTCCTACGCCGTCAGAGCCTGATACCGAAGAGCCTCCTTCCTCACAATCCGCTTCATGACATCGCAGAATGCGTGCTGGTTGTCGCGGTTGTTGATGCGAAACTCCTGCTCCTGCAGGTAGGCGTCCAAGCGCCTAACGCTGAACTTGTGGAAGGCCCCAAGGAATCGAACGCTTAAACAGGCTCCATACGCCTTCGATTCCGTTGGTGTGCACGTCACCAACAACCAATTCAAAGTCTGCGTGACACTCGTTCAGAACAATCAGGGCAGGCGCTTTCCCGAGTCGCCGGCCGAGCCGACAGGAAGCTGCTGTTGCGCAGCAGCGCCAACCGCGCGTGTGCCGGGCCCTTCGGTGAACAGGCGCGTCAGGAAACGCTGACCCTCGCCAATGCGCTCGATCTCCACCGCGCTGGATTCCACAGTCTGCTCGAGGCGAGAAAGCCTGTCGGCGAGCTCCTTTGGAAACGTCGTGACTACCTTTGCGCTTCGGCGCCAGATTCGACGGGCGAATGCGAAGGAGAGCGGAAAGAGCACAACCACGATGAAGATGCCGAAGAGGGCGTAAGCCTCCTCGGGCGGACCGTTGTTGGGCGGCGGTGGCTCCTCGATGATCGCCCCGGGAATCGCGGCTGCCTTGGCGACTTGCGCGTTGGCGGCGGCGATTTCCTCATCGAGCGACGCGATCTGCTTGTCTATCGCGGTCATGCGCTGCTGGAGGCCCGACCTGTCCGCCGCGCTGATTGTCTGATCCTGTAGCCCGGACGTGACCTGCTGTCGCGTGCTTTCAAGCGTTTCGAGCTGGCGAGTCAGCTCGCGCCGCTGCGCACGCAGCGCCTCATACATCTGGGCCGCAGTGGTGCCGGCCGGGATTCCCGCGATTGGCGCATTCGGTACGGGGGCGAGCACCGGCGCGGTGGGAGCGTTCGAGCCCTGACCCTGCATCACATCTCCGTCAATTGAATTGATTCCATTGTTGATGCCGTACGGTCTGATGCCGTACGGTCTGGTGAATCTCGTGTTTCAGTGCAAGCCAAGGGGTGATCTCGCCTCGGATATCTAATGCGTGGCAGGCTTTCCATCCACGTCACGGAGAAAGCTGCGGATCGCGGCGTTCATCGCATCGGGGTTGTCCCATTCCGACATATGCGCTGAGCCGGGAATCACCTCGGAGCGGGAGCCTGGCGTCGATGCCGCGAATTTCTTGACCGTGGGTGGGTCGGCCTCGTCGAATTCCCCAACCGTATACAAAACGGGAACCTTTATGCTCTTGAGAAACGGCGTCACATCGTACTTCCGAAGAGTTCCAGTGATGGTGAATTCGCTCGGACCCTGCATGTAGTTGTAGATCGCCACGTTCACTGTCTTGAAAGTACTGTCGAGGTTTGCCGAATCCGGATGGCGCCAGACGTACTTTCCATAAAACTCGTTCAGCGCATTCTGATAGTCGGGAGCGTCGAACTTCT
>WNGF01012112.1_pt1 | contig 14853 bp, 9 predicted proteins | sample 5400641 | NCBI WGS metagenome assembly WNGF01 (sample SAMN13153371, study PRJNA577476) | soil metagenome | isolation source: 80 cm soil or saprolite under grassland replicate 2 | place: USA:California | collected 2016-06-15
TCGCCCGGGTCGTTCCTTGCTGCGACGCGATTCAGGCTCCCGACGACCGCGGCAGGGTGTACAGGATGACGAGGCCGATGATCACCGCCATGCCGAGGCCGGCGTTCACGAAGGACAGCAGGAACGCGGCGAGATAGCCAGGCGGTCCAAGCCGGTAGCTCCGGGTGATCGCGTCGATCGAGGCCCGATCTGCGTCCGGACGGAGCAGCCGTCCCCCGATCCTGGCGCGATACCACAGCACATTGAACGCCACCGCGATCGTCACGAACGTTCCCGCGTACACGAGGACTCCGATCTGCCCGCCGGGCCCGCCGATCGTCGCCGCGAGGAGCGCTGTCGGGAACGGGACGAAGCCGACCCCGAGAAGCAGGAGGAGGTTGGCGAAGAGGAGCCAGTGGTCCACCCGGGCCACGTACCGGAACAGGTTGTGGTGGTTGGCCCACATGATCCCGACCGTGACGAAGCTGACGACGTAGCCGAGGTAGCTCGGCCACAGGGCAGCCAGCGCCTCGAGCAGGGCTTTCGGGCTCGCCACCTGCTCGCCGGACGGGACCCGGATCTCGAGCACCAGCAACGTGATGGCGATCGCGAAGACACCGTCGCTGAATGCCTCGAGACGTTCGGGTCCCCGCCTCGACGCGTCGATCGGGCGTTCGGCCCCGCCCTGGCCAGGGTCGTCGATCATTCCAGGTTCGCCCCGATTCCGTTATCCGCCCCGGCGGAATCGGACGACGAGGATGCCGGGGACATCCGCGAAGAACCGGCTCGTGGCCAGGACAGGCTCGCGAAAGGCGTCCACGATCCAGCCGTTCGCGAAGAACGGCTGGAGGATCAGCTCGATCGGCCGATGGAAATACCACTGCGTGGTCGGCTGGCCTTCGATAGCCACGCCCTTCGCGGAGAACGGCCTGTGGTATCGCGACGTCTTGACCCAGAAGGTGCGCAGAACGCCGCTGTCATCGGCGGACTCCTCGGTCACGCGCATCGCGTGACCGCTATTGAACGCGGGATGGAGGGTGGACACGACGAATCGGCCGCCGGGACGGACGAGCCCGATGGTGGCTCGCGCCAGCGGCTCGATGTCGCGCATGTCCATGATCGCCATGTTTGACACGATCGCGTCGAACGACGACGGCGGTGCCATGGAACGAAGGGCTTCGCCATCGGTGGCGTCGACCAGCCGATAGTCGATGTCGCCCCCGCGGCCACGGGCGATCTCGATCATGGCCGGGCTGAAGTCCGTCGCGACGACGTGTGCCCCGAGCTCGGTGAGCCGACGGGCGAATTCGCCATTGCCGCAGGCAAGCTCCAGGATGCGCTCGCCTCGCGCCGGCTGGAGGATGTCTTCGACGGCGGGGGCGATGTACTCGCGCTGCCAGGTCTCGCCCGCCGCCATCTTCTCGTCCCAGTACGAGGCCATCGCGTTCCATCCTTCGCGAACGTCCTCGTTCGTCGGCCCCGAGCTCATGGTGGAACGGTACCGGTTCGGATCGAGGTTCGGGACGGAGTTGAGGCGGTGGGCCGTCTGGGGCCGGCCCACCGCGTTGGGGATGTCAGGGATAGGAGACGACGGTGCTCGTCGTGGTGTTGGGGCTGGTGGGATCGCCGAAGTCGTTGACCACGTGATCGATCGTCCCGTGGTTCGTGATCGACAGAGTCAGGATGTCGTGCAGCCTGATGCCGGACGACACGGGCACCTCGAAGGCGTGGCTCGCGTGGATCGTGGGATCCACGTTGAAGAAGCAGTAACTGCCCAGGCCCCACGCCTCGTGCGTCCTGACGGAGTCGGAGACCTTGTAGGCCGCGTATCCCAGGGTGCCGTCCGACTGCCGCCAGGCGGCCTGGCTCGGCGGGTCGTAGGGCATCTCGTTCTGGAACATGATCGTCTTGCCGTTCTCGCCGTTCCAGATGACCTCGTTCTTCTGGTAGTGCTCGACGAAGAGGCCGGTGGCGATCACGTTATCGCCGTTGACGATCAGGCCCGTGTCGGCGGTGTTGCTGGTCCAGCCGACGCCGCTGCCGTGGTCGGCCCGCCAGGCCCAGATGTTGTCGAGGATGACGTTATCTGCGTTGACCTCCAGGCTCACGGCGGCCCTGCCGAGGTGGGCACCGCCGATCCGGAAGAACACGTCGTGAAGCGCGGTCGGGTCGTTCCGGTCGCTCCAGGCCGTGCGGTCGCCCGCCTGACTGCCTGGCGGTTGCCGTGTCCCGATCTGGAGCAGGACCGGCGACCTCACCGGGCCGGCGTCGAAGAGGAGCCCTGAGATCTCGACGCCCTTCACGTTGGCGACCGACATCGGGATCACCCCGTTCAACGCCTCGAGCGTGGCCATTCCCAGACCGAGCACGACGGTGTCCGCCCGCTTGACCTTGATCGTGCGGCCGACGTCGTAGATGCCCGGCGTGAAGAGGAGGTTCCTCCCGTTCGCGAGCGCGTCGTTGATCGTGTCCACGCTGTCCGAGGGCCGGGCGATGAAGAAGTCCTCGATCGGGATCGAGCGACCGGCCGTCTGACCTTCGATCCAGGTCGCGCCCGAGGAGTTGAATCGGACGCCCGGGACGAACACGTTGAAGCGGTCGTTGGAATCGACATAGAGGAATGGCTTCTCGCGCGAGGCCGGGTTCGTGGCGAGCGTCGTGTACGGCGGGTCCGGGAAGGATTGCACCGGCGCGCCCTGGACACCGGCGAACACCTGGTTCCAGACCGCATTCGTCCAGGGATCGATGTCGCTGTCCCGGACCAGGTACTGCTGCTGTGAGCCGTTGACGATCACGCTGCCCGTGAACTGCGAGTCGGCGATGAAGCCACCGCTGGCGTAGGACGGCGCTGAGCAATAGTCCATCAGCGTCGCAAACCCGTTGACGCGGACCCGCCTGAGCGACGTGGCCTGCGACGTCGCCCAGAACTCCCCGAACTGGCAGCCGCCCTTGCCGGCGACGTTGATCGTCAGGTTCGACAGCGTCCGCCAGAAGTTCACCAGTGCGGTGCAGTCGCCGGGGCCGAAGCACTGGTTGTAGACGTCGATCGTGCCGTTGACCACGACGTCATTCGGGGAGCCGCCGAGGCCGGCCACGTCCGTGTAGTAGCCAACCTGGAAGTGGAGGTGCGCGTCCGCGGAGCCGTACGTTCCAGGCTTGAAGAGCACGGCGTAGCGCTGCTCGCCGAACTGGCTCGAGATCTGCTGGTTCGCGATGCCGTCGACGATGGCCTTGATCTCGGCCGTCGACATGCCGGGATCGAGGATCCTGACGTTCGGGCCGAAGTCCGGCTGAGCCGGCGCACCGTCGTGAATCACCGTGGCAGCCTCCCGGCTGCCTGCCGGCGCCGCTGACGCGCCGGCGGGGAGAGCGAAGGTCGCGACCAGAGCGACCAGGATCGAGAGGCGTCCGTTCGTTCGCATGCGGGCCTTCCTCCGCTCGCGGCATCGTCTGCCGAAAAGTGTGAGAGCGCTCTCTTGACGAGCCTGATAATCTCGCACATGTCAAGCGTGAGTGCGCTCTCAGGGATCGGTCCGGGACGTCCCGACGAGCAGCAGTTTACAGCGCGGAAGATCCGTCGAGCAGGCACCAGGGAGTCAGAGGACGGTCGGCCCGATCGACGTATCGGGCGCGAGGAGATGGGCCGGTGGCACTGCGTGCCACGGCGTCGCAGCAACGTCCGAACGCGGCGACTCCACGAGTCGTCGTGCCCGGATTGGTGCGCCCAGAAACGGCATGCAAGAGGTGCGCTCGTGAGCATTCCCACGCTCGAGGAAGTTGCTCGGGCTGCCGGCGTCTCGCGTGCGACCGCCTCTCGCGTCGTGAACGGGAGTCCCAAGGTCGGGATCGAAGTCAGGCAGTCGGTCGAGCGGGCGATCGCGCAGCTCGGGTATGTCCCCAACCGGGCGGCTCGCAGCCTCGTAACGCGTCGGAATGACTCGGTCGGGGTCGTGATCGCCGAACCCACCGGACGCATCTTCAGCGACCCGTTCTTCGTGGAGGTTCTCCGGGGCATCAGCGGCGGCCTCGCCATGAGCCAGATGCAACTGGTCCTCGTCATGTCGCAGTCTCGCGAAGAGGAGGCCCGGGCCGAGCGGTTCCTCACTCGCGGCCATGTGGACGGCGCGATCCTCTTCTCGCTGCACGGCGACGACCCGCTGCCGGAGCACCTCCGTTCGCATGGCATCCCCGTGGTCGTGGGCGGCGAGCCGCCGCGGGGAGCGCGGGTCAGCTACGTCGACAACGACAACCACGGCGGGGCATTCGCAGCCGTGACGCATCTCATCGAGCTGGGGCGGACCAGAATCGCCACGATCACGGGCCCGCTCGACATGCCCGCCGGCATCACCCGCCGGCAGGCCTACCGCGACGCGCTCCGGGCCGCAGGGCGGACGCCGGACGCGGGGCTGGAGGAGGGCGGCGAATTCACCCGCGAGGGTGGCCAGCGCGCCATGGAGGTCCTGCTCCAGCGGCATCCGGACATCGACGCGGTCTTCGCGGCGTCGGACCTGATGGCCGCGGGGGCGCTGTCGGCGCTGTATACGGCCGGTCGCAGCGTGCCGGAAGACGTCGCGGTCGTCGGGTTCGACGACTCGATCATCGCTCTCTCGACGCAGCCGCCTCTCTCGAGCGTGCGCCAGTCGATGGAGGCAATGGGTCGCGAGCTCGTCAGCGTCCTCCTCCAGACCATCGACGCCCGGGATCAGGTTGTCCGCCGCGTCGTCCTGGGAACCGAACTCATCGTCAGGCAATCGAGTGGAGGGCCGCCGACCGAGAAGAACTGAGCGACCGGAGCGCGGCCTTCGTGCGGGCACGCTCAAACGTTTCAGGGGCCATGGATTGCATCGAATGGATGGGAAGGGGAGCCTCATGGGCAGGAGAACGTTCACGCGATTTGCAGCCCTCGCTGCGGTGGTGGCGATCATCGCAGGCGCCTGCGGTGGCTCGGCGGCGACGGCGCCAGCATCCGCCGCGCCGCCGGCTTCCGCCGCCGGTTCACCATCGATCGCGCCGTCGACTGCCAAGCCGGGCCAGATCGTCAACGTCGGCGGCAAGGATCACATCATCGTCCGCTGGTACGTCGGCCTTGGCTCCGGCACCAATCCGGCGCAGATCGCGCTCCAGCAGACGGTCGTCAGCGACTTCAACAAGAAGCAGGACGAGCGGACGGACGGCAAGATGCCGATCCTGCTCTCGCTCGAGATCGTCCAGAACACGACCGCCACGGACATCCTCAAGACGGAGATCGCGTCGGGCAGCGCGCCCGACCTGATCGGTCCGGTCGGGATCAAGGGCCGCGCCGGCTTCGCCGGCCAGTTCAAGGACATGGGTCCGCTGATCCAGGCCGCCGGCTACGACATGAAGCAATACCCCGAGAAGCTGGTCAACACGATGAAGGACGGCCAGACCGGGGCACTGCTCGGCATTCCCTACGCGGTCTACCCGTCCTACATCTTCTACAACCGGGACCTCTTCGACGAGGCCGGGCTGAAGTACCCGCCGCAGAAGGTCGGCGACAAGTACACGATGCCCGACGGCTCCAAGGTTGATTGGAACTGGGATACGGTCCGGAAGATCGCCCAGCTGCTGTCCGTCGACGCGAACGGCAAGGACGCCACCCAGGCCGGCTTCGATCCGGCCAAGCAGACCCAGTTCGGTTTCGAGTTCCAGTGGACCGAAGGGCGCCGCCTCGCGTCGGCCTTCGGCAGCGGATCGCTCGTCGGCGCGGACGGCAAGACCGCGCAGTTCCCGGACATCTGGAAGGCCGCCTGGAAGTGGTACTACGACGGGATCTGGAAGGACCACTTCATCGCCAATGACACCCAGCGCAACTCCGACCTCCTGGCCAAGGGCAACTCCCTGTCGTCCGGCCATGTCGCGATGGGCCACATGTTCCAGTGGTACATCTGCTGCATGTCAGCGGATGCCAGCAAGCCCGGCGCCTTCAAGAAGTGGGACATCGCGGTCATGCCCGCCAACAGCGAAGGCGTGACCACGGCCCCGATCAACATCGACACGTTCACGATCAGCAAGGACTCGCCGGTCGCGGATCGGGCGTTCGAGGCCATGACCTACCTGGTCGGCCGCCTCGACCTCATGGCCCTGTATGGCGGCACTCCGGCCGTCGGCGACCAGCTGAAGTTCTTCCACGATGTCGTCGACCCGACGTTCACGAAGCAGTTCCCGGGCAACAAGGTCAACTGGCAGGTCGCCCTGGACATGGAGAGCTACGCCGAATCACCCAACCACGAGGCCGAGATGCCCAACTACATCAAGGCCCAGGATGACTACGGCAAGGTCTTCACGACCCTGTCGACCAAGCAGGGCCTCGACATCGACAAGACCATCTCGGACATGGTCGCCACGCTGCAGACCGACTTCAGCGCGGCGAAGTAGCGCAGGACCCAACCCCTTCGTGGATGAACCTCGGGCGGCCGACGATCGCGCCGGCCGCCCGAGTCCTTCGCCGCCATTCCGGAGCACATCGATGGTGATGGTCGAAGACAGGGACTGGATTCACCAACCTCCGCCCAGCAGGCTGAGCCTCGCCCGTCGGGAGACGCTGTGGGGCCTCGTGTTCCTTTCGCCGTGGCTCATCGGCCTGGTGGTCTTCACGGGCGTGCCGATCCTTGCCTCGCTCGCGTTGTCCCTCACGAACTTCAACATCCTCCATCCGGAGGACCTCCGGTTCATCGGGCTGGACAACTACGGCCGGATGTGGAGTGAGCTGCTCGGCAATGGCGCCGTCGGCCAGTCGCTCGGCGTCACCGCCAGGTTTGCAGTCATGTCCGTCCCACTGACGATTGCGCTGGCGCTCGGCCTGGCCCTGCTGCTCAACCAGAGGCTCCTCTCCGGCAAGCCGGTCTTCCGGACCCTGTTCTTCATGCCCGTGCTGATTCCGCTCGTGGCCAGCACCATCGTCTGGCAGGGGTTCCTGAACGGCAGCACCGGCTGGCTGGCCCAGATCCTGCACGCCGTCGGGCTCCCGGCACCGGACTGGTTCGCCGATCCTGCCTGGGCCCTGCCTGGGCTGGTCTTCCTCGGCATCTGGGGCGTCGGCAACATGATGCTGATCTTCCTGGCCGGCCTGCAGGCTGTCCCGACCGAGCTGTACGAGGCGGTCAAGGTCGACGGCGGCGGAGTCTGGGCGCGATTCCGCCACGTGACCCTGCCGATGATCTCGCCGGTCCTCTTCTACAACATCCTCATCAGCGTCATCGCGGTCGCCCAGTACTTCACCCAGGCCTACACCCTGGACCCGGGCGGCAACGGACGGCCCGGCGGCTCGACGTTCTTCTTCAACCTGAACCTGTACAAGGAGGGCTGGACCTACAACAACATGGGCTACGCCTCGGCGCTGGCCTGGGTGATGATGTTCATCGTCGTGCTCGCCGCGATCGTGCTGTTCCGAACGTCGGCACGCTGGGTGTTTTACGCGGGAGGCGACCGATGACCGGCAAGGCGATGCCCCTGTCCCTGACCGGCAGCGGTCGCAGGCGCTCGACGCGAGCCCGTCCCATCGGCTGGGGGCTATCCAGGCTGGGCGTGACGCTGTTCACCGCGTCGCTGGCGATGATCTTCCTGCTGCCCCTCGGCTACATGATCCTGACCTCGGTCAAGGACAACGACCAGATCATCGCCCTGAACGCGCCGCTATGGCCCGCTTCGCCGCAGACGTACACGGCAGCCGACGGTCAGGTCTACCCGCTCTACCAGGTCCCCCTGGCGGCCGGCGCCCAGGATCTGGCCCTGGAGAAGCCGGGGCGAGTGACGAGCACCTTCATCGATCCCAGGACCGGACAGGAGGTCCAGTGGCCGGGCAACTGGCGGAGCCTGAGCCCGGTCTGGTCGTCGATCGACCCGAAGCTCGACAACTTCACGACCGTCCTCGACACGCTGAACTTCCCGATGCTGCTGCGAAACACTCTGGTGGTCGCCATCCTGGGGACGATCGGAGCGGTCGCGTCGGCCGTCGTCGTCGCCTATGGCTTCGCCAGGTTCAGGATCCCGGGCCGGGACGGGCTGTTCCTCGTCCTGATCATGACGATCATCCTGCCCTTCCAGATCCTCCTCATCCCGCAGTACATCGGCTTCCGGGCGGTCGGCTGGACGGGAACCTGGTTACCGCTGATCGTGCCGCACTTCTTCGCCAACGCGTACAACGTCTTCCTGCTGCGCCAGTACTTCCTCACGCTGCCGCGAGAGCTCGACCAGGCGGCCCAGGTCGACGGCGCCAGCCCGCTGCAGATCCTGTGGTCGGTGATCATCCCCCAGGCCTGGCCGGCGATCATCGCGGTGTCCCTGTTCCACTTCTTCTTCGCCTGGAATGACTTCTTCGCGCCGCTCGTCTACCTGTCCGGACGGCCCGACCTCGCGACGATGACCGTTGGCCTGCAGGCGTTCAGCGCGACGTATGCCGCGTCCGGGAGCGGCTACCTGACGCAGGCGGCGGCGCTCATGGCGATGGTGGTCCCCGTGGCGATCTTCTTCCTCGCGCAGCGGGTCTTCCTGCGCGGCGTGGTCATTTCCGGCGTCGAGAAGTAGCGGTCGATGACCCGCACCACGGGACCCGCCCTCGTGTCGGGTCCGGCTCCTCACGCCTGGCGGTGGCCGATCGGAGTGCCCTACGGTGGCCCCGAACGGGCCCGGCAGGACGTCAACGGGCCGCTCATCGACGACGGCCCGTGGGGTGGCGTCCCGCTCGGTGGACTGGGCGCCGGGAGCGTCGGCCGGACGCATCGCGGCGACTTTGCCCGCTGGCACCTCGACGTGGGCCGCCACCGCTTCGAGACGATCCCGGCCGACCAGTTCTCGGTCTTCGTGGCCGCCGGCGGGGCCGGGACCGGCTCCGCCCACGTCCTCTCGACCATCCGACCGGACAGCCTGCGGAGCTGGAACTGGGACCTGCCGGAGGGCGCCGGCACGTATCACGGCCTGTTTCCCAACGCCTGGCTGGACTACGACTGGACCGAGCTTTCGGTGCGCCTCCAACAGCGGCAGTTCAGCCCGGTCATCCCCGGCAACTACCGCGAGAGCAGCTATCCGATCGGGATCTTCGACTGGCAGGTCGGCAACCCGGGCATGGAGCCGGTGACCGTCGGCCTGATGTTCACGTGGCTGAACGACATTGGCCGGGACCGTGGTCAGGACCGCCGCGGTGGTCACCGGAACGTCTCGCTGCGCAGGGACGGCAAGGCCGGGGTGGTGCTGCTGGGCCCGGCGGACGTCGCCGACGCACCTTGGAACGGCAGCGTCGCGATCATGGCGGCCGAGGAGCCGGGGATCCGCCTCACGACGTTCGATCGGTTCCTGGTCGACGACGGCTCGGACGTATGGGCGGACTTTGCCGCGGACGGCCGGCTGGACGACGTCGTCGACGACCGGCCCAGCGCGCCCGGCGAGGCCCTGGGAGCCGCGCTCGCCGCGACCGTCGAGCTCGGCCCGGGCGAGACGCGGACGGTCTCGTTCGTCCTGGCCTGGGACCTGCCGATCGTGGAGATCCGCGATCGACGCCTGGCAGGCGCCGATCCTCGCCGACCCAACCCGCCCGGACTGGTACAAGACCGCGCTCTTCAACGAGCTCTACTACCTCGTCGACGGCGGGACGGTCTGGACCGACGGCGGGCCGCTTCGCATCGGGCAGCCGGCCGCCCATCTGGATTCGCCGGGCGTGTCGGCAGACGGTCGGAAGGCCGACTCGCTCGGACATTTCGCGGTCCTGGAGTGCTACGACTACCCGTTCTACAACACGCTCGACGTCAACTTCTATGCCTCATGGGCGCTGCTCCTCCTCTGGCCGGAGCTGGACGTCGGCGTCGTCCGGGATTTCGCCGCGACGGTGGACCTCGACGACCCGGAGATCGTCACGGTCGGCTGGCGGGGCACTCCCGCTCAGCGGAAGTTGCGCGGAGCGATGCCGCACGACCTCGGCAGCCCGAGTGAGGATCCCTTCCTCCGGCCGAACGCCTACAGCTGGCGCGACATCAACATCTGGAAGGACCTGAACAGCAAGTTCGTCCTCCAGGTCTGGCGCGACGTCCTCCTCGCGCCCGCCCCCGACCTCGCGCGCGAGACGTGGCCGGCGGTCGTCCAGGCGATGGAGTACCTCGCTGGATTCGATCGGGACGGCGACGGCCTGCCCGAGCACGACGGGCAGCCCGACCAGACCTACGACGCGTGGTCGATGACCGGGCCGAGCGCCTACAGCGGTGCGCTCTGGCTCGCCGCGCTGCGGGCGGCCATGCGGCTCGGCGAGACCGTCGGGGATGTGGCGAGCGTCGCCCGGTTCGGCAGCCTGCTCGATCGTGGCACCGCGGCCTTCGAGGCCAGGCTGTGGAACGGCCGCTGCTACAGGTTCGATGCGAGCGGCGCGGCCTCCTCGGACTCGGTCATGGCCGACCAGCTGGCCGGCCAGTGGTACGCCGACGCGACCGGGCTCGGCGACCTCGTCTCGCCCGACCGCATCCGGACGGCGCTTCGCACGGTCTACGAGTCGAACGTCCTGGCGTTCGGTGACGGCGACTTGGGGGCGGTGAACGGGATTCGACCCGACGGCTCGGTCGACCAATCGACCGAGCAGTCGCCGGAGAGCTGGACCGGCACGACGTACGCCCTGGCGGCCTTCATGATCGGCCGCGGGCTCACAGACGAAGGCTGGCGCACGGCCCACGGGGCGTTCAGTGTCACGTACGGCCGGGGACTGTGGTTCCGCACGCCGGAGGCCTACCTGGAGGACGGTCGCTATCGAGCCGCCATGTACCTGCGGCCCCTGGCGATCTGGGCGATCGAGCACGCCCTCGCGCAGATGACGAGCGTGGCCGATTCCCGCATGACGGCCGACAGGTAGGCATGCGATACCCGTACCCGCAACTCGGCCGCCTGGCGATCGTCGCCATCGCCGTCGTGGCGGCCTGCGGCAGGCCCTCGGTCAGCGGCACACCGGCTGCATCGGGCCAAGCGTCCGGATCGACCGCCGGCTCGCCCTCGAGCGGTCGTGCCTGGATGGACGCCACGAAGTCCGTGGACGTTCGTGTCGCGGCGTTGCTGGGCCAGATGACGCTCGACGAGAAGATCGGCCAGATGACCCAGATCGAGAAGAACGCGATCGATGCGCCGACCGCGGCCTCGTTCAACCTGGGCTCGATCCTCAGCGGCGGCGGTGGCTACCCCGATCCGAATACGCCCCAGGCCTGGTACGACATGGTCGACGCCTACCAGCAGGCCGCCCTCCGGACGCGCCTGGGGATTCCGATCATCTACGGCGTCGACGCCGTGCACGGGCACAACAACGTCGCCGGCGCGACCATCTTCCCGCAGAACGTCGGCATGGGGGCGACGAACGACCCGGCCCTCGTCCAGCAGGCCTGCGCCGCGACGGCCCTGGAGATGAACGCGACCGGGGTTCGGTGGGACTTCGGCCCGGTCGTCGCGGTGCCCCAGGACGTGCGCTGGGGCCGCACGTTCGAGGGCTTCGGCGAGAACACGGACCAGGCTTCGAGGCTCGCCGCCGCCTGTATCAAGGGCCTGCAGGGTCCCGGTCTGACCGCCGACGACACGTCGGCCGCCACCGCCAAGCACTTCATCGGCGATGGCGGGACCGCCTTCGGCAGCTCCACGGCCAGCGGCCCGACCGGCCCCTACCTCCTGGACCAGGGCGTCGACGAGATGGACGAGGCAATCCTGCTCAAGCTCTTCCTGCCGCCGTACCGGGCCGCGATCGACAACGGCGTCCGCACCGTCATGGTTTCGTACTCGAGCACGACGGCCGGCAAGGCCCACGGTGACAGACACCTGCTCACGGACGTCCTCAAGGGCCAGCTCGGCTTCACCGGGTTCGTCGTGTCCGACTGGGGCGGCGTCGACCAGGTGGTGCCGGGCAACTATCCAGCTTCTCTGGCGCAGGCGGTCAACGCCGGCATCGACCTGGTGATGGTCCCAACGGACTACGTTCGCTTCATCACGACCATGAAGTCGCAGGTGCAGGCGGGCGCGATCCCGCAGGACCGCATCGACGATGCCGTCGGGCGGATCCTGCGGGTGAAGTTCGAGATGGGCCTCTTCGAGAAGCCGATGCCCGCCGCCGGCAGGGCATCCGAGGTGGGAAGGGACGCCAACCGGGCGATCGCCCGTTCTGCCGTCGCTGCCTCGGCCGTGCTCCTGAAGACGAGACCGGGCGTCCTGCCGCTCGCCGCATCCGGCGGAAAGGTCCTCCTCGCGGGCGAGGGCGCCGATGACGTCGGCATCCAGTCAGGCGGTTGGACGATCACCTGGCAGGGATCGGCCGGACCGATCACCTCCGGCACCACGCTTCAGGCAGCCCTGAAGGCACGGCTGGGCGGCGGCCTCACGTATCAGCGGGACGCAACGTTCCCGGCCGGTACCAGTGCCGACACCGGGATCGTGGTGGTGGCCGAACGGCCCTACGCCGAGGGTGTTGGCGACTCGTCCACCCTGTCGTTGCCGGACCAGGACCTGGCGCTCCTGGCGAAGATGCGGCCGCTCGTGAAGAAGCTCATCGTCGTCGTCCTGTCGGGTCGGCCGATGGTGCTCGGCGACATTGCCGCGGCCGACGCGGTCGTGGCGGCCTGGCTCCCGGGAAGCGAGGCGTCCGGCCTCGCCGACGACCTGATGGGCGACAAGCCGTTCGTGGGAACCACTCCGTACACGTGGCCGCGGACGGCGGCGGATGCGCCCAGGGTCGGGAAGTCGGCATGCCAGGGGGCCTTCTATCCCGTCGGCTACGGGCTGGACGCGGCGGGCAAACCCCTGGGCCCACCGGCCTGCTAATCGCCGCGGCCCGCCGGGCGCCGCGACGGGTACCGGCCGGTGACAAGGCACGGCCCCGACGCGGAGAAGGCATTGACTGTCGGGGAGGACGAGCCTAGCCTCACCTCCGACGCTGGGCGCAAACCGGCAATCGACGGAGGAGGGGCGCGATGGCCGTCAGCACGGCGATCCATCTACTGGACGTCGGGCCGCTTCCGTACGGCGACGCCGTCCTGTGCACATTCGGCGATCGCAGCGTCCTGATCGATGGCGGCCATCCCGGCGACGAGGATGCGAAGGGCACCTACCCGGGCATCGGCGCGCAGCTCGAGTCGATCTTCGGTCATCCGCCACCGTTCAGGCTCGACCTTCTCGTCGTCAGCCACGCGCATCTCGACCACATCGGCTGCCTGCCGGCATTCGTCAAGACGGGCGCGCTCCAGCCGGAGTTCGCCCTCGTCTCCGATCCGGACCTGGGCTGGGGACGATCGCCGGGGGAGCCACCACCCGACGCGCCGCAGACGAGGGAGGCCGTCCTCTTGGCCGCCCTCCGCGAGGAGGCGCTGCCGTTCCGGGTATCGGACGATGCCGCCGCCGACTGGCTGGCGGACGCGGTCGACCTCGAAACCACCTACCGGCAGATGCTCGCCAGCCTGACCGCGGCCGGGTCGACGGTCGTCCGCCTCGGACAGGATGACCTGGACCCTCTCCTCGCCGCTCTGGCGCCGGTCGGCCTGCGGGTCCTGGGTCCGTCGAAGAACCAGCTCGTAGCTTGCGCGGACGCGATTCGGGCCTCGACCGATGCTCTGGACGATCGTCTCCGAGGCGCGCTTGCTCCCGACGCCGGGATATCGATCGTCGACGCCTACCGGCGCGTACTGTCAGCCATGGCCGACAGCGACGCCCAGGACGCGGTGTCCAGGCTCGGTGCCGCCGTCAACCTGCAGAGCTCCGTTCTGACATTCGAGGTGGACGGTGCCCGGTATCTGTTCGCGGGGGACATGCAGTTCGTCCGTCCCGACGTCGCCAGCGGCGGTATCCCGGCCGAAGTCGGCAAGCTCCGATCGCTCGTTGCCAGTGCCGCGCCGTTCGCCTTCGCGAAGCTCTCGCACCACGGCAGCGACAACGCCGTCGACGGGGCCTGGCTGACGTCGCTCGGAGCGACTCCCATCGTCGGCATCTGCGCCGGCAGCGGGAGCACGAAGCATCCGAACCCGACTGTCCTGCAGCTCCTCGACCAACGACGGCAGCAGCTTCACTGGGGCCGCACCGATCGAAACGGCCAGGTGATCATCCACATCGACCAGGGGCAACCGCCGCAACTCATCGTCGCTCGCGGCGTGCCGGATGATGCGCAACCGAACGTCGCCGACGTCGAGCCGATGGCCCAGCCGGAGACTGAACCCGTGGCCCCGGCGCTGGCCGAGCCCAGCCCGCGACCTGCGCTGGAACCCGCAGTGAGCGTCCGGTCGGAAGCCTCGGCCGTTCGATCGTCCGGGGCCGTCGAGCTCACGGCCAGCATTCCCGCGACGCTGCGTCGCGTGCAGATAACCGTGGAGATCGATGCTGGGCGCAAGCCTGACGACGAGGGACTCATGGTCCGTCCGGGCCCCGAATCCATGGCGACCTACGCCGGCCGGCGCACGCCGCCGCTGCTCTATGCAACGAGCCCGGACGCGCTGATCGCCAATATCGGGAAGGACGAGGCGTCGGGAGTCCTGGACGATCTCCACGGCCGTTCCGGTCGCGTGGTGGAGCTTCCGACGGGACTGCCGGTGGCGGCCGCTGCCGCTCGGGTCACGAGCGCCCTGACCCGCGACCTCCGTGGCGTGGTCCTCGTCGGTGGCTACGACGTCATCGCCTCGCAGCGGGTGGACGCGCTCCCGACCGCTGTCCGAGCGCAGGTGCAGGACGGTGAGGACGCCGACAACTTCATCGTCTGGAGCGACGACGTCTACGGCGATCTCGACGGCGATGGATTGCCGGAGCTGCCCGTGAGCCGCGTCCCCGACGGCCACACGAGCGAGCTCGTCCTGGCCGCGCTCCAAGTGCCGACCCCGGCTGGCCAGCCCAGGTCGCGCGGCCTGCGGAACGTGGAGCGGCCGTTTG
>WNGF01016691.1_pt1 | contig 14852 bp, 17 predicted proteins | sample 5400641 | NCBI WGS metagenome assembly WNGF01 (sample SAMN13153371, study PRJNA577476) | soil metagenome | isolation source: 80 cm soil or saprolite under grassland replicate 2 | place: USA:California | collected 2016-06-15
GAGATCGGCGACAAGGATTGGGCGCGGGCACAGAGCCGGTTCACAGCGCGCCCGGCACAGCGGGCCACGACGGGCGAGGTCGAGCCGCCCAGGACGTCGGTACCGACAGCGAGCTAGACGCCAGGTCGTCGCAAGGCATTGGAGGGAGCCGGCGTCAACCGGCTCCCTCCGGCAGAGGCCGCGCCGCCTGAGTCGACCGTGGAACGGTCAGACCAATCGGCGTCGGCGTTATCGTTCCGTACCGGGGGCGTCCCTCCGCGTTGTTCGGCCTGCTGAGAGGCTCGTCGGATGCTCGGAAGCGCCCCCCTTTTCAGTGGGCCGACTACTGAATTTTCGGTGTTTGACTCCGGAATCAGCGGGTAGCCGAAAACCACTCTCAGCAGGCCGAAACAACACCGCCGTCCTGTACTGCAGGACGGCACGAAGGAGGGAAAAGTGCGATTGAAACTCGCATTGGCTACCACGCTGGCGACTGCTGCCGCGCTCGTCGCCGGACTGACGATCACCCCGGCGGCGACGGCGGCTCACGGCACGCCGGATCTCACGGCGGTCCCTGTCACCGGCACGATTCAATCGATCGCCGGGACGTTCACGGGCACGGCCAACCTGACCAGCTTCGCTATCCAGAACGGCCAGCTCGTTGCAAACGGCACGTTGACCGGGACCCTGCTCAATTCCGCCGGCACCGCCATCGGGACGGTGACAGACATTCCGATCACCCTGCCGGTGTCGACAGCGGGCGGGCCGGGGTCATGTCAGATACTCGACCTCGTGCTGGGGCCGCTGGATCTGAACCTGCTCGGGCTGATGGTCCACCTCGACAGGGTGCACCTGAACATCACGGCGCAGCAAGGCCCGGGGAATCTGCTCGGAAACCTGCTTTGCGCGGTGGCGCATCTGCTGGACGGAAACGCGTCACCCAACGCGCTGCAGCAGCTCGTGAACCTGCTGAACCAGCTTCTCGGCGGGCTCTAGCGATCATCTGACCACCTCATCCTGGGCCGGGCGTACCGTTAGCCGCGCGGACGCCCGGCCCCCTGCGGGGTTGAGACACGCCGGCGCCGGAAGCGTGCGTTTCGGCGCCGCGGGTACTCCCCGGGCATGCCGGACCTCCAGGAAAAGGCCAGAGACATCGCGCACGCGCTCGAGCATCCGATCGAGACGGCGAAGGCGCTGGAGCATGAGGCGGAGGAAGGCCGCAGCGCTCGGACACCCCTGACACCGGCGTCACACTCGTCCTCGCCGTGGTCCTCGCGATCATGCTCGCGATCACGATGACGCTCTACTTCGTCTCCGGCGGGAACTAGGCGGCGGCGCGCGCGGCGGACGCGGCCGTGCGGTGGACGGCTTCGATCGAGTTGCCATCGGGGTCGAGCACACGGGCTGCGTAGTAGTCGCTGTTGCGCTCGGCTCGGATGCCGGGCTTCTCGATTGTGCGTGCCCCCGCGGCGACTGCGGCGGCGTGGAAGGCATCGACCGCGTCGGCGTCCGAGACGGCGAGCGAGATGTCGAGGACGCCCACGCGCGCGGACTCGACGAGCCACAGCGAGCTCGGCGCCGGTGGGATGCCGAGGTACGTGCAGCGCTTCTGGTACCAGTCGAGCAGGATCGCGAAGCCGAGCGGCGCGAGCGCCTCCACGTAGAAGCGCTTGCTGCGCTCGTAGTCGCTGACCCGAACCGTCAGGTGGTCGATCTCCACAACGCAGGAGAATAGAACGATCGTTCTTTTCTGTCAAGTAAATGATCTACAAAGGCTCCAGAAAGCCGTCTATACTAGGACGGACGTGCTGAAGACCAAAGGCGAGCGCACCAGACACGCGATTCTCGACGCAGCGGCGGCCCTTGCGACGCAGGAGGGACTGGAGCCGCTCTCGATCGCCAGGCTCGCGGAGGCAACCGGGATGAGCAAGAGCGGCCTCTTCGCGCACTTCGGGTCGAAGGAGGAGCTCCAGCTCGCCACGGTCGACCACGCGGCGGCGATGTTCGTGGCCGAGGTGATCGCGCCGGCCCGCGCCGCTCCGCGTGGGCTCGCGCGGGTGTGGGCGCTCTGCGACCGGATGATCGACTACTCGGAGCGACAGGTGTTCCCGGGCGGCTGCTTCTTCGCGTGCACGTCGTTCGAGTTCAACAACCGGCCTGGTCCCGTGCGCGACCGGATCGAGCACATGCTCGCCAGCTGGCTCTCGTACCTCGAGCACGCCGTCGAGCAGGCGCAGCAGGCGGGCGAGCTCGACCCGCATCTGAGCGCACGCGAGGTCGCGTTCCAACTCGATGCGTTCGCGCAGTCGTCGAACGCGCAGTTCCAGCTCTTCCGCGACCCGCGCGTCTTCGAGGAAGCACGCCGCGCGACGCGCGACCGGCTCGAGAGCCTCCGCCCGGCACGCGCTGCCTAGCGCGCCGTCCTTGTAGCTGCCCGGCCGCCGCAGCGCTGGATGATGCAGCTTGGAACCGCCGCCGCAAAGGCCCTTGCAGTGGGCGGTGCGTGGCTCGAACACGCGACATCCTGCCCCCGCGAGCACACTTTGACTCGCTGCGGCAGACGATATAGCGTGAGGAAATGGCTGACTTGGGGATGAGCCAATGTCCAGCAGGTTGAGGGGGACGGCACCGATGAAGCGGTGGGCGATCCTGCTTTTGGCACTCGCGTTGCTCGCCGCCGCGTCCGCCGCGTTGGGTGCAGGACCGAGAGGAAGCCGAGGCAATCCCTACCCGATCCGAACAACCGTCCGACTTCCCGCGGGACAGGGGTGGAAGCTTAGAGTTAACAAGAGCATCCCCAACGCCACGCGTCTCGTGTTGGACTGGAATCGGTTCAATACGCCGCCGAAGGGCGGGCATCAGTTCTTCATCATCAACATCACGCTGGCGTATTCAGGCAAGGGATCGGCGTCTCCATTTGCCCCTACCCACCTCTTTGCTGTGGGGAGATCGAAGGTGGAGTACTCGATGGTGGACGATTCTTGCGGTGGGTCGGTTCGCGGGCAGCTGAACTTCGCCACGAAGGTGGTCGCCGGCGGACGCATCACCGGGAATGTCTGTTTCTCGGTATGGAAGACCGATGTGCGCAGCCTGCTGCACATCTACGAGACGTCCCCCCTTACGGGTAAGGTCGCAAAGGTGTACTTCAGAGTGCGGTAGGGCGGCGCTTCCGCGCCAAACAGACGAGCCTCTCCGACGGTGGTCCGCGCGGGGCGTCCAACTGCCTGGACGTGCCACCCCCGGCTTGCGTGGCGTCTAGTGAACGGGCGAAGCGCCGCCGGCGTCTAGAGCGAAGCGACAGGCTTGTTGCTGGGCGCCCAGACGAAGGTCAGCAGGGACGGCGAAGCGAGGATGCCGGCCTGTGCCAACGACACGACGATCAACACGATGGAGCCGATCTCCAACGGCGCGGCCATCAGATAGAGCGAGACCACTGTCACCAGCGTCGTGAGGAATCCGAAGAGCCATGCGAGCGGCGAGCCGTGCCAGAGCCGCCAGACGACCAGCGTCTGAATCCCGATCGCTCCGACGAAGCCCCAAACCGACGAGTACTCGGGTTCCCTGGCAGCAAGACAAAGAGGGTGAGGAGCCCTGCAAGCGTCGCGTAGACCAGGATGACGCGACGTGCAGGCGAAGTCGTCACCCCGCGTAGGATATTCCGAACTGAGTGTTCCGCTACCTCCTCCGGCTGCCTGACGGCGAGCCAAACGAACATCGAGCAGGGGATTAAGCCATGGGCGGTGACGGGATCGAACCGCCGACCTCCTGCTTGTAAGGCGCCTTCGGGGCGTCTGCGCGGACAACGCATCGTCCCCGAATTGCGGCGTTGAGCAGGGATTTCTCGGTCTGTCGAACCGGGTGCGGCTGCGCCCGGATACGCGCTTCTGCGCACCTGCTGTTGGGCAGATGTTGGATGGATTCGTTGCTCGTTTTGCAAACAGGCAACGCCTGCTGCACCTCGGGTGCATATGCGTCCCGGCTCGTTTGCTGTTCCCGGGAGCGGGCGGATGTTGAGCGTGGCGAAGCTGACGCTGGGCCAGGAGGCCTATTACGAGCAGCAGGTCGCTGGCGGTCTGGACGACTACTACGCGGGTCGGGGCGAGTCGCCGGGGATCTGGGCCGGTAGCGGGTCCGCGGAGCTCGGTCTCGTCGGCGTCGTCGAGGACGGCGACCTGGGGACGCTGCTGCGCGGCGTCAACCCGGCAAACGAGGAGCCGCTGCGGACACCGGTGCGCGAGCGGACGATCAGGGTGCGGACGCTCGACGTCGAGTCGGGCGAGTGGCGCGAGGAGCAGAAGCAGTTCGCCCCCTTGTCCGGCTACGACCTCGTGTTCTCGTGTCCGAAGAGCGTCAGCCTGCTGCACGCGCTCACCGACGACGAGCGCGTGCGGCGCGAGATCAGCGAGGCGCACGAGGCGTCCTGGCAGGCCGCGCTCGGCTACCTCGAGCGGGAGGCCTGCGTCGTTCGCCGCGGGAAGGGAGGCCGCCTCCGCGAGCACGGCGACGGGTTCGTGGCGGCCACGTTCCGCCACCGCACCTCGCGCGCACAGGACCCGCACCTGCACACGCACGTGATCGTCGCCAACATGACCCGCGCGCCCGACGGCGAGTGGCGCGCGCTCGACGGCGAGGCGATCCTGAAGACCTACCGGCTCGCCGGCGGCTACCTCTACGAAGCCCAGCTCCGCCACGAGCTCGCACTGCGGCTCGGGCTCGAGTGGACGCAGCCGGTGAAGGGGATGGGCGAGCTCGTCGAGATACCGGAGGAGGCGATCCGCGCCTTCTCGACCCGGCGGCAGTCGCTGCTCGAGCACATGGAGGCGCTCGGCACCGAGGGCTTCGCCGCCGCGCGCGTGGCCGCGCTCGCGACCCGGGAGGCGAAGGAGCACGTCGACCTGCCGCGCCTGCGCGAGCAGTGGAAGGCGCGGGCTGCCGAGCACGGCTTCGGCAACCGTGAACTCGAAGCGCTCGTCCACGCGCAGCCGCCTGCTCGCGAGCGGCTCGATCCGGAGCAGCTCACCCCCGCGCTGTTCGGCCGCGACGGCTTGACCGCGACCCGGACGACGTTCACGATGGCCGAGCTCGTTCGCGCGGTCGCCGGCTCGCTGCGGCAAGGAGCAACCGTCGACGAAGTCCTCCACACAGCCGACCAATTCTCGCGCTTCCCGGGCATCGAGCTCGTCGAGAGCGAAGAAGTGCCCGGCAGGCCGGCTCGGTTTACGACGCGCGAGCTGCTCGCGCTCGAGCGCGAGGCAGTCGAGCTCGCCGTCGCGGGCCGCGACAGCGACGCTCCCAAACCGGACCGAAAGACCCTCTTGCGTTCGCTCCTCCAGGCGCGGGAGCTCACGAACGAGCAGCGCCGGCTCGTCCTCGACGCCTCGTCCAGTCCCGACCGGGTCGTCTGTGTCGTCGGCGTCGCCGGCGCCGGCAAGACGACCGCGCTGCAGGCGCTCGCCGACGCGCATCGCGAGCACGAGCTGACCGTCGTGGGTGCCGCCCCGAGCGGCTGCGCAGCCGACGAGCTCGAGAACGCCACCGGCATCCCGAGCCGCACGCTCCACCGGCTGCTGCTCGACGCGCACCGCGAGGGCGGCTGCCTCCCGCATCGGTGCGTGCTGGTCGTCGACGAGGCGGGGATGGCGGAGACGCGCGTGCTCGCACCGCTGCTCGAACTCGTCGACCGCGCGGGAGGGAAGGCAATCCTGGTCGGCGACCCGGCCCAACTGCCCGCCGTCGGCGCCGGCGGCCTCTACCCCGCCCTGTGCGAACGACTCGGCGCGCTCGAGCTCCTCGACAACCGCCGCCAACGCCACCCGATCGAACGCCACGCTCTCGACCAGATGCGGCACGGTGATCCCGAGCCCTACCTCGCTCACGCCGCCCGCCGCGGCCGCCTCCAGGTCGCCGACGACCCGAGCGCTGCCAAGCAACGGCTGCTGGAAGACTGGTGGCAGAGCGCCCGACACGAGCTCGACCAGACGGTGATGCTCGCCTACCGGCGCGCCGACGTCCGCGACCTCAACGACGCCGCGCACGCGCTGATGCTCCGCGCGGGCCGACTCGGCCCGGAGGCGGTCGAGCTCGGCGAGCGCGAGTTCCGGGTCGGCGACCGCGTCCTCTGCCGCCAAAACGACTCATCGCTCGGCATCCGCAACGGCACCCGCGCCACCGTCGTCGCCCTCGAGGGCGAGGCGCTCACCCTCCGCGCCGACAACGGCGCCACGCGCCAGCTGCCGCGCACGTACGCGCGCGACCATCTCGAGCACGGCTACGCGCTCACCGGCCACGCGGCTCAAGGGGCAACGGTCGAGCGCGCCTACGTCCTCCTCCCCGACCACGGCGCACTCCAAGAATGGGGCTACGTCGCCTGCACACGCGCCCGCAGCGAAACTTACCTCTACCTCGCCGAATACGACACGATCGAGCGCGAGACACCGCTCCGCCAACCCAACCGGACGACCGCGCCCGAGCGCACCGCACGCGCCCTCGAACACCCCGCCGCCGATCAGCTCGCACTCGACCACGCAACACAGTGCCACGACGCCAACACGCGACTGCAAGCTCGTCGCCAGCAACAACTCGAGCAGCAGCGCGCGCGGGCAGCCGACCGACTCGCAACCGCCCAGTGCGAGCTCAAACAGCTCGGCTGGTGGAACCGTGGCGGTCGACGCTTCGATCTCGAACGCGAGATCACCTTCCAGCAGACCGCGCTCCGAGGCTTCGACGAGAAGCGAGCCGAGCTGGCCCGGACACCGCCCTCGGCCACGCCCGCGCGGCTGGCCAGCCGTGAGCGCGACGAGCTGACACGGACACGGTCGCTGCGGCCGGAGCCACCGGCCAGGCGAACACTCCAACGCGAACCGCCAGGTCGCGGTCTCGAGCTCTAGCGAGGCGACACGAAGCTACGTGACCAGCTCGACCCGGCGGCTCCACGCAGTCCAGCGCGCATCAGCGGTCAGCACGCGCCTCGCCTTCCGTACGTCGGCGTAGGCGAGCACCAACGCGTCGGGCATCCGAAGCGCACTGCCGTGCCGCGCACGGAGCCTTGCCGCCGCGACCGCAACCGCCTCGTCGACCGGGTCGACCGCGATCTCGAGACCGGCGATCAGCCGCCGCGCCTCACGCTCCTTGCTCGCCCGCACCGGGTGCACCAGCGCCTCGGCAAGCGTGTGAGCCGGGATGCGAAGGTCGTCGTCGGCGTGCGCGTCGAGTGCAGCACGCGCGGACTGATGATGTGGGTCGTCCGAGTCGAGCAGCGCGATCAGGACGCTCGCGTCGAGAGCGGTCAGCGCCACTCGTCGCGCAGCTCGTCGAGCGCACCGGCCGGCCAGACGCCCGGCAGGGCGCCCGCGGCTCGGTCGAGCGCGCGACGGCGGCGGTCGCCGGACAGTCGCGTGAACCCCTGCCTTCGCTTTACTCGCCTCGGCATGAGTAAAGAATAGCCGAAGAGAGGTGGCGACGGCCGTGCTCGCGGAGAACTCGTCGACAAGAAGTCGATGAGTTCACAGCAGCCCGCTCTGACGTAAGAACGCTCGCGCAGACCAGAGGCATGTCGCTACGGCCGTGCCATTTGGGCGACTTTCGCACCGCCTTTGTCGTATGCCGTGACCTGGGTCACCTTCGCGCCCTTGTCGAGCGAGCCCAGGAAGAACCCCTCGACCACCGGCAGGTTTGCCGTCGATCCGTCCGCGAGCATTAGCTGCACGGTCTCCGCGTCGACGTAGACACGTCCGTCGAACGTAACCAGCGAGGGATGCGCCGCTGACCAGCCGGGGCCGTTGACCGTCATGTTCGAGGGTGGTGGCGTGGTGGATGTCTCGCAGTTTCCGAATCCGGGTTGGACGCCGTTTTGCGGAGGATCGTTCGCGAACTCGATGAACCAGCAGTCGCCGCCCTGGTCGTTGGGCGCGGCCCAGAGGTCTTGCGGCCCGTCGGCGGTCTGAATCTCGATCACTCCGTGTGCCTTGCTCACATCCACATGAGAAAACCGCCGCGAGAACCCTTCCCGGATGGCCAAATCGGCACCTCGGTTGATGCTTTCGAAGCTGGTCGAAACCGCGGGCGGTGCCGGCGTTCCCTGGAAGAGGTCGGCGATCTGTCCGCGCAGTGCGACGGCCGTGGGGACGAGCAGGAGCGCGAGCGCCGTGACCGCGAGTGCGGCGTAGCGCCTGCGCGTCGTGTGGGCACGCGCGAGCACGTCTTCCCAGCCGTCGGAGCGCGGCTCGAATGCGGGCACGTGCTCGTCGAGCAGCTCGTCGATGTGCGTCGTCATGACTTCACCTCCGGTACGAGTGCCTGCCGTAGCACGCGGCGGGCGGTGGAGAGCGTCGCGCCGACCGTGCCCGCGCTGATCCCGAGCGCCTCGGCGATCGTCGCGTAGTCGAGATCGGCGTAGTAGTGGAGGAAGAGCACCTCGCGTTGACGGTCCGTTAGCAGTTCCAGCGGCAGCGAGGTGCCGCGGCCGTTAGAGGTCGCAGCTTCCGGGCGGTCGCGCAGGCCGAGCAGCGGGCGTCGCTTGCGCCGCGCGTCGCGGGCTGTGTTGACGACGATCCGCCACACCCACGCCTCTAGCGAGCCGCGGCCGCGGTAGCTGCGCCGCTTCCGAACAGCCTTCGCGAACGCGTCTTGGACGGCGTCCTCGCCAAGCGCGCGGTCACCCGCGATCGCCGTCGCCGCCCGGCAGAGCCCGGCCCGCTGCGTTCGGTAGAGCTCTTCGAGGTCGTCGATCATCACCCGTCCGACGTACCAGACGGTGTGATTCTTTACGGCTTCGAGCGCCAAACGCATCCGTACCGGCCCTGATCCAGCACGTGGTTGTTCGGGCGTCACTCGCGTACACTCGCCCAGCCAAGTGCCTACGCTCCCGGGCATGCCCGCTGCGGAAGAGCCAAGCTCGGAGCGGCTGCTTGATCTGCTTCGGCAAGCTCGCGAATCCATCGTTGAGTCGCAGAGCCACTGGGGTTCGATCCAGCATCTCACCGGCGATCGACGAAACCAGCGCCGCTACCAGGAAGTCCTCGCGCTCCTGGACGCGATGATCCGGGACACCGAGATCGCCGCGAGGTCGTGGGCGAGGGACCGGCGCGAGTAGTTCGTTCGGGCGTCAGTCCCGCGCACTGGCGCAGGTCACGTCGCTGTCGCTTGGGGTGGCGGGATCAGCAGGCGATTCAAATCAGCACGGCACAGGCGAGCACACCCCCGGTGGTGAGTGTCAAGAGCGGGCGCTTTGGTTCCGAGTCGATTGAGCGGTCCGCTCTCCGCGACACGCGGAGTTCGCTGCCGACTCAAAAAGTGCTCGCTCGTCAGCTTTGGCGGAAACCCTGAAGCAGCTAGCTCCGGCCAGGGCCAGTGCGACCGCGAAGAAGGACCACGGAGCGCTGAGCTCAGAGATGACGAGCACCGCAAGGGAGGCGGTTAGGAACGCCCGGCCGAGCGCGAGAATGGGTCTAGCTGGAAGAGAAAACCTCCTCCGACCGATCGACGAAACGACCGAGCCGACGATCCAAACAGCCGCGTACGTGACAGCGACGATCGGCCAGTCGGCATCGGTATAAACCAGCACGAAGGTTGTGCTCAGCATCAGAAGGACGTCGAGCGTCGCGAGCACGCCGAGCTGGACGACCATGGCACGCTGGGCCGGTCCCAACCGGCCCCACTTCGATCCAAAGATCCGAGCTGTCGGTGCCAACCGCCTGCTGAGAGATTGCATGCAGTCGACGGACGTGTCTACTCGCCAGCCCGATGATTCCCGCCGCGGATCGCCGTTCGTCCTGCAACTTTATGCGGTGTTCGTCATCTGGAAGCTAGATCTTCGGCCGCAACAGGCGACGGCGAGGCGAGAGGCTCGACACACCGCTCTCCGACCCTCCAGTCCCTCGGGCGTCAGTCCGGCGCACTGGCCCACGTAAGCGACCAGCCGTCTGGCCCTGCGGCATTCCGCTGATGCGTAGCGCCGATCACAGCCCGACAATGAGTCCATGTCCGGCAGCGACGATGCTGCGCAATGTGGTCAGCGCGCTCGTGCTGTGACGGGAGCGTGCGTTCGGGTTGCGGGCGCTGCTCTTGGCGGTGCAGCGGCTCTGAGACGGGAGACGCTCAGGCGAATGTGGGTCGTCGTGCTTGCGCTGGGCGGTGTCCTCTTCTTGGTAGTCGTCTCTTCACAGGCAGCGCCGGGCGACCTCGATCCCGGCTTCGGTAAGGGCGGGAGGGTCATGACGGCGTTCGCCTCGGCCCACAACCACGCGTACGCGATCGCGCTCCAGCCGGACGGAAGGATCGTTGCCGTCGGGGAGACCGAGCGCGGTTCTCGGTTCGACTTCGCGGTCGCCCGCTACGAACGGAACGGTGCGCTCGACCGAACGTTCGGTGTCGGCGGAAAGACCGTGACAGCTCTCGGCACCAAGAACGCCGCTGCGACCGCGGTCGCAATCTCGCCCGATGGGGACATTCTCGCCGCAGGGCCGACCGCGGTTTCCCACTCCGTTCACGATCAGTTCGTCCTCGTCCGGTACGCGCGAAACGGCGCGCTCGACACGGGCTTTGGATCGGGTGGAACTGTCGATGCCCCGTTCGCGGTGGACAACATCGGTGTCTTCCTCACGGCTCGGCTTGCCCTGCAGTCGGACGGCAAGATCCTCTTGGCGGCGACGACAGCGGCTGCGAACTCGCCCCTCTACCACTTCGCGCTTGCGCGTTACAACCGTGACGGCTACCTCGATGCGAGCTTCGGCGACGGCGGAGTCGTGACGACCGGCTTCGGCGCAGATGCCGTCGTTCTCTCCGGAGTCGCGATTCAACCGGACGGGAAGATCGTCGTGGCCGGCTATCGCTTGGACGTCGCACCGCAGGGCGCCTCGCTCGGCGGTTTCGCGCTCGCCCGGTACAGCCGCGACGGCTCTTTGGATCCGACCTTTGGCTCGGGCGGCTTGGTGACGACCACGATCGCTTCCGGAGGAGCGGCCGCCGCCGCCGTGGCAGTTCAACAGGACGGCAGGATCGTCGCGGCCGGGCTCGCCTACACGGCTCGAGACCTACAAGGCGCGAAGGTTGCGCTCGCCCGGTACGAGCCGGACGGCAGCCTCGACGCGAGCTTCGGTGCGGGCGGGACGGTGACCACCGCGCTCGGAGACGACCCGAGCGTTCGCGGCATCGGCATCCGCAGCGACGGCAAGATCGTCGTTGCTGGGCGCTTCCGCGACCAACAGTCGATGTTCGCGCTCGCCCGCTACGACGCCGACGGCGCTCTCGACTCCCGGTTCGGCAGGGGTGGTGTCGTGCGGACGGCGTTCGACATCGGCGACGCTGAAGCCAATGCTCTCGCCATTCAACGTGACGGCAAGATCCTGGCCGCGGGCAGCAGCGAAGATCCCGACGCCGCCACGACCACGTTCGCGCTCGCCCGCTATCTCGACAGTCAGGCGGTCTGCCTCGTCCCGAAGCTCACGCGGAAGCCGCTCGGCGAAGCAAGGCGCGCGATCACCCGCGCCCACTGCTCACTTGGAGCGGTCCGCCACGCTGTCTCGAACCGGACCAGAAAAGGGCGCGTCGTCGCACAACAACCAGCGCCCGGCGCGCGTCTCCCAGCCGGCGCGAAAGTGAGACTCGTCGTCAGCAAGGGGAGCCGTCCCGATCGGCGGAAAGAGGGTTCTTAGGGTGGGGTCGTCCGTGCCGCTTGTGACTCGTCAGGCGTCGACGAGTCCCGGCGTCGTGAAGCCTCCTCCGAACCGGCCTTCAAACGCGCGCCGGTCCTGCTGACAGACCTCAACAGGCGGGTGATCGGGCAGTCACCGCTCGATCGAACGTCCGCGGTGGAAGTCGTGTTCGAGTTCGACCAGGCGGCGCATCATGATCAGCTTCTCCAGGTCCTCTGCGCGGTTGAGGGCGTTGAGCATCCGGGCAAGGTCGCGCGACGACGCCACCCAGGGACGGAGGCCGCGGCCGATCGGTAGCCGCTCGGCGTCGCGGCGAAGATCGTCGTAGCCGCGCGTGCCCTCCGGGACCGGGACGATCTTCACTTCGCCGTGGTCGGTCCGCAGTTCGACGACCGGTTCGCGGCTGTGGTCGGTCGACTGCACCGCCGGCGCGCTGCGGTCGGGACGGCGCGCGTTCATCGCTTCGAGCGCGAGGTCGAGGCGGTGCAGGTTGTCTCCGCGTGTGGTCGGTGTGAGGTCGACGCCGTGGGTGATCTCGTCGGCGCCGACAAGCACGCGCGCGAAGGCGCCGACGAGGATGTAGCTCACCGCCTCACGCTCCAGCGCCTCGAGGATCGCGTAGGGGTCGAAGCGCGCTGGCGTTCGTCGTCTGGCCATCAGGGGTTCTTGTCGGGGTCGCCGAGCAGCGCCAGCAGCCGCTCCTGCGGGGTGAGCTCGAGTCTGCCGCCCAAGCGGGCCTCGGCGGACTCATCCGGCTCGTAGCGGACGAGCGAGACGTCGAAGCCGCAGCCGCGGAGCAATCTCCGGACATTGTCGAATCCGGGCTCGACCTCGCCGCGTTCCCAGCGGGCGATCGACTGGCGGGGAACGCCGATCCGCTCCGCCAGCCGCTCCTGGGACAGCCCAACCAGCAGCCGCGCCTCGCGGATGACCTCGCCGGCCCTCACGGAACCGGAGTCTATCCGGCGCACCGGCTGGGTTCCGTCCGACGCAGCGGATATGGTTCTGCGACTCATGGGTGCCGAGGGGTCTTTGCCCGCTTTCCTGACCGTCGACGAGGTCGCCGGCGTCCTCCGTTGCCAGCCGGAGAAGGTCTACCGGCTCGCCGCCCGCGGCGAACTCCCCTCCTACAAGATCGAAGGCCGACGGCTGCTCGAGCGAAGCGAGTTCTTCCGCTGGCTCGAGAGCCAACACGAGGGCGGAGCCTCCGACACTCCCCCTCAACACTGAAAGGAAGGACCCGATGGCCTCGATCCACTCGTACCGGACGACCAAGGGAGAGCGGCGCTACGACGTCCGCTACCGCGACACCGAGGGCCGGCAGCACTCACGGGTGTTCACCGCGCGCAAGGACGCCCAGGCCTTCAAGCTCGACGTCGAACGCAAGCGCCAGGCCGGCCTTCGCTACCAGGCGCCCCCCGAGCGCTTCTCTGCGCTCGCGAAAGCCTGGCTCGAGCGGTACACGATCGGCGCGGCGAGCCGTGTCCGGCCTCGGCCGAAGTCGATCATGCTCGCGCACGAGGCCCTGAACGGGCTGGCGCCGCTTGGCGATCTCTCGGTCGAACGCATCCGTCGGCCGCTCGCCGAGGACCTGATCGCCTCGATCGCTGAGCACGCCCCACGCCAGGCGGAGATGACGCTGTCACTGCTCAAGCGGATCCTCAGGTGGGCCGAAGAGCGCGGCCAGCCGATCGACCGATCCGTCTACGCGATCCGAATCGCACGACCGGCAGAGCGCGAGCCGCGCTTCCTCACCTGGGAAGAGGCCGACGAGCTCCGCTCGTGGATGCCCGAGCACATCGCACGGATCGTCCCGATCGCGATCCTCACGATGCTCCGACGAGGAGAGATCCTCGGTCTGCGCGACCGCGACATCGATTTCGACGCCGGCGCGATCTCGGTCGCCGCGCAGCACCAGGGCGGCGGGCGCGTCCGCACGAAGACTCGCTCGGGTCGGCGGACCGTCGACGTCGGGCCGGCGACGCTGAAGCTCCTGCGCGAACAGCAGCTCGCGCGAACACCCAATCCGGATGGTCTCCTCTTCCCGACCCGCTTCGGCACGGCGCGCGACGCGCACAACTTCTACGCGCGGTTGTTCAACCTGCGGCCGTCCACGCAGGTATGCCCGAGCTCACATTCCACGATCTCCGCCACACAGGCGCCTCGCTGATGATCGCGGCCGGCTGCCACGTCAAGGTGATCGCCGAGCAGATGGGTCACTCCGACGGCGGCGCGCTCGTCCTCAAACGCTACGGCCACCTCTACAAAGGCGCCCGGAAGCAGGCTGCGCTCGCGCTCGAGCAGCACGTGCTGCACGCGTCTCGCGGCGCAACGGAATCCAGCGGTGGCTGATGGCGACGAGCTTCTCGTCACGACTCTCGATCCGGACGGCCGCATCGTCGAGCTCAGCGCCGACCGCTGGTCGCACATCGTCGACGGGCATCCAGAGCTCGCACGCCATCTTGAGAGCGTCGGTCGCACCGTCCGCGAGCCGGACCGGAGAGTGGCCGGTCGCGGCCAAGGCGAGGAGTGGTTCTACCTCGCCGGCGCCGGTCCGAGTCGCTGGCTCAAGGTGGTCGTACACTACGAAGGCGGGCGCGGCCGGATCGTCACCGTCTTCGCCCGCAGGTCGATTCCATGACTCTTACCATCGGTTCCGTAACGTTCGACCGTGTCTCCTACGACCGGGACGCGGACGTGCTCTACCTGAGCGTCGGCGACCCGTCGAAGGCGGTCGACTTCGATGAGTCAGCCGAGGGACACGCGCTCCGCTACGACAGCGAGGGCAGGCTGGTCGGCCTCACCATCGTCGGCGCGTCCGAGCTGCTCGAGCGTGACAGCGAGATCGTCGTCACGCCGCCGCAGCTCCGCGTCGAGCGAGACGAGCTCGCCGCGGCCCTCGCCGCGGCATAGCCAACCGACCCTCGCGAATCGGCCCGAAGTCGCGCGTTTCGCGCGCCGGTCGCGATCCGGCTGTTGGATAGATGTTGGATGGACTGCGGGTGCAGGGCCGCTGTCTCGCGGAAAATCCCTGCAAATCGCCAATGGGCGCAGGTGGGATCGAACCACCGACCTCCCGCGTGTGAAGCGGGCGCTCTCCCGCTGAGCTATGCGCCCCGGGAGGGCTTACTGTAGCCGTCTGATGCCCGAAACGCTCGTCTTCATTCCGGCGTGGAACGAGGCGGAGAACCTGCCCGCCGTCCTCGACGAGCTGCGAGGGGA
>WNGF01006237.1_pt1 | contig 14850 bp, 11 predicted proteins | sample 5400641 | NCBI WGS metagenome assembly WNGF01 (sample SAMN13153371, study PRJNA577476) | soil metagenome | isolation source: 80 cm soil or saprolite under grassland replicate 2 | place: USA:California | collected 2016-06-15
CTCGGAGTTCTCGACAAGTATCGCCGGCAGGGCGTGGCCGAGCTGATGGAGCTCGAGATGATGGACGCGGCGCCGAAGCGGGGAATCGTCAACGCCGATTTTTCCTGGATCCTCGAGGACAACCTCGTGATGCGTACGCCTCTCGAGAAGCTCGGCGCGCAAGTGTATCGCATCCATCGGATGTACGACGTACCGCTCGACTCTGGCGCGAGTGGCTGATAGCGGACGGCTCGCTGTCGTAACCGGCGCGAACGGTTTCGTCGGCAGCCATCTCGTAGAGCTGCTTCTCGCCAAGGACTGGGCGGTTCGCTGCCTCGTGCGCGAGCGCAGCGATCTGAGGTGGATTCCGCGAGACCGGGTGTCACTTCATTACGCCGACGTCTCGACAGCAGACCTCTCTCGGATCGAAGACGCTGTTCAAAACGCTTCCGCGGTATTTCATCTCGCCGGTGTGACCTCGGCTCCATCCGACTCCGACTACGAGCGGATCAACGTCGGCGGCACATCCATGGTCGTCGACGCCATCCGTCGCGCGGCTCCGTCAGCGATGTTCGTTCTTTGCTCGAGTCAGGCAGCAGCCGGTCCCGCCCGACTTGGTCGCGCTTCACTGGAGGACGACGACCCCGCGCCTGTCAGCGCATATGGGCGATCGAAGCTTGCCGCCGAGAGAGTAGTGCGTGAATCGGAGCTTCGCCATTCGATCGTCCGTCCGCCGACGGTTTACGGACCTCGTGATACCGACATCCTCGAGGCGTTCCGACTGGCGCGCAAGGGAATCGCGATTCGCATTGCGCGGGCATCGCAGCGAATCTCGATGGTCCACGTTGCCGACCTTGCCCGCGGCCTCGCAGCGGCAGCGAGCGCGCCAACGGGTCGGGTTTATTACATGACAGACGGATCTCCGCACACGTGGGCGGAAGTAGTGGACCGGATTGGGATCGCGGTAGGTCGTCATCCGCGTGTGATTCCGCTGCCGCGGCGAGTGGCTTCTCTTGCGGCGACGGTGCAGAGAACGTGGGGAGCGATTCGTGGCACGAAGCCGCTCCTTACGCCGGACAGAATCACCGAGATGACGCAGGCTGACTGGAGCTGCGACGACAGCCGTGCGCGCCTCGAGCTCGGCTACGCGCCGCTCATTCCACTCGACGTGGGACTTCGCGAGACAGCGGAGTGGTACCGCTCGCAGGGGTGGCTCAGAGCGTAGATACGAAAGGGCGTGCGGCGGGCTCGTTGCTGGTCGGCTCTGGGCTTCGAGCTAGCTCATGGCCCGGAGCCGCCAAGCCAAATGCCCGTAGCACGTGGTTTCCGCTTTCATGCCATAGAGTCCGCGGCCGCCACCTTTCGCCTCCTCGTCGCAAGCGCCAGCAGCAGTCCGATGATGATCCAGCTCAGCTCTCTCAATCGGCTGATGACCGCGGCGGCAACTCCCAGACGCGCCGGCAAGCCGAGCATGTGGAAGATGAAGTAGAGTCCACCCTCCTTCGTTCCTGCGTTGAACGGTATGAAGAAGAACGTGTTGACGATGAGCGACGAAAACGCGCCGATGAGAAATGCAACGGGAAACGACACCGGCGTTCCGACCCCTCGCGCGATGAAGAAGAATTCGAGCATGGAGAGGATTCGCGCGGCGTACTCCGCCGCAAGCGCGCCGTAATAGCGGTGCGGGGCGTCGTGGTGGAAGGCCATCAGCTGCTCGTCGATCTCGATCAGCGCTTCGCGGCGCACCTCGAGCTTGCGGCCCAGTCGGCGGATCAAAGGGATTTTCACCAGAAGGTCGAGAAGTCGCTCGAGCATTCCGCGCCGGTGGATGGTGAAAACCACCGCACCGAGCGCGATCAGGATCGCCGCGAGCACAAGCAGCGCTCCCGTCCCGACTTCGTCTCGCGGGAGCAGAAAGAACGCAAGCACAACTCCGCTCAGGAACACGAGTACGTGCGCCTGGATATGCACCAGCCGGAAGTTGAGCACCGACGCTGTTCCGCGCCGCGCGCCCATCCATTGCGACGCGGCGAGGATCTTGAACGGCTCGCCTCCGATGCTCACGAACGGCGTGAGATAATTCATCGCGAAGGCGGAAACGGTGATGATGTACGTGCGTGGCATCGAGATGCGAGGCGGCTCTATCATCGTCATCCGCCACGCGACCGCGTTCAGCGCATACACCGCCGCATAGACGCCGACGATCGTCGGGACGGCCCAGCCAGCGGCACGCACATCGGCGAGAAGTCGAGGCGGATCCGATCTGGCGATGATGATCGCCAGCGACACGCAGCCCACGAGAAAGAAGGCGAGCTGCACGCGCCGCGCGGTGGGCTTACGCGCAGCCGCCGTTTCCGCCGCGAGCACCGCATCGGTTGGAGAGAGGAGGTGCTCTTCCATTATGGAAAAATCAACTTCGAAAGGCGCAGATGCGAGATACATTTTCAGGTCTTGCGAACGTTCCTGCCCTGTGGGATAATCGCGGTCCAATGACCCCGATACTGCCGATGCACAAATCCAAGTCGCTTTCCACCCTCGCGTTTTCGCTCTGTGTTGCCGCGTGTGCGTCGGGCAGAACGAAACCCGCGCCATCTCCCGCGCCGGCGTCCGCGATCGCCGCCAAGACGGTGGGAATGGAGCGGCGCGACGGGTTTATTCCCATCTATCTCGACTCGAAGCAGGGGAAGATCTATTTCGAGCTTCCGCGCGACTCCATGCGCGCGCTGATGTTCGTCAGTCTCGCAACCGGACTCGGATCGAATCCCATCGGTCTCGATCGCGGAGCGAACGGCGACAATTACGTCGCCCGCTTCGACCGTAACGGAGACAAGATCCTCGTCGTATTCGAGAACTGGCGCTACCGAAGCTCCGCGCGCGGCAACCCCGCGCACGTGAGAACCATCGGCGAATCATTTCCGCCGAGCACGGCCGGTGCACTGCCGATCATCGCTCAGGAAGGAAGCAGGATTGTCGCTGACGCAACGGACTTCCTTTACCGCGATTGGAACGATGTCAGCGGTACTCTCACGGCCAATAATGAAGGGAGCTACGCTGTCGCGCGCGATCGGTCCAGCATCTACCAGCCATACACAAAGGCGTTCCCGGATAACAGCGAGATAGACATCTCGCTGACCTTCGTGACGCAGGGCCGACCCGGCCAGACCATCGCTTCGATAGTTCCCGACGGCCGCGCGTTCACACTCCACCAACATGTGTCTCTGCTCAAGCTTCCGGACGACGCCTACCGTCCGCGGGTGCTCGATCCGCGTACCGGATACTTCGGCATCATCTTCAAGGATTACGCCCAGCCCATTCAACTCGCCCTCGAGCAACGATGGATCTCGCGGCACCGTCTTGAGCGAATTGATCCGCGCGACCCGAGCAGCCCGATCAGAAATCCGCTCGTGTACTACATCGACCGCGGGATTCCGGAGCCTGTGCGCAGCGCGACGAAGGAAGGAGTGAGCTGGTGGACGGAGGCGTTCGACCGAGCGGGCCTCAAGGGCGCGTTCCGCGTCGAGGATCTTCCAGAAGGCGTAGATCCGATGGACGCGCGCTACAATGTCGTCCAGTGGGAGAATCGGAACGAGCGTGGCTGGTCGATCGGTGGCTCACAGGGTGATCCGCGCACCGGCGAGATCATCAAGGCGATGGCACGGATGGACTCGCATCGCGCACGAACCGACTACAACCTCTACGCGGGTCTGATGGGAGCCGATCCCTCGGCGGCAGACACCGCCTTCGTACTCGCGCGTGTGCGCCAGGTCAGCGCGCACGAAGTCGGTCATACGCTCGGTCTCTCGCACAACTACATCGCATCCACGTACGAACGTGCATCGGTGATGGACTATCCCCCGCCGCGTGTGCGCCTAGACAAGAACGGCAACATCGATATCTCGCACGCGTACGACGTGGGCCCTGGCGAGTACGACGTCTTCGCGATCCATTGGGGATACGGAATCTTTCCGCCCGAATCTGAACAGGATTCGCTTCGCGCGATAATCGCGGACGGGTTGAGACGGGGAATGCTCTTCCTTTCCGATGCCGATGCGCGTCCCGAGTTCGCATCAGATCCGCGCACCAACCTGTGGGACGACGCCGCGAATCCGCTCGAGTTCCTTCGACACCAGATGGGAGTGCGGCGCGTCGCGATGTCAAAGTTCGGCGAGCGGAACATCCGCGTGGGCGAGCCGGTGGCGCTGCTTCAGGAACGCTTCGTTCCTGTTTATCTGATGCACAGATTCGCGATCAACTCGCTCTCCAAGACGATAGGCGGAATGGAGTACAGCAATGCAGTTCGTGGCGACGGCATCGTCGCGACCCGTCCGATGTCCGGCGCCGAGCAGCGTCATGCGCTCACGGCAATGCTGAAAGCGCTCACCCCGGCTGAGTTGGCCATTCCCGACACCATTCTCGCGCTCCTCGGTCCACGGCCCTTCTCGTACGATCCTTATGTAGAGCTTTTCAACAGTCGCACTCGTCCCGCATTCGACGAGCTTGGCGCCGCGCGGACGCTGGCGCAGATGATCGTCGACGCGATTCTCCAGCGTGAGCGTACCGCGCGGCTCGTCCAGTTCGCTTCACGCGGCGCCGCTCCGCTCACTCTGGCTGAGGCAATCGACTCGCTCTCCGCAACATGGTCCTCACCTCGCGGCGAATCTGCGCGTGACGCCACGCTCAGACGTGTCGCCCAACGCGCCGTTGCCGACAGGCTTCTTCTCCTTGCCGCCGACAAGGAAGCCGCGCCCGAAGTCCGCGCCATCGTGGAGTACAAGATGGATCAACTCCGAAGGCGTGCGCGCTCTCTCTCAACCGGCGGCCGTGAGCTCGATCGCGCACATTGGATGAGCATTGCCGGCGACTTCAACCGGTGGATCGAGCGACAGGAGCTTCCCACGCCGAGTCCGGCGCTCCGCGCGCCGCCCGGCGATCCGTTCGGTCTCGATTGGTAGACGTTGCAAGATTTCTGTCAAAGCTGCTTGCGCTGTAGCGCGCGCTCCGCGGCAATCCTAGAATTGCCTGAGCGCGGAACTCGAACGACGGTCATTTCATCGGAGGCACGCGATGGGATCAGCGGCTGAAGCGGCTCGCGACACACTGACTCCTCTGGGGAATACTCCCGCCTGGTCCGCGCCGGTTGCAGCGACCGCGCCGCGCAAGCAGCGCATCAACTCCGTGGACCTCCTGCGCGGCTTGATCATGGTCATCATGCTCCTCGACCACACCCGCGACTTCGTCCACCACGACACTTTTTTCTTCGATCCCACGGATCTCACCAGGACCTATCCGGCGCTCTTCTACACACGGTGGGTGACCCACTTCTGCGCACCGCTGTTCGTTTTTCTTTCCGGGGCAGGGGCGTACTTCCAGCTCGCACGCGGCAAGCCGAAAGCCGAGCTGTCGCGCTTCCTGGTGACTCGTGGCCTGTGGCTCATCGTCCTCGAGTACACGGTGGTGCGATTCCTCGTCCTCTGGAACTTCGACCTCACGACGTTTCTCGGGATGGCTCAGGTCATCTGGGTGCTCGGCTGGAGCATGATTGTTCTCGCGGCGCTGATTCATTTGCCCATCCGCGCCATCGCCGCCTTCGGCATCGGAATGATCGCGATTCACAACGCGTTCGATTCTGTGCGGGTTACCCCGTGGCAGGGCCCCGGCACGCCGATCCCGACGGGACTGTCCGCACTATGGGTGGTTCTGCATCAGGGAGGCGCGTTGCCGCTTTTCGGATTTCCCGGTCCTGTCTGGTTCATCCTCTACCCTCTCATCCCATGGCTCGGCGTGATGGCGGCCGGTTATGCCTTCGGCTCCGTTTATGACCGTCCACCTGTCGAGCGCCGGCGATGGCTGCTGCGATGGGGAACCGCGATCACGGTGGGATTTCTCGTCATTCGCGCCACGAACCTTTACGGAGATCCAACCGATTGGGCGCCGCAGAAATCCGTGGCGATGACGGTGATCGCATTTCTGAACCTCCAGAAGTATCCGCCGTCGCTTCTGTACCTCATGATGACGATCGGCCCGGCGCTGCTCGCGCTCGTGTGGTGGGAGCGATACAACAACCCGGCCGAAAGCGCATCTGCGCGCAACCCACTTGCGCGCGCTCTCATCACGTACGGCCGCGTTCCGTTGTTCTTCTATCTGCTTCAATGGGTGATTGCGCACAGCCTCGGCTATCTGCTCTCGCTATCAGCCGGAAAGCCTACCTGGATTTACTTCGGTCTTCCGGGACCCGGTCAGGCACCGCCCCCCAACGTAGGTTTCGATCTGTGGGTTGTTTATGCGGCCTGGATAACCGGAGTGATCCTTCTCTACCCGCTGTGCCGATGGTACGCCGGTGTAAAAGCCAGACGCCGGGATTGGTGGTTGAGCTACCTCTGACGCTCGGGTCCGCGTTCCGGCGGTAGCGACTGAGCTGGTGGCGGTGGGGGAAGCGCCGCCACCCGCTGCTTGAAGGCGTGATACGAGGGGGTGTCCTCCAGAAGTCCCCCGCGCTCGTCCGCGCGAAGATCGCTGATGAGAGTCCGCGCGGCTTCGACGCGCGATTCCTCCAGCGGATGAGTGGCGAACCACCCTTCCACGATGCTGGGATTGACTTCTCGCTGCCTGATGAGCTTTTCGAACAATGCCGGCACTCCCTCGGGATCGAATCCCGCGCGGAGAACGTTCTCCACCGCCTCGGAGTCCGCCTCCAATTCGTCCTTCCGGCTGTATCGCGCGATCACCGCCGATCCGCCGATATTCACCGCAGCCCGGCCCACGCCGCTCTCGCATAAACTGGTGAGCGTGCATGCTATCGTCGCGACGACGCCGATCTTTTGCGACTTCTGCATCTGCTTGACCGCATGACGCTGGATCACGTGTCCGATCTCGTGACCGAGAACGCCCGCAAGCTCGTCGAGCCGGTCTGTCGTCTCGATCAGTCCGCGGTTGACGTAGATGAATCCTCCCGGAAGCGAAAACGCATTCACCTGATCGAGATTCACTACGAAGAACTTCCAGTCGAGCTCGGCCATGCTCGTGTGGCGCGCGATGCTGTCTCCGAGCGTCGTGATGTACGAATTGATCACCGCGTCGGTGACGATCGGCAGCTGAGCGTTGATCTCGGCCGCATTTTGTTCGCCGATCGTGCGCTCCTCATTACTCGTCACGTCACATCCCGCCGCGAGGAGCACAAACGTCAGCGCGATACAACCTCCGTCGGCTACTCTAATTCTCATCGAACTGAGTAAGGGCAAGACACGTTCCGGTGCGCAGCCCGGGGGCACCGCATCTAACAACTTTCGGGGTCTATATTCGTGTCCATGTCGACTTCGAAGTCCATCCAAGTTCTGCGAACGGCTCGGTATTACACCCTCGGCGAACCAACTCCTGAAGTGCGGGACGTGTGGTTCGTCTGTCACGGGTACGGTCAGTCGGCGGCAGCGTTTGTCGAAGAGTTCCAGCAGATCGTCGATCCATCGCGTCTCATCGTCGCGCCGGAAGCCTTGTCGCGATTCTACGCCACCGACAACACCGAATTCCATGGCAGTGATGTCCCGGTAGTCGCGTCGTGGATGACTCGCGAGGACAGGGAGCACGAGATCGCCGATTACGTCGCCTACCTCGACGCGGTTTATACCGAGATCTTCTCGGTGCTTAATCGCGAGTCAGCGACCGTTACGGTGCTTGGGTTCTCGCAGGGTGGCGCAACGGCTAATCGGTGGGTAACGCAAGGGAAGGTGAAGGCCGATCGGCTCATCATGTGGGGGTCTCTTCTAACGAGCGACTCCGATCTAAACGAGGCAGCCCAATTCTTCCGCAATGTTGAATTGACGATCGTCTACGGTACGAGAGATCAGTTCGGAAGCCGGGAGATGATCGAGAACTACCAGCGATCCCTGGAGCATCACAAGATTCCGTACGGCTTGCGCACATTTGAAGGGGGACACCGGATGGATCGAGAGACACTTATTGGTTTGGCGCGCGGAGCGAAATGACCCTACGACACAGCCTCGAGCTCCCTCAGATTCCTTATCTCGGGCCAGGCGAGTGCCACAGCTGTAACGACGATCAGCGTTCCGATTCCGCCTGCTACCACCGCCACAACGGGGCCGACGAGCGCAGCCAGAGTACCGGATTCGAATCCGCCGAGCTCGTTGGACATATCAATGAACACACTGTTCACCGCCGATACTCGGCCGCGCATCTCGTCCGGCGTTCTCAACTGCACCAGCGTTGATCGGATCACCATGCTGATGCCGTCGAGTCCACCGAGCGCGAACAGCATCGTCAGCGATAGAGCGAATGATCTCGACAGGCCGAAGACGATCGTCGCAACACCGAATCCGGCTACCGAGAGGAGTAGCGTCCATCCGGTCCGCTGCATTGGACGCCGATGGGCGATCGCCAGCGCGACGAGCAATGCTCCAATTGAAGGAGCCGCGCGCAGCCAGCCGAGTCCCTCAGGGCCGACGTGGAGAATGTCCTTCGCGAATACCGGCAGGAGAGCGGTTGCGCCGCCAAGCAACACGGCGAACAGATCGAGTGTGATCGCCGCCAGTATGACCTTGGTGTCGCGAACGAAGCGCATTCCCGCAACGAGCGACTCCAGCGTCATCCTCTCCGGCCGACGCGGCGGAGCAGCTGCTGCCACTCCTTCTCCGCCCGTCATCGGCGTATCTCCCTCGATGACGCCTGCCTCACGCGCCACCGCGTACGTCGCGGTGGCGTCCGACTGTCCGCCCCGGATCGCGATCAGCGTCCCGAGATAGATCATCGTCAACAACCCACTCGCGATGTACGCGCTGCTCGCTCCATGCTGGATCGCGATCGCGAATCCGCCGGCCGCAGGGCCCACCACGGCCGCGATCTGGAAGGCGCTGCTCGCCCACGTCACGGCGTTACCGAATACAGTTGGAGGAACGAGACGAGGCAACAGCGCCTGACGCGCCGGATTGTTGAATGCCTGCGCAGTTCCGCGCATCAGGAGAATTCCGTAGACAACCGGAACCGGACCCTTCCAGTACGACACTGCCGCCAGCGCCAGCGAACCGGCAATGAATACGATCTGCGACCAGACGAGTATCGCCTTTCTGTCGTACCGGTCGGCGAAATGTCCGGCCGGAAGCGCAAACACAACCACCGGGAGCGCGGTGGCGAGACCCACCAGGCCGCGCGCGAATGCGGATCCGGTGCGCTCGTACAGCTCCCAACCGAGGGCCACCTGGAGCATTTGCCATCCGATCACGCCGAGTACGCGACCGCCGATGAACAGGCGGAAGTCGCGGTACCGGAGCGCCGCGTATGGGTCGTGCGGAGTTTCTATGAGTGAACTTCCCGCGACGCGTCGGCCGGCGTAAGCGGCGCGGTACGGTGCACACGCAGCGCGGCAATCCGTCTGCCGTCCATCGCGATCACCTCGAGCTCTCCACCCGGAACCGGAACCCGATCACCCATTCTCGGCAACCGGCCGAGCTGCGCGAACGCGTATCCGCCCAGCGTCGTCCAGTCGCCCTCCGGAATCTGGATGCGATGATCCGATCTCACGTCTATCAGCGACATCGTCCCATCCAGCTCGAGCACTCCGTTGGACTCGATCGCGCTGCGCGCCGCAAAGTCGTACTCGTCGGATATGTCGCCGATCACCTCTTCGATCAGGTCTTCCATGGTGATTATTCCGGCGGTTCCTCCATACTCGTCGAGCACTACGCCCATGTGCGCCCGTGTCTTCCTCAGATCATCTAGCACCCGCTCGGCGGATCTGCTGTCAGGCACATACAGGGGCTCCCGCATGACGTCCTTAACCGAAAACGGGCGCTTCGACTCGCGGAGCCACAGATCCTTTGCGAGGAAGACGCCTATCACATCATCGAGCGACTCCCGATACACCGGGTAGCGTGAGTACCGCTCCTCACGGACGATCTTCCATACTTCTTCTTCGGTCGCGTCTATCTCGATGCCGACGACCTCGGTTCGCGGCCGCATCACGTCGCGCGCCTTCTTGTGATGGAAGTCGAACACGCCGGCGAGCATTGCCGCGTCGCTCTCGTCGAGCTTGCCGTGCGCACCCGCCTGCATCACCAGCAGTCGAAGCTCTTCCGCTGAGTGTCCCTGACCTTCAGCAATCGGGGTGATGCCGAAGATTCGGAGTATCGCGTTCGCCGCGCCGTTGAAAACCCAGATGAATGGCGACATCACGCGTGCGAACAGCATCAGCGGCGCGGCGACGAACCGGCTCACGCCCTCCGGCTTGACAAGCGCTATTGACTTTGGTGCGAGCTCTCCGAGGACGATGTGAAGGAAGCTGATGACGAAGAATCCCGTCGCCAGCGCTGCGGCGCTGTGCACTCCGAGCGGCGGTGGCGCCATTCCGAAGAGCTCCAGCGTATTGTCGAGAATCGACGCAACCGCCGGCTCGCCCACCCATCCCAGCGCGAGAGACGCGAGGGTGATTCCGAGCTGCGTTCCGGCGATGTACCGGTCGAGATGATCCAGCGCGCCAAGAACGGTGCGGGCCCGGCCGTCTCCAGCGGCGGCAAGCTCGTCGATTTTGGTTCGCCTCACCGCGACGAGCGCGAATTCGGCCGCGACGAAGAAGGCGTTCAGGCCGACGAGCAGGAGGACGATGGCGAGTCGTCCGGTGATCGCTCCACCCGCGAGATGCTCCGGCGGCGGCTGAAGCGCGGCGAAGAAGGACATTTGCGATTGAATCTATATGGTAGGGCCCGGAATTGACGGGGTACCGCGGGCGGGTCAATTTGCAGCCGCAATTCACGAGGAGAACAGATAGGTAACGACGTCCGCGCGAGGCCCGCGGTGCCCGGGCCGGAGCGCATCCTCCGCGGCGTCTACCTCGCGCGGCTCGCTCTTGCCACCGCGGTATTCATCGCCGCGGTCACGGTATGGCTCAGCGCTGCCACCGCCGATACTCTCATCGCGACTTTGGCGCTTGTTGCGGCGATCCTGTTCACGGCTGGGTCGCTTGCGTGGACGCACGTCCTCCGCAGACCACTCACTTCCAGCTTCCTCTATCTCCAGACGCTCTTCGATCTGGCGCTGGTCACGGCCTGTGTTCACGTAACATGGGATGATTCGCAATCGGAATTCGCGCCTCTCTACATCCTCGTCATCGCCGTCAGCTCACTCCTCGTGCCATCCGTCGGCGTGCCACTCGTCGCGTCTCTGGCGATAGTCCTCTATTTCGCCGACGCGATTCTGGGACACGGTACCGCTCCCGACGCGGCGCTTCTGTTTCAGTTGGCGGTGTTCGCCATTGTTGCGCTCACGAGCGCTGTGATTGCCGCGCGATTGCGGGCTGCCGGCTCACGGAGTGAGGAGCTCGCCGCCGAGCTTGCCCAGTTCCGTCTGCACGAGGAGGATTTCCGCAATCTCATCATTCGTGCCGAGCGGCTCGAGGGAGTCGCGGAGATGAGCGCGTCACTCGCGCACGAGATTAGAAATCCGCTCGCGTCTATTCGCAGCGCCGTTGAGCAGCTAGCCCGCATTCCGCGCTCGGGTGAGGATGAACAAGTGCTGAGTGAGCTCGTCCAGCGGGAATCAGACCGCCTCAGCCGCCTTCTCACCGAGTTCCTCGAGTTCGCGCGCACCGGCGTCACGCGCGTCACCGAGCTCGACGTCGCAGCTATCGCTCGGAATGCGGCGCATCTCGCTGAAGGGCGAGATGACCGCCCGGCCGGTGTCACCGTCGTGGAGAATCTTCCGTCAGCGCCGCTCATTGTAGAGGGCGACGAGGACTTGCTGCATCAGGCGATCTTCAACCTCGTGCTCAACGCGGTACAGGCCTCGCCGCCCAACGGCGAGGTGCGAGTCGAAGCAAGAGAGTTGTCGCGGGCGCAGCTGCCCGCGGGGGTCATGGAGTTCGCCAGCGGCGCGGTCGCGATCCAGGTCAGTGATCGCGGCGCGGGCATCGATCCGTCAATTCGTGACCGGTTGTTCGATCCCTTCGTCACTACCAAGCCGGGAGGAAGCGGACTCGGGCTCTCTATTGCCCAGCGCGCGGCGGCCGCCCATGGCGGCGTCGTGATGGTCAGCGCTCCCGGTGACGAGACGCGGTTCACGCTCGTCGTACCCCGGAGACGACCCAGGCCCGGCGGAGATGCCCGAAGAGACCCGACCGACCGTTCTCATAATCGATGACGAATCAGCGATCGTAGATACGCTGCGAATCCTCCTCAAGAACGAGGGATTCGCCGCGCATGTCGCGTTCGGTGGGAAGCAGGGACTCGATCAGATAGCCGCCATCAGGCCCGACCTGGTGATTTCGGACATTCGCATGCCGGGAGTGACTGGCCTCGAGGTACTCGCTGCCGCACGCGCTGCCGACCCCGATGTTCCGGTGATACTGATGACCGCGCAGGCGTCGCTGCAATCCGCGATTCAGGCGGTGAACGACGGCGCATTCCATTACATCCAGAAGCCGTTCCGAAACGACGAGCTCGTCGCCATCGTCCGGCGTGCCGCAGAACATCGCAACCTTCGCGTCGAGAATCGCACACTGAAGCGCGAGATCAAGCGCCGGGACGGTGTCGTCAAACCGATCGGGACGAATTGCGAGTGGCTCGACATTCTTCACGTCGCCGAAACCGTCGCTGGAACAGACTCCACGGTGCTTCTCCAGGGAGAATCCGGAACGGGGAAGGGCGTGCTGGCGCGCTACATTCACGAGCTGTCGCAACGCAACAGCGGTCCATTCGTCTCGATCAACTGCGGCGCCCTTCCCGAAAGTCTCCTCGAGAGCGAGCTGTTCGGGCATGTGAAGGGCTCGTTCACCGGAGCCGTCAAGGACAAGTCCGGAATGTTCGCCGCCGCCGAGCGCGGCACTTTTTTCCTCGATGAAGTCGGTGAGACTACCGCCGCGACGCAGGTGAAGCTCCTCCGCGTGCTCCAGCATCGCGAGGTGATTCCTGTCGGTGCCACAGAGCCGATCGCGATCGACACTCGCGTCATCGCGGCAACGAATCGCAAGCTCGATGAGGAAATCGCTCGCGGGCACTTCCGCAGCGATCTCTTCTACCGCCTCAACGTGATATCGATTGAGCTGCCACCATTGCGCGAGCGACGGGAAGACATTTCGATCCTCGCTGACGCGTTCCTCCAGCAGATCGCGCGAGCGCGGTCGGAGGAGCCGAAGAAGCTCACGCCGGAAGCCATCGAGGAGCTGCAGCAGTACTCGTGGCCGGGCAACGTTCGCGAGCTCGAAAACGCACTCGAGCGCGCGGTGATCCTGGCGACAACCGGTTTCATCGCGCCGTCAGCGCTTCCCGATCGCGTGCGGGAACGCCGCTCCGAGCCGCTCGTCACCACTCACGCTGCCCCCAATCCGCCGCTCGAGATAATCGAGCGCGCCTACATCATGTGGGTGCTTGGCAGTGAGGGCGGAAACAGATCGCGCGCGGCTGAGATCCTCGGCATTGATCCGTCTACGCTCTATAGAAAGCTTTCGAAATTCGGCGTCGAAGCGGCCTGAGCAACGCGTTAGGGCGGCAACGGAGGCGGTTTTTCGCTCCCCCGTTGCCTTTTTCGAGGACCCATCGTCCTTCTCACGGTTGGGCAGGATAACGTCCTCTCAGGGAGATTCCACAAATGGTACGCAACAAGAAGGGTTTCACACTGATCGAGCTTCTCATCGTGGTCGTCATCATCGGCATTCTTGCCGCGATCGCGATTCCGAAGTTCGCGAACACCAAGGAGAAGGCTTACGTCGCGTCGATGAAGGCTGACCTCCGCAACCTCGCCACGTACGAGGAAAGCTACGCCGTCGACAGCGCCGGGCAGTACTTCTCCGGCAGCGGCGCGTCGCAGGGCTTTACCCCGTCGCAGAACGTGACGGTGACGGCTACCGCGATTGCCGGCCCGCCCGCCAACTGGACGGCGGTTGCGTCGCATCTGCTGACGAATAAGACCTGCAACACGTCTGCGCAGGGTCTCATCACCTGCACCTGATCGAACTACGTGAGAGGTAGTGAGCGGGCCCGGGTCGCTCTCGACCCGGGTCCGTTTTTTTCGCATTCAGTAAACGGATAGCGGGCAGCGGACAGCGTTCATCCGATCACGCGCGGAACGATCTGGTCCCGCCTCCACCCGTGGCAGCGGCGACACTCCTCGCATGATCCGCCGCCGCCCCGCCTTCACGCTGATCGAGGTAGTGATCGCGATCGTTCTTTTCTCGATCGGCGCTATCGCCCTCGTCGGCTCCGCAGCAGCGATGACACGACAGATGGCGGTCAGCGGCCGACGGTCGAGAGCCGCAACAATTGCCCGCTCGCGCGCTGAGGATTCGCACTCCCGTCCCTGCTCCGCACTCTCCGGTGGGAGTGAGCAGCTGCAAGGCATCAGATCGGAGTGGGAGATCATCGCCGGCGCAAACGCAGCGGAGGTCGCTCAGCGCGTCGAATACGGTTCCGCTCTCGGTGACCACGCCGAGCGATATCGAACGGCCACGAGCTGCGAGTGAGACGTCGGCGCGGTTTCACTCTCGTAGAACTCCTGGTTGTGATGGCCATCGCGACTGCCGTCTGCGCGACCGTCGCTCGCACGCTATCTCGGCAGCAGCGTTTCTATTCGGCGGCTGCATCCATGCTCCACGTCCGGGAGCAGCTCCGCGACGGGGCGGACGCACTCGTCGCTGACATCCGCGGCGCCGCCGTCGCGAGGTATGGCCTTCCGACGATGGCCGATTCCGCAATAGAGCTCTATGCGAGCATCGGCTCATCGGCGGTCTGCACCATCTCCGGGAGCGCGCTGCTCCTCGTTCCGCAGCAGCTCGTCGGCGCGCCGATCTCCTCTTTTCTCGCCACGCCCGACACCGGCGATGTCGCGCTGGTGTACGTCAACGTACCTGCAAGCGCTGACTCCTCGCGCTGGGAGAGC
>WNGF01013545.1_pt1 | contig 14849 bp, 13 predicted proteins | sample 5400641 | NCBI WGS metagenome assembly WNGF01 (sample SAMN13153371, study PRJNA577476) | soil metagenome | isolation source: 80 cm soil or saprolite under grassland replicate 2 | place: USA:California | collected 2016-06-15
CTGCCGGTGCTTCCATATCGGCTACTGCTCGGAGTGGCCGCTCTCGCCGTCCTCGCGGGAATTGGGCTGCTTCGAGGTCGCGCTCGGCTAGCCGCTCGATCTGCGCGACTGCGAAGTGCCGTTCGCAGCCTCTTGCCTCTGAACGCGGATAGTGCTCGGATGACCCGCCGTCTCGAACGGCCGGGCCAGGCTACGATCGCGGCCGGCCTCCTTTCCATCGCAACGGCCTCGAGCGTCATCGTCGCGTCAAGCGTCATGTCGAAGAGTCCCCCGTTGCGGGATAGGACACAGGCCGAGGCCATTCGCACCAGCGTCGCGTGGGTCCGCGAGCATGTCCCGCCGGGCGCCACGGTGGCCTTCGCAGAGGGACTCGCGTGGCAGACCGCGACGGAGCTCATTGCCGACTATCGGCTCGGTCTGGTCACCGACGAAGCCGGACTGCATGTCGACGCTGCCGCCCCGCTTGGCGTGAGGAGCGGGCAGGAGGCCGGAGACGACGACTGGATCGCGCTGCGTGCGTCCGGCACGGATGTCAACGCGCTGTACGGCTATCGCGCCCGAATCGTCGTCGACACGATCAAGACGCTGGCGCCGCGGGTCTGGATCCTGGGCAGGGTCGTGGGCCCCAATCCGTATCCGATGCTGGACGCCGTGGACGGCGCTACGGGAGTAATACCAGCTTCACATTGGTCGTGGCCGTTCGGGAAAGACCGCCTCGAAATCACGGTGTTCATCGTCGACCCGCAACGCGTCGCCTTTCCGGATCGGACCGTCATCACGCAGGAAGCATTGGCCAGAATCATCGCTGGCCTCGAGCGCAGTCCGCGAGCCGGAGCGGCTGCCGCCGCCTCGCTGGCGGCGAGGGCGGTGGTCATCCCGAACGACCCGACAGCGGCTGCTTTGCTCGACAGGCTTCGCCACCTGGCCGCCCCGGCTGGGAGCGGAGGAGGTCTTCCGTCGCCACGCGAAAGTCAGCGAGTCGACCGACCGCGCATCGGCTCCATCCGGACATTTGCGACCCAGTGAAGCCCGCTTGACAGTTCGAGCCGCTCGCCCGAGCCGGGAAATGGCCTCCAGATGTGAGCGCCAGCCAACGGGCGCGGGCTACCATTCATCTCAGGGGAGGGGCTGACACTCCCCATCGAAATGAGGCACACCGCCCGACCGATGGCGATTCAGCTGAACGAGCGGGAACGGCGCTGGCTCGACGCGCTGATCATCCTCGCGACGGTTGCCGCGGCCTTCATCGTGGTGGGCTACCTCTCGACCGTCTTCTTCTTCCTGGGCGACATCGTCCTCGTCTTCTTCCTTGCCTGGCTGCTCGCGTTCATCCTCAGCCCGCTCGTTACGAGCCTGGTTCGGGTGGTCCCGGGCCTGACCCGCGTGGCCGCCGTCGTCGTCGTCTACACGCTCATCCTGGGTATCCTCAGCGTGCTCGTGGTCGTCGTGGCCCAGGCGCTGGCCGGGTCGATCAGCGAATTCATCGCAGGCGTCCCGAAGCTGAGCCAGGACCTGCCAACCGTCCTCGCGCCATGGCAGGAGCGCCTGACGGCGATCGGCCTGGGGCAGATCGACCTCGCCTCCCAGGGCCGTGCCTTTCTCGCCAATCTGAACGACTACGCGGCCCAGCTCGTGGGACCAGTCCAGCAGCTCGCGGTGGCCAGTCTCGGTGCGGTGGGCAACCTCCTCCTCGTGCTCATCCTCTCGCTGTACATGATCATCGACCGCGACAACATCATGTCGTTCCTGTTCCGCCTCGTCCCGCCGGCCTACGCGGAGGAATCGCGACTCCTCGAGACGAGCGTGGCCCGTTCATTCGGCGGCTTCATTCGCGGGCAGGCCATTATCGGGATCCTGTACGGGCTCGTGGCCACGGTGGCCGGCGTCGTCTTCGGCCTGGACTACCTGCCCGTCGTGGCATCCGCCTCGGGCGTCCTCATGGCGATCCCGTTCTTCGGACCGTTCGTGTCCTGGCTGCCGCCGGTCCTCGTCGCGGTCCTCCTGCAGCCCCAGGCCGTGGTGCCGGTCCTCATCGTCATGGCGGTCGGCTGGTTCGTCATCATGAACGTCATCTCGCCGCGGGTCATGCAGGAAGCCGTCGGCATCCATCCGATCGTGGTCCTCGGCTCCGTGCTCGTCGGGTCCAAGGTCGGCGGCATCGCCGGCGCGATCTTCGGCATCCCGATCGCGGCGGTCGTCTCGGCGTTCTTCTTCCACTACCTGGGCCGGACCCGGCCGGCCGCCACCGTGACGACGCGCGCCGCGCGGCGGCTGGCGGCCCGCGAAGGCCACGCCGTCCGTGTGCCCCGCGAGCCGGCCGGCGGTGTGGACCCCGATCTCGATGACGGCGGAGCGCCGCCCGCGAAGCGGCGGGAGCCCGAGACCAGCAGGTGATGATCTGGTGACCGCCCGGTGAGCGACGATCGGCGCGAGCGCGAGCCGGACGGGACCCGGGAACGGACGCGATCGGAGCGTCGGGACGTGGACCTGGAGCGTGGCGAACCCCTCGCCGGCGGGGCCGCCCGTGGCGGGCCGCGCGCCCTGCGGCGGGCCGCGAAACCCCTGCGGGACTGGTCGAGCCGGCCCCGCATCCTCATCACCAACGATGACGGGGTCGAGTCTCGCGGGCTTCTGACGCTGCGCCAGGCGCTCGAGCCGCTCGGCGAGACGACCGTCGTGGCTCCGGACACTAATCAGAGTGCCGTCGGCCACCAGAAGACGCTCATGCGCCCGCTCCGGGTGCGCGAGCGGACGCTCATCGACGGCTCCACGGCCTACTCCGTCGACGGGTCCCCGACCGATGCCGTGAGCCTGGCCTTCCTGGGCTATTTCGGCCACGGCTTCGATCTCGTCGCATCGGGGATCAATTACGGCGCGAACCTGGGCGACGACATCACCTATTCGGGGACGGTGAGCGCGGCCATGGAAGCCGTGATCAACGGCTGCCCGGCCTTCGCGATCAGCCAGGAGTATTACGAGCATCCCGACTTCAGCCTGGCGGCCATCGCCGCGGACATCGTCGCTCGCAACATCCTCGAGCACGGCCTGTCGCCGGGCCAGCTGATCAACGTCAACGTGCCGGCGGTCTCGCTGGCGGACTGCGATGGCATGGAGATCACCCGCCTGGGCAAGCGCGTCTATCAGGACCAGTTGATCAGGCGGGTCGATCCACGCGGCATCCCGTACTTCTGGATCGGCGGACCGCCGCCATCGGGCCTGGCCGAGCCGGGCACCGACTTCCACGCGGTCGTCAACCGGCGGATCGCCGTGACCCCCATTCAGCTGGACCTGACGGCCAGGCGTCTCCTCAAGCGCATGCGAGCCTGGCGCTGGGATCTTCCTCGGCCCGAGGACGCGACCGCGGCGATAGCCCGCGCGTCGGCCGCCACGGAGCCGGCCCCGCAGGAGGCATCCGGACGGCAGCCGGCCGCGCCACAGCCGGCCGAGGATGAGGCACGCGCCGGAGCTGAGGCCCTCGTGGAGGACGGGGCGCGCGCCGATCGTGAGCTGCCGGCCCATCGTGAGACGACGCAGGTTCGCCGGGCGACCGGCTGAATCGCCGGTGCCGGCCGGACGGGGCCGGCGAGCCGGCGCGCGGAGAGACGCCCGCCCGGATCAGCGCCGTCGCTTCCGGTCGGCCAGGATCTCGCGTGCGGCGTTCGCGCCCGGGGCGCCCGTCACGCCCCCGCCGGGATGTGCGCCCGAGCCGGCGAGGTAGAGCCCGTCGAGCGGCATCCGATACCGGGCGTGGCCCAGCAGCGGCCGCCACAGGAAGAACTGGTCCAGGCCCGGCTCACCGTGGAGGGGATGGCCGCCGCTGAGGCCCCAATCGCGCTCCAGGTCGAGGGGCGTGATGACCTGGCGCCCGACCACCTGCCGGCCGAGCCCCGGCGCGTAGGCCTCCAGCTCGCGCACGACCAGGTCGCCGAGCTCGTCCCGGCGCGCATCCCAGTCGCCCTCTCGCAGCGCGTACGGCAGCCATTGCGCGATGACGCTCATGACATGCGGGGGTCCCCGCCGGCGGCCGAGCCGCGCGCCGGCCACGAGGGAGGGGTCGACGAGCGAGGGGATCGTCGCCTCGAGGAACGGGTGCCGGCTCATCCGCCCGTACTTGCTGTCGTCGAATGCCCGCTCGAGCCCGTCGATGCCGGGAGCCATCACGATCCGGCCGCGGAGCAGCAGCTCGGGTTCGACCGCCGCCGCGGCGAACCTGGGGAGGCCCGCCAGCGCCAGGTTGACCTTGGCGACGGTGCCGGGCGTGCGGATGTTGGCCGCCCGCCAGCGGAGACCGGGCCCGATCGAGACCGGGTCCAGCAACCGGGTGAGCAGGGCCTTGGGATCGATCGCCGCCACCACGACGCGGGACGGGATCTCCTGCCCCGATGCCAGGGAGACGCCGGTCACGGCGCCGTCCCGGTCGCCCACCGCCACCACCTCGATGTCGCTGCGGAAGCGAATGGCCAATACGAGAGCGTCGGTCAGCGCCGCGGGACCCCCGCGAGCGAAGACGGTCTGACCGGCCGCCCCGGCGTCCGTGCCGGCCGAGTCGGCCAGCAGGACGCCGGCGGTCCCGGCCGACCAGGGTCCCATCGCCGTGAGCTGAACCCCGCGGGCCGCGATCGCCGCGCGCAGGCCGTCGTCTCCGAATGCCTCGCCCACGAAGTCGGCGACGGCCATCGGCAGGACGCGGAGCAGGGTACGGGCGTCGTCCCGGCCGAGTCCGCGGAATGTCCGGCCGAGCCGCAGGCCGGCGAGCGCGTCCGAGAGCGACGGCGACGCGATGTCCGGGGGCGTCGTCATGGCAAGCTCGGCGAGGAACCCACCGAGCGAACGAACGAGACGATCGAAGGCCGGGTAGCGATCGGCATCGCGGGCCGCGCGGCCTCTCAGCCCGTCCGCAGTCCGGCCGACATCCGCCCACAGCGTGATCGCCGAGCCGTCCGGAGCCGGCGCGAAGGAGCGGATCTCGGGCCCCACGAGCGACAGGCCGTGCCGGGCGAGGCCCAGCTCGCGGACGACGGCGGGGCGCAGGCGGCCCAGTGTGTGGGCCAGGGTGGGGACGCGAAATCCGGGCGCGACCTCGGACGTCTGCACGGCGCCGCCGGGTCGCGCCCGCCGCTCGAGGACGAGCACCCGCCATCCGGCCCGGCCCAGGTAGGCGGCGGCGACGAGCCCGTTGTGGCCGCCGCCGATAACGACCGCGTCCCAGTCGGCCGATGGGCCACCTATCGCATGGCCGTCGGTCGAGGCCGTCATCCTCAGGCAACCCTGCGACGCTTGGACCGCAGGACCTCGAGCGCGGCGATGCGACCGTTCGCCCCCATGATCCCGCCGCCAGGGTGCGTCGCCGAGCCGCACAGCCAGAGGTCGCGAATCGGGCTGCGGAACCGGGCATAGCCGGGCACCGGCCGGTTGAAAAAGAGTTGCTCCAGGGATAGCTCGCCCTGGAAGATGTTGCCCTCGCTGAGCCCGAAGCGACGCTCGATGTCGAGCGGCGTCAGCACCTGGCGGTGGAGGATGATGTCGCGGATGTTGGGCGCGGCCTCGGCGATCCGGTCGATGACGGCGTCGCCGAATGCCTCACGGTTGTCGTCCCAGCTCCCCAGGCTGGGATCCAGCTTGTACGGCGCGTACTGCACGAAGCAGCTGATGACGTGCTTCCCGGGCGGTGCCATCGCCGGGTCCACCAGCGTCGGGATGATCATGTCGATGTAGGGCCGGCGACTCCATTGACCGTATTTCGCGTCGTCGTAGGCCTGCTCCATGTCGTCGACGGAAGCGCTGAAGCTGATCGCGCCCCGGAGGTGCTCTCCCTCCCCGGGCAGGCTCGAGAAATCGGGCAGCCGGTCGACGGCCAGGTTGACCTTGCCCGACGAGCCACGGAACTTGATCCGCCGGACCTCCTCCTCCAGGTCCGGCTCGATCGTGCCGGCCTCCAGGAGATCGAGGTACGTCCGCCGGGCATCGACCGACGAGAGCACCGATCCGGCCAGGATCTCCTCGCCCGATTCGAGGGCGACGCCGACCGCTCGGCCGTTCCTGACGATGATCCGCGAGACCGGCGCCTCCGTCCGAATCTCGGCCCCATGCGCTCGCGCAGCGCCGGCGATCGACTCGGAGACCCCACCGGTGCCGCCCTTGGGGATCCCCCACGCCCGGAATGCTCCGTCGATTTCACCCATGTAGTGGTGGAGCAGGACATAGGCGGTGCCGGGGCTGCGGATCCCCTGGTACGTCCCGATGATGCCGGACGCCGCCATCGTGGCGATCAGAGGATCGATCGTGAACCACTGGCTCAGGAAGTCGGCCGCGCTCATCGTCATGAGCTGGACGAAGACCGCCTGGCGCTGCTCGGGCAACCGCTGGAACGTCCTGAGAAGTCCGGCCAGCGGGCCGAACTGGCGCGGGTCCCGCCCGGTCGGGTCGGGCGGCACGATGGACAGGATCGGCTTGATGAAGCGGGCCATCTCCACCATGAGCTGGCCGTATTCCTCGTACGCCTCCGCGTCGACCGGATTCCAGCGGCGCAGCTCGCGCATCGTCCGGCCGTGATCGTTGACCCGCCACAGGTAGTCGCCGTCGAGCGGTGTGAACGTGCCGTCCAGGGGCAGGATCTCCAGGCCGTGCCTCGGCAGCTCGAGCTCCCGGATGATCTCCGGGCGGAGCAGGCTGACCACGTACGACGCGACCGAATACCGGAATCCCGGATAGATCTCCTCGGTGACCGCCGCGCCACCCAGGACATGCCGCCGCTCCAGGACGAGCGTTCGCAGTCCCGCGCGGGCGAGGTAGGCGGCGCTGACCAACCCGTTGTGGCCGCCGCCCACGATCACGGCGTCGTAGCGTCCGGACACGTGCCTCCTCTCCCCAGTCGCTGTGGCCGCCGGTGGCGAGCCGGCGGATCGCGGCCGGGCCGCACCATCCAGGCTGCATACCGTTCATCCGGCAGTCTATCGAAATGCCCGGCCCGCCCGGGAACCACCTGGAGACGTGTCAGCCGGGCTCGAGCCAACCGGCCAGACGGATGATTTGCGCGGCCGTGTCCACGATGGATGCGCCGTCGGTCGGGATCACCCTGACGTCTCGGCGCCGCTCGCGGTCGAGCCTGCGGAGCTGCCGTCTCGTCCGTGCGAGCTGACCATGGAGATCCGAGCCGATCTCACGCCCCTCGATGCGATCGGCCAGGGTTGCGTACGAGGCAGCCAGTCGGACGAGCGTGAACCGGGCGCCCGGGATCGATCGTCGCAGCCACGCCAGCTCGGACTGCTCGTGGACGAAGACCCCGACCACGATGACCCGGGACGCACCGCGCTCCCGATAGGCCTGCCAGACGGCGGCCAGGTTGCGCTCGGTCAGCCGAAACAGGTCGTCGGGAACCGGGAAGATCCGATCGAGCTCATCGGTGTCGATCAGCGCGTGCGAGACGCCGGCCGCCTGGAGCTGCGTGGACATCTCGAACGCGGTCGACGACTTGCCGACGCCGGCCGCGCCGGATATGAGCACGGCCTCGGTCGGGCCGTCTCCGCCGTGCCGAGTGTCGTCCACGTGTCCCAGAATAGGGCCGATGAATCACGCCGACACGGCGGCGACCCGCATCCGGGGGGCAGCATCGGCGTGAGCCTCGGCACGCCGTTCCATGCCCGAACCGAGCCACTCAACCGCAAGAAGCAGTGGCGGGAGTGGTCGGGCTTCTTTGCCTCGAGCGTCTACGCGGACCAGCACGACATCGAGTACAACGCGATCCGCGAGGCGGCGGCCCTGATCGACGTGAGCCCGCTCTTCAAGTACGAGGTCACGGGCCCTGACGCGACGCGGCTCGTGGATCGCGTGATCACGCGAGACGCCAACAGGCTGGCCCTTGGCCAGGTCTACTACACGCCATGGTGCGATGAGGCGGGCAAGGTGGTCGACGACGGGACGATCCACCGCCTCACCTCGGATCGCTATCGCTGGACGGCGGCCGACCCCCAGCTTCGCTGGCTCCGTCAGAACGCGGCCGGGCTGGAGGTCGCCATCGAGGAGACGACCGACCGTCTGGCCGCGCTCGCCTTGCAGGGCCCTCGATCGCGCGAGGTGCTCGAGGCGGCGACGGGGGAGTCGTTCGCCGACCTGCGCTACTTCCGGCGCCGGGCCGCCGTCCTCCGTGGCATCCATCTCGACGTCAGCCGGACCGGCTACACGGGCGACCTGGGCTACGAGCTGTGGGTCGAGGCTGCCGACGCGGTTGGCGTCTGGGACGCCGTGATGGAGGCCGGACGGCCGTTCGGCATCCGTCCGGCGGGCATGCTCGCCCTGGACGTCGTGCGCCTGGAGGCCGGCCTCATCTTGCTGGAGGTCGATTACACGAGCGCCCGCCACGCCATGAACGCCGACCAGGCCTATTCCCCATTCGAGATCGGCCTGGGCAGGCTCGTTGACCTGGCCAAGGCGGACTTCGTCGGCAAGCGGGCGCTGGAGGCCGAGACTCGAGCGGGTGGCCCGTCCCGCCGGCTGGTCGGGCTCGAGCTGGAGTGGGCCGGCATCGAGGCGCTGCACGCGGCCCAGGACCTGCCACCGGCCGTGCCGGCCGCCGTGTCCCGGACGCCCGTCCCCGTCTTCGACGTCACGGGCCGCCAAGTCGGACGGGCCACGAGCACCGGCTGGAGCCCGATCTTGAAGGCTGCCATCGCCCTCGCCTCGGTGCCTCCCAGTCACGAGGCGATCGGGTCGCAGCTGACCGTGGAATGGTCCGTGGAGGGTCGCCGCGGCCGTGTCAACGCGAGGGTCGTGCGCCTCCCGTTCCTCGATCTGCGGCGCAAGCGCGCCTAGTCGTCGTCAGGACCTGACCAGGTCAAAGCCGGCGCACAGGGACCGGAACGTCGCCTCGTCCAGACCTTGCCCGATCGCCGTCCAGGATGCAGGCTGGCCCGGGTTGGCATATAGCACCAGATCGTCACCGAGCGTCTCGAGCTGCCCGCTGAGGTCGCCGAACCGGGCCGGGCCCACGATCGCGTCGTGCGGCGAGCAGGCACTGGCGCCGGCCGTGCACCAGCGTCCCTCACGCAACTCGAGGTGACCCCCGGTCCTGGTCCGGTAGGCGATGATCATTCGTCCTCCGTCGGCCAGCCGGTACTGGCCCGCCTCCACCGACCAGCCCGCCGGCAGCACGGCGCAGTAGACCGGCCAGCCGACGGCCTCCGCGATGGCCGTGAAGAAGTCCTTCGTATCGGCACTGCCGGTACACGACGCCGCGGCCCCGCCGGCGGCCGACAGGGCCCCTGACGCCGAGGGCGTGGGGCGTGTCGTCGCGGTCGATCGCGGGGATCCCGTTGCCATCGCCGTCAGGGTGGGAATGGGCGCGACCGTCGAAGGCGACGCGGTCCGCGCGAGGATGCTGGCCTGCGGCGTCGTCGTTGGCGTCGCGGACGATCCGCACGCGGCGGCGGCAAGGTCGGCGACGAGGAGGAGGATGGCCGGGCGCAGCACGTGACGGGTCCCGGCGCGCGCTCGTATCACGGGCTGAGACTAGCGGCCCGACGGCCGCAGGGTCAATCGACGCGACAGCGTCAGGTCGGCGCCGTCAGATCGGCGCCGGTTCGAGCTCCGCGGGCGGCAGGCCGGACCGGACGAGGGCCGGGTCGACCCCGAACACCTCGCGGATCCGATCGGCGTCGAGGGCCCGACCGGGAACGTCGTCGGCGACGATTTGCGCCCGGTCGACAACGACCGTCCGACCGAAGAAATGGGCCGCAAAGCGGAGATCATGGACGACGGCCACGACGGTTGCCCCGTCGCGCCGGTTGAGGTCCACCAGCAGCTCCATCACCTGGACCTGGTGCCGGATATCCAGGTGAACCGTGGGCTCGTCGAGGAGGATCAGCGGCGCGTCCTGAGCTACGGCAAGCGCGATGAGCACGAGCTGGCGCTCGCCGAGGGACAGCTCGCGGGCGTCGCGCCCGAGCAGGTGACCGACGCCGACCCGGTCGATCGCGGCGGCGATCGCGGCGCGGTCCACCGGTCGATGACCGCGAAAGGGATCCTCGTGCGGAATCCGGCCGAGGCCGACGAGCTCCTCGACCCGCGTCGCGAACGGCAAGGTGGAGGCCTGGGGAACCACCGCCAGCCGGCGGGCAACGGTCCGCCGGTCCAGGAGCTCGATGGGATCGCCCGCCAGGAGGGCGCTCCCGCGGCTCGGCCGGAGGATGCCGCTCATCACCCGCAGCAGGCTGGACTTGCCCGCGCCATTGGGTCCGACGATGGCCACGCGCTCGCCCGGCGCGATCGCGAGGTCGATCCCTTCGAGGACTGGCCGTGACCGGTAGGCGGCCGTCACGTCGCGGAGCTCCACGATCGGCGGCCACTGTCGGGCAGCGGGATGCAGGTCGGCGTCGATCACAGCTCGTATCCCGTTCGGGCACGCCGCAGGATCACCAGGAAGAAGGGCGCCCCGATCGCGGCGGTCACGACGCCGACGGGGATCTCGCCGAGCAGGCGCGCCACGACATCGGCCAGGACGAGCAGGATCGCGCCACCGATGGCCGACAGCGGCAGGAGGCGCCGTGCCCCGGGGCCGGTCACCAGCCGGACGAGATGGGGTATCACGAGGCCCACGAAGCCGACGAGTCCGCAGATCGACACCGCCGCGGCCGTGACCAGCGAGGCGAGACCCAGCAGGATCGTCCGTTCCCGGCCGACGTCGATGCCGAGGTGGGATGCCGCCTCCTCGCCGAGCAGCAGGGCGTTGAGCGAGCGGGCGCGGAGCAGGATCGCGGCCGATCCCACTACGATGATCGGGGTCGTTCCGGCCAGCCTGAGCCAGGACGATCCATCGAGTCCACCGAGAAGGTAAGAGAAGATCTGGCGGAGGCTGGAACCGGAGAGGTACATCGCCATCGATAGACCGGCAGCCAGGAGCGAGCCGACCGCATAGCCGGTCAGCAGGAGCCCGGTCAGCGGCGCGAGCGGCCCGGACCTGCTGAGCCGGTAGACGATCGCGATCGCGAGGACGGCGCCGATGAACGCGAGCAGCTGGACGAGCCCGAACTCCAGGATCGCGATGCGGACCGGGATGACGACCGCGATCGCCGCGCCCAGCGCCGCGCCCGAGGCCGTGCCGAGCACGTACGGGTCCGCCAGCGGGTTCCGCAGCAACCCCTGGAAGGTGGCCCCGGCGACGGCCAGTCCGCCCCCGACGACGACCGCGGTGAGGACGCGCGGCAGGCGCAGCTCCAGGACGATCGTCTCGGCGGCCGGCGGCCAGGTCGAGACGATCGGCAGGCCCAGGACGTGGCGGGCGAGGATGCCCAGGATGTCGCCCGGCGAGACCGCGACGCTGCCCAGCCCAACGCCCAGGACCACGGTCACGACCAGCGCCAGGAGGGCCGCGGCCGTCAGCCGAGCCGGATGGGCGCGGGCGCGCTCCATGACGCTCCGCTGCACTGAGGCGATCCGGAGCGACCCGGCGCTGGCCGCCATCGCTCAGCTCGCCCCGACGACGGCCGGGAGGACGGTCAGTCGACGGGCATGAAGAAACCCCTCGCTTCGTCCTGAACGAGGGGCCGGATGAGCGGTGCGCATCCGTGCCTACCCTTTCTCTCGAAGGTACGAGCACACCTCAGGGCCGGCGACCGGACTTCCACGGCTCTCCGAGAGCCATGGTCACCGTAGCGGGACTGTGCCGGAATCGCACCGGCTTCGCGACCGTTGGGGCGAGATCTCAGTTGTCGGGCGCAGGGTACCACGGGCCGCCATCAGCCCATGGTCGGCGACAAGCGGCGATCGGCGGCAGCAACGCCGTCACGGCTGGTGCGCCGGTCTTCAGGCGGGTCTTGCACGGGGCGGCCGCCTGCCGCCCGGTGGTCAGGCCGTGAGGGGCTGCGAGGTGGCCGAGAAGATGGAGACCTGGGCCTCTTCGGGCAGCATCACGCCCATGATCTTCTGGAGGGTCAGGAGATGGACGCAGGAACCCCAGCTCTCGAAATAGTGGCAGGTGCAATGCCACGAACCGGCGTCGAGACTGACATGGTGCGTGTCGTTGTCGCCACGGAACGTGAGGGACAACCGGTCTATCGTGATCCGGTCCAGCTCGCGCGCGTAGCGATTCGCCTTCTCGACCTTGCCGATCAGGGAGCTGTGCATCGTCGGGGACCCTCCATGCCCGAGCCATCAGCTCAGGCAGTGATCGAGGCCGCCGTCCGGTCATGCACCATCGACCGGTGATGGCGGTCGCAGGCTCAGACTACACCCGTCGGCGCCGCCGGTCACCCCCCATATCGGCCAGGGCCCTTGGTCTGATCGTCTCGCGACCCCGGTGCCGCGGCGCACCGCTCGCGCGGCCGGCGGATCATCAGGTCGGCGGCGGGACAGCCGGAGTCCGACGCTCCGGACACTGCGGGGCGAGACCCTTGCCAATGAGGGCGACGTCATAGATTGTGACGAATTGCCGCTCATGCTTTACGGCCCATTCGTCGCGCAGATGTCCCAGCCGCAGGATCCGGTTGTCCGAATGCCAGGCCATCACCGCCCACTCTTCTGTCGAGGGGAGACCGCTCGAACAGCCGCCCGGCTGCCATCCCCGGTTCCCAAGCTCGGCATCGAAATAAGCGACAACGTCGTCCCAGGATTCATCGGTCCCGTATTGGCTCCGCACAAGCGCCGCAAGATGACCCTCTACGGTTTGCCTGGCGTCATAACCGCCAGTGGCCAGCAGCGTTGATTCCGGGACTTGCAGCAATGCTTCCGCCTCATCTCGGAGCGACGCGCTCGTTTGCTGGCAACCCGCGATCACGGACAGAATCGCGAGGAGCAAGACAAGACGCACGGCCCGCTCAGGGCGCGTTGGTGCCCTCCCGACCGTAATCGTCCTCGAGGCGGATGACGTCGTCGAGCTCGGGCGTCGATACTTCGACCAGCTCGACCTCCTGGTCCAATGCCTCGAAGCGGTGGACCTGCCCGGTCGGGACGCGCCGGTGCTCGCCCGGCCCCAGGTCAACGGTGGAGAGCGACGCCTGGTCGGGCCCGATGTGGAGCCGGAGCCGGCCCCGCAGGACGAGCAGCGACTCGTCCTTGATCTGATGCGCCTGCAGGGACAGGCGCTCGCCGGGCTTGATGGTGATGACCTTGCCGACGTAGCGCTCGGTCTCCGCCCAGATGCGCTCCCGGCCCCAGGGCTTCTCGACGACACGCTCCGCGGCGCCGGGCGCTGCCGAGGCGCCGGCGGTGCTCCTCCGGCGACGTGGCCTCCGTGTAGACCCGCACGAGCGGTTCCGTCCCGCTCGTCCGGACGAGCATCCACGAGCCGTCGCCGGTGAAGAACTTGAAGCCGTCATTCGTTTCCAGGCCCTGGGTCCGCGTCACCAGCTGGCCGGCCAGGTCGGCCGGCGGCCGCTCCACGAGCTCCTCCAGCAGGCGCCTCTTGACCCCCGGGTACGTGGCCGGATCGACGCGGACGTCGATGCGGCGGTAGAAAGACGGGCCGGCGATCTCGTGGAAGTGCTGGAGGGCCCGCGAGACGGGCCACCGGCCGGCGGCACGCTCGCGCAGGAACAGGTCCAGCAGCAGCAGGTCCGCGTAGATCCCGTCGCGCTCGGGCAGGTGCATCCCGAACCCGAATCCACCCGACTCCTCGCCGCCCATCATCGCGTCGGTCTCGATCATCTTGGGCCCGATGTATTTGAAGCCGACCGATGTCTCGTAGACCTCCAGGCCGTAGCGCTCACCGAGCCGCTCGGCCATGGAGGTGTTGTTGACGCTCTTCACGATCGGCTGGCGGAGCCCGCGATACTCGGCCAGGTAGTAGGCGAGCAGGCCGGTGACCTCCAGCTGGTGAATGAAGTTCCCCTGCTCGTCGGAGGCACCCGCCCGGTCGGCGTCGCCGTCCAGCAGCAGGCCCAGGTCGTGGCCGCCGCCGGCCAGGATGCCGAGCGCCTCGTCGACGTTCGGCCGGATCGGCTCCCCCACATCGGCTCGACGAGGACCCGTATGTCGGAACCGCGAAGCTCGTCGACGTCGACCGTCCTCCGGACGTAGCGCTCGTAGCCGTCGTACGGGTCGAAGCGTTCGACGAGGCCGGCCGCCTCCGCATCGGCCATCGGTCGCCGGTCGATCGCCTGCCCGCCGTTGGCGGCGATCCGCGCCTCGAGCGCCTTGAGGATCTCCGGCCCCGCCGCCGAGCCCGACGGCGACTTCACCTTGAAGCCGTTGTCCGTCCAGGGGTTGTGACTGGCGGTGATGACGACGCCGGCCGCCGCGCCGCGCTCCACCACCTCGTAGGAGCTCATCTGGGTCGGGACGGCGTGCACGGAGATCGCGACCGGGATGTCCCGCGCGACGAGGACCTCGGCGGCCGCCTCGGCGAAGTGCTCCGAGGCGAAGCGCCGGTCGTAGGCGATGACGACGCCCTTTGCCTGCTCGCCGCGGCCGGCAACGTATTCGGCGACCGCGTCCGCGCAGCGCCGCACGTTGTGGAACGTGTAGTCCTCCGCGACCCGGGCCCGCCAGCCGTCCGTGCCGAAGACGATCGAGGTGGGGGCAGGTGCTTGCACGGCGGTCGTCACAGGGTCACCTCCTGGGCTGCGACGCGCTGGAGCAGCGCATCGACGCGCGGGCGGTCCGCCGCCGCGCCGGTCAGCAGGGCCGTGGGGAGCGCGGATGTGACGCCCTCGCGCGGGCCGTCGACGACCCCGAGGTCGCCGTTCCGTCGCTCGACGAGCAGATCCTCATCGCCGAGGTCGACGGTCTCGCCGGGCGAGACGACCCGGCCGGCGCTCGGCATCCCGAGGGCGTGCAGGAGCGCGGTCCAGTCGCCGAGGTCGCTCCAGCCGACATCCATCGCGGCCATGACGACGCGATGGTCCTGGGCGGCGCCCTCC
>WNGF01011742.1_pt1 | contig 14840 bp, 18 predicted proteins | sample 5400641 | NCBI WGS metagenome assembly WNGF01 (sample SAMN13153371, study PRJNA577476) | soil metagenome | isolation source: 80 cm soil or saprolite under grassland replicate 2 | place: USA:California | collected 2016-06-15
CCGGGGGCTCTCCGACCTGATCGGCGAGCTGTCCACGCGCAGCGAGGAGTTCCGTGTCCGATGGGCCGCCCACGACGTCCGGTTCCACCGCACCGGCGTCAAGCACTTCCACCACCCGCTCGTCGGGGACCTGACCCTGACGTACGAGGCCCTGGAGCTCCCCGCCGACCCCGGTCTCACCATCTACGCCTACACGGCGGAACCGAACTCCCCATCACACGACGCGCTCAACCTCCTGGCCAGCTGGACCTCGACACCCAACCAGGTGTCCGCCGTCCAAGCCGACGAACGGACTTGACGAATCACCCCACGCAGGGTCGCGAGCATCTCGCTGGTCATCTCCCAGTTCCCTTCCGCGGGGCCCCCGGACGAGGAGCCACGCGGACGTCCCAGACCCCCGCCGCCCACGAGCGTGGCCAGGCCCCCTCGGCGCGGGTGGGTGGTTCGTTTGCCAGAACGGACGGATGTACGAGCGTGTCATCGGCTAGTCGGGAGCATCGGCGCCCCCTCCACCTGTACCACTCCGCGCTCGAGGTCCGCGTGCCCGAAGACCGGTACGTCATCGAGAACGCCGGCCGATCCCCGATGTCGCGAACGCGGTCGCGAGCCCGCAGCGCGTGAGCGACGACCCGGATCGGGCTCGCCGATTGCCGGAGCTCGTGCCGTCCGTGCCGCCCCTCCGATGGGGTCGCAAATGAGCTCGGGATCGGCGACATGTGGAACTCCAACTCGGTGGTGTCGTGGCTCCTCGCCGAAAGCGGCCTTCCAGGGCCACGAAGAGCAAGCCGAATCCGACCCCCGCGGCCAGACCCTCCCGGATCCCTGGGCGCCGACCGGCCTCGGGATTCGCGTCCACGGACACCATCACGATGGCCGGTCGGCGAGGAGAATCCCTGCTGCCTCCGGAGCAGTCAGGCGTTCACCGATGGCGATCCCGACGGCGGCGGGGATTGCGGCGGCGAGGACCGCGGACAACGATGCCACGACGCTCATCCGTCCCACCGCGAGCCCGCGGTACAGAGCCACCGTGCCGAGGCCGTTCCCGAGACCGCTCAGCGCTCCCCATCCGAGCACGGCGGCGGTCGGCGACGAGGACCGGTACAGCGCCCACACGACGACGGTCGCCAGGAGGGCGAAGGGTTGCTGGGCCAGCACCACCCCACCGACCGACGCCCTGCGTCCGCCGATCCCGCCCATGAAGTCGGAGGCGCCGTAGCTGAAGGCCGCGAGGAGGCCGAGGAGCACCGCGGCGCCGCTCATGACAGCCGGGCTATGGCCACCCGGCGCCCGGTGCGGGCGCCTCGGCCATGACCACCCGGCCGGTGCGCGGCTCCGCGAACATGCGCTCGGGGCCGCTCCACTGCTGAGCCATCATGAACAGCGTTCGCCGGTCCGGGCCCCCGAGCGCGCACGCGAAGCACCCGCGTTCCAGCTCGATCGTGTGCAGCACCTCCCCGCCCTCGCCGACGCGTGTGCAGCGCCTGTTCGGCACGTCGGCGTACCAGACGGCGCCCTCCGCATCGAGGCAGATCCCGTCCGGGACGCCTTCGCCGAGGTCGCCCCAGACTCGCCGGTTTGCCAGGCTGCCGTCCGGAGCGATATCGAATGCCGTCAGTCGCTTCGCGTAGGACTCGCCGACGATCAGCGTCGCGTTGTCCGGGGTCACGAGCATGCCATTGGGGAAGGCGAGGCCGTCGGCAACCTGCCGCGCCGAGCCGTCGGGCGTCACCAGGGTGACGACGCCCGGTGCGAACGGCTCCCCCGCCATCAGGTCGAAGCCGCCGCCGTTGACGTAGGCGTTGCCTCGTCCGTCCACGACCAGCTCGTTTCCCGCCGCAGGGGCGGAGGCGCTGCCCAGATCTCCGTGCGTCACCAGCGTGCCGTCGGGCTCGCGGCGGAGGAGCAACCCCTCGCCCGGCGACACGACCAGGAGCCGGCCGTCGGGCAACCAGTCGACACAGCACGGGAACGAATCGACCCGCAGGATGACCTCACTGTTGCCGCCGAGGTCCGCGGCGATCACCTCGAGGGCGCCCCAGTCCGAGAACCAGAGACGGCCATCGTGCCAGCGCGGCTGCTCCCCGAACAGGATCCCCTCCAACAACACGCGGATGTCGGTCACGGTGTCCCTCCTCCGTCGCAGCACGAACAGTGGCCGGTCGGCTCATCCGTCTCGTCAACGTGATGTCCATCCAGGGTTGCCACGAAGCGTCCCCCGGCTGGCGCGTCCGAGCTGGTCATCGACTGGCGACCGAACCGTCGGGCGGGGGGGCGTGATGTTCTGGTTCAGCCGGAAGAGGTTCGTTGGGTCGTATCGCTGCTTGACCTGGACGAGGCGATCCCACGTCGCCTCGGGATACGCCTCGCGGATCCTGGACTCGCCCTCGTCGCCCAGGAACCCCACGTACGAGGCCGGCTCGCCGCGTTGGAACTCGGCGGCCAGTGCGGCCACCCACGGCTGGTACACCTCGGACTGCTCAGGGCGTTGATAGAGCGCCGCGACGTTCACCATGAACCGCCGGTCCCGATGGGCGAACGCCGTCGCGTCGGCGGGCACTCGGGCCATCGCGCCGCCGAGCGCCCGGATCTGGATCGCCCGCATCATCGCGTCCGACGTCTCGAGCCGCTCGAGGGCGGTCTCGATGGTTCGGCGCTCGACCTCGTCCACGAGCATCGTGTGCGAGCTGGCGATCGGGTGGAACCCGGGCTGCTCGGGCGGGTAGATCTCCGGGTAGGGCATCGGTCGCAGCAGATCGGCGATCGGCGTGGCGAGAGCGCGGAACGGCGCCAGCGCGTGCTCCCCCGCCTCGGCCTCGCCCGCGTACGCCATCAGGCCCATGACCACGAGCCGGCCGTGGTGCTCCTCCGGCACGAACGGCATGGGGGGGGCCGGCATGACGTTGGCGATCGTCGAGAGCTCCTCGGGAGCCGCCTGCGCGGCGGCGACGAAACCCTCCACGACGTCGGCCGTGGCCGGCAGGAACAACATGCCGCCGACGATGGTCGGGAGCTCGTGCAGGCGGAACCGGAACCTCGTCGCCACGCCGAAGTTGCCGCCGCCCCCGCGGATCGCCCAGAACAGATCCGGGTGCGACCCCTCGTCCACGATGAGCTGCTCACCGTCCGCGGTCACGATCTCGGCGCCCAGCAGGTCGTCGATCGTCAGGCCATGTTTCCGCACCAGGTACCCGACCCCGCCGCCGAGGGTGATGCCCCCGATCCCCACCGAGGCCGTGTCGCCGAACCCGGTGGCCAGGCCGTGGGCGCCTGCCGTCGTCGTGTACTCGCCGGCCGTCAGTCCGCTCTCGGCCCAGGCGGTGCGTCCCTCGACGTCGATGTGGAGCCCCTTCATGTCGGCGAGGTCAAGCACGACCCCGCCGTCGGTCACGCTGTGGCCTGCGACACTGTGCCCGCCGCTGCGGACGGCGAGCTCGAGCCCGCCGTCGCGAGCCAGCGTCACGACGCGAGCGACGTCGTCCGCGTTCGCGACGCGGACGATGGCGGCGGGACGGCGGTCGAAGCCGCCGTAGAAGACGGTGCGGGCCTCGTCGTAGTCGCCGTCCTCGGGCGCGATCACCCGTCCCTTCACGACGGCACGAAGCTCGGGGATGGAGATGCTGCTTGATGAACTCTGCATCGCGTGTTCCTCCTGCTCGGTCACAGGATTGGACCGTGGACCGGGGCCGAATTCATCGGAACGATCGACCTGCCGCGGCCGTCCGAGCGCGACGCCATGCGCCCGGCGACGCGATTTCGTTGGAGATTCGTTGGTGTAGACGCGGCCTAGCCGTGCCGCGCCTCGGGCCGGACGTTCCCGTCGCGGAGCCCGGCGGCCGCCTCAAGGCAGCGCGCAGCGTCGGAATGATTGCCCGTGCGCGCGAACGCCTGCGCTGCTTCGCGGAACATCGCACGTGCCTGCTCGTCCTCGCCCTCAGCCTGGCGCAGGATCCCCCGTGCTTCCCACACGGCGCCGGTCCACACCCCACCCTGCCACATGCCCGCGATGCGCTCCGCTTCGGCGATGAACGAGCGCGCCCGATCCAACTCGCCGGCGCGCGCGCTGGCCGTCGCCGCACTCGTCAGGTATCCCATCGAACACGGCTCGCATGAACGCATCTGGCTCAGCTCTTGCTCGGCCACGCGCAGAACGGTGATGGCCTTCTTCGGATCCGCGGCGGCCTGAATCATCGTGCCGAACACTCGCACCAACAGATGGCTGACGATGTCGGAGCGGAGAGCGAGCGACCGCGCTCGGCCGAGCAGTCGATTCGCCTCGTACCTGCGACCGAGACTGACCGCCGCTTCCGCCAGCCGCTGCCTCGCCAGCGCGGCACCGGAGATGCACCCTTCTCGGTCATTGGCCTCCGCCGCCTCTTTCAGATGCTCCTCGGCCTCGACGAGGTGGCCGGCGAGCAGTTCGGCCTCGCCCAGCATCAGCAGCGCCAGCGCCGCGCCCGTCGCCGAACCCGCATCTTCGGCGATCTTCATCATCTGACGCGCGAACTCGGCAGCGGTGTCAGAGCCCTCCGGGCCGTCGAGGTAGTACTCGGCGAGGCACAGGTGGGCGTCGTAGACGATGGGTTCCATGTTGGCGCGCATCCGCATGGACTCCGCGAGCTCCTCCGCGAACCTCTCGCGCCACCGGCCCTGCGCCATCGCGACCCTGGCGAGGATCACCGCGGCTTCTCCCAGCTCCCGGCCCAAGCCTGCGTCGAGGGCGATCCCGCGCGCCTCCTCCGCCGCTCGCTCCGCTTCCCCGATGTCGCTGCGGTTCATGTGCACCAGGGCCCACGCGAGCAGCGCGTGTGCGCGCTCGGCCTCGGAGGGCTTCGGCGCGCCCTCGGCGGCGAGCACGTCTTCGTAGAGGGCGACCGTGGCGGGGTCCGGCCCCACGCCGAGGTGGTCCCGGAGTGCCTCGCGCAGCCGCTCGAAGCGCCGAATCGCCTCCCGACGCTCCCCGGCGTCGAGATGAGCGAGCATGAGCGCGCGCGCGGCCTGCTCGTCGGTAGGGTCTTCCTCGGCCAGCCGATCCCAGAGCGCTCCGGCGCGTAGCACGTCCAGATAGCGGCGGTGCAGGCGGCCGCGCGGCTCGGCCGCCCAGGACTCGTATCGATCGTCCGGCAGGAGATCGCCGACATACAGGTTCGCCGCTGTAGAGCAAGCGGCCTTGTTGTCACCCCCACCAAGGGCCCGTTGCGCGGCGGCCTCGAAGCGCTCCACGTCCGTCTCGACGCGAGCATCGGGCCACAGCACGAGCACGCCGCGCTCGTTGACGATCGATTGCTCGTCCCCGGTCGCGAGCCGGGCGAAGTGCAAGGCCTTGCGGAGGTTGGTGCCGGATGCCTCCGGATCGCTCTCGGGCCAGAGCTCTTCCATGACCTCGACCCGGTGCATCCGGTGGGCAGGGGCGAGCGCGGGCAGCTTCACGACGTCGGCGGCGCGACGGCTGCGCCAGGCGTCCCCCGATACCGGAAGGCCGTCAATCGCGACCGAGAACCGGCCGAGGAGCTGGATCGTCACCGTGGGCACCGCATGGAAATCGTACAGACGAGTCCCGTCCCCGGCCAGCCCACCCCGCGGAACGGTAGCGGAACGGTCGTCCTCCTAGCGTGGGCGGCCGGAAAGGAGGTGAGAACGGATGTCTCTGTACATGGATGTGCACAACAGCCTCCCCGACGGCACCACCGCCGCCGACGTCGCAGGAGCCCACGCCGCGGACCTTCAAGTTCAGGAACGCTTCGGCGTGCGCTATCTCCACTACTGGGTGGACGAGAAGGGCGGCAAGGTCTTCTGCCTGGTCGAGGCGCCGAACGCCGACGCCGCGCACGCAGTGCACCGCGAGGCGCACGGCCTGGTCGCCGATGAGATCTACCCCGTCCTGCAAGGGTGATGGAAGCTCGCGAGGTGGGAGCTGCGTTTCTCGATGCCCTGACAACGCGGGGATTCACGGCGGCGAGGGCGCTCTTGGCCGATGACGTTCGGTTCAGGATGCTCGTCCCGAGCGGGCTCATCACCGAGTCGGATGCCGAGGCGACGATCGGCCGGTTCATCGGTTGGTTCGGCGATGCCGACCCGTTCGAGGTCGAGGCGTCGAGCTCCGGAGAGGTCGAAGGGCGCGCGGCGATATCCTTCCGCTTCCGTCTTCACGATGCCGACGGGTGGCAGACGATCGAGCAGCACCTCATGCTCGACGTCGGCGCGGACGCACGTATCGCGGCGATCGACTTGCTGTGCTCCGGGTTCCGGTCGATCGCCGTCTCTGAGCCCGCCCCCGCGCACCGTTTCGACGCGGGTGATCTCGGATGCGCCGACGGCCTCGCCGGGGAGTTCCGCCGGCGCATGCAGCAGATCCCGGTCGGCCACGTGCTCGTGGTGAGCACGCGGGATCCGGCGGCGAAGGAGGACCTGCCTCCGCTTGCTCGAATGATGGGCCACGTTGTTCGTTCGATCGAGGCGCCGGGCGACGGACGCCTCCTGGTGAGCGTGGAAAGGGGACGATGAGATGGGCGACAAGCTGATCTTCAACTGCACACACGGCAAGGAGGATCCCGAGCGGGCGACACTGCCGTTCGTTGCGGCGAACATCGCCGCGGCAGCGGGGCAGGAATCGGTCGTGCTCTGCACGATCGAAGCCGTGTGGTTGGGGACCGAGGGCGGAACCGACGAGATCGCGCAGCCGGGCTTGCCGGTGCTCGCCGAGTTGTACCGGGAGTTCATCGACAACGGCGGCCAGGTGTGGCTGTGCGGCGCGTGCACCAAGCCGCGCGGGATCACCGAAGAGCAGCTCGCGAAGGGCTCCACGATCGTCGGCGCGGCAAAGGTGGTCGAAGAAGTGATCGCCGGGGCGAAGACGGTGGCGTTCGCCTAACGCGAATCCCACCATCGGGTGAATCGCTGAGAGAGGAGCTGGACGTTCCCGGCTCCTCTCCTCTTCCCACTCGAAAAGCTCTCCATCGAAGCGCTGAGAGACCCCTTCGGTCTCCGTGGAATCACCCCCCGCGCTTCGAGTGACGGTCACATCCGACTAGACGGATTCGATCCACTCCCCGTCGTGCCACTCGGGCTCCGACTCGAAGAACTGCGCGAACTCCCGGTAGCGCTTGTCCTGCTCCGGGTCGTTGGCGTTCTTCCAGTATGAGTCCTTGTCCTCGAAGAACACCACCATCAGCGCCTCGTCCTCCCGGTTCTCCGGGAACATCAGCCAGGCCTTGTGGAAGCCCGGGGTGTTGGCGTTGCCCTGACCCTCGAGGGTCCGGCGGAACTCCTCACGCTTCTCCGCCTTCAGCTTCACTCGACCGACGGTCCCGTACATGTCCGCCTCCTTCCGCTCCGTTTCCACCTGGGCGATCCTAGGCCACCGGCCACATGTCACACAGGGCACGAACGGCCTGCGCCACCCCATCCTCGGCTCGAATCCGCTCCCCGATAACCCTCGCGCGGACCCGCATGCCGGAGTCACGCGTAGTTCGTCGGAGAGCGGCCGCCATGCGGTCGACCGAGAGGTCGCTGCGAGGGATGGGCCGAGGGCCGACGCCGAGGTCGGCGACACGAGCGCCCCAGAACGGCTGGTCGGTGAAGAAGGGCACCACAACCGTCGGTGCTCCGGCCAGCAAGCCCGCGTGGGTCGTGCCGGCGCCCCAGTGGTGAACCACCGCAGCCGTCTTCGGAAACAGCCAGTTGTGCGGCACGCTGTCGACGAAATGCACCCGGGGAGGGTCGGTCACACCGGCGAGTCCGGCCCATCCGGAGAGGACCACCGCGCGGCACTCCGCCCTCCGCAGTGCCTCCAGGACGATCCGGGCCACACGCGCCGGTTCGCGGTCGGTCATGCTTCCGAACCCCACGTAGACCGGGGGCGGGCCCGAATCGAGGAAGTGGGCGAGGTCCGGGGGTGGCTGCCAACGGTCGTCGGGCTGGGAGAACCAGTACCCGGTGACCCGGATGTGCGGACCCCAGTCCGGGGGTCTCGGAACGATCGACGGACTGAAGCCGTACAGGACGGGTCGCCGGCGATGATCGATCGATCGCATCGGACCGAGGAACGGCGCGGGAGGGACTCCGAGGGTCTCGACTCGCCACCCGTTCACCAGTCTCCGGAACGGCTGCCACCCCATCTGGTCGCCGATCGCGTACGTGAGCCGGTTGTAGGTCCGCCCCACGTGCAGATCCGGCCCACCGACCGCGGGGAACTCGCCGGTTCTCGACACGGGGACGAGCGATGCGAGGACCGACGGCACGCCGGTCCGGTCCGCGATGTGGGAGCCCGCCATGCCCAGAGGTGGGTAGATGATGCCGTCGGCGTCGCGGCATGCATCGGCTGCGTCGGTGGGCATACGGGTGACCACGGGCCTCGCGACAGCCAGCAGTCACACCATCGATCGGAGCGCTCCAGTGGACTCCATCGAGCAGATCGGCGAGTGTGCCGGTCCTGACGCGGGCACGGCCAGCCTCCGCTCACGGGGGCCGATGGAAGGGCCTGAACTTGTCACTCTTGCCGTTCGAGACTCCCCGGGTGTAGTCTTTCGTTTGTCTCTGGAGTGAACCGGGGCACGGGGCGCAGGGCAGGAAGCAGGCAAGGGACCTAGCCGAGAGCCACCCGAGGTCTCGAGGCCACGGAGCGGTCGCAAGGTCGCTTCGTCCCGGAAGCTCCAGGGACACTCTCACTTCTGGCCTCCGTCAGGCGCCGGGCCCAAGCGCAGGGGATGCGACCCGTACCCGGGCGGCGGATTCGCTGCGCTGACGCGCCTTCTGATCCGGGGGTGGGACCCGCAGTAGGCTGGATTGGTAGGCGAAGGAGGTGGCGCACATGGTTTCGGCCTACGTCCTGGTGTCCGTAGAGCCCGGCAAGAATCAGGAGGTGCTCTCGGCCCTGCTCAGCGTGCAGGGCGTGAAGCAGGCCCATGCATGCTGGGGCATACCGGACATCTTCTCTTTTGTCGATGTAGCCGACACGAAGGCCCTGGGGGACACGGTCCTAGCAACCATCCAGAGCATCCCGGGGGTGCGGGGCACCGAAACGCACGTCGTCATCGACCAGGACCGCTGAATAACGGACATCCGGGGAGGCTGGGGTGGTCAGCCTCTCAGAGCCGGCAGACGGCCTGCCGGGGGCTCCTACCTAGCGAATCTGCTCCTTGCCCTGCTCTTCCTCGTCCTGGTGCCTCGCAAGTGCGACGACCGTGGCCGGCTCGCCGCGGAGCAGGTCCTCTCCGCGCATGTTCACCGATTCGGTCTGGCGGCCTGCGGCGAAGACGACGGTCTCATGCTTCATGACCTCCGGATCAACGTACATGGGAACGCCGAATAGGGATCCGATGGGCGGCAGGGCCCCGAGGTCGCAGTCCGGGAAGTCCCGTTCGAGCTCCTCCTCGGTGGCCAGGCGAGTGTGAGGGTCGCCCACGGCTTCTCGGAGGCGCTTCATATCGAGACGGCGGATCCCGGGGACGACGGCCAGCGCGTATCCGGAGGCTGTCTTCACCGCGACCGTCTTCAGGACCTCGTCCGCGGCGAGACCGAGGGCTCGAGCCTCTTCGATAGAGGTGTAGGTCTGAGTGTGGGACATGAGCTCGAAGGCCACGCCTTTCGTCCGCAAGTGCTCGGACACGCTGGGCATGGTGGCCACCTCCTCGAGAGGTCAGCGTAGCTCACCGAGCGACGGACGGGAGCTCACGCCGTAGGGGCCGGAGACGTCTTCCGCGGATACAACTCCCCTGATCCCGGCTACTTGCTTGGAGACCGCCCGGCCCGCCGGGCCAGGCGTCACTCGAATCAGCACGATGGCCTCGACCATCATCTCTCCTCAGTGGGTGGCACGATCAATCTACGCCGGACGGAGCGGAAGCGATGGCGAAGGGGGATGCGATGGAGTAGAACTCCACAGGGCCCCAGTGGTGGATACGGTGAACGAACCACTGGTGGATAACGCGAACGTCGACAGAGACCGAGTTGGGCAGCTACCAGGCCCTATGGTGCGACATCACCAAGTGGTGTGAGTGGCCTGCCTGCGTCCGAGTCCGGAGGTCCGTTCCGAAGAGAGTCGGCGACCGACTTCGCCGCGTGAGCTGGGGAGGGTTCGTCGAGGATATCTCCGAGGGAGCGCGCTCCGGTTCTCGTATACCTATTGTTGGGCATCCTGGGATGGCCTCGGAGGATCCAGCAAGACTCAAGGAACCGGCCGTCCTGCACCGATATCTGATCTGTGGGAGAGACACGATGAAGGTCTCTGTCGCCGCCGTCCTGACGCTCGCGGCGTTGACTTCTTGCAGCCCGAAGCCCGCGGGCCAGTCCGCCTCGTCGCATGCGCTAGCCACCTCCCCGCCGGTGACGTCCGAGTTCGTGAGCACGGCTTCATCTCCCTCCGTGTCCCACACGTCCACGCCTCCCGTCACCTCTGATCGCAAAGACCTGAGCGACCTTGGAGATGCGACAGCCGCGGCCAAGACTTTCTTCACCATCAACGGTACGTACCGGGGTTTCGATGCTGCGACGGCCTCGACGATCTCGCCTCGTCTCCGCTGGGCGAACGGCACGGCTGCACGGAACGGGATCGTCAACATCACAGGTGTCTCGGACACGACCGTCGTGGTCGAGACGAAGGGGAGTTCGGGAACCAGCTTCTGCGCAGCAGACGACGTCCACCGCGGGACGGTTCTCGGATACGATACGAAGGGCCGTCCGTTCGGCAATTACATGTCGTGCCGCGCGGCCCAGCGAGGCTAGACGTTCGGCCCGGAGCCTGAAAAGGGTGCCGGAGACGCCGTCCGGCGTGGGCGCACCGGGAGTTCACCGAGCGCGACCTGACCGCGCTCGAGAGGCGCCTGGACGATCCTCAGGTTGATCAGCCAGTGATGCGTGGCCTTGGCCTCACACAGGGCCGTCGCTGCGCTTCTGTATCACCACCAGCCCGTCGATCTTGACCGGCTTGCCGCTCGACGCCGACTTCACCGTGACCGTGCTTGTCCGAGGCGCGAACCCCGGCAGCAGGCGCACCCGCTTGTGGTGGATGGCGTTGGCCTTCAGGTTGATCTGGCCGATCGTGGTGCTGCCGACCTTGACGACGACCACGCCGCAGTTCGGGCACACCGTGGCCACCACGCCGACCCGGTTGAGGTGAACGTTGGCACGCGTGAGGGTCCTGTCCATCGCAGTGGTCTTCGTCACGGTGTTCAGCCAGTCCGACGATCCCGTGGCCCGCGTCCAACCGGTGCTCGCGGTGAGCGCCCGGTCGTCCAGCGGCCGCGACGAGCAGGTGGGGGCGGTCCACGGGGAGACGTTCTCCACCAGGTCGTACGCGCGGACGCTCACGCAGATCGAGTCGCCCTGGGCCAGGGCGGGAGTGCGCACCGATGTCGAGGCCAGATCGCTCCATGCGGTGGGCAGCGTCCACGACGTCGACGTGCCGTTGGCGTGGGCCAGCCAGTACGCCGCCTGGTAGCGGTCGATGCTGGAATGCTGGTCTGACCCGACCCACTGCACCACGGCCGAGGTGGCCAGGGTCACAGGGTACAGCGGCTTCACGGTGACGTTGGGGGGCACCGCGTCGATGGTCCAGTGGTACGTGGTGAGACCCGACGATCGCCCGTCGGGAGTGCTGTTCCAGACGACGAACTCGTGCGGCCCCGAACTCCTCCCGCCGAAGAAGACACCCGAGAAACAGGTGACGGGGGGACTGCCGTCCAGGGAGCACTTGAAGCCATTGGGATAGCCGGCCGGGTCAGTCCCGGTGAAAGAGAAGCTGGCGTACGTTTGGGCGGTGACGGCCCCTTCCGGGCCCGGCGTCGCACCCGTGATCTCGACAGTCGGTGTGCCCGCGCTGACGCACCAGGCGCGCAGGTAGGTCGACCCGGTGGCATGGTAGCCGGTCGCGGTCCATGTGGTGATCGACGGGTACGACGCAAACGTGTTGGCGTACCCGAAGTGCCTCTCTGTGCCACCGTTGAGGATCCGCTTACCCTGTGGACAGGTGATGGACGTCTTCCAGTACGAGTTTCCGCCGTAGTCGAGCTCGATCCGGTCGAACCCCGGGACGTCGTTGGGACTCACGCAGTAGACCTCCACGGTCAGCTTTGCCCCGGAAACGGAGTTCCACCCCCGCGCAATCCACGCGTCGCCACTCCAGGTCGGCCCGCTGTGGTTGATGCGCCGGCTGTTGACGTTGTTCCAGCCCGCGCCTCCGGTCAGCACCACCTCGCCTGCGTTGGGGCAGGAGACCGAGCCTTCGGCATTCCCGTCACTCCCCCTCGTGATATCGACGAAGTTGTAGCTGATCGGCGGCAGTTGGGCGCTCTGGACGCACTCGGCGACCACGCTCGCACTCCCGCTCGAATTCGATGGGTTCTCCAGGGCGACGAACCATGACGACCCGGATCCGTCGTCCCATCGGTACTCGGCGTTGCGGTAGACCTCTGAATACTCGGGGACGGACAACCCTCCGGTGACGGCGGTGAAGCCACCGGGACAGAAGGCGCGCACGGAATAGTACCCGTGGGGATCGATCGCCACCGGAACGACGACTCTGGCCCACGTCCAGGGCGCGGGGCCGGCAGCGGCGGTGACCGCCGGCAGCGTCGCGCCAGCGACAGCGAAGGACAGAGCGCCCAGACCTCTGATGATCTTGCTTGACATCGCGCCCATCGGAATCTCCCCGTCCCCCACTCGTCCTCTCGCCGCGGACGGCCACTCGCCGTCCTCTCGCTCATCAAGACGGCGCCCTCGGCCGGGGCATTGCCTTTCCCGGCGGATGCAATAAGTTCGGTACCGCGCTCGTCTTTCAGGGGGGATGGAATCGTGGGAACGGGGAGAGTCCGGCAGGTGGAGGCCGCGGAGCGAGAGGCGTTCGAGTCCCTCGCCCGCGAGAGCCTGCCCCGGCTGTACTCCCTGGCCCGGCGGCTCGCCGGCGACGACGCGGAGGATCTCGTGCAGGAATCCCTGCTGAAGGCGTACCGCTCGTTCGGCTCCCTCCACGAGCGTGCGGCCGGGCCGAAGTGGCTCCAGTCGATCATGGTGAACACCTTCCGCGACCGCCTCCGCAGGTCCGCCCGCGCGGTCCACGAGGTCGGCGTGGACGACGTCGACGACTTCTCGCTCTATCGAACGATCGCCGAGGAGGATCCGCTGCCCTACTCGGACACGCTGCATCTCGACTTCCTGCGGGCCTTCGGCCGCGATGACGTCCGAGCCGTTCTGCTGCGACTGCCGCCGATCTACCGCGCGCCGCTGGTCCTGCGGTACATCGAGGGCTACGCGACCAAGGAGATCGCCCGGATGCTCGGCCTGCCGATCGGGACCGTCCTGGCCCAGCTCCACCGGGGGCGCAAGCTGTTCGAGCGGGAGTTGTGGTCCTACGCCGAGGAGGCCGAGCTGCTGGTGGAGGACGGGACACGATGAGCGAGCTCCCGTCCGGCCTCATCCCCTGCTCCCAGGCCGTGCAGCAGATGTGGGACTACCTCGAGCGGGTCCTGCCGCCCGAGAACGTCGCGAAGCTCGACCGGCACATGGCGTTCTGCCGGAAGTGTTGCGGCGAGCTGGAGTTCGCCAAGGAGCTCCAGGCCGTCCTGGCCTCCACCGGCAACGACGAGATCCCGCCGAGCGTCCGTGACCGGCTCGAGCGCTTCCTCGAGGAGCTGTGATGGCGGCGACCCACGAGGACCTGCTGTTCCAGGACGAGATCAAGCAGGCCGTTCGCAGCGCGTACGCCGCCATCCCGTCCGGCGGCGGCGACCCCGTCGCGCGCAGGCTGTACTCGGACGAGGAGCTCGAGGGCATCCCGCGGGGCGCCATCGAGTGGTCCCTGGGCGTCGGCAACCCCGTGCGGCACGCCGGCCTGCGCCCCGGCGAGACCGTCCTCGACGTGGGCTCGGGCGGCGGGATCGACACGATCATGGCCGCGCGGCTGGTGGGACCGACCGGGAGGGTCGTCGGCCTCGACATGCTGGAGGAGATGCGGGAGCGCGCCGCCGCGCACGCCTCGGAGGCCGACGTGGGCCAGTGGACGGAGTTCGTTCCAGGCGAGATGGAAGCCATCCCGCTCGCGGACGGGTCGGTCGACGTCGTGATCTCGAACGGCGTCCTGAACCTCTCGGCGCGCAAGTCCCGGGCCCTCGCCGAGATCCACCGCGTCCTGCGTCCGGGCGGGCGACTGTGCGTGGCGGACCTGGTCGTCGACGACGACCTCCCGCCGGAGATCCTGACGAGCGACAGCGCCTGGGCCGGCTGAGTGTCCGGCGCCATGGCGGAGCGTGTCTTCGCCCGGAAGCTCCAGAAGGTGGGATTCACCGACGTGACGGTGGGGAACCGCATCCCGTTCGGCGTCGAGCACGCGGCGCTGTTCCCCCTGTTCACGCCGGACCTGCTGGCGCTGATGCGGCGCCTCATCCCGGCAGAGCGACAGGGCTGCGTCGCGACCAGCGTGATCGCCCGGGCCCGCAGGCCCTGAGGCCGCCGCCCAGTCTGCCGGTTCGTCCTCTGGAGATGAAATGGGAGAGTCGCTTACTTTCGCCGAGCGGTACTTGAGGTGGTGGGCACCGGTCTTGGCGCCCACCGCCCGGCGGTTGCTGGACGTCGTCCAGGACGGCCTGGGGACCCGGCCCCCCGATGAGATCCTCGATGTCGGGACGGGCACGGGAACGCTGGCCGTTGCCGCCCGGACGCGGTGGCCGCGAGCCCGGGTCATGGGACTCGATCCTGATGCGGGGATGCTCGCGGTGGCGCGTTCAGAAGCGGACCGCATCTTCGGCCGGGACCACGGTCCCGAGTTCCTATCTGGCACGGCCTCGGCGATCCCTCTCCGTGACGGATCGGTGGATGCTCTGGTGTCCTCGTTTGTGTTGCAGCTCGTCGGG
>WNGF01018508.1_pt1 | contig 14840 bp, 13 predicted proteins | sample 5400641 | NCBI WGS metagenome assembly WNGF01 (sample SAMN13153371, study PRJNA577476) | soil metagenome | isolation source: 80 cm soil or saprolite under grassland replicate 2 | place: USA:California | collected 2016-06-15
ACTATAGCGGACTGTTGAGAGTCTCAGGGAAATCGGACGATTCCAGCCCGGCATTGAGAGACGCAACCCGTTTCACTTTACTGTTCAGGAGAAACTCTACGCCATCCGTTTCGAGCAGCTCCTATAACGCCTGGGCGACGTCCTCATCCTCGTGGCCGGCAATCTGATCCGATTCCTCAATCACCGTCACGCGACTGCCCATGCGTTGATAAAATTGGCCCATTTCAAGTCCAATGTAGCCGCCGCCGATGATTGCCAGATGCTTTGGCAGCTCACTTCTTTCAAGCCAGTTTTCAGAATGGATGAAGTCAACCTCGGCCAGACCCTCAATCGGCGGAATGAGACTGCGCGTGCCGGTATCGAGCACTAGTTGCGCAGCCATTACCATTTCATCATTGATGCGAACGCAAAACCTCTCTCCCTCCCGGCCCTCGATCCTAGCGTGACCGCACAGCAACTTTGGATTATTTGAATCTGCCAGACCCGCTCTCAGTCCGTCGCGTGACTCCGTGAGGATGCGCTTGGCGCGTTCGAGCACTGCTGGAAAGTCAACCTCGAGTGTGGGAATTCTCAAGCCGAACTCAGCCGCACGGCTCGCCTGATGGACCAATCGTGCTGATGAAATCACGGCTTTGGTGGGAGTGCAGCCGAAGTTTACGCAGGACCCACCAAGATGCTCAAATGGAACATATTACTTCTTCTTCGATGAAGACTTTTTCCGCGGCACTTTACCTCCCGCCTTCCGAGCCTCTGATAGTCCAATCGCGATAGCCTGTTTCTTGCTCGTTACTTTCTTGCCGGATCGACCACTCTTCAGCGTTCCCTCTTTCCGTTCGTGCATCGCTTTCTCAACTTTTTCTGATGCCTTCTCGCCATACTTGGCCATTTTCTGCCTCCTTTAAGTCCGTTTGTGTTCCTTTAAGCGAGTGAAAATCCCTCCCGATTAAGGTGAAGAATAGACTAGCAACCTGTTTCTTTCGGTAGACTCATAACTCGAACATCGGCCTTTAGAGATCAGGCAGCTTTGCGTTGCTTCCCATACAAGTCGCGAAGTTCTTCCTTAGCCTCTTCGAGCCGATTCCTCTGAGATTTAGCAAGCTTCTTCCCCGCACGGTTAATGTAGAAAGTAAGCATTGACATCGCCGACCGAAAGGGGTCACTCTTCCGGCGCCGGCTGCGATCGGCAGAACGTTTCAGCGACCGTGCGATACTGCGTGGATCATCCTTGGAAAAGACGCCTTCATCCAAATCCAGGGCGTTGCTGGTCTGGGTTACTCGCTTAGACCAACGCCTCCGCTCGCCCGTTGTCATCTCCAGTCACCCCTCGAAACGTTAATGCCGTCGTTAAGTTCTCAAAAACCAAGACTCACTGGTCTAACGCCCAGCCTTGGCCCTTTTCGGATTAATCGATTTCTGTTTAGATCTTAGGGCCTCTTCCTCTTCCGCCGTGCCGATATTCTGCTCGGCACCAGCGGCTTGCAACACTTCCGCGCGCTTCCCCAATTTGTTTGCCTCGCCAGACCGCGGACTTTGCTTCTTGCCTTCTCCGGTTGGCGGTTGGTTGAGCCTATTACGGTTCTTATTCACGTGTTCTTCCTCCTGGGAGTCCACCGGTTCGCGCAGAGTCGGCTCCTGCTTCCGAGTCAGTCAGATTCGATTCGTCATTCGCCTGATGACGCTGAAGCCTGCTGCTTGCGAGGATTGCCTCGCTCCCTCATCGCCCTATTTTCCTTGTCCTTGCGCTTGTGATCTTTCTTTTGTCGATCCTTGTCCGACATTTTCGCCTCCCTCTGTTGATGCCTTCACTTTCAGCAATGCTTCGGCCGTCGACACGGCCCGGCCTTGTTCGTAGGGCGCCGCATTCTCATCCGAAATGCGATAGCGAAGCAATGCGCCTACTCCGCCGACGTTCTTGAGAACGCTTTGATCCTCAATAAAAGTTACTCGCGCCGAGGAAAGTTGAGTTGCGCGTCTGATTAGTTCGTCTGCAACTGTGCGTTGGTCCAAAATCGCTGGCAGTTCTCCATCGCTGCTGTAGGCCTGCAAAACTTTCTCGACTTCAGCTCTATCGAATTGAAGGTTGCTCGCTGAGGCGGCAATCAAGAGTTCCTCCACCTGACCATTAGATAGAGCGGCGAGCGTTTGCGGCACGCCTGCGACCGCGAGTCCGTCCGCGCGATACTCATTGAGCAAATGATCCACCTTTTCCATATCGCTCAGTGAGTTGTACCGCCGGTAAGCATTAAGCGATTCCTGAAGTAACTCACTCTCTGAGGTATCGATACCGAGGCTAAGCACATCGACGACCTTGTCCAAAAGCTCTTTAGGCATTTGTTCGCGCAGCAGGGGAATAATGGTCGCCTCGTCGCCCGCCAGCATTACATGCTCGATCCTTTCATTCCGTACCAGACGTTCAAGGCCTTCGACTACTTCTTTTGCGTGATGCAAATGGTAGTTCTCGATATGCCGCTGAAAACGCATTTGTGACCAGCCACCAACTTGGGTGCGTTTGGTCTTTACATTCTGCAATTCCTGACGCTTGATGGCTCGCCCATGGGCGAAGACAAATATGCTTGCGGCATTTGTATCGGCAAGGACTACAGCAAGGCGTTGATACTGATCCAAAAGTCGAGCGAGCGGATACAAGTGCGGCCGGTCATAAATGAAAAGCCGGTTATCATCAATCGGAGCCTCAAGCTGAACCGCCTCGAAAAAGTTGTTTGCGCCGGAGCATGTAAAAATGGCGATGCTCTGAGTGGAACTGCGAATATGTTCGAGGTATCGGTTGATCCTCACGAGGTCCGCATCGAGGCTCTCTCTTTCTGGAGTGTTGGGCTCGTAAGTCTTGGCGCGCTCAGGAAATTGCTTGCGCACAAAAATATGAAAGTTATGGCGCCCGTGCTCATCTGCTTGCGTATTAAGATACAAACTGATAACAGGCAGATCGTCTTGTGGTTCAAAAGCAGCTAACTTCTCGACGAGATGTTCCAGCGGCATAGTTTTATCCTTTTGCAAGTTAAAAATGCCTATCACATGGCGGCCGAACTTTGCGCGAATAGATTTTCCACACTCGACGCGTCATGCTCGGGGTGTGTGCTTCCATCCTCAATCTTCTCACCATCCCCTAATCCTGCCAGGCGCCTGAATTCCGTGTTGGTTATCCCCCGGGTCAAAAGCAAGAGACCTACCGCACCAAACCCCGCGCCCAGGGCATCTCGCCGCGTGGCGCCATAGATCGCAAGAGACGACCCGGCTGCACTCGCAACGAAACGAGCCGCAGGCGACCAATTCTCCTGAAGAAACTCGAATCGACGACCCTGCCGCTGGCGCCCTCCCTGGAGCGCTGGGTGATTACCCGCTTCTTTGTGAACCTCGAGGTTGTTAGTAACCTCGCTGACACCTTGAATCCATTTAACGCAACTCAAAAGCTTCTCGACTTCGTCTTCCAGTATGGGACCGCTCATATTAATGTTGCCATCTTCCACGGCCACTTTGATGGCGCCTGGGTGAGATACTATTCTGCCAAGCTTGGAGCGCACGCGTTCGACAAGCACAACGTCGTCTGCCTCATCCGAAGTAAATCTTGATCGAATGCTTGCAGCAATACCGCTTGCGCGGTTGCTTAAATCGCGCGCGGTAGTCTCGATTTCTTCAGCACTCTTCTGTTTAGCCCAAACGACTTTATCCCGCAAAAGGGCGCGTCGTCTTTTGCCTCGATCGGGGTCGAACAGATACATCAGGCCGGTGCCAATTCCCAGGCCCGCGCCTAAAGCTAATCCTCTATTCATGTCTTCATCCTTTCTCGTTTTTCCAATTAAAAAAGTCCAAGCGGTGATCACCGTTGAGACAAGCAGTTTTTGTCGCAAGCAAGATGCCAACTAAAAGATATTATGTAAGGTGACCAAACACTTGTATGGCAGCAACCGTGGATGCCAGCCGGTATGCACTTTGCCTAATAGCCAAGAAACGGCCCTCAATAGGACTAACGATAGTGGAGATAGTTTGATGCGGTTGCCGTCAATCTTTGATTGGCTGTGTCCGCTCATTGTCCTCGAATTCTGGTGTGTGCGAATGGTACGGAATTCAACACGAATGTTCCGATTTAGTCCGAGTAAACCGGATACACGAAAGATACAAGAGTATCTGGGTACCCTGGTCACACAGGCAATTCCTTAAAGAACCGGGCACACTCGAATGCAAGTGGGGGATCAAAAGAAGTTCACGAAGAAGCGTGCGGCTAAGAAGCGGCGGCGACGACGAGAAAGAAGTAGTCTTTAGGGAAATCTGATGATAGCTGAAACAGAAGTCCAGGAGACGATGATTTCGTCGCACCCTGATCCCCCGGAAAAAACGGATATACCAAGATCGGCCCCTGTTGAGAGTCAGAATCTCTCAGTCCCGGCGGTGGAATTCCGCGAAGTGCATTTTTTCTTTGACGATGAAAAGGTTCTCGACGGCGTTAGCTTCGCCGTGATGCGTGGAGAGATCAAGATCATCCTGAGTGGTTCTGGTGGCGGCAAGTCCACGATTCTTAAACTTATTCTCGGGCTTTTCAAGCCGGATGAGGGCCGGGTTCTAATTGAAGGCGAGGACATTACAAATTACGACGAATCGCAGCTAAAGCCTGTACGCGACAAGATCGGAATGGTTTTTCAGGAGGGCGGTCTCTTCGATTCGCTCTCGGTCTATGACAATGTCGCTTATCGATTGCACGATGAAGACGTGCCTGAGAACGAAGTAGAGATGGAGGTGCGGTTACTAATACGTTTTGTCAATCTGGAAAACGAGATGGATAAGCTGCCAAACGAGTTATCAGGTGGCATGCAAAAACGAGTTGGCATTGCACGCGCGCTGGTTGGCAATCCCAGAATTATTTTGTTCGACGAGCCGACTGCTGCATTGGACCCCCCAACGGCGGCAACGATTTCTGCATTAATTATTCGGCTGCGCGATTTGGAAAATGTCGCCTCAATCCTCGTGACTCATGAGATGGACACCGTCAAATACATTACGTCGGCGTACGCGGCAGTCAGCGAGAAAGGCGAAGTTGCCGTTAAAGAGGAAGGAGAGAACTTCTGTCTCAGCAATACGAAAATATTGATGCTGCGAGAGGGTCGCGTGATCTTTAGCGGCACAAATGAAGAATTCGTTCAGTCAGAAGACCCTTATATTCAGAATTTTATTAGCGGCACGGAAATGGAACCTGGCCACAATACTCCATTGAACTAGCAAGTGGCGTATGAGCTAGAATCGTGACTGCACGTACTTTTTGAACGAGCAAAGGTGCGAGATTCTGGGCGATGGCAAGACGAGGGAAAGAAACGTTACCGTTATCGGAAGCCGTGACTCACCTGCTCGAAGAGTGCCGGATGGTTTTGCCTGGAGTACAGGCATTGTTTGGTTTTCAATTGATCGCGGTATTCAATTCAACTTTTCGGGAAAGGCTCACATCAACCGAGCAAACAATTCATCTAGTCGCTATTGGCTTGGTGGCCATGTCTGTTGCCTTAGTCATGGCGCCGGCAGCATATCATCGCCAAACTAATCCTGAAGAGGCGACTGAGAGTTTCATTGAATTGGCCACATATTTATTACTAGGGTCGATGGTTCCCTTGATGGTTGGCATTACTTTAGATTTTTACCTCATTGCGCGGCTTATTCTAGAAAACAACAGCCTCAGTCTTCTGCTGTCCCTCGCCTTGCTGATTTGGTTTGTTACATTTTGGTTTCTGCTTCCGCGATTCAGAAAATTTCGAAAAGTTGTTCGCAGCGGACAATAGCGAAACTTAGTCCTACTATAGTCTCGCAAAGCGGTCCTTCGAACTAACAACGAAGCTAAGCTCCGAACGCATGCTTGGGATCGTTAAGAGTTCGTGACGCAATTCACGCCACTCAATTATCCGGGTTGTCGCTGGCGCCTGAGAAAGCGAAGCGCACTGAAGATTACAAGCGCAATTGTCGAGCTAAAGCCTAGCCAGAACCAGCCAGTCAATCTCACGGCAATTAGTCCTGAGGTATCTTCGGCTCTAATTCGTTCACGATTCATAAGGTAGGCACTGACAAGTCCAGCTACGAGGCCGACCATCGCCAAGAGCTGCCGTTTATCTTTCCAGGCTCGGGCCATGCCGAGAAAAAGCACTCCCAGCATTAGGAGCGGAATTAGCCAAAGGCCACTATGTCCATCACGCGCTAGATCAATGCCGCTAAGTCTGTTCTCAGATGTGCCACAACTTAATTGTACCCACGGTAGGAAAAAGCAAATCAGGGCAATCAGTGCCATGCTAGTAGTTACCCGTCTGCTCTCCATTACACCGTTTCTCCGGTTTCTCGGCGAACTTATTTTGCCGCCGAATTAGCACGGGGCGACCTCGATGCGGCGATTAGACGGAGAACTTCCGCAACCAACTCATCACCATCCGCAGGTTTCGTTAGATATCCCTGTGCGCCGCATTTCAGAGCTTGCATCTTGTCTTTATCATAGGCGGCCCCGGAGTAAAAAAGTATCGGAGTCGTTGAGTCGAACATCCTCAACTCCTTACAGAGTTCAATGCCAGAAGTACCAGCCAGCCAATTATCCAAGAGATACAAATCGAAGTATTGGGTCCGAGCTAAATGTAAAGATTCCGCAGGTCTTTCCGCAGTAACTACTTCGCAGTTATGACCGTAAAGAATTAGGACGATAAGATCCCGAGTGTCCTGGTCATCCTCTGTGCAAAGTATCCGAAACCTGGGGGTTGACATGTAAATTGCAGCCTTTCAGAGCGTTGAAACATTGGTCCAGCGAGGAAGACCAGGAATCATGTCGGGGCTTGTAGATGGGAGAATACAGGCAACGGCCTATGGATACAAGCTCAGGATGGACCAGAATCTTTGGCTTGAACAAGCGGTGGCTTGAACAAGCGGTCAATCTCGATGAATCAGGCCGAACGAAAAACCCGTTTCAACGCAGTCGCCAGATCTGACGTAACGGTTGCGGTTGAACATGATGATACACTCTGTTAATCCTCAGAGAATCAAAACTGCAACTTCAAGGATAGTTGGACCGAACGTGGCCCGCCTGTTTGATAGGAAGAATTCAAGCCTTAAAGACATCCATCCTGAATTGCAGGTTCAGTCTTTCCGTAAGACCGAAACGCCGACGCAGCGCCAAATCCAACTGCCTTAGGGGGAAACCACGCAGAGCGTTCCGGCCTAGTGTGCCCTGGCGCGCGGCCTGGGGGATGATGAACGCTTCGCGATTAATGCCTTGTCCGCCCGGAAACGATGAATCTTTGAGATAAAGTGGGACGCCGGGAACTAAGTCTGGACGAAAATTGAATGGCCCAAAGCCAATGTCGCGCATGAAAAATACATCTACAGGTGCCGCCGTCCGTGCGGTGAGTATGCCGTCCACGGACCAGCCGCGCAGCAGCCGGCTTCCGAATGCTCCGAAAGGCGGGCTAGGAATGTTGTAAGTGATAGCTCCAGCAAACGAGTGGCGCAGGTCGAAGTCGGATGAAGCTCGATCGAAACGCGGGTCAATGATTGTTGACGGCGAATTGGCAAAAGAATCATTGGATGCGTTGTCAATCGAGTGCGACCAGGTGTAGGCGAGATGCGATTGCAGATCGCGCGAGAGCCGGCGTTGGAACTGAAGCTGAAGCGCGTGGTAGCTCGAAGCAGCCTTATTCGTGGTAACGAATACTTGCGCGAAATCTGAATTTGGATTGACAAGCAGTTCTTGGCGGAGCAGGCGGCGGCCAACTGCGCCAACGTATGAAGCTGACAAGCTGCGATTGGAGCCAAGCGATTGTTCAAAGCTAACGTTCCACTGCATCGTCAGAGGAAGCCTGAGGTGTGGATCTGACGCTTGAATCCGACTGACCGGAGTGGCAAAGCTCGGAGCAGGCGGCTCCGTCAAAGATGGATCCAACGGATAACTGACATTGGATAAGACTCGTGTTCGCAGGTAGGGGAAGGAAACGGCGGCATTCGCGAGCGACCCCGTGCCCATATCGTAGAAGATGCCAAAGCCTCCGCGCAGCACACTCTCACGGCCCCGACGCTCGGACAGTTGATAGGCTGCGCCGATACGTGGTGCGAAATTATTGTAAGTTGCCCTGTAGAAAGGCGTGCCTGCAGACGCGAGCGTAAGCGTTCGCGGATCATCCAGTCCTTGCACTGTATACAAAGCCTGGCCGTCTCTGCCCTTCGGCGGCGGGTTGAACTCCCAGCGCAATCCGTAAGTGAGCGTGAGACGACGCGAGAGTTTCCAAGTGTCCTGTCCATATGCAGAATAGTTTATGAAGACCAGACCAACCTTGTCCTGCGTTTCGATCGCAACCGACGAAGCGGTTGCATTAAGCGCGTCGCTAATGCCATTGAATGAAGCGTATTGTTTGTATTTCCATTGACCGTAAACCGGGGTCAGGCGGCGATAGTCAACACCGAGTTTCACTTGATGCGAGCCTGAGAGGACCGCCACGCTATCAACCAGATTCAGTTGCTGCTGAAAGTTGGTTGCATCTTTGCCGACCGAGAATGAAACATTACCGCCCAGGCTAAACCTGTAAAGCGAGTTTTGGGCCGATGAGAGAAGGGGAAAGACCCGGGAGTCATCGAATGATTCAGCGCCCCCAAAATCTTCAAGCTGAAAGTATTTTCCGCCTTTGGTAGTGCTGTAGTTAAAGCGAAAATCGTTACTGATCTTCGGAGTGATCACCTGGGTTGCACAAATGGTCAGGGTTTGAGTGCTGAACGCCATCTGGAGCGTCGTGCTCAGGCTGGTATTCGCTCCACCTCGCGTTTCCGTTTCCGAGACCTCGAAGCTGTAGCGACCAAACAGCGAAAGGTTCTCGCCGAGTTTCTGATCCACGCGAAGGCTTGTCGCGTGCAAGGTCGCGGTGTCTGTGTAACTGGTGGAAAAGCGCGCGAAACCATTCGCAGTCTCCGCGCCATTTGGCACAGGGAAGGCATTCAAGAACGGCCGTATATTTTCCGGAGCAGCATCACGCGCGAACATTGAGGGCACATCAACTGTCGCCACCTGCGGCAGGCGCAAGCGCAGCCCCTCATAAGAGAAGAAGAAAAATGTCCTGCCCTTGACGATTGGCCCACCGAAAACACCGCCGAAGTCGTGATGACTAAGCTGAGGTTTGCGCAGGGCGTCGCGGTTTGCGAACCAATCGTTGGCGCTTAAGGCGCCACTACGAAAATATTCAAAGAGACTGCCGCGAAACTGATTGCCGCCCGCGCGTGTTTGCACCAGCACTTGCGCGCCAGGCGTTCGGCCAAATTCAGGCGCAAAAGTGCTCGTCAGAATTTTGAACTCTTGCAATGCGTCAATCGAGAACAGGCTGTGCGTGGTACCCAGCGCAGTGAGGCCCGGCAGCGAACCCGACCCTGATTGACCTAGTCCATCGGCTCCGGCAGCGACGCCAATGTTAGCGCTGACGCCATCTACCATGAAGTAATTAGCGCTGGCGCGTTGGCCATTGACACTGAACTGTCCCTGTTCAGCGAACGTTGGTTTGGTAACTGTAACGCCAGGCGTAAGCGTTATGACGGGCTGTAGACTGCGCCCGTTGAGCGGCAAATTCTCAACCATCTGCCGGTTGAGGGTTGTAGCAACCGCCGCAGACCGCTGCACGATGGAACTATCAGGATCGACTGTTACGGTTTCTCCAATCTGGCCCACCTTAAGTTGAATCTTGAGCGCGAGTTGATCGTTAACCTTGAGTGCGAGACCTTTAATTTCAGCAGTGGCGAATCCCTGCTGCTGGACGGCAACTGTGTAATTGCCGGGCGGAAGCTGGGTAATAATGAAGACACCCACGTGGCTTGTTTTCGTCTCTTTTCTTATTGTTTTGCTGATATCCTTTACCGATACGCTCGCTTCCGGGACAACTGCGTCATTCTCGTCCACAACCGTTCCCAGAAGCGTACCTCTTGCCGGCGCTGGGTCGGCGACAAAGGACGTTCTCCGGAATAGTTCTCGATTCTGTCCTTGACTGACATGCATGGTTGAGAGGAGTAGGCAGAGAGACACTAAAGCTGTTTCGAGTGAAGCGTTGCGAGATACAGGTCGCACGATCTCCGCCCTCTGGTGATGCACTGCCTATGGGGGTTTCGGGGCATTTTACGGCACCCACTGGTTCTTGTACAAGAACTGACAAGACAGAATCAGCACAACGCAGCCTTGGCGCAGTTGACAAGACAAGATAAACAACAAAGATTATGTAACCTGACCGGAAGATCGCGAGTTTATGCGCCAAAGATCCAAGGACTGAGGCGTCGAGTCTTTCACGCCGAGATAGCCTAGACGAAAGTCGCGAACCGTCAGGGGTGGGATTGATGATCCGATTCAGCGAAGCATTTCCTGGTTCCCGCCTTCGAAATACGCTCTATTGTGCGGTTGCTTCGTCTGCAATTCTTCTTTTCTCTTCATCGTCGATCAATTTCGCTCATCCTTTCTCTCGGATTGCGGGGTCATCTCAACAAGACAGCCGAATCGCAGCCGCCCAGCAAGTTTTCGCTGAAGCCCAGCAACTCTTTGGGGAAGGCACAGCGGTCTCGAAACAACAAGCCATCGAGAAGTTTTCAGAAGCCGCCGCGCTTTGGCGCGGGGTCGGTGACAAACGGCGAGAAGCCATCGCTCTCAGCTTCATCGGCAAGGTCTATGATCTCCTGGGCGAGAAAGAGAAAGCGCTCGACTACTACACCCAAACACTTGCTCTCATGCGCTCGGTCGGTGATCGTTCGAGCGAAGCAGCGACACTGAATAATATTGGCTTGATCTATGACTCGTTGGGCGAGAAGCCGAAGGCCCTTGGCTATTACAACAGCGCGCTTCCAATACTACAGGAAATTGGCAACGAGCGCGTCCAGGCCATTACTCTCGTCAACATCGGGCTGGTCCATGATTCCATTGGCGAGAAGCAGAAGGCGCTTGGGTTTTATCAGAAGGCGCTGCCACTGCTACGCGCCGCGCGTGATCGCGGAGGCGAAGCTGTCACACTCAACAATATTGGCTACCTTTATGATTCGATTGGAGAGCAACAGAAAGCGCTAACCTACTTCGGCCGGGCGCTTCCGATATTGAAAGAGATCGGCGACCGGCGGGTTGAAGCAATCACACTCAACAACATCGGTTATGTTTACGACGCGCTCGATGAAAAGCAAAAGGCACTGGATTATTACAACCGCGCGCTTCCCGTTCTGCACGTCGTAGGTGATCGGCGTACGGAAGCCGTCACACTCAATAATCTCGGTCTGATGCAAAAGGCGATCGGTAATAACAGGAAGGCGCTGGAGTTCTTCGATCAGGCTCTTGAACTCCGCCGGGCTGTGGGCGACCGGGCAGGCGAAGCCATCACCCTGAGCGACATCGGTTCCGTTTATGCTGCGCTCGCTGAGGCGCAAAAAGCGCTCGACCTCTACAAACAGGCTCTACAGCTTAGCCGCGCGGTCGAAGATAGCAGTACAGAAGCATCCATCTTGCGCCGCATTGCGATGGTCAAGAGTGATCAAGGTGAGCTCGCAGAAGCTCGCGTAAACCTGGAAGACGCACTCACCATCGTCGAACATTTGCGCACAAGAATCGCAGGCCAGGAATTACGCGGCTCTTATTTCGCTTCCGTCCACCAGTTCTTTGAATCGTACATTGACGTTCTGATGCTCCTTCATCGTCTTGATCCCGCCGGAGGGTATGACGCGGTGGCATTGCAAGCGGCTGAGCGTGCCCGCGCGCGAACTTTGCTCGACAGTCTCGCGGAAGCTCGCGCTAACATCCGCCAGGGTATTGCACCTGACCTTTTGGACCGTGAACGCGCATTGCGACAGAAACTTGATACCTCAGCGGAACAGCTAACTCGCTTGTTTAGCAGTAATCACCCCGCTCAACAGGCAGGACTTTTGAAGCAAGAAACCGAGACGCTGCTTATCCAGTATCAGGAAGTCGAAGCAGAAATTAGGACCAGCAGCCTACATTATGCCGCCCTGACTCAGCCTGTTTCTTTGAGTCTCAAAGAAATTCAACAGCAAGTGCTTGATTCAGACACGCTACTGCTGGAGTACGCACTCGGCGATGAAAGGAGCTATCTCTGGGCCGTGACGCCAAGCTCAATCGAGAGTTTTCAATTATCTGCCCTTTGCAGCATTGCCGGTGCCTCTCAATCCAGAGGCCGCCGATGTTAAGCCAACTCCTCTGATTGTCGAGCACGAGATCGTTAGCCTCCCTTCGGCTTCAGCGCTCTCCGTACTGCGAGGCGAGTTGATGGGACGCGCACGCGTGGCGAAAACGCTGGCTGTAGTGGCTGATCCGGTGTTTGAAAAGAATGATGAAAGAGTCAAGGGGACTAAGACTGGACAAAGACGTAATGCCGGACCTAAGAGATCAATTGAAATGAGAAGTACGACTGATCTGGTTGAGGGAGGATCTTTGAGGTCAACCCGGCAATCGGATTCAGACGAAATGAGCCAGATTCATCGTCTTCCTTTCACACGACGGGAGGCTGAAGAGATTCTGGCAATGGTGCCTGAAGGCGAACGTTTTACGGCCCTTGACTTCGATGCCAGCCGAGCCACGGCAACCAACCCCGCGCTGGGCCAATATCGTTACGTGCATTTTGCAACACACGGTTTTCTCAACGCATCGCACCCTGAGTTGTCAGGTATCGTGCTCTCGCTGGTGAATCGCCAAGGCGTGGAGCAGGATGGTTTTCTTTGGGCTCATGAAGTGTATAACCTGCGCCTGCCTGCGGAGATGGTGGTTCTGAGCGGTTGCCGCACAGGACTCGGCAAAGAAATCAAGGGCGAAGGGCTCGTCGGACTCACGCGGGGCTTCATGTACGCCGGATCCGCGCGCGTGTTGGTGAGCCTGTGGGATATTGACGACGAAGCTTCTGCAGAGCTAATGGCCCAGCTCTATAAAGCGATACTTAAGGAACACATGACGCCGGCTGCTGCCCTCAGAACAGCGCAGCTCAAAGTTTCGAATGACAGGCGCTGGCAAGCGCCATACTATTGGGCTGCGTTTGTGCTTCAAGGCGAGCCCCGCTGAGAACCGGCAACCAAAACACTAACACCGTCCGATTCACCGATTAGATGTCCTTGCGCCTCGTCCCAGCAGTAAATTGCAGGGCTATTGTCAGTCGTCCGCTGCGCGGACTGATCGAAGAACTCATTGTGCAAAGCCTCGCTTCATTTCCACTGTTTTGAGTTTTTGATGGCCGCCAGTAAATCCCTGACGATGCTGGCGCTGACTTCAGCTGAAGAGCCCTGGTATTTGTCGCTGGGATTGCTCCAGATCAGATTGCCCCGAGCGTTTATGAGTTCAACGAGTGCGTTGGTTTGTCCTGGTTCACCACCGCTTGTGCTTTTCAAAACAGTTACCTTCAGCAAAGCATCGGCCTCGTCTCTATTATGGGCTAGGATGATCCGGTTAGTAGCGCGCAATCGCTCGGCGAGCATCTGTCGCACACTCTCGCTTAACGTCTCGTCTCCGACTGCCTCAATGTAAACTTTTTTCACGGCAGAGAGCGGCGTTGCTCGAACCACTCTGATACTCCTTGTTTCAGTTTCAATCCCAGTCTCAGGCCCAGTAGCAATACCAGGCTTCTCTTGAGCTGAATTGCGAGCAGTGTTTTCAATTTTGGGAGAGGGGCCAACGTTCTGATGTTGTTGGCCTGTCTCGACGCGTTGTTGTTGCGGGTTTGACGATTTCGGCAGGTTTGTCTCTCCGGTCGAAGTGGCGCCATTGTTAGTCGGGGCTTTAGTGGGGTGAGTTTCCTCTTTTGCCTGGGTCTCCTGAGTGGCAGCTATCTGGTTCGGTTCCGTCGCACCTCCGCTTTCTCTTCGAATGTACTTCATTACGACTGCAAACGAGATGACGAGGACTACCACGAGTGCGGCAACGAAAACTCGGCGATCTTTCCAAAGACCCCGAGACGCGCCACCGTTTAATGATTGCTCCAGTTGACGAAACCAGAGCGAGGTAGCGCGAAACGGATCAGTCTCGCGGTAGCTAATGTCAACAACCGCACCCTTCTCATTCGGAGCAGGCGCGAGATGGATTGAAACCTTCTGCCCGCCTTCCAACGTGATTGAAGCATCGACTGGTTGAACTCCATTCTCAGTCTCCGTGACAGTGAGAAGGTGTGAAGCCAATAACAATTCTTCACCCGCGTTGTCGCGCGAGCGGACTTCGATTAGCTCTGCATCCTTATCCAGACTGAAGCGAGCGCCGCGGGTCATGTCGAGATCAATGCTAGCGTACTCCACTCCATCCACCATGATTCGCAGGAGACCTGCGTTCGCCGACTTGCGGCGCACGGCATTACTGTCAAGTGAGCTTGTGACTGACTGTAACTCATGTTCGTCCAACTTCGGCGGATTGCGGCGGCTATTATTCGAGCCATTGCCGTTCATATCGTTTGTATAGAAGAAGCGCGGAATCTCCAAACGGGTATCGGGAGCAGCGAAACGCAGATCGGCCGTCAATCGTTGGAAGCAATCCGGGTGAAGCACGGCATGGATGCGGTTCACTTCAATCTTATCCTCCTGGTTGTGACCTTGATATGAGAAGGAAGGAATGCCGTCTCTGATCGGATCGATTCCGGCTGGGACGAGGCAGGGTGTGTGCCAGGGTGTAAAGAAACTTAGACAATCGCGCACAAGTTCGACGAACCGCCCCTGGTTCTCATCTGCCTCGAATCTCTCTTCGCCACGAGGCCCATGACCAATGTTGATGAGGTCGCCGAAGCGCTGTTTTAATTCTTGCATGAGAACTCCCTTTCGCGAGCGATAGTAATAATCATCCTTCACACGTTCAGGGTCTTGAATCACGGCGTTATAAATGTCCA
>WNGF01006244.1_pt1 | contig 14839 bp, 14 predicted proteins | sample 5400641 | NCBI WGS metagenome assembly WNGF01 (sample SAMN13153371, study PRJNA577476) | soil metagenome | isolation source: 80 cm soil or saprolite under grassland replicate 2 | place: USA:California | collected 2016-06-15
CCGGAACAAATGCCGGCGTCACGATCGCGCCGTCAACCCCGCCGCTTGCCAGAGCGGCAGCTCGCGCGGACGAATTGCCGATCTGCAGAATCTGCACGTCCTTATCCGGATCCATGCCCCATTGGCGCACGACAAAGCGAGTTTGGATATCGGAGAAGGCGCCGTAGCGGCTCACCGCGATCCGCTTTCCTTTCATGTCTTTGGCGTTTTTGATTTCCGGACGGGCGACAAACAGATGTTGGAATTGATCGATATTGACCATGACGATTTTCATCGGCGCGCCTGCCGCCATGGCGCGCAGTGCGTCGGTTGCGGTGGTCGTCGCCGACGCCGCCGCGCCCGACACGATGGTTTGTGAAGTGGTGACTCCGCTGGTCACATAGAGCATAGTCAAGTCCAGGCCGCGCTTCCTGAAGAACCCCGCTTCGTGGCTAAACTTGAGCGCGTCGCTTTGCGAGCCGGAACCGGTGTAGACAAAATTCAACGGAATCAACTGTGCCTGGGCCCACTGCGGGCAGGCGAGAAGCAAAAACCCTATGACGACAAGCGGCTTAAAATATTTTCCTCTTCCCGGTCTTAAAGTAGTCTCTTCCTTCTCCCCTTGCGAAGGAAGGTCAGGATAGGGGGAACGAATAAAGCTGCGCCTCCAGCGAGACTGAGGGTATCTGGTGGATGTCATCACCCCCTTCCTTAATCCTTCCCCGCAAGGGGGAAGGAAAGAAGCTCGCTGAAATCCAAGCTCAGATATCAAACGATCAATGAAGTTTTTGAAAACGTGCGCCAATTTCATCTTAGTTTGAAATATTTTCTTCTCTGAGAATTCCCAGCGTCTTTAGCAGCGGCTCATCGGTGTACGAAATCAAGATGGCTTCCGATGACGATGATGAGTTTACATGCTCGTGCCAATGCCAGCCGGGAATAACGAACACATCGCGCTCGGACCAGTCAAAGCGCTGGTTCTCGATCATCGTGTAACCCGAGCCGCGAAAGACATGATAGATCGTCGCGTTGTTATGCCGATGCTTTTGCGTGTGCACGCCGGCGCGTAGCTTCTGCGCGTAACAGGCGATGCTCGGCATCACCGGGCCGCCGGTATGGGGATTGAAGTATTCGAGCCTGAGATCGTCGTATGGGCTGGCATCCGACGGCAACATGCCGTCGAGCGCCTGCACCATGTTTTTCCATGGATATTTGGTCAGCGGCGAATAGTTTTTGTCCCAGGAAAAGTTCGCCGGGCGCATGCCGGGAGCGGCAAAGCGCGCCATCGATGCTTGATCCGCTTGAGTGTGCGGTTGCGTGCGCTTTCCCGGATAGAGCTCGAAGAAAATCGTATCCATCGCGTCGATGAGCGGAACGTCCAGACCATCGAGCCACAGCATCGGCCCGTCGCTTTCGTTTTTGTGATCGTGGTAGCTCCACGCCGGCGTGAGAATCAGATCGCCGGGCTCCATCCAACAGCGCTCGCCGTTCGTGCAGGTGTAGGAGCTCTCGCCTTCGATAATAATCCGCAGCGCCGCCGGGGTGTGATGGTGCGCCAAGGCGGATTCGCCGGGGAGAATAAGCTGGATCGCCGCGACTAAATTCGGCGTGGTGGCGAAATGTCCCATCTGTTTCAATCCCGGATTGGTCAGACCCAGCACCCGCCGCTCGACATTTTCAGTGCTGACGACTTCGGCGGCGCGCATCATCTGCTCGCGCAGCACGGGCCATTGCCAGAGATGAGGCACGGCGCGCTTGTGCGGCGGATTGCCCTGTCTTAGCCAAAGAGGACTAAGATGAAGCCGGGCGACGTCTTGATAAAAAACTTCCGGGTCAATTAGATCTTTGCTGGCGGGAGCGCTTTTGCTCATGGAACACCTCTTTGCAAACGCCTACATGGGCGAGGCCGAAGCCTGCGCCGGGATGACGATCTTTTCCCTATTCAGATTTGGCAGGACTTCCTTGGCCATCAGCTCCAGACTCTTTTTCGCTTGATTGAGCCTGAGCCGGCCAAAAACCGGCCGCATCATGATCTTGTCCGTGCCCATCGCTCTGCATTGGTGCAGGATCTGTTCGGTCACGTAGTCCGGATCGCCGACGATAGAGATCCCCGCACCCTGCAACTGCTCGAATGTCCAATTTTTGATTTCCATGACACCGATATGCTCGGTCTTCTTGAATGCGGTGGCCTGCTTGGAAAAATATCCATCCGACACGCTGCGGCCATAATTCGCCGGCGAGCCGCCGAATTCTTCGGCCGGCCCGACCAGAAGATCCTTCTCCGCTTCCTCACGCGCTTTGGCGTTGGTTTCCGCGACGTAAATATCGCGCGACACCACACAATGCTCCGGGCCCGGCACCCAGCCGCAATGCTCTTTCGCGAAGCGCCGGTAATATTCGAAGCTTTCACTGACTTGGTCGGTGGGCGACCATGATGCTGCCAGGCATATGCGGTTCTTTGCCGCCCACTCCATGCTCTCGGCGCTGATCGATGGAATCCAGGTCTCCGGGATCGGCTTCTGCAAGGGCCGGGGCAGAAACGCCACATAGTCCAGATTCCAGTACTTGCCGTGGTAATCGAACGGCTCCTCAGCCTCCCAACCCTTGCGGATGATCTCCCAGCCTTCTTCGAAACGCTCGCGCGACTCGGCTGAAGGAATATTGAAAGCCCAGAAGTCGCCGCCCCGCGTCATGCCGACGATGAGTCGGCCATTGGAAAGATTGTCCAACAGCGCGAGCTCTTCGCCCAACCGCACCGGGTGGTGCAAGGGAAGACAATTCCCCATCAGTCCGATCTTGATGTCCTTGGTGAGCACTGCAGCCATGGCCGCGAACAGGTTGGGCGACGGTGAAAGTCCGTTGGCAGCGCGGCTGTGGTGCTCAGGAAAAAAGATGCCGTCGAAGCCGTAGCTCTCAACGCCGCGCAAAAAATCGACCACCTCGTCGTAGATCTCCTTACCGAGAATTCGGTCGTAATCCTTGCCAGCCAACAAATACGATCCGGTAATGCGTCTGGGATAGCCGATACGCATGAAAAGCCAAACTTTCATATCACCTCCGTCATCAACTCCCGGAAAGCGGAAAAATCTCGCGCAAGGTCGGGCGCCGTGGCAGTAATCCGTCCGCCTCAAGATAATCTAAACACCGCTCTATGGTTTTTTTGTGAATCGCGTTCAAGCCGCACTCGTTCGGGTCGAGACCTAAAAGTTTCTTTTCGCGCTCGTAGAGCTTTCGCTCTTCATCGCTCATGGAGACGGGCGCGGCGACGGCCGCGCGCTCGAAAGCATCCACGAGCGCATCGGTCAATCCCGGATAGCTCGCCGCCACGCTCTTGCGAATGCCGAGAAAGTGGTAGGTCGGGTAAATCTTCTCTTTGCTAAACCATGCCAAATGGGATTCGACATCCCCGATGGGAAAGCAGAGGTTTGAGCTGTTCGCCACCATCTGCTCGAGGTCGCCGTAGGGGTCTGGCGTGCGGCTGGCGCCGCCCTCGACGACCCAGTTAAACCAGTGGCCGCCGGCGCCGCCGGGATAGATCACCGCATCCAAATCGCCCGCGCTCAATCGCTGAATCAGCTCCGACGCTTTTATGCCGCCGCGTCGATGGGTGTGCGCCCATTCGCCGCCGATGGCGCCGTCGCTGGTCAGCGGTTCGGCGGTAATCCAGCGCGCCGCGCTTCTTGTAACCCCAAAGTGATCCGCCAACAGACCGCGTAAATAAACGCTGGTGGCGCCGAGCACTCGTCCCATGCCGATGGTACGGCCTTTGAGATCTTTCGGTGTCGATGACTCGCGCCGCATGACAAACTTTCGCTGCACCATGCCGCGGGTGACGAAAATCGGCAGCGCTACGAATTTCTTTTCGCTTCCGCGTGCGATACGGACGAGAAAATCCGGAATAACCTGCTCGGTGGCGGCAAACTTATCCTCAACATCGCCACGCAGTCGACTTGAGCCACGCGGATCGAACGCCGCAGGCTCGAACGTCGCGTCGAAGCCATCCACTTTCACCCTGCCGTCGAGCAAGGCCTTGGTCCAGATGCAATTGGGAACATGAATGCATAGGCTTGGCATCTAGTCGCTCCCTCCCTTGGCCTGATAAATCTGCAGTACGTTGCCCTCGAGGTCGCTGATAAATGCCACCCAACCGTGCGACACTTCCAAGACTTCGTGAACGATCCGAACGCCCCGACTCCTGAAGGTCTCGATCAAGTCGTGAATTCCCGCCTGAACTTGAAAGCTCGGCACGAAGCCGACTCGGCCCCGCGGCGAGTCGGCGGCCCGGCCGTCGCGGTGGAGCACCAGCGGCGCGCCGGAAGTGGCGAACTCAAAATTGGTCCCAGCGACGCCGCCGAGCGGTTTAAAGCCGAGCACGTCGCGGTAGTAGTTGACCGCGCGATCGAGGTCTTCGACGTAGACGAGCAGCCTGCGCGCATCGAACAAGAGTGGCGCTGTCTTGGGTTTCATCGCCGACCTGCGAAGGGAAAAAGATCTTGAATGGTAAAGCGGCGCCGTAAAAGACCGTCGGCCTGAAGATAGTCCATCAGTTTTTCGATCGTATGGCGCTGCACTTCGCCGAGTTCGTAGCGGTAGGGATCGAATCCGAGTACCGCTCTCTCGCGCTCGAGCAGCTCGCGCTCTCGCTGATCCAAGCGGGCTTCGCTGGCAGACCAGGCGCGAGCAAATGCGTCCACCAAGGCATCAGCAAGACCCGAATTGGCATCGAGACAATCGGCTCGCAACTGAAGGCCATGGACCGTTGGATAGATCTTGGTTTTTTTAAACCACGCCGCGATCGTCTCGGCATTTCCCAAAGGCTCGCAGAGATCCGGAAAGCGTTTCAAAGTTCCGCCGATCATTTCGTCGCCGCCGAATAGAGAAAAAAATCCATGTCCTCCCGGATGAATTAGAGCATCGAACTCGCCGCCGCTGAGCATTGCCGCGGCAGCGACGACTGCCTCGAAACCCTCGGGCTTGCCCAGCCTCCCCTTAAGCCACTTCCAGTCGGCATCTTCTTCCGCGCCGTGAATCGTGTGCCATTCGACCGACTCACGCGCAATACCAAACTCGTCGGCGAGCAAGCCGCGCACATAGACGGCCCCGGGAGTCAGCACGCGCGGCATGAGAACCCTTCGGCCCTCAAGATTTTCGACGGCTACCCCATCGCGACGCATGAGCAAGGTCCGTTGGCGGAAGCCCCCCAACATGAAGATCGGTAACGCCACCTTCGGCACGCTGAGCCCGGCATCTTTTTCCAGCAGATAATCGGTCAATGTGCCGTCCGAGCCTTGCCATTTTCCTTCGCGCACGCCGTGCAGACGGTCCGGCAAGCTCACCTTGGAATGAAACTCGACCGCGAAGCCGTCGACGCGCACGCTGCCGTCGACCAAGGCGCGCGTCCAAAGATTATCTCCGATGGCGATGCGGATCGGTTTCTGCTCTTGGCTCATGGATGATCCATCGTCTGGTCCCGCGGCTTGTAGCCTGACTGGGGCTCGATGAAATATCGCCGCAACAAATCTCGCCCTAAATCCATGACTTCAAGTCTGAATCGTTCCGCGGCATCGTCGTCTCCGCGGGTAAAGGCGTCGAAAACTCCTTCATAGCAGCGCACCACCTCTTCCATGTATCCGGGAACCGACACGTGAAATACCCGATAACGGGCGCTCGGATAGGCCATCACTTCAAACAGGTGCGCCAGCCTTGGCGAGAAACTGCGCTCGCAGATCAATCGCTCCAATTCGGCGCGCGTCTCGAGAAAGCCGTGACGGTCTTTTTTCGCCGCGCATTGGCGAAGCTTGTCGACCAACTTGGCCATGCTGCTCAGTGCTTCGCCTTTCATCCGGCGGCACGCGAGCCGGGCCGCAAGGCCGATCAAGTGGCCATGAACCAGATAAAGCTCGTCGGCTTCCTCGGGAGTGATGTCGGCCACGACCACACCCCGATTGCCGCTCTGCTTGACCAGCCCGTCTCGTTCCAACATGCGCAGCGCCTCGCGAACTGGCGAGCGGCTGATCCCCAGTTCTCCGCATACGGCGAGCTCGCTGATGCGCTGATTCGGTCGGAGCCTATCAGCCAGAATCTCACGGGTCAGATACTGTACCGCCTTATCCACCAGGTTTTGCTTGTGGCGGGTTTTGGGTTTGCTATTTTTCATTTCCCTTTGCTGGAAATTTTGTATACAAGATTGTCGACAATTAAGTCAACCACTCGCGGGCTTCGTCAAAAGATGGGTCACGGTTTAATTTGATTTCGCCGCCGCCAATGGTAGGGGCAGACCTCTGTGTCTGCCCTCTCGGACGGGCGACCACAGGGGTCGCCCCTACAAATTTTTGCGAAATTAAACCACTACCCAAAGATGAGAGACGAACGAGAATGCGGTCCGGCCGCTTGATTATTATCGCAGTTTGACAAGCGATTTTAGCGGGGCATATAGTTCGGCCAATTTTTTCAGAGGTCATCGATGGAACCAGAGACGATCGCCAAGATCATCGACACGCTCAAAGCCGAGCGGATCGATCTCGTGGTCACGCTTCCTGAGGAACCCACTTCACCGCTCACCGAAACGATCCGCAGCGACCCCTACTTCACCAGCGTCACTGTGGCGAGTGAAAGCAACGGCATTTCGCTCTGCGCCGGCGCCTCATTGGGCGGGCGCCGCTGTATCTTCGTCACCGGTATCGCCGGGCTGCTCGTGGGAACCTGGTCGCTGGCGCAGATGGGCGTGCTGTATGGTATTCCCGTCCTGATCATGGCTTCCTATCGCGGCGACATCGGCGATCGTAGCGGCGTCTCGGGCGCGCAACTTTTCATGTTTCAGCAGCTCGCCGAGCCCATGCTCAATACCCTGCGCATTCCCTACCGCGTGATCAAAAAAAATGACGATATCGAGCGTGAGATCCGCGATAGCCACTTCGCCTGTCGGGAATACGGCACGCCTCTGGTCCTGCTGCTCACCGGCGAGGTTTTATGGTGAAACGTTTCGACTGCCTGAAGCTGTTGGCGTCATGGCTCGATGAGCATGCGCTTACGGTTACCAGCCGCGGCGGCAACGCCAGGGAATGGGCATACTTGCGGCCCCAAGGCGCTAATTTTCACAGCCTCAACATGGGCACCTGCATGTCGTTCGCCGTCGGACTTGCTCTGGCATTTCCCAAACGTAAAGTGATCGCCATCGATTCGGACGGCAGCCTGCTGCTCGACACCAGCAGCCTGGTTACATTGGCTGACGTGAACCCGCCGAATCTGTTAGCGCTGGTATTTGATAATCAAGCGTATGCAAACATGGGCGCCACAGCTACGGCGCGAGCGGCCGATCTCGCCAAGATGGCGCAGGGCGCGGGAGTTAAGAAAGCCTCGACCATCACGAGCACTGAAGATTTTGCCGCCGTCGTAAAGCCGGCGCTGGCAGCTTCCGAGCTGGGCTTTTTTGTTCTCAAGTCCGAATCGGGCAGAGCCCAGGTCAAAGTCGATTCACGCCTGATCCACGGCCGCCCAATGCTCGAGCATTTCATCAGCGCTTTGCTGCGCCATCCGGACTATCAGGGCAAGTCATCGGCCGGAAAGGATTGAGATGGGTCATTACGAAAAGATCAAAGTTCTCAGCAGCTCGATTTCTCACATGCCGCTGCACGCCGTGTTTCGTGATTCGGGCGTGGCTGCGAAGCATGGCTTCGAGCTCGAGGTGGACGTTGCCAAGGTGCCCGAGCGCGGCAAACCGACGCGCACGATCGGTGAGCGCGCGGCGCTGCTGCTATCCGGCGAGTATCAATTTCTCAGCGGTCTGCACCACGAGCCCTACGTTTACCGCGCGCGCGGCGATCACCGGTTGGCCTTCCTGGCGCAAACGCAGAATCACTGGGACGACCGTTTGATTTGCCGGCCGGACATCCACGAGGCCAAGCAGCTCGAAGGGAAAAGAATTCTTACCGGGCCGGCGCCTTGCGTGGTCGGCAATCTGCGCCAGGCCCTGGTGCGCGCCGGGGTCGATATTTCGACAGTGCAATTTGTGCTCGCCTCACGCGACGGCGAAGGGGCGGACTCACGCCTCGCCGTGGGCCCGTCCAGCATCGATCGTATTCGCCGCAGCGATGTCGACGCCGCCAACGTCGATATGCCCTTCGATCTTCAGGCGAAAAAGCGCGGCTTGAACGCGATTGAGCTCCCGGCCCTGCCGGTGATTCACAATACGACGATCTGCGCCAACATGGATTTCGTCCGCGAAAATGAACAGACCGCGATGACGTTCCTGAAGGCGTTGATCGAGGCCGTGCATTTTTTTAAAACCGAGAGAGAAAAAAGCTGCGCCATTATCGCCCGCGAAGTGGCGCCTTTGATCGGTCTGGACGGCGACGACGAAGTCGAATACCTGCACGGCGAATGGAGCGCGCTGCTCTGCTCGAAGCCTTATCCGGAGCCTCTGGCTGTGGAAAATCTTTATAATCTCGATGTCGCGCACGATCCGCAAGCCAATTTCATCGGTCCGTTGGAAGTCTGGGACACCCATTACCTGCGCATGATCGACGACAGCGACTTCATTGACGCGCTCTATCAAGGTAATTAATCGGCACCCAGACGGCGTCGCGGCACAGCGAATATCAAACGCGAGTAATTCGTGATTCTCTACGTGCTCAGACGCCTTCTTCAACTCGTGCCGGTGCTCTTGGGCGCGTCGTTTCTGATCTTCTCCATCATCCATCTCCTGCCGGGTGATCCCGTCCAGGTCATGCTCGGGGAGGAGCGTTATGACGAGACCCAGTACCAGCTTCTGCGCAAAAAAATGGAACTCGACCGGCCGCTCTACGAGCAGTATTTTAGCTGGCTGCAGCGCTTGGCCCACGGCGATCTCGGACAATCGCTGCGTACCCAGCGGGCAGTTCTGGACACGGTGGTCGAGCGTTACCCAGCCACCATCTATCTTGCTTTGGCATCGCTGATTCTCGGGACCTTGATTGCGATCCCGGCGGGAACTCTGGCGGCCGTCAGACAAAACACTCTTTGGGATTATTCGGCGATGAGTTTTGCCCTGTTCGGCATCGCGGTGCCGAACTTTTGGTTCGCCTTGCTGCTCATCCTTGGCTTCGGCCTTTATCTCGGCTGGTTTCCGACCCTAGGGTACGTCGATCCGTCGACCAACTTCGGAATGTTTCTCTGGTATCTAACCTTGCCGGCGATCGTTCTCGGCACCGACATGGCTTCCACCGTGACCCGCTACGTCAGGGCGGAAATGCTCGAGCAGCTCAAGCTCGACTACGTGCGCACGGCGCGAGCGAAAGGAGTGCCGCGGCGATGGGTCGTCTACAAACACACCTTGAGAAATTCGCTGATCGCGGCGACGACCGTCATCGGCTTGCAGGTCGGCCGGCTGCTCGGCGGATCAACTGTGGTGGAAACGATATTCGCTTGGCCTGGAGTTGGCCGGTTGGTGCTCGAAGCGGTCTACGCGCGCGATTATCCGGTCCTCCAAGGCGCGGTTCTCTTTCTCGCCTGCACTTATGTGGTCGTCAATCTCTTTGTCGATGTTTTATATAAATGGCTGGATCCGCGGATCTCGCTTAGTTGATTTTGTATCGAGGAGGCAAGCGCTCGATGGCCGAAGCAACCGTTACGCCGTTTTCCCGGGAACCGATTGCGCCGCGGGCGCAACGGCGCAGTGTGCTCGGGCGTTCGCGCGATGCCTTCGCAGTCATCTTGCGCAACCGGCTGGCGGCCCTGGGACTGATTATCGTTCTGTGGATTTCTCTGACCGCGATCCTGGCACCCCAGCTTGCCACCCATGATCCGTTAAAAATGAATCTCGCCGAGCGGCTCGTGCGCCCGTCCGCCGAGCATTGGTTGGGAACCGACAGTTATGGGCGCGACATCTTCACCCGGCTTGTCTACGGCAGCAGAATCGCCATGCGCGTCGCTCTGGGCGCGGTCCTGCTCGCAGTCGTCATCGGCGTACCCCTCGGAGCGCTCTCAGGATATGCCGGCGGCTGGGTGGATACATTGATCATGAGGGGTATCGATACGTTTCTGGCATTTCCGGGCAGGCTGCTCGCAATCACACTGGTAGCGGCCATGGGACCGACTTTCTTGACCCTCTATCTCGCCATTGGCATCACCTCGGTGCCGGGCTATGCGCGGGTCGTGCGCGCCAGCGTGCTGTCACAAAAGGAAAAAGAGTATGTCGAAGCCGCGCGCATGACCGGAGAACCGGAGTTGCGCATTCTCTTTTATCAGATACTGTCAAACTGCATTGCGCCGATTTTGGTCCTGGTGAGCCTCGATTTCGCCCATGCGATTCTTGTCGAGTCGTCTCTGAGCTTTCTCGGTTTAGGTTTTCCCCCGCCGGCACCGAGCTGGGGACTGATGCTCAGCGAAGCGCGCGGATATATGGAGCTCGCTCACCACGTTGCCATTATCCCGGGGCTAGTCATTTCGATTACGATTCTCGGCTTTAACCTTATCGGCGACGGGCTGCGCGATATCTTTGATCCGCGCCAGTACGAAGTATAGATGAATCGACCTTTGCTCGAGGTCAAAGACCTCACGGTTGAGTTTCGCCTCAAGCGCGGCACTCTCACCGCCGTGGATAACGTTTGCTTTACCATCGACGAGAAGGAAACCCTGGGCATCGTCGGCGAGACCGGGTGCGGTAAGAGCGCCACGGCCCTGTCAATCCTGCGTTTGATTTCGTCGCCGCCGGGAAAAATCGTCGCCGGGGAAATTCTCTTTGAGGGCGATGACCTGCTCAGGAAATCCGAGCATGAGATGGAAAAGATCCGCGGCAATAAGATCTCGATGATTTTTCAAGAGCCGATGACTTCTTTCAACCCGTCTTTCACCATCGGCGAGCAAATCGCCGAGAGCTATCGGATTCACCTGCGCCATTCCAAAAAAAACGCTCTGGAGTCGACGGAACATATTCTCGACGCCGTGCGGGTGCCGTCGCCGAGAACCATCATGGCGCGCTATCCCCACCAGCTGAGCGGCGGCATGAGGCAGCGAGCGATGATCGCCATGGCGCTGGCCTGCCAGCCCAAGTTACTGATCGCCGATGAGCCGACCACCGCGCTGGACGTAACCATTCAAGCTCAGATCTTGGAGCTTTTGGAAGAGCTCCAGGAGAAGATGAAAATGGCCATGCTATTCATCTTCACAATCTGGGGGTGATGGCGCGCCTCTGCAATCGTATCGGCGTCATGTACGCCGGCTCGCTGGTGGAGCTCGCCGACAAAAAGTCGCTTTTCACCACTCCGCTCCATCCCTATACCATCGGGCTTTTGCGCGCGGTGCCGCGACGTGATCGCCGCCATGAGCCCCTCAACGCCATTCCCGGAAACGTTTGCAGCCTCCTCGAACCTCCACCCGGCTGCAGATTTCACCCGCGCTGCCCTAAGGCGAAAGAAATCTGCCGCGCCGAGCTTCCCTCCTTGGAAAACCAATCCGGCCATCATCATCGCGTCGCATGTTACTTTCCTGGTGAATGATGGCACTGCTCGAAGTCCAGGGTCTGACCAAACATTTTGATTTGAGCGGCGATATTCTTGGCCGGCTGCTGCACGGAAAAAAAGTCCTTAAAGCCGTGGACGGCATCAGCTTCGCAATCCACGAGGGCCAGACGCTCGGACTGGTGGGCGAAAGCGGCTGTGGAAAATCTACCACCGCGCGCCTGATCACGCGCTTGATTGCCGCCACGGCGGGCCAGGTCGCTTTTCAGGGAAAAGATATTCTCACTCTACCCGCAAACAAGGTGCGCGAGATCAGACGGGATATTCAGATGGTCTTCCAAGATCCCTTCGCCTCGCTCAATCCGCGCATGAAGGTCGTCGAAATCGTCGGCCGGCCGCTGACGCTCTATCAAGGACTCAAGGGGGCAAAGAAAACCGACGAGGTTTCGGACCTGCTCGAGCTGGTGGGGCTTAGCACCGATTGCCTTTATCGATATCCCCATGAATTCAGTGGCGGCCAGCGCCAGAGAATCGGCATCGCCCGCGCCCTGGCGCCGCGCCCCAAGCTGCTCATCGCCGATGAGCCGGTTTCTTCTCTCGACGTTTCGGTGCAGGCGCAGGTGCTCAATCTCTTTAGCGAGCTCAAGCGCAAACTCAATCTCACCATGCTGTTCATTTCCCATGATCTCAATGTGGTGGAATACCTCGCCGATACGGTGGCGGTGATGTACGCGGGCAAAATTATGGAGATCGCGCCCGTCGAGCAAATATTCAAGCTTCCCTTGCATCCGTACACCCAGGGTCTGCTCGCCTCAAATCCGAGCCCTGAATCCTACATGGAGCAACCTACGCCGACGTTGCGCGGAGAAGTGCTCTTGCCGCTCAATCCTCCGCCCGGATGCCGGCTCGAACCTCGCTGCCCGCTGCGCGTCGAACGCTGCAAGTCAGTAGAACCCTTGCTGGAGGAAAAACGCCCGCGCCACCGGGCCGCATGCCACGAGGTATAGCCCGCGTGCGCGGTTCGAAGTTCAAGGCCTGTCCTGAACGAAGTGAAGGATCTTTCTTAGATTCTAACCCGGATATGTTACACCAAACCACTCTAAGAAAATTTATCGCGCCAAGCACGCTAAGCTCGCAAAGGCCTCGCCCTTTTTTTTGGCAAATTCTATCTTGGCGTCCTTTGCGATCTTTGCGCGAGATACAATCTTTTCTTGTCTTCTTTTCATCGGAAAATTCAAAGATGTTTGGCTAGCTTTTGTCACGGATCCTTCGACGCTCAGGATGCGCGAGGCGCGCACTTTGAACTTGGAACTTTGAACCAGTTTCTTTTGTTGACACGAGACGGCGCCTAGCGGATATTACCCGCGCTAATGGTCAAAAGGTTTTGCGCGAATTATTTTCGGGAGGGCTTATGAAGCGTTTTTGGTTTGTCAGTTTAGCGCTGGCAACGTTGATTGCTCCCGCGGCCGCGGCTTGGAGCGCCGAAAGCCCAAAGTATGGCGGTCGTCTGGTTTTCGGCATCGCCAAGGACATCATCTCACTCAACCCATTCTACAGAACTCAATCCACGGACAGCTTCGTTCGGGAACTGATGTTCCAGACACTTCTCGATTTGGATCACCGCCAGCAACCCATTCCGGCGCTAGCCGAGTCTTGGAGCTTATCCAAGGACGAAAAAACCTACACTTTTAAACTTCGCCGGGGCGTACGGTTTCACAACGGCAAGGAACTCAGCGCCGAGGATGTCAAGTGGAGTATCGACTACGCGTTGGACCCACAGAACCAAGCGACGGGACTGACGCTGTTGAGAAATCTCCAGGAGGTAAGGGCCAAGGACAAATACACCGTCGAGATCGTGCTCAAACAGGCGCAAGCCGCATTGCTCGTCCAGATGAGCGGAATCCAACCCTTCGTGGTCGTGCCCAAGGACTCGATTCCCGCCGGGAAATCCAACCTCAGCGCTTTTCCGCCCGGCACCGGTCCGTTTGTTTACAAGGATTATAAGGTTGCGCGCGAGCTGATCTTGGGGCGCAACAAAAATTACTGGCAGAAGGGTCTGCCGTACATCGACGAGTTGGTGCTAAAACCGGTGATCGACGATCAAGTGCGATTTCTTTCGCTGCGCAGCCGCGATCTCGACATGATCGAGCGTACGCCTTACGCCTTCGTCAGAAAGGTCGTGAGCGGAGAGATGCCGGGGATCCAGATCGCCGAAGCGAAGTATGCGGGATTTCGCCGCCTGGTTTTCAATGTGACTCAACCGCCGTTTAACAATGTCAAGATACGCCAGGCCGCGCTCCACGCTTTCGATGCGCGGGAATTCCTAAAAGGCGCGCATTGGGGATTCGGCGAGCCGGCCACGGTGTGGGGCATTCCGAAAACCAGCCCCTGGTTCGTCAAGGACCTGCCCGAACTCAAACGGGATCCCGCCAAGGTGAAGGCGCTGTTGAAAGAATCAGGTGTCGGTCCGGAACTCGAAGTGGTCATCGTCGCGCGCACCGGCGAGGAAGAAGAAAATCAAATTTTGCAGCAGCAACTCACCACCGCCGGTATAAAGACCAAAGTCGATTATCTCGAGCACGCCCGCTATGTGAACCTTCGCCGCGACGGGCAGTTCCAGATGGTTCTAAGCGGCGCCGAGCCCGTGGTCGATCCCGGCGACTCGTACCCTTTTCGTTTTGGCTGTGACGAGCCCAAGAAGGGGCCGAAAAGAATTCTGAATTACTCCGGCTACTGTAACGAGGAGTTTGACAATCTGGTCCGTGAAGCCGGACAGATTACCGATTTCAAGAAACGCTACGAACTTTATGCCAAGGCGATCCGGATCATTCACCAGGACCTCCCCGAGGCGCCTTTGGTCTTTACTCCGCGCTTTTTCACCTTTGGGTCGAAGGTTCGCGGGTTTGAAGCAGGCATAAGCGACAACTGGACGTCAACCCGCGGCGGACTGTTAAAGACCTGGATCGCTAATTGAGCGCACGACGCTGGACGAACGGTTGAAAGTTCAGAATGAGGATCAGCACGAAGAAATACTGCAATCTGATCACAGAAAGCACTTGAGTGGTGTGCTAGGGCTCGACTAAATTTCCTTCCCTACAAGTGGACCCGACACGAGGATTTTCAGTCCTGTGATGGTAGCGGGACTATCGGTCACTATTGGTCATCAACTGAATGAATTCATGCGTCTGAAGGCGCTTCGCTCTCGCTTTATTTCCCGATTAGAACATATTGAGACAAATAGTTCTGGCAAAGTTGTAGCAAAGTAACCTGAGCAGACTGATGGAACCATAGGATAGCGGATGCTCTCTTCGACGGCCGCCGCAGCGATGCCGGTTACGTCGCTAATGCGTGGGCCAGAGATCCGCCGACAGGTTGCTGTTGTCGGAGAGTGTCGCCTCGATCTTCATGAGGACGTCGCCAGCAGG
>WNGF01007085.1_pt1 | contig 14833 bp, 15 predicted proteins | sample 5400641 | NCBI WGS metagenome assembly WNGF01 (sample SAMN13153371, study PRJNA577476) | soil metagenome | isolation source: 80 cm soil or saprolite under grassland replicate 2 | place: USA:California | collected 2016-06-15
TCTCGTCCATGAGGAACTCGATCGTGCCCACGTTGTTGTAGGCGATCTTCCGCATGGCTCCGAGAGCGACCTCGCCCATCTCTCGCCGCAGCGCGGGCGAGACGGCCGGCGACGGCGCCTCCTCGAGGAGCTTCTGGTGCCGCCGCTGCACGGAGCACTCGCGCTCGCCGAGGTGGATGATGTGGCCGTGCTCGTCGGCCACGATCTGCAGCTCGATGTGGCGCGGCTGCTCGACGTAGCGCTCGAGGTACATCGACCCGTCGCCGAACGCCGAGAGCGCCTCGTTGCTCGCGGTCTCGAACATCTGGCGGACCTGGGCCTTGTCGCGGCAGATCTTCATGCCGCGCCCGCCGCCGCCGGCCGCCGCCTTGAGGATGACCGGGAAGCCGACCTCCTCGGCGATCTTCTCCGCCTCGTCGGCGTCGGCGAGCTTGCCGCGCGCGCCGGGGAGGAGCGGGAGGCCCGCCTTCTCCATCGCCTCGCGCGCCGCGACCTTGTTCCCCATGAGCCGGATCATCTCGGGGCGGGGGCCGATGAACTTGAGCCCCATCCGCGTGACCATCTCCGCGAACTCGGCGTTCTCGGAGAGGAACCCGTACCCGGGGTGGATGGCGTCCGCGCCGGTCACGTCCGCGGCGGAGAGGAGCGCGCGGACGTCGAGGTAGCTCAGCTTCGACTGCGGCGGGCCGATGCAGATCGCCTCGTCCGCGAAGCGGACGTGGAGCGACTCGGCGTCGGCAGTGGAGTGGACCGCCACGGTCGCGAGCCCGAGCTCCTTGCACGCGCGGATGACCCGGAGCGCGATCTCGCCCCGGTTTGCGATGAGGACCTTCTTGAACATGCGCGCTAGCCCGGGACGATGCGGAAGAGGGGCTCGCTGAACTCCACCGGGGAGGCGTTCTGCACGAGGATCTCGGCCACGACCCCGTCCGTCTCCGACTCGATCTCGTTCATGAGCTTCATCGCCTCGACGATGCAGAGCGTCTGCCCCTTCTTCACCTTCGCGCCGACCTCGACGAACGGCGGCGACTCCGGCGAGGGCGCCCGGTAGAACGTCCCGACGAACGGGGAGGTGACGAGGGTGCCCGGCTTGTCGGCCGGCTTCGCGTCCGCCTTCGGGGCCGAGGGGGAAGGCACCGGCGCGAGCGCCGCGATCGGCGCGGCCACCGGGGCCGCGTGCGCGAAGAGCGGCGCGGGGGGCGCCGCGACGGCGACGTTGCCGCGCTTGATGACGACCTTCTCCGGCCCCTTCTCCCACTCGATGTGGGTCACGTCGCTCTTCTCCACGAGCTGGACGAGCTTCTTCACGTCGTCCAGCGAGAAGCCGGCGGATGCGACGGAGAAGCCGGCGGATGCGACGTGGTCCTGGGAGCGGTCGGCCTGCTTCAGCGGTCGGGTCGCCATATTCTGTCGGTCTCCTGTCCGAGGGCTCGGAGCCTACACGGCTACGCGGGTGAGGTACTCGCCCGTGCGGGTGTCGATGCGGAGGGTGTCCCCCTCCTCGATGAAGAGCGGCACGTTCACGACGTAGCCGGTCTCGAGCGTCGCGGGCTTGGTGGCGCCCGAGACGGTGTCGCCGCGGACCCCGGGATCGCACTTCACGACCTTGAGGTCCATCGTGTTCGGCAGCGTCACCCCGATCGCCTTCCCGTTGAAGAACAGGATGTGCGTCGTGGTGTTGTCCTTGATGAAGTTCTTCGAGTCACCCATCTGCTCGGCGGTGACGAACGTCTGCTCGAAGTTCTTGTTGTCCATGAAGTTGTAGTGGTCGCCCTCGCGGTAGAGGTACTGCATCTCCCGCTCGTCGATGTCGGGCTTGCCCACCACGTCCCCGGACTTGAAGGTCCTCTCGATGCTCCGGCCGGTGATGAGGTTCTTGATGCGGGTCCGCACGAACGCCGAGCCCTTGCCCGGCTTCACGTGCTGGAACTCGATGATCTCCCACGGCTCCTTGTCGATCTCGATCTTGAGCCCGCGGCGGAACGCCGAGGTGTCCAGGGTGTCGGCCATCTTGTCGATGCTCCTCTGAGATCCTGATCCGTTCGAGAAATGGGGCCCGCGGCCGCGCCGCCGGGCGCACGCCGGGTCGTTCGCCGCCGCGCTAGAGCTCCGCCTTCAGCTTGGGGGCGGTGACCCGAAGCAGGTAGCGCGCCTTGCCGAGGTTCCCGCCCGGCGTCAGCGCGACCACCATGAAGTACTCGGGGGTCACGATGCGGACGACGGCCTGGAGCTTCTCCGTCGCGATCGCGAGCTCCGAGACGCCCCCCGCCTCGTGGGCCTCCGCCGCTTCCCGCGCGCTCCGCAGGACGCCGGAGTACTCGACGAGCAGCGACTTGAGATCCAGGTCGCCCCCGTCCTGCAGGTGGGTGTCGACCTCGATGCCGTCGACGCCCATGAGCGAGCAGGCGACTGCGCCGTCGACGCTGCGGCAGACCTCCTCGAGATGTTCTCTGAAGCTCATGGGGTGATCTTCCGCGCGAAAACACCCGTCTTTTCGGGCGTGCGGCGCGGGACGGCGTCGTTCTTAGCCCGCGCGCGCTCCGGGCGTCAAGGTTCGAGGCGGGACGCGGCGCGTCAAGGTGAACGCCCGCGGCGACGGCTCAGGTTCCGCAGGCGACGGGGTACTGGCCGGCGTGGGGACAGTAGATGCCGCTGGTGCAGGTCGGGGCGCAGCCCGTGGTGCAGACCTTGATCGCCACGGGGAACTCACCGGTCTCGAACCGGGTGCCATCGTCGTAGTAGCCACGCAGCTTCAGGTTCGCGAGCACTTCGCGAGGGGTCCCGGGCGCTCCGAGCGCGGTCCCGACGACCGACGGGATGATCTGGACGAAGATGACCGAGCTCCCGCTCGCGAACACGACCGCGTTCATCTCGAGGACGGCGCGACCGGTGTAAGCGCCCTGGTACTCGACGACCGCCTCGTCGATGTGGGCGTCGTTCGTGTTGGTCTTCCCGATGGCGCGGTTCGTGTTGTCGGGAAGCTGGTTCTCGACCTGGAGCGGCAGGTCGAGCACCTTCGTCCGCGCCGTGTCGATGATGGGGTTCCCGAGCGCCTGCGTGTCGCACGTCTCGGCGAACGTGCAGTCGTCGGTGGCCGAGCAGACCGCCTGGACCTGGACCGAGGCGCGGTTGTCGGCGCAGGCGGCGAGCGCGAGGAGCGGGAGCGCGAGGAGGAGGGCTCTCGTCTTCATGGGCGGACTCCTAATTCGTCCCGGCGGCGACGGTCGTCGCCTGGCGGTTCAGGATGCGGGGCGTGATGAAGATGAGGAGCTCGGTGTGGTCGTCCTGCTCGGAGGTCGCGCGGAAGAGCGCGCCGAGGAGCGGGATCTTCGAGAGGAACGGCACCTCGGCGCGGCGGCTCGCGGTCTGGCGGGTGTAGATGCCGCCGATGACGGTCGTCTCGCCGTCCTTCACGAGCACCTCCGTCTCCGCCTCGCGCTTCGAGATCGAGGGCTGCCCGTTCGCGCCGGTGAGCTGCGGGTTCGGGGCATTGTTGGTCGCCTTGATCTTGAGGAGGATCGACCCGTCGGCCGAGACGTGCGGCGTGACCTTGAGCTCGAGCTTCGCCTCGATGAAGGTCGTGTTCACGCCCGACGCCGAGGTCTGCGAGAACGGGATGGCGATGCCCTGCCCGATCGTCGCCTCCTTGTTGTCGATGGTCGCGATCTTCGGCGCCGAGATGGTCTTCACGACGCCGGAGTTCTCGAGCGCCGAGATGCGGAGGTTCAGGTTGAACGCGCCGCCCGCGGAGCCGAGGATGAGGCCGATCGCGCCGCCGGACCCTTCGCCGACCGGCGCCGGGAGGCTCACCGCGTAGTTCGGCGAGCTCGCGGTGCCCGCGCTCGCGCCGTTGCCGATGCCGCCCGCCGCCCCCGCGTTGTTCGGGAAGATGAGGCCCGTCGGGTTGCCGGTCGCCTGCGTGAACGCGGCGTTGCCGCCCCACTGGACGCCGAGCGCCTTGTTGAAGTTGGACGAGGCCTCGACGATCCGGCTCTCGATGAGGACCTGGGGGATCTCGGTGTCGAGGTTCCGCACGAGCCCCTCCGCCCGCACGAGCGCCTCCTGCACGTCCTTGACGATCAGCACGTTCGTGCGGTCGTCGGTCGAGACGGAGCCGCGCTCCGTGAGCACGTCCTTGATCCGGCCGGCCATGTCGCCGGATCGCGCGAAGTTCACCGGGATGATCCGGACCTTGAGCGGCAGGAGCGGGGCGCGGGCCTTCTCCGCGTCCGCGCGCGCCTGCTGCTCCTTCGCGATCTGCTCGTACTTCGCGATGCGGATGACGTTCCCCATCTCCTCCTTGCCGAGCCCCTTCGACTTGAGGACGAGCTCGAGCGCCTGGTCCCACGGGACGTTCCGGAGCGCGACCGTCACCTTCCCGGTGACGTCGTCGGCGACGACGATGTTCTTCTTCGAGACGTCGGCGATGAGCCGGAGGAGGTTGCGGATCTCGATGTCGTGGAAGTCGAGGGTGATGCGGCGGCCCGTGTAGCCGCGCGCCTGCGGCGCGCCGGAGAGCGCGTACCCGGGCGCCTCCTGGGAGAGCCCCGCCGACTGGGCGTCGGTGATGCGGATGACCGGCGTCTCGGCGGACTTCTCGGGCGCGCCCTTCACGGCCTGGAACGTCCAGGAGAGGCCGCCCTTGGTCTCCGCGACCTCGTAGGTGGCGTCGGCGCGCAGCGTCGCGACGATCTTCACCTCGCCGCTCGCGGGCTGGTTGAAGGACGAGACCATCATGACGGGTCCCTGGAAGGCGGTCGTGTCGAGCGACCGCTCGAGCTTCTTCGGGAGCTCGGCCGCGGAGAGCGAGAGCACGACGGTCCGCTCGTCGGGGCGCGACACGGCGTGCCGGGCCTTGCCCGAGATCTCGATCCGGGCGAAGCCGCCCTGCTGCGCGAAGCGGACGTCGGCGATCTTCTGGCGCGTCGCCGCGGCGGGCTGCGGCGCGGCTGCGGGCTGCTCCGGCGCGGGCGCGGCGGCAGGCTGCACCTGCGCGGGCGCGGCCTTCGCGGCGGCCGTGGCGAGCGCAGGCGCAGAGGGATGCGCCTGAGCGAGCGGGCTCGTAGCCGCAATCACGATGCCGCGCCTCACGCGCTTCACCTCGTACGCCGGGAGCGCGCCCGAGGTGTCGAGGACCACGCGGAGCTTGCCGTCGGACTTGCCGAAGCGGACCTGCGTGAACCCGCCGTCGCCCTTCACCGGCTTCGCCGGGGACCGGGTGACGCCGTGCAGGTCGAGCACGAGCCGGGCGGGATCGCGCAGCTCGATCACCTCCATGCGCGCGACGTCGCCGTCCGCCTTGAGGAGGATCGTGCCTCGCGCGGCGCGGACGCCGGTGAGCGCACGCGCCGCCGTCGAGACCTTCGCCTCGTCCACGCGGCGCGAGACGACGTGGTCGTCTGCGGTCGGGGCGGCGGGGGCGGAGTCGAGGCGCATCTCCTCGGCGACGACGACCTTCTCGGCTGGGGCAGCGGTCGGAGCCGGGGTCGCGGAAGCGGTCCGGGTCGCGGTGCGGGTCGAAGCCGGGGCCGGGGTCGCAGTCGTCGCGGTCGCAGCCCCCTCGCCGAGCACCCTCACGACGACGGCGTCGCCGCGCGGGGTCACCTCGTACCGGCGCGAGCCCTCGAGCGCGACGATGACGCGGCCGACGGCGCTCCGCTCGTCCTTGTACTGCGCGGTCGAGACGGCGATGACACCCGCCTTGCCGACCGCGACGGGGGAGGCGACCTGGGAGACGTCGGCGCCCGCGAGATCCACGACGAGCCGGGGCGGGTCCTGGAGCTTGAACACGGTGTACGACGGTGCCCGCGTGCCCTGGATGGAGAGCTCGACCGCGCCCTCCCGCTCGGCGACGTCGATGGCGCGGATCACGTTCGGCTCGGCCGCGCGAGGCGCCGCGACCGCGAGCGCGCCCCAGAGGACGATTCCTGCGACGGGCTTGAGGTTCGTTCTCATGGGGCTACTCCTCGAGATTCAGCGCCGCTTCCTTGGGGAGGCGGATGACCGTCTGGGTGCGATCGCGGGTGCCGTCGGCGCGCACCGCCCACTCCGTCACGACGAGCTCGCCGGAGCGGACCGCTGCGACGGCGCCGCCGTTCTTCCCGATACAGGCGCCGCGGCGCACCGAGTATCCGACCCCGGTCGGCGCCTCGACCATGGCGACGGGATCTTCGAGCCCGGTCACGACCGCGACGAGCTTCAGCTGCTCGAGCTCGAACCGGCCGAGCGGCGTCGCGCACCGCGTGGCGAGGCTGCCCTGCCCGCGCTCGATCTCCGAGAGGAAGCTGCGGAAAGGGTCGCGCTTGCCGGCGGACGAGTACGACCACTCGGGCTCGGCGGGCTTCTTCGCGTCCGCGGCGGCGGGCTGCGCCGGCTGGGCGGGCGCGGGCGCGGCGGCGACCGCGGCGGGCGCGGCGGGGCGCGGCGCCGGCTTCGACCCGCAGGCGGCGAGGACGGCGAGGACCGCGAGCGGCAGGAGGCGGCGGGCGATCATCGGGCGGCTCCGGCCGGGCGCGCGGCGCCGCCCGCGGGGGCGGCCATCGGCTTCGACGGATCGACGAACATGAAGGCGGTCACGAGGAACTTGCCGTTCAGGATGATCTTCCCGTTCACGTCCTTCGGCGAGTCGAGCAGCACCTCGGAGACGTTCACGATCCGGCGCATGCGGCCGAGCGAGTCGAAGAAGGTCGCGATCTCGTGGTAGTTGCCGGTCACCGTCATCGGGATCGGGATCTTCGCGTAGAACCGCTCCGCCACCGGCGGCTTGGGCTCGATGTTGCCGATCTTGAGCCCCGCCTTGATCGCGCGGTCCTGGAAGAGCTGCAGCAGGTCCTCGATCTTCTTGTCCTCGGGGAGCTCGGCGAGCGCCTCGTTGAGCTGCTGCTCGAGCAGCTCCTTCTCGCGACGGAACTGGTTGAGGTTGTTCGCGATGGACGTCTTCTCGATGTACTCCTTGTCGAGCGCCGCCTGCTGCTGCTTCGTCGCGCGGATCTTGTCCTCGGTCGCGGAGATCGAGCTGCCGAGCTGCATCCCGACGACGAAGTAGTTGAGGACGGTGAGGGCGGCGATGAGCCCGGCCACGACGCCGATCTTCGCGCCGAGCGGCGCCTTCACGATCCGTTCGATGAGCTTTTCCATCGCGCTCACCTCGCCTTCGCGGCCGGGTCGCCGGGCGCGGGCTTCTTCGGGGCGTAGAGGATCGCCGCGGTCAGGGTGAAGTCGACGATGTCGAGCTTGTTCACGGTGTTCGCGGCGGTCTTCGTGAGCTCGATGACGCCGAAGTGCGGGTTCCCCTTGAGCGCCGTCATGAACGCGGAGACGTCGTCGATGGTGACGGCCTGGCCGGTGATCGTGGCGGACCCGCCCTTCTCGTCGAGCTTCGAGATCCAGAGCCGCTTCGGGGTGAGCGTCGCGAGCGCGTCCATCACGCGCACCGGCCCGACGCGCCCGGCCTTGAGGTCCGCGAGGATGTCGAGCTTCTCGCGCAGCGCGGCCTGCTGATCCTTGATGTTCTTCACCTCGCCGATGATCCGGTCGAGCTGGGCGATCTCGTCGCGCGTCTTCGCGATCTTCTGCTCACGCGCCTTCAGATCCGTCGCGCGTGCGTCGGCCCAGATGAAGTTGCCCACGTAGCCGCCGGCGAGGAGCACGGCGAAGAGGACGAGCTGCTGCTTGCCAGCCGCCTTCTTCTTCGAGACCCGGACGGGCAGTAGGTTGATGCGGATCATGGCTCACTTGTCCCCGGGACGGCGGAGCGCGAGGCCGACGCCGACGGCTGCCGAGGGCGCCGCGGCCAGGATCACGGCCGGATCGAACTTCTTGTTGTCGATCTCGATGTTCTTGAACGGGTTCAGGATCTCGACCGGCACGCCGGCGCGCGCCTCCACGGTCTTGAAGAGCGCCGGCACGCGGGCGGTGCCGCCGGAGAGGAGCGCCCGCGTGATCTTCCCGTCCGCCGCGGTCGACGCGTAGAAGTCGAGCGAGCGCTGGATCTCGCCGCCGAGCTGCTCGGCGACGCCCTGGATGACGCGCTCCACCTCCTGCGGGACGAGCGCGTCGGACTCGCCCTGGCCGCCGACCTTCAGGGCCTCGGCCTCGTCGTAGGAGATGTTGAGCTGCTTCTGGATCTCCTCGGTGAAGGCGTTGCCGCCCATCGTGATGTCGCGGGTGAAGGTCGTGACCCCGCGCGAGATCACGTTGATGTTCGACACCGCGGCGCCGACGTTCACGAGCACGACGGTGTCGTGCGGGTTGCCGTCGTAGTTCGCCTCGAACGCGTTCTGGACCGCGAAGGCGTCCACGTCCACGACCGTCGCCGTGAGGCCCGCCTCGGCGCAGACCGAGGTGTAGTCGTTGATCATGTCCTTCTTCGCCGCGACGAGCAGGACGTCCATCTGCCCCGCGGCGTCCGCCTCGGGCGTCAGGATCTGCGTGTCGATGTTCACGTCCTTCACGTCGAAGGGGATGTACTGCTCCGCCTCCCACTGGATGGACTCGTCGAGCTCCTCCTGCGTCATCCTCGGCAGCGAGATCTTCTTGATGATGACGGAGTGGCCGCGGACGCCGATGGCGACGTCCCTCGCCTTCACCTTGTGCCGCGCGAAGAGCTCCTGGATCGCCTGGACGATCGCGGCGGAGTTCATGAGCGCGCCGTCCACGATCGCCTCGGGCGGGAGCGGCGCCGAGCCGAAGGCGAGCAGCTGGTACCCGCCCTTCTTCTCCTTCAGCTGCACGAGCTTCACGCTCGAGGAGCCGATGTCGAGTCCGACGGCGGTCTTGCCCTTCGCCATGGGCGCTCCCTCACAGGCTCCGCGCGCGACCGCGCCCGGAACCGAACACCTTGCGGCGGTCGGAGGGCGTGAGGCCGAGGGCGATGATGATCTTGCGCTTCGTGTCCACGCGGCAGTCGAGACCGTTCTCGATGCGGGAGACGGTGAGCGGAGAGACGCCCGCCTTGCGGGCCAGCTCCGCCTTCGTGAGGAGCTGATCCTCGCGGAGCCGCTGCACGTTGTTGCGGGCCGCCGCGCGCTGGGCGAGCGTCGGCGCCGCTTCCTTGGCTCGTGTACGGGCGGGCATGCGAGACCACGCTAAGCGATCGCGCCCGATCGGATCAAGAAAGCGGGTCCGACGGATATCGGCTGTTGTAGGCGAGTGATGCGTCGCCGAGGCGAAGTGATGCCTCATTATGCGTCCGAGAGCGCTCAGGAGATCCCGTAGTCCTTGATCTTGTAGAGCAGCGCCCGGTACGAGAGCTCGAGCAGCTCCGCCGCGCGCGTCCGGTTCCCGCCGGTCTTCTCGAGCGCGGCGCGGATCAGCCGCTCCTCGAGCGCGCGGGTCGCGCGCTTCACCGACAGCGTCCCGTCGCCGCCCGCGGCCGCCGCGGCGGGGGCCGCCGCCGGCGCGCGGACCGTCTCCGGCAGGTCCTCCTCGCGGATGACGGGCCCCTCCGCGAGCACCACCGCGCGCTCGAGGGCGTGCTCGAGCTCCCGCACGTTGCCGGGCCAGCGGTGCGCGAGGAGCGCGTCGCGCGCCTCGTCGGAGAGCCGCACGCCCGACAGCTCCGGCCGGAGCCGCGCGTGCCGCGCGAGGAAGTGCGCGGCGAGCGCCTCGACGTCGGCGCCCCGCTCCCGCAGCGGCGGCAGCCGCACGGCGACGACGTCGAGCCGGTAGAGCAGGTCCTCGCGGAACTGCCCCGCCGCGACGGCGCGCCGGAGGTCGCGCGCGCTCGCCGCGACCACCCGCACGTCCACCCTGCGCGCGCGCACGTCGCCGAGCGGCCGGACCTCCTCGTCCTCGAGGAAGCGGAGGAGCTTCGGTTGAAGCTGCAACGGCAGCTCGCCCACCTCGTCGAGGAAGAGGGTGCCCCCGTCCGCCTCCTCGACGAGCCCCTTCTTCGTGCGCGAGGCGTCGGTGAAGGCGCCGCGGACGTGCCCGAACAGCTCCGACTCGATGAGCTCGGAGGGGATCGCGCCGCAGTTCACCGCGACGAACGGCAGGGACGCGCGCGGAGAGAGGTCGTGGAGTGCGCGCGCGACGAGCTCCTTCCCGGTGCCCGACTCGCCCTGCAGGAGGACCGTCGTCTTCTGCGGGGCGAGCTTGCGGAGCTGGCGCAGCACCTCCTGCATCGGCTCGGAGGCGCCGACGAGGTTCGCCGAGCCGTACTCGCCGGCGAGCTCGGTGCGCAGCCGGCGGTTCTCGCGGGCGAGGCGCTCGCGCTCCTCGGCCTTGCGGAGGACGAGCACCACCTCGTCCCGCTTGAACGGCTTCGAGAGGTAGTCGTAGGCGCCGGCCTTCATCGCCTCGATGGCGGCGTCCTGCGCGCCGTAGGCGCTCATCACGATGACCGTGAGGTCGGGGCGGAGCCGCTGGATCTCGCGGAGCAGCGCGAGCCCGTCCATCCCCGGCATCCGCACGTCGGTGAGGACGAGGTCCGGATCGCGGGCCTCGACCTCGCGGAGCGCGTCGTGCGCGCTCGCGACCGCGCGCGCCTCCCAGCCGTGGTCCGTGAGGATGACGGACAGGAGGTGGCGCATGGCGGCGTCGTCGTCGACGACCAGGATCGAGCGGAACACCAAGCGAGTCGAATCTACCACGCGGGGACATTCGCTCCGCTCACGGCCCCCGAGCCCCCCGCTCGCGCGACGATCGGACGTTCAGGGTGTGGGACGCAGGCGCAGGGTGAGCACGGCGCCGCCGGCCGCGCCGTTCGCGGCGGAGAGCTCGCCGCCGAACGACTCGACGATCCCCTGCGAGATCGCGAGCCCGAGGCCGGTCCCCTGCCCACCCGCCTTCGTCGTGAAGAACGGCTCGAAGACGCGCGGCAGGTCCGACGCCGCGATCCCCGGGCCCGAGTCGGCGACCGAGACCACGACGGCGCCGCCGTCGAGCGCCGCTCCGACGGACACGCGCCCGGCGCCGCCCATCGCGTCCGCGGCGTTGAGGAGCAGGTTCAGGAACACCTGCGAGAGCCGCCGCTCGTCCGCGACGACGCGCGGCAGCGTGGGGGGCAGCGCGACCTCCACCGCGACCGACCGGAAGCGCGGCTGCACGCGCGCGAGCCGGAGCGCCGCCTCGAGCGGCGCGGCGAGCTCGGTCGTGCCCGCGGCCGGCTCGGCGGGGCGGGCGAGATCGAGGAGGTCGCGCACGAGCCGGTCGATCCGCAGCGCCTCGTCGCCGATGCGGGCGAGGAAGTCGTCCGCTTCCGCGCTCCCGCCGGCGCGGAGCCGATCGCGCGCGAGCTCGGCGTACCCCGTGATGGCGCCGAGGGGGTTGCCGACCTCGTGCGCGACGCCGGACGCGAGCCGCCCGAGGGTCGCGAGCCGCTCCGCGCGAAGCAACGACTCGCGCGCGTGGACGAGCGCGGCGTTCGCGCGCTCGAGCTCGGTCACCTTCTCCGCGAGCCGCCCGCGCTCCTCGGCGAGCGCGGCGGCCACCCGCTCGAACGCGACCGCGGCGCGCGAGAGGCCGCGCCCGGACGCCTCGCCGGACGGCTCGAGCACGGGCAGGTCGCCCGTGGCGCCGCGCCCGAGCGCGTCCGCCGCCGCGAGGAGGCGGTCCACCGGTCCGCCGACCGAGCGGACGAGGAGCGCCGCCGCGGCGAGCGCGACCGCCGTCGCCGCCGCGAGCGCGAGCGCGACGACCGAGCCGGGCCGGAGCGCCCCGCCCGACGCGAGCGGCAGACCGAGGCCGAGCACGAGCGCCGCGGCGACCGCGCCGAGGGCCGCCGCGTCGAGGAGCAGCACGAGCCTGAGGTGCCCCGCGCGCACGGCGGAGAGCCTACCGGAAGATCTCGAGCGCGGGGACGAGCTCGGCGAGACGGTCGGCGAGGTAGAGCCACTCGAGCGCGGCGGCGACCAGGAACGGGCCGAACGGGACGCCGTTCTTGGGCGGCGTCCAGGCAGCCTCATCCGGCTGCCCCTGCGGGCGCATGCCTTCGGGGCCCGGCTGCGCCTTCCCGAGCGCCATGAGCAGGAGCCCGACGACGCTCCCCTGGATCGACGCGAGCATCACGACCGGCAGGAGCGCGCCCGCGCCGAGGAACGCGCCGAGGCCGGCGAGGAGCCAGACGTCCCCGACGCCCATCGCCTCGCGCTTCGCGAGGAGGGTCCCGAGCTTCATGACGAGCCAGAACGCGCCGAAGCCGACGAGGGCGCCGATCGCGGAGGAGCGGAGGCCCGGCGCGGCGGAGAGCGACAGCGCGGAGGCGGCGATCCCGAGCGCGATGAGCGGCCGGGTCAGCTCGTACGGCAGCTCCCAGCGGTCGAGGTCGATCGCCGCGAGGGCGAGGAGGAGCGCGACGAAGGCGAGCTCGACCGCGGCCTGCGCGCCGAGCCCGTGCCGGTGCCAGGCGAGGAGCGCCGCGCCGGCGCCGAGGAGCTCCACGACGAGGTAGCGCGGCGAGATCCGGACGCCGCAGCGCCGGCAGCGGCCGCGCAGGACGAGCCACGAGAGGACGGGGAGGTTGTCGTACCAGGCGATCGGCGTCCGGCACGACGGGCAGCGCGACCGCGGCGAGACGACCGACTCGCCCTCCGGAACGCGCGCGATGACGACGTTCAGGAACGAGCCGACGGCCGCGCCGACGAGGGCCGCCCAGACGCCGACCGCGATCCGCAGCGCCCCCTCGTCCACGCTCACCGCGCCGAGGCGGCCTGGGCGCGCGCCTCCGGCGCGCCCTCGAGGCTGCGCATGAAGAAGTCCTCGAGCGTCTCGCGGTGCGAGGTGAGCGCCGCGACCCGCCCGCCCGCGGCGACGACCGCGCGCACCGCCGCGTCCGCCGCCGCCTCGTCCACGAACGCCCAGGCGGTCCGCTCGCCCTCGCGGGCGACGAGGCGCGCGCCGCTGAACGGCCCCTGCGCGCCGTCGCCCGCGAACGTCGCCTCGACGCCGGTGACCCGGGCGGAGAGGAGCGCGTCGAGCTTGCCGACGTCCCGGAGCTTGCCGCCGATGATGACGCCGACCCGGTCGCAGAGCGCCTCGACGTCGGGGAGGATGTGGGTCGAGAAGAAGACCGTCTTCCCGCGCCGCTTCAGCTCGAGGATGAGGTCGCGCACCTCCCTGCGCCCCACGGGATCGAGCCCGCTCATCGGCTCGTCGAGCACGACGAACGCCGGGTCGCCGACGAGCGCCTGCGCGATGCCGAGCCGCTGCTGCATCCCCTTCGAGTACTTGCGGAGCTGCCGGTCGGCGGCCGCCTCGAGGCCCACGAGCGCGAGCAGCTCCTCGCAGCGGCGCCCCTGCTCGGCCTTGGGAACGCCGGCGAGGCTCGCGAAGAAGCGCATCGCCTCGCCGCCGGTGAGGAACTCGTACCAGGCCGGGTGCTCGGGGAGGTAGCCGATGCGCGCCTTCGACGCCTGGCTCGGGATCGGCGCGTCGAAGATGAACGCCTTCCCGCCCGTCGGGAAGATGAGCCCCATGAGCATCTTGATGGTCGTCGTCTTGCCGGCGCCGTTCGGCCCGACGAAGCCGAAGATCTCGCCCTCGTTCACCGAGAGCGTGAGCCCGTCGACCGCGTGGACGCGGCGGCGCCGCAGGCCGACCTCGAACGTCTTCGTGAGCGCCTCGGTGCGGAGGATCATCGCGGCGCATGATCCGGGGGAGCGGCGGCGTTTGTCAAAGGGTGTACGACGGGGCCGCCGTCCCTCCCGCGACCACGGGACGCGGTGACGGAAATGGTCACCCGTCCCCACCCCCCTGCCCCTCCGCGTCAACGTCACCCGATGCGGAAGCAGTCGCGATCACGGGCCTTCCGTGCGATCGCCCGCTGGCACCGCCGATGCTTCATGGCCGTCCAAACGCGAGACGGCGCGTCGCCGGCTCAGGAGGCACCATGAAGAAGGCAGCCAAGGGCTTCACCCTCATCGAGCTCATGATCGTCGTCGCCATCATCGGCATCCTCGCGGCGATCGCGATCCCGAACTTCCTCCGCTACCAGCTCCGCGCGAAGTTCTCGGAGCTCAAGTCGAACGTCGGCGCGATCCAGAAGTCCGAGGAGTCGCTGCGCCAGAGCAGCGAGCGCCAGTACTGCCTCAACGCGGTCACGGGCGCCTACGTCGACATGGCGCCGACGCCGACGCCGACGACCTGCCTCCGCACGGCCGGCAACGGCTCGCAGAAGTGCGTCTGGTCGGTGCCCGAGATGCAGCGCGCGGCCGCGCTCGACTGGAACGTCGAGGGCGCGACCTACGGCATCTACCAGGCGGTGACCGCGAACCCGCCGACGATCCCGGCCGGCTCCCCGTTCGTCGTCGTGTGCGCGGTGCCTCCGGGCAACCTCGGCATGACGCTCTCCATCGGCGCGTGGTCGAACATCGACGCCGACACGACGATCGGCACGGTCTGCATGTGGCGTGACCAGATCGACGTGACCACGGGCGCGGTGACGGCCGCCCCGGCCTGCCCCGCGGCTGCGGTCGCCGGCGCGGACATCACGCTCTGCCCCGCCGGCACCCGCCCCGGCACGATCGGCTCGGGCCAGCCGGCGAACTGCTCGGCCGACACCGTCTTCTAGGCGAAGCCGCGTCGATGGTACGATGGCGGCCGCCCGGCGAACGCCGGGCGGCCGTCTTCCTTTCCGCCATGCCCACGAACCTTCGCGCGCTCTCGCTCGCCGTCGTCGCGCTCGGGGCCGGCTCGGTCCTGAACCTCTCCCTCGCCGAGCGGCACGTCTCGAAGCCCTACGACGTGACCCACGTCCCCGCGGGCGCCGCGGCGCGCGTGCTCGCGCTCGGCCACCGGACCTTCCTCTCCGACCTCTACTGGCTGTCGGCCGTCCAGTACATCGGCGACCCGAAGGCGGACGCGCGCGGCTGGGACAAGCTCTACCCGCTCCTCG
>WNGF01006251.1_pt1 | contig 14830 bp, 15 predicted proteins | sample 5400641 | NCBI WGS metagenome assembly WNGF01 (sample SAMN13153371, study PRJNA577476) | soil metagenome | isolation source: 80 cm soil or saprolite under grassland replicate 2 | place: USA:California | collected 2016-06-15
AAAGGGCCAGGGATCGGCTCTGATTTCCCCATCTTCAATGACGTAGTGGACCGGAATCTCATCCTTGCTATGGTTCCCAGGAAAGATCGTGACCTGCCCCTTAGCCGCCTGTTCAAAGCAGAAATTAAAGGCAATGCTGTCACAAAAATTGGTGATGCGATCAATTCGCTCGAACTGTTCTCTGGACAGAGAGTATTGCTCAAGTTGGTTTTGGATTACACGATCCATCTCGGGTCCTAGCACCCTGCTCTCAGCCGAATCGCTATAACTGGTCAGGCGCTTTAAGTGATGTTTGATGATCAGGTCAGCAACGTGATCTGAACAGGGCATGTAAAACCCCCGGCGCGTGATTGCCGACCATTCGACCTCCGGCATTTCGTCAATCGCTGATGTATCTAAATAGCCATAGCCTCGGTCATGCAGTCCGACCCCAGCGATGAATGACAACCAATCAGTCTCAGGCAGATCAAAAGATGTGTTGCCCCATAATAACGCCAGCGTCCCCGCCAATTTAGCATGCTCTGATTGTGGGATAACAATGGGTCTTAGTTTGGATTTAAACATTCCGACCTCACTGCAAGATGCTCGGTGGCGACTAATATAATTTTACAAAGTGCGGTGTACCACTACCTGCCCACGTAAAAGCCGCAACGTTCATCATTCTACCTCCATCCAGTCGTGTTTCGGACCAACCGGGTTAATCACTGGATAGCAAAAACAGCTCCCCGTTATTCTGTAGTGCTATCAATCACTGGCCAGCAAGTCCTGGCATGCTTTTAACTCCAATATGACCAGTTCTACCCCATGGGATTGCATCAATGCGCACGAGGTCTCACAGTCCGGCCACGTCGCGCCGACCACGACTTTGGGAATTCCCAATGCGACAATGGGGCCAGCGCACATCAGGCACGGGAACGCTGTGGCGTACATCACGGTATCGGCGTAGGTCTCCTGCAAACCGGCGGCCCGGATGGCCTCAATTTCAGCGTGGCTCGTAGGATCGTTATGCTGAAACGTGCGATTTCGTCCCGCGCCGATGATTTTTTCCCCGCGCACCAGCACTGCCCCGAAAGGGGCCCCGCCCTCGGCCTGAGTGGCTCTCGCTTCTGCTATAGCTACCTGCATAAATTTATCCACGAAAACACCTCCATCTATGATTCAATGATCGGTCGAACTTTATGGTATGAAAGGGTGAGGATTACTCACTGTTCTTCTCCGGAGGTTGTCTACAATGATAAGGGGAGATGTAATCGAGCCGGCAATTCGGCTGGGAATTGAGGTGTATACCGCAGCGAAAAGCGGTAACCAGCGTGTTGGAACTCTATTTCTTCAGCCTGTTCTGCTAACAGTTCGCCTGTCGCTGCCAACCGGTCCCGAACTCTATTCATAAAGTCCCGATCCGGCGTGCCAAAGGTGACACGCTGGTTGGAACGCACATTGAGACCTGTGTTGGGGTAGCTATAACGCGTCAGGGCAGGCACGGGGGCGTGAGCCGTACCCCCAACGACAAAATCAAAATCATCCGCCGCATCATCCGAGAAGCTCTTCATCTCAAGAGTGTTCCGCAGCCACAACCTGAAGTTATGGACACGTTCCACCGGGAACGCCACTTCCCGCAGATACATGATGCCCAGGTAATGACACGGTGGGAGTACGTCATCGGGGATGTAATCCCAGGCAATTATTTCTAATATATGGCCCTCGCCGTCGCGAAAGTACAGGCTCTGGCCATCGCCCCAATCAACATGGTCGTGTGTTACCAATAAGCCGGCGCTTCTGACTTTGTCAACAGCTTCATCAAAGGTCGCATAGGATACTTGGAAGGCAAGGTGAACCGGCGTAATCGGTTCCTGGCGCACGGTGAATTTGAGAACAGTGTGTGGCGTTAGCTCAATCGCTATCGAATTTTCGGCTTCTGCAATGATAGGGAATCGCAAGCGTTCGTGGTACACCAGCCGGACAACACTGAGGGTCAGCGTATGCAGTTCCAGCTCAGCGAAATGCGTAATCATCAGATACCCCCATCATTATCAATCAGCCTCTATCGTCACTTCCACCAGAGGTCTGCCTTCGACCAAAGCCTCAAGGTCTGCATCCGATTCTGACATCTGAATGAGCTTGGAGAAGATATCCCGTCGTTCGGCCTGATCTAGAATAACCCTCGCCCTGACCGGTAGGTCGGCCTTAACACTCTCTTTAAGATGGAACATGAATTTAGGGTTGGCCTGAAGATTGGCAAGCCAGTCGCAAAGATATAAGCGACCACCCAGATTCTCGAACGATAGCTCTATGCGACGGGGCAATCCTGATTTCCGACCCGTGGTGGTGATATCGATAGTCTGACCGTGTTCCAATGCGCTCCGAATTCTCTCGTCCATAATACTCCCCTTGATACTGTATACCTTCTCTGTAAAGTCAGCCGCCCAACGCTTGGATTCAGCGGCTTCCTGGAAGCGAAGCTGTTAGGAAGTCCGCTGCAACTTCCCCTACCCTGGTGGATATTCCTCTACGGGAGAAACTGACCCGCCCACCCTACAATATGACCACAACTATGGTCAGTTTCTCACGAACCCATTGTTGAGCGGCGTCCACCATAACATAACCCGTCTACACACTCTCATCGTAACAGACCAGCTCTACTTCATTTCCTTCCGGGTCGTTTACGTAAAGCGAGCGCCAATGCACCCACGCATGCTCAGCCGTTTTCACCCGCAACCCCAGTTCCTCGAATCGCTGCTTCTCGGCAGCGAAATCCGCTAGTGGTATCTCGAAAGCGATGTGATCCATGGGTGACTTCTCTGTACTTAAGCCACGGTAGCCTTCTTCTGCTGTGCGATCAAACAAGGCCAGAATTTGCGTGTGCCCACCAAAGCCTTCGGCGATACGGAAGAAAGCCGAATTGGGGAACCTTTTCATCAGCTCAAGGCCGATCGTTTCTTCATAGAATTTCTGCATCGCGTCAAGGTCGGTGACACGTAAGGCAATCTCTCCAAGAGCCTTAATGGGTTTGTTCTGCGTACCCATGACAACTGTTCCTTTCTGAGTAATAACACCGGGTATCACCTACAGGTCGATCTCCGAGTCATCCGCTGGGCTGGCGACCGCCACGCCCAGCAGATCGCAGTAGAACGTACGCGATGTTAGGACATCCCGAACGAAGAGGTTGATCAGGCTCAGCGACTCAAGCATTGTAGCCTCCTTCTTGCCCTTGATCCCAACGGAGCACATCCGTGGGACGCTTGGGAAAGCTCCAGCGGGTCGGATCGCCCGCCGGCGGCAGTGGCCAGGTCGCGACCTCCTCGACCTCGAAGGTGTGCCCAAAGGGGTCGCGGACGTACAGTCGCTCGTTCAGGTGCGTGTACGTGACTGCCTGGCGATCGCAAAACTCGGCGACTGCGGTGAGCGACGTGCATGCGAGAGTCAAGCGCATCGTACGCCCTGCTCGTGCGACACCCATGTAGATTCCGGGCCACCAGAGCAGCAGATCCTGACCGCCCCATTATGCCTCCCTGGCTGGCCGCCACAACTCATACAGATACCCATCTGGTCCGCGAAAGTACGTCCACGCCGCGCCGTCGTCCATCTCGAACAAGCGAGTGACGAATTCCACGCCCTGCGTCTCGAGCTCCTGGCGCGCCGCGCGCACGTCCTCGACCTCGAACCCGAGCACGGGGCAGGCGTGCAGCGCATAGAATTCGCTTTTCGGTCCGAAGATCTCCAAGAGCTGGCCGGAGGGCAGCCAGAAATGGGCGAACTCGTTGTCGTCGTCGCGCAGAGTCAGCGGCAGGCCGAGCACCTCCGCAAAAAAGCGTACGGTCGAAGCGAAATCCGCCGTGCGGATGCCGGCCCAGGAGTATGCTGCTATTCGCATGAGCGTCCGCCTTTCTATGATGTCGATGCCACAGATTGCTTCCTGCGCGCAGGTCGAGCCAGCGCGACGCTAGGCCCCAGTGCAGATCGTCAAAGCGATGATCCGCCAGGGTGCGATCTATTATCCGTCGGGTTCGTCTTCCTCGTACAGCTTCTCGCCGCGGTGCAGCCGCTCGGCGCTGTGGAACGTCTGTCCCTCGGCGCGCACGGTTGGCGCGTGGGCCGCCAGGTAGCGTGCCGCCGCGATCAGCACCTGCGCCGCTTCGGGCGTCCCACGCAGCAGCGCGTGCTGGGCGAAGGCCGCCTCGACCGTCTGGATGGTATGGAAGTCGCGGTCCTCGCGCAGCAGCGCCGTCCCTAGCGTCGCCAGCAGCCGCCTCTCGGCGCCCCCCGCCGCCAGGTAGCGTGCGACCAGCGCGCCGGCCTGGTTGACCTGCTGCTGGTAGTCGAGCAGCGGGAGGAATTGGGCCAGGATCTCCGCAGCCGGCGTGCCATCCGGCTGCGGCTGCGGGATGCGCGCAGGCGGCGTGTTCAGGAAGCGGTCGAGGTACACGCTCATCGCCGCGTCGAACACCCCGCGCAGCAGAGGCAGCGCCTGCTCCTCGGGCGTGGCCTCCGGCGTCGCCCGGTCGCGCTTCGCGCCGACGACGCGGCAGATACCCTGGTGGACGGCGTTGGCGAAGCTGAAGGTGTGCAGCACGGTGTCCCAGTCGCCGAACTCGTTGGCGGTGTGGAAGCGCGCGATCCGCAGCGCGGCGGCGTAGGCCACCGTCCCTGCCACCTGCGTGGCGGTCGCGCCGTCGTGCAGCGCCGCCAGCAGCGCGTCCACATTCGCCTGTGGGTCGTCCGAGAGCAGCTGCTGCGCCAGGGCGACCCGGCCGGCCCACAGGCGCTGCGGCATCGACTCACGCGCGGCGGCGCCCGCCATCACCGCGGCTGGCAGCTGCTCGAAGGCCGCTTCCAGGATCTCGATCAAGTCGACCGGGTTGCGCCAGGCGTTCGACTCCTCCTGGCGCGTGGCGCGGGCGATGTTGCGCACCAGGCTGGAGAGCACCGGCTCGGCCAGATCCCAGCCAGCGATGTCGAGTGCCTCGAGCGCCTTGTTGGCGAAGTCAGCCGGGTGGCCGATCTGGATGTAACGGTGGTCAGTGATCGCCGCGAAGAGCATGTCGGCCAGCTCGGCGCTACTAGCGCCGGCGCGCACGGCCGAGACGACGCAGCGCTCGGCGCCCTCGTCGTCGCGCACCTCGATGAAGCTGCGGAACCAGCGCTTGAGCGTCGGTAGATCGGCGGATGTGTTCGGCAGTGCCTCGATCACGAAGCGCGGCGCCATGCCAGATGCCTCGACACCGACGGCGTCAAGGCCCAGGTAGAGCGCCCGCGCGCGGTCCTCGGGGTCGAGCTTCGGCAGCATGTTCATGAAGCAGGTCAGCATGGTCAGGCCCTGGCCCCAGCCGGCCGCGCGGTACTTGGTGCCGAACTCCAGCCCGACACGGAACGGTTCGCGCGGGTCGCCGCCGCGCTCCAGCAGGGCGATCGCCGCCTTGGCCGTCACCAGGCGAATGTCGCGCTCCAGCCCGTCGTGCAGCCGCTTGAGCTGGTGGGCACGTTCGTCGTGGCGCGGGGCCAGGTCGAGCCACAGCTCGTCGCCGCGCAGCTCGAGGGGGTAGGCGCGCACATCGTCGGCCCACTGGTCGAAGGTGCCGCCCGAGGCCAGGTCGAAGCGGGCGTGGTGCCAGTGGCAGGTCAGGATGCAGTCCCTGACGGTGCCCTTGTCGAGTGGGAAGCCCATGTGCGGGCAGCGGTTGTCGACCGCGGAGAAGCCGTCCTCGTGGCGCAACAGCAGCACCGGCCGGTCGCCCGCGCTGACGACTTTGCGGTCAGTCGTCTCGAAATCGCTGACCTGCGCGACCTTGATCCACGTATGCACTGTCATGGGATGCACCTCCTATCATAAGGGCGTATCAGTGTTTTGCAACGTATATCCATTGGTGATCTCGCCGGTGCTGCCATCGGGTAGCGCAGCCTCGACGGTGACATTGGGGGCCGGGTATTGAATCTGTGCCATGCTCATGTGCGATCCTCCTTCCGACTGCTACGGGAGCGCCGTTCGATATCCCGAGTTTATCACTCTGGATAAGGCGGCACATCGTGAGAATCCCGTATTCGGCCTCCGTATTTCTTCACGGCCGGGTGCATGGGGAGTGGCCGGTGGTCTACGGAGATCTCCGTAGGCGGCGACATGGTGGCGCAGCCGTCGAGTGGATCAGGAACAAGGGGTGGCGGAGCCAGAGAGGAGGACCGCGTACGAATCAGACCAGGTGATGCTCAACCGCGAACCGGGTGGCTGCACTGCGCGAGGTGACACCCAACTTGCCATAGATCGCCGTGAGGTGTGTATCGACCGTGCGCGGGCTGATGACCAGGCGCTCGGCTACCTGGGCGTTGGTCAGGCCCTGTGCGACCAGGCGCAAGACCTCGACCTCACGAGCGGTTAGGCCGGCGGGGTAGGCGGGCGGAGGCGCGACCAGAGCAGCTGCCGGTGGTGGTGTCTGCGCTGCCTCCGGCGCCATAGGGTGATCGAGCGCGTAGGCAATAGCCGGCTCCAGCGGCATCGCCCGTCCCTCCGCCCACGCCGCCGTAAAGCGCGCCTCGCCCAGTTGGGCACGGACACGAGCAACCGTTCGCTCATGGTGGATGCGGTAGTCCAGCACCTGACGCGCGCCGATAGCGTCATACAACGCCTCTGCCGCTCCAAACAGTCGGGCCGCCCGCTCTGGCTGCTCGGCTACACACGCGACGCTCGCTAATCCCACCAGACTACGGGCGAGGTCCAGCTTGTCCCCCAGTTCCTGGTGCAGCGCAAGGCTCTTCGTAAACAGTGCCGCGGCTTGCATAACATCGCCTTGAGCCAGAGCCGTATTTCCCAGGTTGTGGAGTTCCCAGGTTGTGCCATAGGCAATGCCGAATTTGTCTCCTATTTCGCGGAACATCACCAGGCTTTCCTCCAACAGCGCTGCTGCTCGCCTGTCGTCACCCTGCAACAAAGCAATAAACCCTAAGTTGTGGAGTGACCAGGCCAAGCCCCCCTTATCCCCGATCTCCTGGCATAATTCCAGGCTTTCTGCATAGAGTGCCGCTGCCCGAGCTGTGTCGCCCTGATCCGTGGCTACCCATCCCAGGCCGCGGAGTGCATAGCCAATGCCGTCCTTCACACCCCCTTCGCGGAACAGGGCCAGACACTCCGCAAAGAGCTGCGCCGCCCGGTCAAGCTCGCCCAGCCCGTGCGCCACACCTCCCAGGTGGCGGAGCGCCCACGCCGTGCCCCATTTGTCCCCGAGGGTGCGGAAGAGCTCCAGACTCTCCTCAAGCAGGGCGCGCGCTGCCGCATAGTTGCCCTGGTACCGCGCCGCGTTGCCCATCTCGTTGAGCACCCAGGCGCTACCTGCCTTGTCCCCGAGCTCCCGGAACAAGGTTAGGCTCTCCGCAAATAGCGCGTTCGCCTGTTGGCCAGCGCCCTGCCGCTGCGCCACACCACCCAGGTGGCAGAGCGCCCAGGCGCTGCCGTGCTTGTCCTCTAACGCCCGGAAAAGCGTCAAGCTCTCTGCTAGGAGCACATTCGCCTGTGTGTCCTCGGCCTGGGCCGAGGCGAGCATTCCTGCACCAAGCAGCGCCTTCGCTGACGCTGACGGTGTTGCCTCACTGCTCCGCTCCAGCGCACCCTCCAGCCGCACGCGCCCCTCGCTCCAATACCCGCGGTGATACCAGAACCAACACAGCGCCCCGGCCAACCGCAATCCCATCTCCGCATCGTCCTCTGCTGTCTGGCTCCATTCCAGCGCGGCCCGCAGGTTATCATACTCCGCCACTAACCGATCCAGCCATATGTCCCGATCGCCGCCGGTGAGCTTGGGCTCCGCCGCCTCGGCCAGCGCCAGGTAGTAGGTGGCGTGCTGCCGACGCAACGCCTCGGCCTCCCCGCTCATCTCCAGCCGCTCCAGCGCGTACTCGCGGATCGTCTCCAACATCGTAACGCGCAGCTCGCCGCCCGCTCCCACCTCCTGCCGCAGCAAGCTTTGGTCGAGCAGCGCGGCCACGCCGTCCAGCACATCCAGACTCAGGTCACCCGCGGTCTTGCAGACCGCCTCCGCTCCCTCCAAGCTGCAGTCGCCCACAAACACCCCCAACCGCCGGAACAGTGTCTGCTCATGTGCGTCCAGCAAGTTGTAGCTCCAGTCGATCGTATTTCGGAGGGTCTGCTGGCGCGTTGGCAGGTCGCGTGCGCCGCCGGTCAGCAGCGCGAGCTGGTTACTGAGGCGCGCCAGCATTGCTTGCGGCGGGAGCAACTTGACCCGCGCCGCCGCCAGTTCGATCGCCAAGGGCAACCCATCCAGGCGGACGCAGATCTCGGCCACGGCGCCGGCGTTCTCGGACGTGAACGCGAAATCGGCCTTAACTGCCTGCGCGCGCTGGACGAAGAGTGCGATGGCCGGGTACTGCACAAGCGAGTCGAGCGCGACCAACGAGAGTCGTGGGAGCTCAGGCAGCGCCAGCGGCGGCACCAGGAACTCCTGCTCACCGTACAGGTGGAGGGCGGCCCGGCTGGTGACCAGCACTTTCAGGAGCGGCGCCGCAGCCAGCAATTCCCCCACGAGGGGGGCCGCGGCCAATACCTGCTCGAAGTTATCGAGGAGCAGCAGCAGCTGCTTGGAGCGCAGATAGGCTTTGAGGCGCTCCAACAGTGGCTGACCAGCGATGTCGCTGATTCCAAGTGCCTGGGCAATCGTGGCGGCAACGAGCGTGGGATCACTGATCGGCGCAAGTGCAACGACGTACACGCCATTGGCGCATGCATCCAGCAGGTCCGCGGCCACCTGGAGCGCCAGGCGGGTTTTCCCCGTCCCACCTGAGCCGGTGAGCGTGAGCAGACGTACGTCGACCCGCCGCAACAAGGCACACGTTGCCGCCACCTCGTGCTCCCGCCCGATCAGCGGCGTCGCTTGGATGGGCAGGTTCGATTGCTGTGTGTCGAGCGTCTGGAGCGGTGGGAAATCGGCTGGGAGGCCTGGCGCGACCAGTTGATAGATGTGCTCCGGGCGGAGCAGATCCCTGAGGCGGTGCTCGCCCAGGCCGCGCAGGACTGTATCAGGCGGCAAGACGTCGCCCGCCAGCTCCGCCGTCGCCTGGGAGAGCAGGATCTGGCCGCCGTGGGCGCCATCGCGCAGCCGCGCGCAGCGATTGACGGCAGTGCCATAGTAGCTGCCATCGCGCAGGTCGGCTTCGCCAGTGTGCAGCGCCAGGCGCACGCAGAGCGGGGTCGGGGTGGGCCAGTGCTCGGCGATCAGCGCCTGCTGCAACGCGTAGGCCGCAGCGACGGCATCGCTCGCGCGAGCGAAGACGGCGAAGTGGCTGTCCCCCTCGCCGCGCGCATGCACGAGCGTGCCGGTGTGCTGGCCGACCGCCGCCGCCACTAACGCGTCGTGGCGTGCTAAGGCCTGGCGCATGGTTCTGGGGTCGCGCTCCCAGAGCGAGGTGCTGCCCTCGATGTCGGTGAAGAGAAAGGTCACGGTACCGCTGGGTGGCCGCTCCGCAGGTGCATCGGTCGATGCCATCGCGGGCGGATTCGATATATGCCGATCATCGGGTATGGATGCCGGCAGCTGCTCGGAGGCAAGCTCGCCGCGGGCGCGCTGGAGAAAGGTCGCGCGTTCAGCTGGCGGGATGCGCAACTGCTCGGCCAGCAGTTCGGCAATCTGGCTGGAGGGACGCCGCTCGTCGGCCTCGATCTTTTGGATGGTCACCTCGGCGCAGCCGACCCGCCGCGCAAGGTCGGCTTGCGTGAGGTCGAGCGCCTTGCGCCGCCGCCGCACCCAGTAGCCGAATGAGGTCGGCAGATTCATCGCGCCATCCTTGCGAGGCATACAGACAGCTGTATGGCTGCTGTACGGGTTATTGTATCACTTTCCCCTACCTACTGAACGCGCAGATCTGGTGTAATAGCACCAGGTAAATCACAAGCCATCGCGTATCGTACAAAGGAGACCAGCCATGATGAACCCTGATCAGATCTACACCGTTCGGCAGCTGCAGCACCACGACCTACGCGCAGAAGCGGCAGCGTATCAGATGGAACGGGAATGCGCACAAGAGCGCGCGGCGGCGCGACGCGCCTGGCTTGCGAGATGGCTACGACGCTTGAGCCTGCGCCGCACGCCTGCTGGCACGCTGAATAGTCGGACTGAATGAGGCATATCTGCATCTGTCACTCGCACGAAGCGCAACACTATTCACGAGTGGCATGATCACCCAAGAGCGGCAGCGGGACAGTCCGCTGAAGGTAAGGTCATTGACCGTGTAAACCGGGTTCTGTTGGTGGCTCAACAATAGCGTAGTGCCAACAGAGGTTGTTCGCCAAATCCACCGATCAAGGAGGCAACAATGGAGCGCATCCGATTCCATCGATTTGTACCCCCGGGCGCTCAGGCAGCGCATAGACTTGGGCGAATCCTTGCGGTGGTGGTTACGATTGGGCTGGCATTGGTGATCAGCGGTAGCCTGGTCTTCGGTGTAACCGTGCGCGCGGGCATCGCACCGAACTTCGACCAGCGCATCGCGCTGGATGCCCAGCACATCCTGGTGATTCACAACGGCCCGAGCCCGACGTGCTCATTCATTCCGAACCCCCCACAGCACGATTGTTTCTGGCCAGGCTCACAGCGCCGTCAGTTCTCTATCGATTATCTGACGCCGCAGGGAGTCCAGTTGCTGGTGTGGTTCCGGCTGCCGCCGCGCTGACCCCGCCGAGGATGGTGCTAGCGCAGGCGTCGCAACTGTGTTGTCTACCTGAGCAGCATGCATGCGGTTCGTTTTTCAGCTCCTGTTATCGCGCTGTAAGCGCCAGGCGTGCGGTAAGGTCGACCCGGATCGATTGTTCGATAGGAGGTGGACCATGTTCGAGGCACTGATGCTAGGAAGTGGGCTGCTGGGATTCCTACACGAGATCGAGGGGGGTCTGGCGCGCTGGTGGAGGAAAAGGAAAGGGCACACGGCACTGGCGGCGCCCACTCCGAGCGCTGCAGACAGAGTGCAATCGACCCACGGCGCCCCTGAACGACCATCTGGCGTGGAACGCTGAGACACCACCGGTCTGTCCGCCTTAAGGGCGCAGGGATTCAGGTCGGCAATCACCAGTTCTCAAGACTCAAACCGGGGATACGACGAAAGTGTTCGCTATTGTTGGTCACCAGGGTCAACCCATAGGTGCGCGCGGTCGCTCCAATCAGCAGGTCGCTATCCTCAAGCAGCATACCTTGCACTCGCAGCGCAGCTTTGATCTCACCGAAGGCGCGTGCGATGGCTGCATCTACGCCAATAACGATGATAGCGTCGCTGAAGGCATCGACCGTCCGCTGATTCGCCTCCGGCCGTGCAGAGCAGGCGGCGCCATAGCGAAGCTCGGCCAAGGTAATGACCGAAATACCTAGCGTCGCCAGGCCAAGGGCAGTCACGCGCTCACGAATCGATTCGCGCCCGCGTAGCCAGTAGATACAGGTATCCGTATCAAGCAGAAACTGGAGGCTCATAGCGCGGGCGGATCGGTCTTAGAGCGTCGGGATTCGTGAATCTCGGTCACCGTCGCTTCAGGCGGTTTGTCGTCTTGCCACGCGCCGAAAGAGGCCCAGAAGCGCTCTTGAACGACTGGTGACTCCACCGACTCACGTAACGGCTCGACAAAGGTGACGAGCACTCGATAGGGACCGTGAACTGGCGCATGCTCTAACAACTGAATCTTTTCACCGTTGTAGAGGGCCGGCACCGATAGTAACGGCATGACCTTCTCCTGTTGCAGCGTACACCGACCATCATTGTACCACACCAACCGTTTACTTTACGGGTCGGGCGACTGGTGTTGGAGCGCACTCGCTTCCTCGCCGGCTATGCCTGTGCCACTCCCACGCCCCACCCAGCGGCCTCCAGCTCGGCCAGCAACTCGCGCGCCGTGGCCCACAGGTCACGCGCCCGGCCGCGCTTCTGCGCTGGCTGGGCCGCTTCCGGCGGCAGTGCGGTGCTGGCGGCGTCCAAGCGCTGGCCGAAGAACGTTGTGAATGCTTGGTTGTTGGCGATGAGCGGATGCTGCCTGGCCAGCGCGTACAGCTCGAGCCCGCGCTCGGGCGCGCCCTGCTCGGCGAAGATTAGGGCGAGCCCCAGGAGCGCGTGGAGCAGCGACAGGACATCGTGGAGGGCCGTCGCCGCCCGCAGCACCGCAAGCAGATCGGCCCGTGCTTCCGCCTGGCCGCCCAGCAGCCAGTGCGCCGTCGCCAGCAACGAGTGCGCCCAACGGGCCTGCCAAAGAAGCCCCAACTGCTCAGAGAGCTCGGCACTCGCCTGGAGCAGGCGGACGGCCTCGCTGAGATCGCCCCGCATCAGTGCGATCGTCCCGCCGATCCAGAGCGCCTGTGGATCGTCGCTCCCGAGCACCATACGGAAGCGGTCGATCGATTTCGCGGCGAGCGCCCAGGCCGCGTCGAGGTCGCCGACCGCACTCGTCGCCAGGGCAAGGCGGTTGTCGTCGGTGGCGGCCATCAACTGGTCGCCGAGCTCCTCGTAGAGCGCGCGGCTCGCCACGAGCGTGCGCTGCGCCTCGCGGCACTGCCCTGCCCAGAATTGGATGACTCCCAGCCGGCCCAGGCCGAAGGCCCGGCCCGCCGGGTCGCCCAATTCCTCGTAGATCGCCTGGCTCCGCCGGGCCAGATCGAGCGCCTCGTCCGTCGCGCCGGACTCGACGGCAGCCTGGCTTTCATGGTTGAGCGCTTCGGCCAACCCGCGCCGGTCGCCCGCCGCTTCGCGGATGGCCCGGCATGTTCTCAGTTGCCCACGCGCCAGATCATAATCGCCGCGCCACCTGGCATTCACGCCGAGCCTGAGCAGCGCGCAGCTCTGCTCCCACGGTCGCTCCAACTCCATGTACAGCGCCAGGCTCGCCGCGTAGCGCCGCTGAAGCTCCTCCACGGTGACGCGGCCCTCCGTGCCCAGGTCGCCCAGCTGCAACAACGCGAACGCTCGCTCGGCCCGTGTGTCCAGCGTGGCCATCGCGGGGTCGTCGAGCATGGCCAGGGCGCATCGGAGATCGTCGTCGGCCTGAGGCAGCTGCCCCAGCAGCCGCGCGAAGGCGGCCTTCCAGACCAGGGCGTGCGCCTGGACGCGGCGTGTACTCGGTGCATCCGCATCTGCGAGCGCCTCGGCTGCGGCAGCGAAGGTTGCTAACCCCTCCTGATAGCGGCCGCGCCACTGGTAGAAGTGCCCCAGGCCCTCCAGCGCCTGATCGACCAGGGCGACGGCGCCGTGTGCGCCTGCCCAGGCCAACGCCCCGTGCAGATTGGCGGCCTCGATCTCGATCTCCTGTAGCGCCTGTTCCTGGCCTGCGCCCTTGAGCGCTTGGGTTCGCTCAGCCAGAAACGCGCAGTAATACGCCGCATGCCGGGCGCACGTCGCCACCTCTTCCTGCGGGTCGGCGGCCAGCTGTTCCGCGGCGTACTGCCGCAGCAACTCGTGGACAGTATAGCGGTCGCGCTCGGCGTCATACTGCAGCAGCGATGCGCCAACCAGGGTGTGCAGCTGCAGCAATGTCGCCCTTGTGACAGCCTGCACTGCCCGCCGGGTGCCGCCGCCGCGAAAGACCGCCAGCCGGGCGAAGACCGGCTGATCACCCGCACCAAGTCGCCGCCACGAGGCGTCGAACACCGCACGCATACTGCGCTGGCGCGCCGGCACGTCGCGCAGTTCGGTCGCAAGCAGGTCCAGGCTATGCGCGATCTCGGCTGCGATGTCGGGCAGGCCGAGGGTGTCGACCCAGCCGGCGGCCAGCTCGATCGCCAGTGGCATCCCGTCGACCAGGCGACAGATCTGCGCCACGACGCTCAGGTCATCCTCCTCAGGCACAAAATCGGGCCGCAGCGACCTCGCGCGCTGTACGAACAGCGCCACGGCGCTATAGCTGGATGGAGCCTCCGTGCCTGGCATATCCAATCCGCCGAGGGGGTAGCGATGCTCCTCGCGTAATTGCAAGCGCTCACGCGAGGTCGCTACAATCGCCACTCGCGGCGCAGCCGCAAGCAGCGCGGCGATCAGATCGGCGGCCCCAGCGCCCGCGTCGGCGTTACCCAGCAGATGCTCGACGTTATCGAGGACCAGCAGGAGTCGTTTCTCACGCAGGTAGTCGAGGACCTGCTGGCGGGGCGAACGTACCCGTTGCTTGCCGGCGTCGAGCGGAAAGTCCAGCGCCTCGGCGAGCGCGGGCACAATCTGCTCGGGCGCGTTGAGCGGCGCCAAGGCGACGAAGTACACCCCGTCGAGGTAGCGTTCGGTCGTGAATAACCGCTCGGCCAGGGCGATGGCGAGGCGGGTCTTGCCCATGCCGCCGGGGCCGGTGATGCTGATCAGCCGGATGTGTGGTTCGTCGAGCAGCCGCGCCAGGTCGGCCAGTTCGCGCACCCGGCCGACAAGTGGTGTGGGCTGGGTCGGCAGGTGGCTGCGCCTGGTTGGCGCCGCGGTGGGTGGCCGCACCGCAGGTGCATCGGTCGCTACCATTGCGGGCGGATTCGGAATGTGTCCACCATCCGGTGCGGACTCGGGCAGCTGATCGACCGCAAGCTCGCCGCGGGCCCGCTGGAGAAACGTCGAGCGTTCAGCTGGCGGGATGTGCAAATGCTCGGCCAGTAGCTCGGCAATTTGAGCGGAAGGCCGGCGCTCGTCGGCCTCGATCTTCTGGATCGTCACCTTGGCGCAACCGACCCGCTGCGCGAGGTCGACTTGGGTCAAGTCGAGCGCCTTGCGCCGCCGCCGCACCCAGTCGCCAAATGAGGTTGGCAGATCCATCGCGACATCCTTCGAGGCATACAGTTGGAGAGCGTGGTGTATGTTTTATTGTATCACTTTCACCTACCCATTGAGCGTGCAGATC
>WNGF01009837.1_pt1 | contig 14828 bp, 11 predicted proteins | sample 5400641 | NCBI WGS metagenome assembly WNGF01 (sample SAMN13153371, study PRJNA577476) | soil metagenome | isolation source: 80 cm soil or saprolite under grassland replicate 2 | place: USA:California | collected 2016-06-15
GGCGGTGGGGTGAAGACGTCGCTCGCATCGAACCGCTCGCTGGCGGAGTCGCCAATGACGTGTGGAGTGTGCGCGTCAACGGGCACCTCGCGGTCGGTCGTCTCGGTGCCAGGAGCGACGCTGATCTCGCGTGGGAGACCGAGCTCCTCCAACACCTCGACCGTGCAGGTCTGACCGTGCCAGTGCCGATCCCGACGACGGACGGCCGGCTGTTCGCCGACGGTCTGGTGGTGATGACCTACGTGGAGGGCGGACGGCCCGAGACGGAGACCGACTGGCGTCGCGTGGCCGACACGCTCCGCCAGCTGCATCGGTTGACGCAGGGCTGGCCGCAGCGCCCAGGCTGGCGATCGTCGACCGACCTCCTGCACGCCGAGACCGGGACAAAGATCGACCTCGGCGCGATGCCGCCTGAGGGCGTTGCTCGATGCCGAGCAGCGTGGGCGCGGCTCATCGGACGTCAGATATGCGTCGTCCACGGCGACCCCAACAACGCTGGCAACGTCCGCATGACCGCGAATCGAGTCGCACTGCTCGACTGGGACGAGTCGCACGTCGACGTACCCGACCTCGACCTGGTGCTGCCCCACAACGCCGCCGGTCTCGACGACGGCGCGCACGACATCGCCGCGCAAGCGTCGGCCGCATGGGAAGCCGCCGTCTGCTGGGACGACGAGTACGCAGTCAAGCGGCTTGCCGAAGTTCGAGCGGTCTGAGCAGCGGCGGCGCGCTTTAGCTCGCCGGGACGCACGGCGCATCGAGAGTCAGGAGTACCCCGCGAGATCAGCGTGGTCACGACCAGTCTTCGCTCGAGGCGAAGCTCTAGGCCGGCCCACCACGAGCGTCACAGCAGCGGCCACTTGGCGGCAAAAACGGAAAGGCGGCCTTGTGACGTCGCCCCTGCGACTGGCCAAGAGACCACTGGCCTAGAACGTCCGTGTCGATCTTGAGTTCAGAGCAGGCTGGCGGAGGTGCATGGGAGTCGAACCCACCCTCGACCAGGAATTTAATCCAGGCCGAGCAACTGCTTTGAAGACGGTCCCGAGGCTACCCCACGGCGTTCCACAGACTCGTTACGCAATGTTGTGGTCGTTGCGAAGGTGACGGCTTCGTACGCCGGCTTACCCGGGCTGCGCCACGGTTTGCGTGAGTTGGGCTGCAAAAACGGCTGCACGCTTGTATTGATCTTGTAGCATAGTGCTACTAGCGACATGCTACTACGCAAGGCGGATGAGCCCCGGCGCAACCCGTTCCGCTTCGGCGACGTAGCAACGGGCGAGCACTTCACCGACCGCACGAGCGAGCTCAAGGAGCTCATCCGCGATCTCAGCAGCGGCCAGAGCGTGCTGATCATCTCGCCCCGCCGCTATGGCAAGACGTCACTGATCACCGCCGTACTGGACCGCCTGCGCAAACAGCACACCCTCGTGGCCTACGTCGATCTCCTGCGAACCACGACTAAAGAGCGCTTCGCCGATCAGCTGGCCAGCGCCCTCTACGACGGTCTGACGCCGGGGGTCGCGCGTGCTGTGCATCGCGCTGGCGAGCTTTTCCAGAGTTTGCCCCTCAGGCCGAAGATCACGCTCAACCAGGACGGCACGCCCTCATTCGAATTCACGGCGGCTCCAGGCACCACTGACATCGATCAGACCATCGATCGGCTGCTGGAGCTCGCCCAGCAGGTCGCGAGCCGGCGCAGACGACAAGCGGTGCTGGTGCTCGACGAGTTCCAAGAGATCATGACCCTCGATCCCGAGCTGCCGGGCAGGATGCGCGGCATCTTCCAGTTCCAGACAGACGTTGCCCATGTCTTTCTGGGTAGCCGTCAGCACCTGTTGCGTCAGGTCTTCACCAACGTCAATTCGCCACTCTACAACAGCGTGAAAGTGTTTCCCCTTGGTCCAATCTTACGCGACGCCTTTAGCTGCTTTATTGCGCAACGCTTCGCCTCGACCTCGATGGACATCACACAGGACGCAATCGCACTCTTGCTGGACATCACGGGCGGCCACCCTCACGATACGCAGAAGCTCGCGTACTTCACATGGGCGATCGCGGAGGAGTCCGACGCCTCCGCCACGCCTGACACCATTGAGCACGCGCTGGCCAATGCCATTGCGACGGATACAGCACGCTACACCGAGTTGTGGGACGGGCTCACAACAAACCAGCGACGACTGCTCATCGCAATCGGCCAGGCAACACCAACCGACGAAGTGCTCTCAGAGGACTTTCGCCGCCGTAACCGCCTCGGGGCCTACGCCACAGTCGAGCGGGCACTTGACGCGCTCGTCAATCGCGGTGTGGTTCAGCGCGAGGGACGTGCCGGCGTCGCTGTGCCCGACGTCTTTCTCCGCAACTGGCTCCGCATACCGATCCGATAGCTCGCAGGCAGGCTTCGCCGTCGCCGGGTGGCGCGACGACACGAAACCGAGTAGCCCAGAACGGAACCGTGCGTCGCGGCACGGATGTTGGCGGCAGGGCTTGGTGATCATGGATTGGCAGCAGTGGCCGACGGTGGTTTGGCAGCATGATGACGTTGTGAGCGGGGAGCGGATCGTCATGGTGAATGGCGTCGCAGTGAGCGGCGTCAACGGCGTACGTGAAGATGGCCTTTGGTGAGGATGACCACGGTGATCACGCCCGCCATAAGGCACTGATCCGGCCGCTCGACGCTGATCTGATCAGTCGCGGGTGAGTTCGGCGACGCCCGTTTCGCGCAGTCGTCATCCACCCGTGCCTTGCCGGCGGTGGTGGCAGCAATCAACGCCGCCGTGGCAGCGTTGTTGACAGCCGCGGCAACCCCAAGTTGGCCTTATGCAGGCGAGCGATGGCGTCGTCGGCGAAGAGCGGATCGGTTCGACCGACCAGCACTAACTGATGCCGCAGGTACTCGGGGGATTCACCCAGATCCATCGGTGCGATCTGTAGCGCGTGGCGAAGCGCTGAACGAGCGCGGCAAAGATGCCCATGCGGAGTTGGCGCGCCAGGGTGGGTTGGCCGACCAGTAGTGACGAGCACGCCGTGGCGGAGTCCATGTCGGCGTTGGTCAGGAGCCTGATGGCTTCGAGTTGATCTGGGGGCGCTGGGAGGCTGCACGCATGAACTGGTCACGAGCTGAGGCCGACGCAGCACTGCATGAGCACGGCTTTCCGACCACTGACCCGATCGGCCGTGCGCTGCTCGAGATGGCTCGGCCGTCGATCCGACTCCACACTCTCCCGTATACGCATGAGCCGCTGCCGCTCGCGACCTCGAAGTACTTCGGGCGGCCCGATCTGCCCCCGGAGGTGGAGTGGCCGATGCTGCGCGGGGATCCACTCGTCTTTGTCGCCCAGATCAACCTGGCCGAGATGACCGCGCTCGAGCCCGAACTCGAGTTACCCCGCTCGGGCCTGTTGTCGTTTTTCTGCTGGGCCGAGGAGCCCGGCGCTGGCGCCTACGAGCTACTTGAGACCGGTAGTGGCGTCGTCCTATTCAGCAGTATCAGTGCGCCTCTCGTGCCGCGCGAGCTGTCGCTGACGGTGCCGCGGTTCGAGGAGTGCCGCTTCGAGGCACGTGTGGAGCCGACGCTGCCGCCTTACGAGTCGCCGGAGCTCGAGTCGCTCGGTTTCGCGCGTGATCCGACTGGCTTCTTGCCGCAAGAACCTTGGCAGCGCTATCTCGACGTCGCAGAGGCGTTAGCCAGGCCGTACGGAGGCCTCGAGCCGGTGCACCGCGTGCTCGGTTATCCGCATCAGGTCCAAGGTGCACTACAGGCGTACTGCCCGTCACGCTCGTCCGACTGGCGGCTGCTGCTCCAACTCGACAGCGATCGCAACGCCGGCGTCGGCTGCGGCGACGCGGGCACGTTGTATTTCATGATTCGCCAGGATGATCTGGCCGCGGCTCGGTTCGACAACACCTACTTCGTTGAGCAGTGCTGCTGACCTGACCAGGCGCGCGTGCGCCATTTGTTCAGTTCGAGATTAGGCTGAGCACGGGACACAATTTAGTGTCGAAGTCGCACTCGGGCACGAATATGCTGCTCGCAGCCTGCCGCACTGAGCGCTCGTGAGTTCAGTCCGAAGACAATTGCGAGGTCCCCCCGCACAGGGATTAGTCCGGGTCACACGATCGGGTCCTTTGACGCCTACTCAACGACAGCGTTTGCAATGAGCGTGGCCGAATCCCGCCATCACAGCCTCAGCAAAACCTGCCACTAACACACGGGCTGCGTGTTCGCTGACTTTGAGCTTGACGATTTATGACCCAGCCTTGCCTCGACTGGGAGCGGCACGCCGCCACAACAATTGCGCGGTCTGAAGTGCACCTGCGATGACCAGGGGCGCGCTACTGAGCGCGAGTTCATCGGCGGTCAGTTGTACGAATCGGACCTGATCAGTCCCCACCCGTGGCTGCCGACGCGACGACGGTGGGGACCGTCCACAAGATGCTCAGCATGACCTCGTGCTCGAATGAAGCTACTGGCGGGCGGACTCAGCCACTCGCCGATAGAACCGGCGGGCCTCATCGAGGACCGCGACGAAGTCGCCGAAATGCGCGCTGCGAGTTGCCACATCGAAGTGGCCGTGCGTGTCTACGAACTGCTCGAGCGTATTCAGAAAGTCGAGACACCAGTGCGCGGCGGCGGCACGCGAAACTCGCTGCCCCGCGACGTCCACATACACCGGCGAGGTGTGCGCAAGTACGGACCGATCCAGTGTATTTGGATGACCGCTGCCACGCGCCACCGCCGCGATCCAGAGTGGTCCGTCCTGAAGCGTAGTAGTGAACTGGAGTTCGTCTGCTGCGTCGCCTTCGGCCAGGACGCCGTCGGGTCCGACCAGCGTCAGTCGTTCGGCGCCGGGCCCGCGCACCCGCGCGCGGATGTTGAGACTGTCACCCGGTGCCAGGTCGAGCACGGCGCCCGGCCCGCATCCATTCACGCTCAACGTGAGCCACGGCCCATTGGTGACAAACGTGCGGCCCGCGCGGATGGCGTCCTTGAACCCGGCCACCGAAAGTGACTGCTCGCCAAGCTGCGCATACACACGCGCCCAGCCGGGCGGGTTGGAGATCACCCCAAAATGTGAGAAGGACAGGAAAGTATCGGTGCCGGCGGTCGCCGCGAGCCGCAGACCACACGACAACAGGCGGTGATACAAGAAGATCGCGCCCCTCATGGTTGAACGGCGAGATGAGCTCGACGGAGTCCACGAGGCCGAGCGCTGCATCGGCGACCAATTCTCGAGCCTCGACCGAACGCGGGTTCTGGAAAAACCCGTTGGTGGATCCATCATCGGGAAATGCTTGCATCGCCGGGTGCGCGTACCCAACCGCGGCACCTAGCCCGCGCAACTCCTCACATGCGACGTTATTGGGTGGCCAGTCCTCCGGCAGATCTGAGCGCTCCTGGCCAGCGTAATAGCGAGTTGGAGGACCGCTCGGCCCCAGCGCATGCACGTGGCCGAGCAGGTCGTTGCGGTACTCGACGCCCATGCTCGCCACCGCATTATCGGTCGACCACGGCAGATCGGTGCCCGCAAACTGCTCGAGCATTTCGCGGTCGTAGACAAACGACGTCGCACCGTTTGCAGCCATCACGTTAGCCAGGTGGAGCCCCTCGCCCAACTGCATGCGCGCCACGTCGCGCGGCGTGCACACGAGGTCGCCGCTGTAATTCATGTGGATGTGCAGGTCGCCGCCGTACCAGCCCTCGGCTGATGGGTCGAACACGTGCCGCGGGTCGCATTCCACAACTGATACGTTGTCCGCCGATGGGAGAACGTCCATTTCCATTCGCTCGAACTCGAGACCACGAGCGCACACCACGTGCAGTGACTCGGCGGGCACGCGGAGGGTTACGTCCTGTCCATGGAAGAACGGCTGGTGCAGGACATCCCACTTCGCCAGGACGTCATCCGGGAACCAGGCGCCGCCGCTCGCATCCGTCACCGACCAGCGCGCGCAACGTGGCGACGACAGCCGTAACTCGGCCCCGACTGACGTTCGGATGGCGCCCTCGACCTCCAGCGTTCTGCCGTCGAGCGCCACGGTGAACACTCCATCTGCGCCGTCGAGTTCGATCGTCTCGACCGCGGCGCCCACTGGAGCGATGTGCACGTCGCGGCCAGCGACGGTCACGAGCAGCGCGGCATCGGCGGCGGAATCGACGACCACGTCGATCTTGATGGTGCGGCCCGCGATCGCCGGTCGGGCCGGGCCAATCTCGGCGCGCAGGCTCCGATTCCCGTCCACGTGCACGACGACGACGCCCGACGGAACATACGTGCCAATCACGGACCGAATGGCCTTCGCCCAATCGCCCGTGGCCATAAAGGCGTCGTTCAGCGGGCCGTACTGGGAGAAGCGAGCCCAGCGCGCGACGTCGATCTGCTCATCGCCCCAATCCCAGCCGCGATCGTCGAGGAGTTTGCGATAACGGGCCAACGCTTCGATCACCTCCGCCGGCAGTTCCAGCGTCTTGGTCTCCTGGCAGCACATGGCCTAGACCTGCTTCCTACCGTACGGCTCGCCTTGCCACAGGAAAATGACGCTGCCGTCCGGCTGCACTCGGAACTCGACCGGCACTTCGTCGCACGACCCCTGGTCGCACAGTATGACGAACTGCGTATCGCTCATTGGCACGAACTCCACCTCCGTCCCAGCGGCGAAGCCAAACAGTTTCTCGCTCTGGCGGTACACACGGAGTGCACCTTGCGCCGTGGTGTACTCACCGACATAGCGGGACCATACGGAGCGATCCGCGGTAAAGGTCGTGTGCCGCCAATCGGGCGGCGTCGGGCGTGCAGCCGGCTCACCGCCAAGGATGATGCTGAGTGTGTCCTGGGCAATCTCAGACTTCTCGGCACTGCTCATGTTCGCCAGCACACCGACAGCTATGCGTTGGGCCGGTGCGAGGAGGAACTGTGACCCGGAGCTGCCGGAGGTCTGGCTGGGAATGGCCAGGTCTCCACCGTGATAGACGAAGTGCACGCCATCCTCGGTGTGGATGCCCCAACCCAGGCCATACTCGTTCTGGCCAGTGGCCGGTTGGGCGGTCCACATCTGGTCGAGCGAGCCAGACGAGATAATCGGACTACCATCGACGGCACCGCCGTTCAAGAGCATCACAAAGTAGCGGCCGACGTCGTTCGCGGTGGTGATCAACATGCCCGCCGGCCCATACCCGCGGCTGAATGGAACTGGCCCGGAGGTCACGACACCACTTCGCTTTGTGTATCCGTCTGCCAGGCCCAACTCGGCGGCGACAGTTGGATCGAACGTGGTCCGCTGCATGCCAAGTGGGACCAAGACATGCGTGCTCAGGTAGTCCTCATAGGGCATGCCCGAGACCTTCTGTACGACCAGTCCAGCAATGCTGTAGCCGTCGTTGGCATATTCATAGGCGGCGCCAGGAGCGGCGTGCAGCTTGACGCTGGACAGCGCTGCGACATGCCGCTCGAGCGCCTGCTCGTCCTGAGCACCATCGGCTCCGAAGCTTTGCGGAATCCCAGCCGTATGCGACAGCAGCTGGCGGACTGTGATGTCCTGGGCCCGCACGTCGTCCATGCTGAACTCCGGCACGTAGCTCACGACTGGTGCATCTAGTTCCACCAGACCCTGCTCGACCAACTGCATCAGCGCCAGAGCAGTGAGACCTTTGGTATTCGAGGCAACCCCGATGGGTGTGTCCGGAGTCATCGGCGTGCGTGAGTCCAGACTGGCGAACCCATAGCCACGACTGAGAATGACCTGGTCGCCCGCGACCACCACCAGTGATACGCCAGGGGTGCGGAGGTTGGGCATCCGTCCGCGCATGTAGTTGTCCACTCTGGACGCCACGTCCTGGGTGGCGGGCGGTGGGGCCGCACTCGCCGAGAGCGGCATGAGCGCCGCCATTAAAGCGACAAGGCTCAGAAACTGATTCATCAATGTCTCCTCTTTCGTTGCTGCGGTTAACGCTGCCGGATGGAACCGCTACCCGAGATCTGCTTCGTCAGTAATGGAGCGCCGACGTACTCCACTGAGCCGGAGCCGCTGACCTGGGCATCGAGTGTGCGCACGGCGTGCACGACTGCCCCGCCGGCTCCGCTCACGGTGATGGCGACATCCTGGCTGCGCAATGAGTCGGCGCGATAGCTTGCCGAGCCTGACAACTTGATGTCCTGCCGGCCGACCGTGCCCGCCGTCGTTACGCTGCCCGACCCACTGAGAATGACCTCCAGTGTGTCGTTGTCGAGATCAATGGCATCGGTGCTGCCCGATCCAGAGACCGTCAATCCGTCGACACTTTTGACCGTCAGCGTGTACACAATCGGCAATGTCGATTCGAGGCGAGTCCCGGGGTTCGGCCTCAGGTTGAGCCGGCCATCATCGCTGCGCGTCTCAATGTTCGGCAGAATGTTTGATTCCGCTTCGAGGATCAGCGACTCCGTGCCTGTCTGACGGAGGCGCAGCAAGCCTGTACCCGAGAGGCTCACCGCGTGAAAGCCAGTCACGGAACGCGATTCGGACACCACGTGCCCGTTACCACGGATAACTGTCTCCAGGGCACAGCCGCTCGCGATGATCCCGAGCGCGGTGCACGCCAGCAACAGACGCAGTCTCATACTCGTGCTCCGTTCGCATGGTTTGACATGCTCAGCTCGAGGATTTGCTTCGTCATCCGTAGGATCTCCTTGTTCTGCAGATCCGCCGCCTGCACGGTTGCCCACTTCTCGTCCGCAATGACCTGGCGCTTTTCGTCCGCGCGGTTCTGACTGATTAACAGGAACGTGGACAGGAAGATCGACTCCAGTGAGACGATCATGGTTAGCAGGCCGTATGGATAGTGCTCGACCTGCAGGAGGATCCACAGGGCAAACCAGATGATGTGGATATAGACAAAGCGCATCGAGCCGGCGAAGCGTGTGATCGCGTCGGCGATACGGTTCTCGGCGGCTTGCGCGCGCTCCTGCCGGTACTGGAGCAACGCTGGATTCGTTGGTGCGTGAAACAGCCGGTGGCTCACGGGGGTCCTGCTGTCAGCGTCTCAGGCGGGCACGGCCTGACCGTGGTCAGCCGCGGTGGCGAGGTGATGACGGTGCTGGCGCAACCGCACAGCGAGGCCAATCAGCGTGATGCCAAAGGCGATGGCGTAGATCCCGATCAGCAGCATCACGACAATCGCGCTCTGCTGCGGAAAGGCCGCCACGTAAATCCCGAACGCAATCGAAATCAGCCCGCTCAGCACAAGCAGCCACTCGTTCTTGAGTTCGCGGCGGAGTCTCACTGCCGTCGCGATCTGCAGTCCGCCTGTCACAACAGCGCGGAATCCGATTAGCCACAACAGCACGAACACGGTGACGTTGGGCCAGACAAACGTGACGATGCCCGTGACGACGCCAACGATCCCTTCGACGAGCAACGTCCTACGTCGATCGTTCTCGGCCCTACCGCCCGCGAGAGCTCCGGCAAGCGCGAACAGGCCATCGAAAATCGCATATGCGCCAAACAGCGCGACCAGCACGCTCAGCGTGGCATCCGGCTTGAGCAACGCGACTGCTCCAAAAGCAACCGCGAACAGGCCGCGCAGCGCGACCACCCACCAGTAGCGGGACAGTGTTTCCAACATGCTTCGTTACCTCTCGCTCATTTGTGTGTTTTTTGAACGCTGGCGCAGTCCTGCGCGGCAGCGCGATCGAGATCTTCGATGGCTTGACCTACTCTGAGTCGCACGGCAGCCGACGCAGCTGCGTCTCGAAACTCCGCGAGTTGAGAACGCGCGACCGCCAGGCAGTCCTCGAGCTCGGCGCGCTGGGTGGACGCGGCCGCGTGCAAGTAGGCAGCCCAGGCATCAAGCTCGGCTTGGACTGCACTAACAAATGCGGCATCTCCGATGGCCACGTCGGCGTCGAGCCGGGCGGTTGAAATTGCAATCTGTGTCTCAAGTTCCAGCAGTTCGCGCCGCAATTGAGCGGAGCACTCCGTCCAGGCCGCTTGACCCGCTTCGCGTACCTGGCGCACTCGGCCACGGACGCGCGCTTCATGGGCTCGCAACGCGTCTATGCGCCAGAACGTTCGCCCGTTGACCAGGCCGTGTCCATCGCGCACCCTGGCGACGATGCCGTCGATCTGCTCGCCGGCTTGGCCGAGGCGCAGGTCGATCATTTGGAGCCCTGCGCGTCTGCTGGTGCTCATGCTGCTCCTTTCGGACGCAGTGTTCACCTGGGCGATGCCACCGTCGTGCCATGGCCGCGCGAATCGCTGCCACGGCGCTGCCAGCCTTTGGCGGCTAAGCTGGCACTGGCTGCGACATGCGACGCGCGAGCGCCAGCGCGTCGGACAGAGACAAGCTGGATCCGCTTCTCGTCGCGCGCTCCAGCGTTTGCAAATTCAGCGCCGCTCTGACAGTTGCGGTCGTGGCGGCGACCTGCTCAGTGTCGAACGCATCGCGCGAGACCCGCGCCTTGTCGCGTACCGCACGAGCCACTGCCAAAAGGGTCGCCGCTCCTTCAGCGTCGCGCTGCCGCTTGGCGGCTGCGGCTGCCAGGCCTTCAAAGGCCAGCGCGGTCGCCTCCGTATCGCCGTCCCGCTCGGCGCCTTCCAGCCCTGCCACCAGCAACGACTGGGCTTCGGCGTCCTCGCCACGCAGGCTGACCAGAGTGCCAAGCGCGATCTGCGCGCGCGCCGCCGGACTTCCACCAAAGAGCCCGAAGAACCGCTCCTGCGAGAAGGTGGACCCTGTAATGGGGCTCTCGGCGATCGCTTGACGGTAGGCCGCCTCGGCCTGGCCCGACTCGCCGGATCGCCATAGGGTGGCGGCGACTCCAGCGTGAGTGAAGGCGGCGAACCAGGGCGAAGCGCCGTCGTCCACCAACATGCTCGCCTCGCTGTACCGCGCTCGCGCCCGCTCCAGCTGCCCGGAGCGCAGCGCCAGGCGACCGAGTAGCGGCGAGGTCCGCACGGCGTTCCGCTACCCAGCCCGCCATCACGTACGACCAGCCCTCGAACAGGTCGTACTGGATGCGACGCGCACGAATGCGCAGCTCGCGTGCAGCGCGTTCGACGGCGTCGACGTCCGCTACTCGGACCGCGGCCAGGCCAGTGACGAATTCGCAGTGAGCCACGCCCCAGTCTCCGCGCGACTCATCGATCAGCTCGAATGCCGCGCGCGCTTCGCCAAGCAATGGCGACGTACGTTCAGCGTGACCTGACGCATTAAAGGTCAATGCGAGGGTGGCCTTTGAATAGGCTGTTTGCCAGGCATCGCCCGACGCAATCGCTAGCGCGAGGCCCTGCTCGGCGACGTCAATAGCGCGTTGGAAGTCGCCGTATTGCACAAGCACCGGACTGAGATAGTTTTTCGCACGCGCATGCCAGAGGGCGGGAGTTGTGTCATCCGCGAGGGCCAGTGCTGCCTCCAGCCAGTTTCGTCCCTCCGTGGTGCGGTTCGTGCTCGAAAAGAAGAAGCCCAGCGCGCCCGCGACGCGCACCGCCATCGTCGCCTCGCGGTCAGCCAGCGCGGTGTGCAGGACTCCACGTAGGTTGTCGAGCTCCTCGTGCAGGGTGCGCAGCCAGGCGAGCCGCTCGGGGCCGCGCATCTCGCGCTCCGCACGCTCGGCCATACTCGCTAACAGCTCGGCGTGTTCTCGATACGCTTGCTCATACTGAGCACTGTCGACCAGGCGCTCGACGCCGTACACCCGCAATGTTTCCAGCAGCCGGTAGCGCGGCTGGCCGTTCGTGCCCACCGTCGCGACAACCATCGACTTATCTACCAGCCTGCCGAGAATGTCGAGTGTCTCGAATGCGCCCAGGCCAATCTGTTCACCGACTCGCTCGGCAGCGTTGAGCGAGCAGCCTCCCGCGAACAGCGACAGCCGCTCGAACAACCGGCGCTCGTCGTCGTCCAGCAGTTCGTAGCTCCAGTCGACGGCTGCCCGGAGGGTCTGCTGGCGCGGCGGCGAGGTGCGGCTGCCCGCGACCAGCAAGCGGAACCGATCACCCAACGCACTCGCGATGTGTGATACCGGCAGCACTTTGACGCGAGCCGCAGCCAGCTCAATTGCCAACGGCAAGCCGTCGAGGGCACGGCACACGTCCGCCACCGCCGGCGCCGTCTGCGGAGTCACCGCGAAGTCCGGCCGGACCTTCATGGCACGTTCCTCGAACAATCGCACCGCCTCGGACCCGAGCAGCTCGCGCGGGTCGCGCACGCCCGGAGTGGGCAGGCTCAACGGCGAAACCGGCTGCTGTGCCTCGCCGGTCATGCCGAGCGGTTCACGACTGGTGGCCAGCACGCGCACATCCGCACACCCAGCCAGCACTAATTCGACCAGGCGGGCGACAAACCCCAGGACATGCTCGCAGTTATCCACAATGAGCAGTGCACGTCGGTTGCGCAGGTACTCGAGCACGTCAGCGAGTGGCGAGGCCTCCGCCGCGGCGCCCGGCCGGCGCAATCCAAGGCGTGTCGCCAGGCTGTCGAGGATCGACTCTCTGTCGGACAACGGCGCCAGCTCGATGAGCCACACGCCGTCAAGAAACTCGCGCTGCACTGCGCGTCCGACTTCAACGGCAAGGCGAGTCTTGCCAACGCCTGGCGGGCCGGTCAGCGTCACCAGGCGAGATCCGTCCAGTAGCGCTCGGATCGCCACTACCTGATCGTGCCGCCCGATGAAGCTCGTCAGCGGCGTCGGCAAATTGCTGGAGGTGGTCTGGGGTGCCTCGGCGGCGGGGGTCAAGGGACGCGCAGGTACGGCAAGCTGCGGGTCGTGCGCCAGGATCGCCAATTCGAGCCGCGCCAGTTCGGGCCCAGGGTCCAGGCCATTCTCCTCGGCCAGCATGCGCCGAACGTCCTGGAATGCCGCGAGCGCGTCGGTCTGCCGACCGCAGCGGTACAGGGCGAGCATCAGCTGACCCCACAGGCGCTCCCGAAAGGAATGCTCGCGGACGAGGCCCTGCAGCTCGTTCACCAGGTCGGCATGCCGACCCAGCGCCAGATCAGCGTGGATGCGATCTTCGATAGCGGCGAGGTAAAGCTGCTCGAGGCGCGTGGCTTCCTGGCGCGCCCAGTCGTGGTCGAGGAACTCCACCAACGGCGCGCCACGCCACAGCACCAGGGCGCGTCTGAGTGTGGCTGCAACTTCATCGTGTGTCTGGTCTTGCTGCAAGCCTGTGCGAGCGTCGGTCAGCAGGCGGGCGAATTGCAGCGCGTCGACCTGATCCGGTTCGAGGTCGAGCAGATACCCAGACGCCCGAGTCACCAGCATCGCACCGACCTGCTTGCGCAGGCGCGACACGTGATGGCGCAACGCGTTGAGCGCATCACCGCCTGCTCCTTCGCCCCACAAGCCTTCGATGAGCCGGTCGGCGGAGACGACGGTGCCCGCGTTGAGCGCGAGCAGCGCGATGAGGCCGCGTTGTTTGGCACTGGTGATGCCGAAACCACGACCAGCGTCGCTAATCTCGACTGGCCCGAGCAGGCCAACCCTCATGCGCCCTCAGCAGGTTGGAGTTGGCGCAGTGTACACCTCGCCCGGACCGACTTCGTGCGCTACCCCGCTCTGGCGGACCGGGATGACCGAGGCAGTCTTGTGCGCTACGTCCACCCTACGAGCAGAGGTCAGGCCGCTGTCGCTAGGCCGAGCAGCGGGAGTTCGGTAGGTGTGCGCAACGGTACGGCCATGAGCGGCATCAGGTGTTCCTCCTGATGGCGGCGTGCGACTTGACTTAGTCGACAAATACCCGGCCGATGCGGTCACCGAGCGGCCTCGCGAGCACCATCTCGTTCCCAGTCTCACCGAGCGGGCACGTACCTGGCGAGGTCGTCGTTGAAAGGCGTGCCGTGGGGGCAGCTTCGGCGGCCAACTGCTGAAGAGCCTTTCGCGGACTCCCCAGGGCGGGCTTCAGGGGTCGTATCCACGGCCTCGGCGGAGCGCCTCGACGGTTGTAATGACCGACGCGTATACGGGCATAAAGGATCCCGCGTTTTTTTGCCATCGAGCTCACCAGTGCGGGGGTTTGACACGGCGACACGAACAACCCGCTTGCTGACCGTCCGCGCCGCGATGGCCTTCCGGCGTGAGCGTTTGGCCAGAGTCGGTGTTTGGGGGACCTTTCGCCTCGCACCACATCCGCGCGACCTTTGCAGCGGATTTGCAGCAAGTCTGCGAAATAACGCTCGTCCAATCTTGGTATGGGCTCAGGCACCATCCCGCCCAACGCTAGAACGATTGTGCGAATTTGAACTCAGGAGTCCGGCGCAAGTGGTGGAAATGGCATCACCTTCGGCCAGGAGGCTGGCCGAGCAACCGTTTTCGTAACCCGTTCTGCTTAACCGTTTTTCAGGGCACATCCGTAGAGGAGTCGAATAGCGACGCTGGCAGGAGTCGCTCGTTCACGCGAATCTGAACTCAAAATCCGTGGCGGAGGTCCATGGGAGTCGAACCCACCCTCGACCAGGAATTTAATCCAGGCCGAGCAACTGTTTTGAAGACGGTCTAAGGGCTACTCTGGCGTGTCCCAGCATGCGCCAGCGAGGTCCAGCGAGTTCTGAGTGTCCCCCAACCGTGCCCCATCGTGCTCCCCATTGTCCCAGGCTTGTTTGCGGTTTTGCAGCAAATCCTGCAGCGAAAGTGTGCCACTTGAAACCGGCCGGGGTGGTCAACGCCGCGGCGCCGACACGGGCCACGGCTCGTCGCGAGTTCCGCCTCACGAACCTCGAGGCAGGCACAACCCACGTTTCTCGGGTGGTGGCCTGATCGCTCAGCTGCTGCGTTCCTCGCTCACGCGCTGTTCGCCTAGCATGGTCGGCCAGTGCAGGTTGAGACGCGCGGCTTCCCAACTACTGAGCGTCTAGA
>WNGF01011872.1_pt1 | contig 14828 bp, 14 predicted proteins | sample 5400641 | NCBI WGS metagenome assembly WNGF01 (sample SAMN13153371, study PRJNA577476) | soil metagenome | isolation source: 80 cm soil or saprolite under grassland replicate 2 | place: USA:California | collected 2016-06-15
TGCGGATGCCGTCAAGCGGCTCCGCACCGCACCAGGGGTTTCGTGTCGGCAGGTGTAACCCTCAGGGCGCGACCGGTCCGGGAGTGGTGTACAGGTCGGTGCCGACCCACTGGATCGTGTCGTCCGGCGGAAGCACAGTGGTACAGCGCGGGGACCATGAAGACGCGGGCCCACTCCTGGGTTGCGCGCAGGCCGCCGTTGTGCTGCCACAGCCGCTGGTAGTAGTCCAGAGTTCCGGTCGCCGGGATCGACTGGTCGTCCCAACCGTGCCACATGATGAGCTTGCCACCGGAACGCCGGAACCTGTCCAGGTCGAGGCTCATGGCGTTTCCTTTCACGCCTTCTTGTGTCAGCCGGTCGAACTCGCGGACCGTGAACTGGATGTCGGCCACCGAGGAATGCGGCGTACCGATCGGGTGTCCGACGTACTTCAGGTAGTTGTCGGCGAGCAGCGCAGCGAATGAGGCGCCGACCTGCGGGACGGGGATCATGAACACATCCCAGGCGAGTTCGGAGCCGCGTGACTCGGCGCCGGGTAGAGCCGCCGCCCGTTGGCGTCGGTCGGCCCGGCGTACAGCTTGCGGGGCAACGCCTACCTTTCGGACGTGGGCGGTGGAGCGTCACGACGGTGGACCGCTGGGTCCGATCAGCGCGCCGGGCATGGCCACCCGCGCTGGACGGCGGGCGCGCCCGTGAACGTGGGCGGGCGTGGACGCCGGGTGGTCAGCCGCGGCGGGCGCGGGCGCGCCGCTTGCCCTCGTGCATCGCCTGCACCCGGGCGACCGGGATCGCGCGGCCCTCCTCGATCAGCTCGGCGCTGATCTGCTGCGGCTCGGGCATCCGGTCGGCCCACGGATCACCCGCGGCGATCAACCCCGCCGCGGTGCGCACCGTGAAGTCGGCCGGCGCGACCCGGTCGAGGTCCTCCCACGCCACCGGGAACGACACCGGCACACAAGGCCGGACACGCGGGCTGTACGCCGCCACCACCGTCGCCCCGCCGGCCCGGGTCGAATCGAGGAACACCTTGCCGCCGCGGTCGGCCCTGATGTACGCCGTGGTGGCCACCTCGGGATCCAGACGCTCCGCCCGCGCCGCGATCGCCCGGGTGGCCGCGGCCACCTCCTCGATCGCGTGTGCCTGGACCGGCACGAACACGTGCACGCCCTTCGCCCCGCTGGTCTTGACCGCACCCACCAGGCCGGCGTCGGCCAGCGCCTGACGGACCAGGAAGGCGGCGCGCACGGCCGAGGCGAACCCATCCGCGGCCGGCGGGTCGAGGTCGAGCACCAGGTGGGTCTGGCGGTCCCGGCGATCGGCGCGGACCAGGGTCGGGTGGTACTCCACCGCACGCTGGTTGGCGAACCACAGCAACGTGCGACGGTCGTTGCACAGGGCGTAGGACACCTCGCGTTTCGAGGCCTCCGCCCACAGCCGCACCGTCCGCACCCACGGCGGGGTGTACTTCGGGACGTTCTTCTGCATGAACGCCGGCTGACCGCGCAGCACCCGCACCACCGACAACGGCCGGTCGGCCAACTCCGCGATGATCCGGTCACCAACCGCGTCCAGGTAGTCCACCAGGTCCCGCTTGGTCGCCTCAGCCCCCTCGAACAGCGGTTGGTCCAGGTTCGTCAGCGACACCCCGTCCCGCACCTCGCCGCCGCTCACCGGATCACCATCCCATCGAGGCCGTCAGCGCGCGAGGTCAACCCCCGGGAGCCTGGCAGGTCAGGGCGACCGGTGGTGTTCGTGCTGGACGACCCGCAGTGGGCGGACGGGCCGAGCCTGCGACGCCCTCCCGCAGCGGTCCCGGGTGAACCGGGCGGCGCCCGCGCTGCGTTCCCCTGCTGGGAGGTCACGTGTCCAACAAGCGCAAGCCGGCGCGCCGCAAGCGGCGGGCTCAACGCTCGGGTGCAGCCACCGGCGGTCGCCGGCCGCTGGCGGGCAAGGCCGCCGACAAAGCCACCGACAAGGCCGCCGGGGCGCCCGTCCGGCCAACGGCGCCGTTCAGCACACCCGAGGCGGTTGCCGGCGTCACCGGGCCGGCGACGCCACGCCCGGACGTCACGCGCTTCGCGGTGCGGACAGTTGGCAGCGAGAGTTGGCGTGCCAGGGTGGAAGACTCCGTGGTCACGCATGTGAACGAGGCCCGCCGAAAGGCGAAGCTGTCCGCACTGCGCGGCGATGAGCGACTGCGCCGCTCCGCGCGGGCCCACAGCGCCGACATGGCGGCCAGGGACTATTTCGACCACGAGAATCCGGACGGAACGACCCCGGCGGCCCGGATGCTGGCGGCCGGCTATCAACGGCCTGCGCTGGAGAACATCGCGCGCGGCCAACGGCGCGCCGAAGCGGTCATGTACGACTGGATGAACAGCCCCGGCCATCGCCGGAACATCCTCAATCCCGACGTCCGTACGATCGGCGTCGGCGTTCACCTCGGCGATGGTGGGCCGTGGTGGACTCAGCACTTCGGCTACTGAACGGAACTGCAGCGGCAGGAACGCCGGGCCGTGCCACCGGCATCCCGGGCAACCCCGACGTCGCCATCAGTACCGTTCTCATGCAGCTGGGACGTCAGCGGCCGTACATCTCCATAAGGTCCTGCACAGTCGGGCCGTTGCGTGCCTGATCGATCCACTCGGCGCGCTGCCGCGCGTACCTGTGGTGTCGCCGTTCTCGGGCTTACGGCTGGCGGCGCAATGGGCTTGCCCAGCACCCGGACGACGTCACGTCGGCGTCGGGGTCGGGGCGTTCCCAGCGGGGCGCTCGTCAGATCCGGCCCAGGGTCGAGCTTCCCGGTGCCCGCGGGTCGGGGTTGCTGTAGAACTCGCGCAGCGCGAGGAACAACTCCTTGCGGCTGAGGTAGCCGTCGCCGTCGCGGTCCAGGTCGAGGAACGCCTGGACACTGTCGATATCCGCGACACCGAGCGCGGCGAACAGCTTCTGGAACTCGGCTTCGTCAAGCCGGTCGTCGTCATCGAAGTCGGCCAAATCGACGACGGCCGAGGCGACGGCGGCCACCGCCCGGTCGAAGTCCGCGCCGTCGCCGGCCGTACCGGCGGCGACCGCGGCGATGAACTCGGCACGGCTGACCCGCCGGTCGCCGTCTGAGTCCATGGCCAGGCGCAGCGTCTCCCACAGGGCCAGGTACCGGTCCCGCACCTTCGAGTCCACCCCGTTGCCTACCGCGAACCCGGATGCCACCACCAGGCGGGTGGCCAGGGCCGTATAGTCCGCCTCGTCGAGGTAGCCGTCGGCATTGACGTCGAGCGCTTCGAAACGTGCCGCCAAAGCCCGACCGTGCATTTCGGATGCCACCTGTCCACTCCTTGTCCCGCGAACGGACCCCGCGCGCGTTTCGCGCCCTCCGGGTCGCCGCGCTCGAGGTTGCATCCTGTAGACACGCCCAGGACCGTGTTGGAGTTCGGATCCGGCGTCCGGCTCCCCCGTACGGGTGGCCTACCCGCCAGGCCGGCCCGTCTCGGGTCACCCGCCTGCCTGGCGATCGGCGGGAGCGGTGAACGGGGGCCCGCCCGCCGTCGTACACCGGCAGACCCCAGTTGACCTGCAAGCGGGCGGAGACAACGATGCCGGATCCTTCCTACGTCACGCGTGCGGCGTGGGGCCCCGCCCGTCCTGGCGGGCCGGTGAACCGCCAGTGACCGCGCCCGGCTGGCGGGACTCCGAAGCGTGGGCCTTCGATCTGCGAGCGCGCCACTACCGCCGGCGCGGCGATGCGGACCCGCAGGACGAACTCCGTCACTGGCAGGGCTCGCAGAAGGGAGCGGTGCTGCACCTGCTCGCGACCCGGTTGGGCGGCCTGGCGCCGGCCTGGGAACTGCGGCGCTGGCTGGGACGTGGCGAGGACCTGGACATCGACGGGCTCATCGTGCGGGTGACGGCACACTTCGCTGAGCTTGCCGCCATGACCTGCGCGGACGATCCCGACGTGGCCCGGATGATGTGCGCCTGGCAGTCCCTGGTCCGCGTCGAGGCGAAGGCCGGGATCTTCTCCTTCCAGCCCGGCATTGTCGTGGCCGCCGCCCACGGGCGGTGGCTCCTCGATGCGCAGCTGGCCGTCGAGCGCGGTGGCCTGCCGCCACACACACCGGTCAGGCTGCTGGCCGAGCCGGCGTCCGGGGTGCAGGCGAGAGTACATACCGCGTACTGGATGGACGACGATGGCCCGCCGGTCGGCTACGTCCTGAAGCTTGACGACTGCGGCGTGGTGAGCGTACGGGCGGAGATGGTCGCCGCCGGGCCGGCCGATGGCCACGACGGCGACGGGGGTGGCCGCCCGGACCGGAACCCGCGCCCGGCCACCCACGTCCGCCACCTCGCGACGAGAGTGCTCTGTTGGCTGCTGTCGGCCCGGCGACGTCCCTGAGCCGCGGGTACCGCTGACCGATCGTCCAGGGCCCTCCCGCGCCCTGCCCATGCCGGACGCCCGGCTCCCCTGGCGGCGTGGACAGAACACGACACAGACCCAGCCCCGAAATGTCGGTCACACGATGAGCCGTTCGATGGCCAGATCCGTGCTGTTGGTAGGCAAGCATGGAGGTGCCCGATGTCCGTTCCGACGCTGTCCCCGACCGCCCTTCCCGTCACGGAGTTCGCCGAGATCCTGTTCACCACGACGCTGCAGGAGTCAGAACGTCCTGCACTGCGGCTGGTCCGCGCCGAGGTGCGCCGCTGCCTGGACGCCCACGGGGGCAACTGCGCGACGCGGGCGGCGGCCTGCATCGCGCAGGAGGCCGGCGACCACCCCGAGCAGACGGCACGCCGGATGAGGTGGGCGCTGCGGATGGCGCACGACGTTCTCGACACGGCCGCGCTGCCCGTCGCCTGCTGACGGCCGGGCATGCAGGCCACCCGGCGACGCGAACAGCCAGCCGCCGCCACCGACCCGGGTTGGGAGCCGGACGGACTCCCGATCCCGGCGGACGGACAGAAGGCGGCCGCATTGAACGCGAGCACCTGGCCGAGCCGGCCGCACGTGATCCCGGTGGCGGTCTGGCTCATGCATGTCGCGCTGCCGCTGCTCGGTCTGTGGCTGCTGATCGCCCAGCCGAGGCTCGACGGCATCTGGAACGACCCCGGCAGCCTGGTGGGCAACATCGGCAGCCACAGCATGCGGCACTTCACCGCGGTCGGCGACACCATCAACCTGGCGGCCAGGCTGGAGTCCATCGCGCCTGTCGGGGCGGTGGTCATCGGGGCGGGCACGCGTGCCGCCATCGGACCCGAGGCCGTCGTGGAGAGCCTCGGGAACGTCACGGTCAAGAGCAGGTCCGAGCCGGTCGAAGCCTTCCTACTGCACGCCCTCGGCGAGCTTGCCGCCGGACCGGCGCTGGCCGCCGAGGCCGGACGCTCTGTCCTGCAGGGCGAACTGCGGCCGTACTGCCCGGAGCATGCGCGACAGGCGGTTGCGTGGAGGACAAGGCCGCGCCGCGGTTGAACCCCGCCCCCGTGGCGCCGCGTTTCGAGTACGAGCCCCTCTACCCAAGCGACCGGAGCGTGCCATGCGGATTCTGCTGTTGTCGTCCGGGTTCAACGGGCTCACCCAGCGCGTGTGGCTGGAGCTGCGGCAGGCCGGGCACGAGGTGACGGTGGAGCTCGCGGTCAGCCCCGAGGCGATGTGCGAGGCGGTCCGGCTGGCCGACCCGGATCTGATCATCTGTCCGTTCCTGCGCGAGCGTGTGCCGGCGGAGATCTGGCGGCAACGACGGACGGTCATCATCCATCCGGGACCCAAGGGCGACCGTGGCCCGTCCTCTCTGGACTGGGCGATCAGCGACGGCGAGCCGGTGTGGGGTGTCACCGCGCTGCAGGCGGTAGAGGAGATGGACGCCGGGCCGGTCTGGGGAAGCCTGCTGTTCGGGATCGGGCCGGTGGCGCCGCGCAAGAGCGAGCTCTACAACGGCCCGGTCGCTGACGCCGCGGTCCAACTCGTGGGCGAGGTGGTCGGGAAGGCGACCGTGCCGACGTTCGTGCCGGAGCCTCTGGACTACGCAAGGTGGGACGTGATCGGGCGGCTGCGCCCGGCGATGAGGCAGGCCGACCGGACGTTCTGCTGGTCAGACGACGTCGAGCACGTGCTGCGCCGGATCCGCGCCGCGGACGGCTCCCCTGGGGTGCGCGTCGAGCTGGCCGGTGTCCCGGTGTACGTCTACGACGCGCACCCCGGGCCGGCCGCCGCCGGGTTCGGCCCGCCGGGCAGCATCGCGGCCACCCAGCACGGCGCGGTGCTGGTGCGGACCGGGACCGGTGCCGGGGCCGGCACGTTGTGGATCGGCCACGTGAGGCGGCCGGTGGACTTCGGCGGCACCGGGTTCAAGCTTCCGGCCACCATGGCGCTGTCCGACGTGCTGCCCGACGTGCCCAACCTGATCGCGCCGCTGGGCTCGCCGCAGGACGGGTACCCCGAGATCAGCTACCGCGGCGACGGCGACATCGGCTGGCTGACCTTCGACTTCTACAACGGCGCGATGTCCACCCGGCAGTGCCGCCGGCTGGCCGCCGCCCTGCGGTACGCCATCGCGCAGCCGACCCGTGCCCTGGTGCTGCGCGGCGGCGAGGTGTTCTCCAACGGCATCCACCTCAACGTCATCGAGGCGTCGGCGCAGCCGGCCGCGGAGGCGTGGCGGAACATCAACGCGATCGACGACGCCTGCCGGGAGATCCTCACCTGCACCGACCAGCTTGTCGTGGCGGCGGTCGCCGGGAACGCCGGTGCGGGTGGCGTGATGCTCGCCATGGCCGCCGACACGGTGCTGCTGCGCGACGGCGCGGTGCTCAACCCGCACTACCGCACGATGGGCCTGTACGGCTCGGAGTACTGGACGTACGTGCTGCCGCGCCGGGTCGGCCCGGTGCGCGCCGAGACGCTCACCGCCGGGTGCCTGCCGGTGGGCGCGCGGGAGGCGGCCCGGATCGGGCTGGCGGAGGAGGTGCTGCCGCGGCCGCGGGTCGAGTTCGAGGCCGGCGTCGCCGAGCACGTGCGCCGGCAGGTCAGCCGGCCGGACCACGACCGCCGACTGGCGGCCAAGCGGGACCGCCGGGAGGCCGACGAGCGGCGCAAGCCGCTGGACGCGTACCGGGCCGAGGAGCTGGCCGAGATGAGCCGCGACCTGTTCGCCGACCGGGCCGGGTTCGCGGCGCTGCGCCGCGCGTTCGTCACCAGGGCCCGCCCCACGGCGACCCCGGGCCGCATCGCCGGGCACCGGCCGGCGACCTGTCCGGCACCCGCCGCCCCGCTGACCGGCTCGGCGATCGGCTGACCGGACGCTTCCAGACCGCGGCACCCCTTCGCAGATCGCGTGGCCGCGCGTCGAACCGCGACCGCCGCGCGCACGTATACCGGTAAATACCCGCAGCGCCCGAGCTGCGACGGCAGGGGGTTGACGGCCATGAGGCGAGTACAGATAGTCCGACGTCCCCCGCGACACCCTGCGGCACCGCTTGACCTGCGCACCCCCGGCGGCAAGGTGCTGCCCTACTGAGACTCCGAGTCGCTCGACTCCGACGACCTCCCGAGGCCCCCGGGACCGGGCACACAAACCGGGAGGTGCCCCGGTGACCTCTCGTTTGCACTCGTTGCCAGTCTGCTGTGGGGGACCTCCGACTTCTACGACCACGAACGGGGGCGACGATTGATCACCGTCCGGCGTCGCCGGCCGCCGTGGGACGTCGCGATCGCGGGCGGCGGTACATCTATGATGATGGATCGCCGAACCGGTCCCTGGACATGCACGTGTGGCAAGCGGAGGCGGCGGGGGCTGTGGTTGGTGTCAGGCATACGGAGGTTGGAGCGGTGGACGTTGGGACGATCGTGCGGTTCGACCGGACACAGGGCTACGGGTTTGTGACGCCGGATGACGGCGGTGAGGATGTCTTCTTCCATGCATCGCTGTTTCCGGACAACGTGAAGGAACTGGTGCGGTCGGGCGTCCGGGTCGAGTTCCGCTCGGCGCCCAGCGATCGGGGTCCCAAGGCGGTGACGGCGCGGATCATCGACGACCCGCTGCCGGGGCCCGCACGCAGTGCCGGCCAGTCCGACTCGGACGAGTTGTGCGACGTGCTGTCCACGGCCGAGTTCGCGCTGGAGGTCACCGACGCGCTCCTTGCGGAGGCGCCGTCGATGACCGGTGCGCAGATCGTCCAGGTGCGGCGTCGGCTGGTGTCCTTCGCCCGTCAGCACGGGTGGATCGACGGCTGATCGGGCGGCTCGGTCCGGCGTCAGCGAGACCCGGTGGCAGGACACCTCGGGCGTCGTGCCACCGGTCAGACCGACACGAACGTGACCTCGAAGCCTAGCGCCCGCAGCATCCCGGTCAGCATCGCGCGGGTGTTGGCCGCCGCCCGTTCGATGATCCCGCCGGACTTGGCCGCCTCCCTGATCTTGGCCTCGGCGACCGCGTAGAACTCGTGCTGGTCAGGGACGCTGACGACGGCGGCCAGCCTGTTCAGCAGGCCCCGGCGCTGGCTGAAGACGTAGCTGTGGTCTGGGTCCAGGTTCGGCTTGTCCAGGACCGGCGTCGGCAGCCGCACCTGCACCGACTTGCCGGTGACCGTCAGCGCGTCGTCCCCCATCCGGGAGAAGTCGACGAAGGCGCTCACCGTGCCGGCGGCGACGAACAGCGTGCGCTGCCCGGCCAGTGCCTGCGGCACGTGCGTGATGCTGTTCTCCACGTCGATGACCACCTGGAAGTCCCCGATCGCCGCGTGGAACTGGCTCAGGTCCCGGATCGACTTCAGCACCGGCGGCTGGCTGCGGTCGATGGTCTGCTTGGTGAACGGGTTCAGGCCCCGGATCAGGCTGGCCGAGCCGACCAGGGCGAGCACGACCAGCACCACGCAGGCGAGGACAGCCGCCAGCTTTACCGGCCACCACGATCCCCGCATCGGCCTCCGCGGCTCGTTCGCTGCCATGTCCCACCCCTTCCGTACCGGCCCAGGCCCCCCTCTCGGCAGACCGCCCCGTATCAGAACGTCCGGAACTCACCGGTGTTCCCGTTATCGATACCCGGACCGCCACCTCCGCCAACCCTCCCCGGCCCCGCCAACCTCCGCCACCCCGCCAACCCGTGCAAGGCGGGAGCTGACCGGGACCAGCACGCGGACGCACTACCTGGCCACCGGCGACCCCACCGGCGGGGAGTTCGTGCTGGGGCACCTACCGCGCGGATCGCCTGATCCCCTGTCCGTCTCCGGCCAGACCGCGATCTGTCAGCGCCCCCGGGTTGATCGGGTCGGCCGCCGCGGTGTTCCATCGAGGCGCAGATAGTTCGACGGCCGAAACAACGGGGCTACGGCGGGACCGGCGCCGCCCCGGCCACATCGTGGACGCCGGGAAATGCCGGAGAATTCCGGCGGTGCTCGCGCCGGATGTGCAGCGTCGGATGTGTCGCGCCGACGGCTCGCCGCCGAAGCGCCGGCTCGGACGAATGGCGGACAGGGGTATGCCGCGGCTGCGCCGGGCCGCCGTGAGTGGTTGTCAGAATGAGGAGCTGTCATGCACATCGTCATGGTCGAATGCAACCCGAACGGTGTCGCCGGAATCGCCAACGCCCTGCAGTTGGGCCATCAGGTCACCCTCGTCTCGGCGCGTCCCCGCTGGCGGCGGACGCATTCGCCCACCCGCGCTGCCGCATCGTCAAGAGCACCGCATCCTTCTCCATCGACGTGCTCGAGAAGATCGTGCGGGACGTGCACGCGGAGAGCCCGGTGCACGGCGTCACCACCTACAGCGAGTACCACACCGTGCACGCGGCCACGGTGGCCGGCGCGCTCGGGCTGCCCGGAATGAGTGTGCAGGGGGCGCTCAACGCCCGGCACAAGCACCGGACCCGGCTCGCACTCGAGCACACCGACGTACCGCAGCCCCGGTTCGCGCACGTCCGTGACGCCACCCAGATCGAGGCGGCCATCCGCAAGATCGGTTTCCCGTGCGTGGTGAAGCCGTCGGACGGTTCGGCCAGCCTGCACGTACTCAGCCTCGCATGCGAGCAGGACCTGGAGAAGTACCTGGCCGAACTGGCCAAGGTCGCGGACTATGGGCGCGGCGTGGTCCGCATTCCGGACATCCTGATCGAGGAGTTCGTTCCCGGCCCCCTCGTCTCGGTCGAGTCCTGCGTCCTGGGCCCCGGCCAGATCGTGAACCTGGGCGTCACCGACCGCACCCTGTCCGGCTTCCCCTATTTCATCGAGATGGGCGCAACCTACTTCCGCGGGCACCCGTCGGAGGACGAACTGTTCGGGCTGACCCAGAAGGTACTGCGCCACCTCGGCATCGATTTCGGGTTCATCCACACCGAGTACCTGCTGGGCGAGGACGGCCCGGTGCTGTGCGAGGTGAACGGGCGCCTCATCGGCGGCGTGGCGCCCAACCTGATGAAGATCTCGAGCGGTGTCGACCCGTACCTGGAGGTGATCCGGCAGGCGCTCTGCGAGACGCCGGTGCTGCCGTTCCCGGGCGAGGTCACCGCCAGCGCCCGCTGGTTCGGCTCGCCGGCGGCGGGAACGCTGAAATCCCTCGACTTCGCCAAGGTCAGCACCCTGCCGGGATTCGTCGAGGCGCTGTGCTACAAGCGGCCCGGAAACGCCGTGGCCCGGCTGTCGAAGAGCAACTTCGACTGGCTCGGCCACGTCATCTTCACCGGCCAGGACCGGGACGAGGCGGCCAAGCGGTGCGAGGCGGCGCTGGACGACGTGGGTCTGGAGATCGCCGTCGAGGTCGCGCGATGAGTAGCCCACCCGCTACGGGGCGGCGGCGCCATCCGGCAATCGAGGAGACGGCGCTGCCCGGCACGCTGACCGTCCGCCGGGTCGCGGTGCCGACCGTCGCGCCTTGTGTGCTCTTCGATGTCGGCGTCGAGGACGGGTTCATCGCCCGGATCGACCCGGTGTCGGACGCCGACCCGCACCGGACCGACCCGCACCGGGCCGAGTTCCTGGCCGAGCCGCGGGACGAGCCGCGGGACGAGCCGCACCTGGCCGGGCTGCTGGACGAGCCGCGGGAGGAGCCGCTTGAGCTGTGGCCGGGCTATGTGGAGACGCACGGCCACCTCGCGCTGCCGGCCAGCTTCGACGGCTCGCTGGACGACCCGCGCCTGGTGGCGCTGCAGTACCTCTTCCACGGCGTCACGCACGTGGTGGACATGTTCGGGTTCCCGCTGGTGAAGCAGCGCTGGGAGTCGGGTCGGGCGCAGTCCCCGGTGCCCTACCCGGACCTGGTGCACTGCGGCTACGCCGCGACGTCCATGCTGGACAGCGCCGGACGCACCGGCCACGGTGTCGAGTTCCCGGCGCCGGTGTTCATGCTCGGCGTGCCGGGGGACGTGGACCTGATCCTGCACGCCAACCGGGCGCACGGGGCGAGGTTCCTGAAGGTCATGTTCACCGACGGCACCGAACTGCCGGACAGCACGCAACGGTTCTCCCGGCTGCCGTCCAGCGCCCTCGAGGACGTGGCGCGGGCGACGACGGAGCACGGAGTCCCGGCCGTCCTGGACTGCAACACCCGCGAGGAGGTGCTGCAGGCGTACGGCCACGGCTTCCGGCTGTTCGCGCATCCGGTCCGCGACGTCGAGCTCAGCGCGGACGACTGGCGTGTGCTGCGCGGCGCGCGGTTCGTGTCCACGTTGAGCGGCCTGCGACCCATGATCATGCAGAGCGCCGAGTTCCTGCGGGAGTACGCCCGGCCCGGGTTCGCGCAGACCCAGGACGTCGCGAACCTGGACTACGTGGCACAGGTCGAGGAGCCGTTCGGGGTACGGCTCGGCTGGCAGGAGTGGCGAACCGAGGCGCTGGAGAACATGCGCACGAACAGCCTGGCCGCACTGGAGCGAGGTGCGCTGCTGGTGGGCACCGACTGCGGCAACACCGGGGCGTTCCACGGCTACAGCCTGCTCGGCGAACTGGACCTGCTCGCCGGCGCCGAACACCGCATGGCCGACCGGCGGCGCGCGCTGCGGCGGGCGCTGCGGCGGGCGGTCACGGTGGACGGGCTGCGGTTCTTCGACGAGCTGTCCGGGCGGCCCCCCACCGACCAGCCCATCGCGGTCGGCGCCGCGGCGACGTTCAACCTGCTCGGCGCCACCGCGAGCGGCGCGGCTCTTTCGGCGCTCCCGCAAGCCACCGTCGTCAACGGCACGGTCGTCGACCGCCGGGCGATCGTGCGCGACATCAGAGCCCTTCGTTCCTCGGCGACCAGAGGCAAGGTCATCCTGTGATCGGCAACGCGAAACGCACGCTGTTCGGCATCAACGCCGGCATCGCACTGGCGCACGTCGGCAACTACATCTACTTCCCCATCCTGGTGGCGACGCTCGGCGTCCGGTACAGCGGGTTCTGGGCCGGCTTCGTGATGTTCCTGACCTATGTCGGCCGGCTCAGCTCGACGTTCTGCTACGCCGGGGTGTCCGCCCGCCTGGGCAACCGCAACGGGGTCGTCGCCGGTGTGGTCGTCGAGGCGGTCGCGCTCGGGCTGATGGGTTTCGCCACCGGCGTCGCGTTCTACAGCGTCCTGGCGTTCTTCGTGGGTTTCGGCTCGGGCATCTCGTTCCCGGGGCTGAAGAACATCCTCGGCACGTTCCCCGAGGCGGACCGCCCCAGGGCGTTCTCCTCGTTCCAGATGTCCTGCCAGGTGGGGGCGCTGGCCGGCGCACTGCTCGGCGGCCTGTTCCTGGGCGTCCCGATGCGGATCCTGTTCTCGGTGGTGTTCGCCCTGTTCATGGGCTACTGCCTCGCCGCCCTGTTCCTGCTGCCGGCCGGCACCGCGCCGCAGATCGCCCCCGCGCCGCCGCCCCGCGGCCGGACCCCGCTGTTCAGCGTCGCGGTACTGAAAGGACTGCAGGTGGGCGGCGGGAGCCGGTACTTCATCCTGTCCAGCGTGTTCTGGATGCTGTCGATCAGCTTCCTGGTCGGCATGCCGCTGCACATGGAGGCGTTCGTCAACGAATGGCCGACGTCGGTGCCGTTCTGGATCACCGGGATCAGCCTGTTGGCTCTGCAGTACCCGGCGTTCCGCTTCATGATCAGGCATTTCCAGCCCGGCCAGGTGATGGCGGTCGCGTTCGCCGCGATGGCGCTGGCGTACCTGCTGTTCGGTGCCGGCCGCACCGCCGCCTGGGTCGTGATCGGCTGCTTCGTCGTCGTCCTTGGGGACATCCTGTTCACGCCGTCCTTCGACCTGTGGGTGGCCGAGAAGATGCCGGGTGACCGGCTGGCCCGGGCGATGGGGGCGATGCACTTCTTCCGCAGCTTCGGCAACATGGTGGGAACGCTGACGGCCGGGCTACTGTACGACCTGTCCCGCGCCGTCTCCGTACCCGGCCTGAACTGGTACGCCGTGACCGCCGTCGCCGCGGCCTGCGCGGTGTTCAGCCTGGTCGGCACCGGGAGGGAGCCGGCGTCCGAGGAGCAGGCGCTGCGGCCGGCCGCGTAGCCCCGCTGCCGGCCGCGGGCGCGGGAATTGTGGGCCCCCGGCGGAAGGAGTCGCAGCGTCATGTCCACCGGTGAGAGTCGCCTGGAGTTCGCCGGCGACGACGAGTTGCGCAGGCACGTGGTCGGCGAGTTGGCGCCGACCGACGCACCGATCGAGCTGGTCGGGTACGACGCCGGATGGCCCGCCCTGTTCGCCCGGGAGGAGGAGCGTATCCGCGGCGCGCTCGGCCCGGCGGCGCTGCTGGTCGAGCACGCCGGCTCCACGTCGGTACCCGGGCTGGCCGCCAAGCCGTGCATCGACATCGTGCTGGCGGTGCCGGACTCCGCCGCCGAGCCGTCGTACCTGCCCGCGCTGGAGGCGGCCGGCTACGTGCTGCGGATCCGGGAGCCGGACTGGTTCGAGCACCGCGTTCTCAAGGGTCCGGACACCAACGTGAACCTGCACGTTTTCAGCGACGGCTGCGCCGAGGTGGACCGGATGCTGCTGTTCCGCGACTGGCTTCGCCGCAGCGACGCCGACCGGGACCGGTACGAGCGGGCCAAGCGGGAGCTGGCCCGGCGCACCTGGCGGCACGTGCAGCACTACGCCGACGCCAAGGGCCCGGTGGTGCAGGAGATCATGGCCAGGGCCACCGCCGCCCGCGACGCCGGCCGGTTCTGACCGGCTCTACGCCTGGCAAGGGCCAGGCCCAAGCGGACCCTGGGGCGGGAGGGCTTTCGGCGTGTCGTTGGGTGGGTGGTTGCGTTTTGAGCTACTGCCGCGCCCACCGCCTCGCTGGCGCTCGGCGGCAGGCTTGCCAACGGAGAAGTGCATAAATGACAAGTTGGTCCGGTCCCCGACCAGAATGGTGACGCCGGTCCGGGTCCGTGGCCTTCTCGCCGGCGCGGGTCGGTGGTGCAGAAAATGGTCGGAGAAAGAGCCGGAGAATGGTGACGTAGCGTCGGCGGTCCGGTAGAATCGAACACATGAGCGGCGATGCGGCGACGATCGGGTACACCCACCCGATCGTGGACGCGGTCGCCGATCTGGAGACCATTCTGGATCGCTGTGCCGATGCCCGGCTGTGGTCGCTGTCGGTGAAGGAACTCGACGACCTGCTACCCCGGGCGCACGCCCTGCTGGCGCGGATCACCGGCACGCTGGTGCTGCCGCTGATCCGGGAGGCCGACAGCCGCGGCGCCTGCCAAGAATACGACGCGGCCAACACCGCCGACTGGGTCCGGTACCTGCTGCGGATCCCCACCCGCCAAGCCAAACAACTCACCGGGCTTGCCCGGACGGTGGACGGCGACGCCGCCGCCACCGGCGCGGCGCTGGCCGCCGGGCGGATCAGCGTCGAGCACGCCCAGGTCATCACCGACTCCCTCGCCGCCCT
>WNGF01006253.1_pt1 | contig 14827 bp, 12 predicted proteins | sample 5400641 | NCBI WGS metagenome assembly WNGF01 (sample SAMN13153371, study PRJNA577476) | soil metagenome | isolation source: 80 cm soil or saprolite under grassland replicate 2 | place: USA:California | collected 2016-06-15
TCCGCGGCCAGCTTGGATCCGAAGTAGGCGAACATGGCGCGGTCGACAGCGCTCGCGACGGGGATCCGGTCGGCGCCGACGACCGAGATGAACACCAGGTGCCGCGCCCCGGCCCGCGCTGCCGCCCGCACCAGGTTCCGGGTCATTTCCACATCGCTCTTGAAGCTGCCCGCGCAGTGCACGATGATCCCGGCACCGTCCACCGCGGCCTGGATACCTTCGTCCTTGAGCAGATCACCGGTCACGTACTCGATACCGTCCGCGGCCTCGTGGGTGCGTCGGCTGAGCACCCGTACGTCGCAGCCCGCGTCCCGCAGGCGCGGAACGACGTGGCGCCCCAGCGTGCCCGTGCCGCCGGTGACCAGGATGCGTGACGTCACAGCTCCTCCTAACCGATGGGTCTTGGGCGAACGCCCGCTCCGGCTCGCGCTTCACCCGGAGCCCGCCCTGCCGGGCGGTAATCGGTGTAGTGCGTGCCATTGCTCACCTTCGTCGCTTCGTGCCATGCGTCCCGCATGTCACGTCCGCGGGGTGCAGGGTGTCAGTGTGGTGACAGGCAACGAGGGAACGTGACAGATGGCCGACAGAGACTGGCTGGCAGCTGCATTCGAGGAGCACCGCGATCACCTGCGGGCGGTGGCCTACCGGCTGCTCGGCTCGATGACCGACGCCGACGACGCGGTCCAGGACACCTGGCTGCGGCTGTCTGGCGCGGATACCAGCGAGGTGGAGAATCTCGGGGGCTGGCTGACCACAGTCGTCGCGCGGGTGTCCCTCAACATTCTCCGGTCGCGCCGGTACCGGCGCGAGGAACCGGTCGGTGATTCCTGGCCGGGTGCCGCGGAGGTGGCGGCCGGGGCCGGCGCGGTGGGCGGACCCCGCGGCGCTGGCCCGGCCGGGCGGGCTAGCGATCCGGAGGATGAGGCTGTGCTCGCGGACTCGGTCGGCCTCGCCCTATTGGTCGTGCTCGACACGCTCACGCCGGCCGAGCGGCTCGCGTTCGTGCTGCACGACATGTTCGCCATGCCATTCACCGAGGTGGCGGCCGTGCTCGGGCGCTCGACGGACGCGACGCGGCAGCTCGCCAGCCGGGCCCGGCGCCGGGTAAGCGGTGCGCCCAGCCCGGATCGCGCCCCCGACCTCGCCCGCCAGCGGGAGGTGGCCACCGCGTTCCTCGCCGCATCCCGCGGCGGCGACCTCTCGGCCCTCGTCGCGCTGCTCGACTCCGATGTCACGCTGACAGCCGATGCCGTCGCCACCTCGTCCGGCAAGCCGTCGCTGCTCCGGGGCTCGGACACGGTCGCCAGGGGTGCGCTTGCCTCCTCCAGCCGGGCCAAGCATTCCCGGCTGGCCATGGTGGACGGGGCAGTGGGCATCGTATTCGCGCCCGCCGGCCGGCTGCAGGTCGTGCTGGCCCTGACGGTCAGCGCCGCGAGCCGGATCACCGCCATCGAGGTGATAGCCGATCCGGACCGGCTGCGACGGCTGCGGGTGGCCGTGCTGCCGGACTAGACATGCGGCGGGACTTAGCCGGCCACCGCCGAGGGCAAGGCTCCCAAGCGGGTATGAGACCGGCGCCTGGCCGAATCCCGCCGCCAGCCAGGCAGATGGTGGGCTCACGGCGCACTGGTGGACGTCCCACGTTGGGCCCAGCGCTTGCCCCACCTATCAATGGGATGGCAGTAGCGGCGAGATTTGGCCGGTAGGTGGATTCTGGGGTTTGCTCTTCACGGACACCGATCTGAAAGGAGCAAGGATGGCGACCGCGGAACGGCAGGCGCGCGTTCTGTGGGAGGGCTCGCTGCTCGACGGGAGCGGTGAGCTGGAGTTCGCGAGCAGCGGGATCGGCAAGTATCCGGTGACCTGGGCGTCCCGGGTCGAGCGGCCCGAGGGCCGGACGAGCCCGGAGGAGCTTCTGGCCGCGAGCCACGCGGCCTGCTACGCGATGGCGTTCTCGGCGACGCTGGGCCGGGACGGCAACCTGCCGGAGCGGCTGGACGTCACGGCAACCGTATCGCTCGACCCGAAGCAGGGCGGCGGCGTCGAGGTGACCAGTTCGGCCCTGGAGGTCCGTGGCGTGGTGCCCGGCCTGGACCAGGCCGGCTTCCAGGCGGCGGCCGAGGAGGCCGAGAAGGGGTGCCCGATCTCCAACGCCCTGCGCAATAATCTCCGGATCACGGTCAGCGCGACGCTCGAGTCCTGAGCTCCCACGCCGGCGCGATCGAGGCCTCGCCAGCGCCCGCAATGGCGCCGGCGGGGCCTTGCGACTCTGCCGCCGTCGGCGACCGGAAGCCCCGGACCGGCCATCGACTATCGGATGCGGCCGGTCCGGCCGCCACCCGACCCTCTCGGGCAGAGGCGACCCGCGCGAACGGGCTGAACCACCCGGGGCACATTCCCTCCGACAGGGCCATCAGCTGGAGCGGGTGACGGGAATCGAACCCGCGTCACGAGCTTGGAAGGCTCGAGCTCTACCATTGAGCTACACCCGCCGGTACGGCTGGCGCGAGCGTATCATCTCGCGCTCCGGGCAGACCGCGACCCCGCCCGGTCTCCAGGCCGGGCGGGTATGTCACCGGCGGCGCCGGGGCGTTGGCTCCGGCGGCGGTCATGACCGACAGGAGGGAGCGGCGCCGCGGCGTGGAGCATCTCCGCGGCGCCGCCAGGCGACCCTTACGACGAGGCGGGGCTGGGCGCGACCTCCTTGGTCTCCTCGATCTGCGGCCGTGGGGGTCGAACGATGAACGGCACGATGAGGCTGACCAGCATGATCACGGCGATGATGGAGAGCGGCTGGCTGTAGGAGCCGGACGAGGTCCGCAGCGTGGAGACGATCAGCGGGCCGACCGCCGAAGCGGTTCCCCAGGCAGTCAGCATCAGCCCGTAGATGATGCCGACGTTCTTCGGCCCGAGGTAGTCGGCCGCGAACGCCGGCATGGTGCCGAAGCCGCCGCCGTAGCAGGTGATGATGATGAACGCAAACAGCGTGAAGAGCGCGTACGCGCTCGCGTTCGGCAGGAGCAGGAACAGCACCGCCCGCACCGCGAACATGGTCAGGAACACCCACTTGCGCCCGATGAAATCGGAGAGCCAGGCTCACAGGGACCGGCCAGACGCGTTGGCGATCGAGATGATGCTGACCAGCGCGGCGCCCGCCGTGGCGCTGGCGCCGGTGATCTCCTGGGTCATGTCGTAACGATGGCGCCGCTGCCGCCGGCACCCGCAGTCAATCGGTCACAGCGGCTCGACAGGTACCGCCTCGTCGAGGGTGGCGTAGGTCGGCAGTAACGCTGTGATCCCGGTCAACTCCAGCACTCGCCGCACGTGCGGGCTCGGTGCAGTCAGGCGCAGGGAACCGCCGTGTTCGCGGATGCGCCCCAGCACGCCGATCAGCACCCCTATCCCGCTCGAATCCAAGAAGGTGACCTGGTCCAGGTCGACGATGAGGTGGTGGACGCCGCGGTCAACCAGCTCGGCAAGCACGTCCCGGAGCTGCGGGCAGGTGGCCAGGTCGACTTCCCCGCTTACGTGGACCACGGCCCGGTCGTCGTGGTGCTGGACGCGCAGATCGAGTTCCATTGCAGCCTCCTGTCGTCAACAGGCAGAGGAGCCGTCGGCAGAGCGAGTTGGTCGAGCGGTGCGAGCATGGTCCGGCGCGAGGGTGCTGTGGCGAACACGAGCGAAAGGCGAACAGGCGAAGCGTTGCATTGACGACCAAGCTGTCCCGTCAGCCAGGCGGCACCAACAAGGTTCCGGGACCGCGGCGGAGGCCCTGCCGTGTCCGTGTTGCGTTGTTGCGGTGTGGACCGGCCCGTGTACCACGATCATGTCTCATCCATGACGGGAAAATGAGTAACTGCTCTTGTAGTATAGGACCATTATTGAGGAAGTTTTCTCTTCGTCAAGGCAAGATCGCCCCGAGGATGGTGCTGACATCTCGAAGAGGCCTGAGCGATGGCAGTGATGCCAAGGATGGTGCGCGGGTGCCGTGGTGACCTGCTGGTGGGGGGCCGCCGGTGAGCGGTCGTGCGCTGTACAGCATCGGTGCCGTCGCGCGAATGCTCGACATCCCACCGCCGACGCTGCGGACCTGGGAGGAGCGCTACGGGCTCCCAAAGCCAGACCGCAGCCTCGGCGGTCACCGGCTGTACTCCCGCGATCAGGTCGGCCAGCTCCGCTTCGTCAAGGCACAGCTTGCCGCTGGCATGGCGCCCGCCGACGCCCACCGTCTGCTCGCCGAACGGCTCGCCGCCGGCACCTTGTCCGTCGGCGAGCCCGAGCCGGCCAAGACGCGACTGCTGGTCTTGCTCGCCGAGCGCGACCCGTTCGCCGCCGAGCTGTCGGAGTATTTCCTGCGGACTGAGGGCTATGAAGTCGCCTCGGCGCTGGACGCCGCCGACGCGGCCCGCAAGTTCGATGAGCTCGCCCCCAGCGTGACCGTGATTGACCTGCTCATCTCCAGTGGCAGCGGGCTGAGGCTGTGCCGCCAGCTCAAGCAGCACGGCGACGCCCCGGTGTTGGCCATCTCGACCCTGGAGACGAGCGACGAGGCATTGGGGGCAGGGGCCGATGCCTTTCTCCAAAAGCCGTTGGACCCGCTGCAGCTGGTGTCGGCCATCAAGGACCTGCTCGGCACCAGCGCCTTCCTGCGCTCGGGTCAAGGCGGTCCCACATGACCAGCGGTGCTCCCCAACGCCGCCCCATTGGTGGGCGGCTGACCAGCGGCAATGAGCATCTGGACCGCGTCTTGGGCGGCGGGTTCCCAGCCCATGCGATCAACCTGGTGGTCGGGCCTCCGGGCAGCGGCAAGACGATCCTGGCGCAGCAGTACGTGTTCCACAACGCCACCGTCGAGCGGCCCGCCGTCTACCTGACGACCGTCTCGGAGCCGCTGGAGAAGGTCCTGCGCTACGGCCAGACCATGGCCTTCTTCGACCCCGGGGCGGTCGGCCAGGCAGTGTTCTACGAGGATCTAGGGGAGCTGCTTGGCACTATGGGGCTCGGCGGGATGCTGGAGCGGATCGATCAGCTGGTCAAGGAGCGGCGGCCCTCGATCATCGTCATCGACAGCTTCAAGGCGCTGCACCCCTACGCTGGCGACCAGGGCGAGTTCCGGCGTTTCCTGCACCGGCTGGCCGGCCGGCTGAGTTCCTTCCCGGTCGCGGCGCTGTGGATCGGGGAGTACGACGACGCCGAGCTGTCCACCGCGCCAGAGTTCGCCGTCGCCGATGCGATCGTGAGTCTGTCCAGCGACCGCATTGGACGGCAGGACCTGCGCCTGCTCCAGGTGCTCAAGCTGCGCGGGTCCGGGTTCTTGTCCGGCGGTCACGCCTACCGGCTGTCCGAGGGGGGCATGGAGGTCTTCCCGCGCCTGGCCGATCCCGTGGATCCCAGCGCCTACACCATGCCCGCGCAACGGATCTCGTCCGGCATCGCCGCGTTGGACGCAATGCTCGCTGACGGCTACTGGCCCGGGGCGGCCACCCTGGTCGCCGGACCGTCCGGGTCGGGCAAGACCCTCATCGGCCTGCATTTTGTCGTCAGCGGCGCCCGCCGTGGCGAGCCGGGCATCATCGCGACCCTGCAGGAGAATCCTACCCAGCTGGAGCGGGTCGCCCAGGGCTTTGGCTGGTCGCTTGCCGAGGATGGGATCGAGTTGCTGTACCGTTCCCCGGTCAACCTGCTCGTCGACCAGTGGGTGTATGAGTTGCTTGCCACCCTCGAGCGCACGGGAGCGCGACGCATCCTCATCGACAGCCTCGGCGATCTGGCGTTCGCGGCCGGCGACGAGGTGCGCTACCGCGAGTACCTGTACTCGTTGGTGCAGCGCTGCTCTCGGCGGGGGGTGAGCCTGCTGATGACCCTCGAGCTGGCCGACCTGTTCCAGGTCACCCGCTTGTCGGAGATGGGCATCTCTCACGTGTCCGACAACGTCGTGCTGCTCCAATACCTGCGCCAGCAGGCCCGCGTAAAGCGCACCCTGACCGTGCTCAAGACGCGCGCCAGCCTGCACGAGCCTCAAGTCAGGCAGTTCACGATCACCCCCGAGGGGGTCACGCTCGGCGACGAGCTCGGCGACGAGCGCCTTGCCGACCCTGCGGGCAGGCCCGGAGGATCGGCTTGATGAACCTGGTCAGGCGCCGCTCCACCTAGGGGAGACGCCGGTCACTCACGAGCGAGAAGATCCTGTAGGCGAGGGGGCCGGTCCTGAGGACCGGCCCCCTCGCAGCACTCGTACCTGGCTAGAAAGTGGTGTTCGCGATAGTGAAGTGTTCGATGCCGCAGTCCGAGGTCGAGCCGTCGTTGTTGGCGTCGCCGCTGTACGTCACCTGCCAGCGCCAGGTGCCCTCAGTGCTGACTTTGAAGGTCGTGTTCGTAGTGGAGTAGGTGCCGTTTCCACTGACGTTCACCGTCTCGGTGTAGGCGGGCGTGCCAGAGCAGGTGGCATCACTCGGGCTGTACAGGTTGAAGGTGACGGTGCCGCCCGCGTTGCTGGTTGTTCCGGTGATCGTCGCGTCGTCGTTGGGGATGAAGTTCTGTGCGGTGCTTATCGCGGACTTCTTCTTGTTGACGACCAGCTTCTCCTCGGTGCAGACGCTGGTGGCGCCGTCGTTGTTGGCGTCGCCGCTGTAGACGGCCTGCCAGTAGAAGGTTCCCGCGCTGTCGAAGGTGATCGGGTCGGAGTTGGGCACCACTCCGTTGGTCACGGTCCTGATGCCGGCATCCTGCGGGTTCTGCGAGCACTGGTCGTCGGTGTAGACGGTGTAGGTCACCGTCCCGCCCGCGTCGCCGGTGGCGCCGGTGAGTGTCGCCGAGTCGTGCACCGTGGTGCCGACGGTGACGCTGGTGTCGGACAGCGTCGTCGCGATGCTCGGGCTGAGGTTTATGTGGTTGGTGTAGGTGCATTCGACCGTGCCACCGCCAGCGATGGTGATGTCGGCGGTCGCGCCGCTGCTGGTCACGTCGGTGCCCGAACCGCTCTTGGTACAGAGGAGACTCTTGAGCATCCAGCCAGCCGGGATGGTGGCCTCGGTCACGCTGTAGGAGCCTGCCAGCACGTCGCTGTAGGTGCGGGTGCCGCCGTTGGACAGGTTGAAGGTCGCCGGGTCAAGGCCCCCGGTCGTGGTGTAACCAAAGGTGCCGTCGCCGTTCTCGGTCACCTTGTGGATGATGATGGTCCCGCAGTTGCTGATATTGACCGGCTGAGGTGCGATGAAGTCCTTGACCTCTGCGCCGAAGGAATTCGACGCGCGGCTCTTCAGGAACGCGCTGCCGAACGCCCTACAGGTGCCGGCCGGGAAGACGCCCGCCGCGGTCAGGTCGATGGCTGCCTCGCCGAATAGCCCCGTGGTCAGGGTGCGAGGAGCGTTCGGTGGTACGGGGTCGGTGACCGTGGCTGTGTTGACCGCTCCCTCCGCCTCCCCGGCAACCGAGAGATTCACCCGGTTGCCCCAGCAGGGCAGCGAGTTGCCTGAGAAACACTGGCTGGTCGAGCCACTGGTGACCCACTTCAGCAGGCCAAGGGTCGGGTTGCCGCTGCCGGAGAAGTCGTAGGTAATCAGCACGTCACCGGCGGTGCGGTTCAGCGTGACGGGCCCAGTGACGGTGTCGGTGAATCCTGTGGTGGTCTGCTGGTTGATCTCCAGGTCCAGGTTGGCCGCGCCGATGTTGACCGCGCGCTCCCAGGCCAGGTAGAGGAAGTTGCTGGTGCTGGCGAACTCCGACCCGATGTAGAAGCGGGTCAGGTCGTTCTTGTTGGGCGGGATCGAGCCGGTGACCACAGTCGCGTCGGGATTATCCTCCTTGGTGCCTTGCCCGAAGGAGTTATCGCTTGTGCCGCTGGTCTTGTCGATGCCCACGACGCGGTTGGGCGCGCTGGACCAGTCGGTGTTTCCGGCGGTATCGACGACAAGGTTGCCGTCGCTGCCCTCAAAGGTGCTGCCTGACAGGTTTGCCAGGCCGGGATTCACCAAAGCAAAGAGCAGCAACACGGCCACAGTCAACGAAACCGCCACGCCACGGCGCAGGGAGCGATGGCGCAAACTTGACACATTCATTGCGTAGACCCCCGTCATAAAGCGGTGTGCGAGCACAACGGCAGCCGCAGAAACCTCGCCCGCTCGATGAAACGCATTGTCGCGATCGCTTGACCGAAGCTCTCACCTTAGCCGCCGCCAGGATCAGCTATCACGGCGAATCACCCCCCGGTTCTTGCTGCACGCCTGATTACGCCAGCCCGATGCCGACGTGAACAAGCGGGGCTTTATTGCGACGCCCTTCGAGAAAGGGCGAACTCGCTGTCTCTTGTTACACCTGTGATGGCAACGATCCGGGATTGTTTTCAATTGGTTACCATGGCGGAACCGGCCTGATCGCAGGAGGGATGGAGGTCTCTGTGAGCCGAGGTCGCGATTGAGAGAGTCGGGATTTTGCCGTACGTCCAGGAGATTCAGCAGAACTACTGAGAAATAGTTCCATTAGGCGCGGTAGTTCGTGGAGGTGATAGCCGCCAACCCCAATGAGAGTGTCCGTGATGTTTCTTCACCGCGGGGACCCGGTGCAGCCGCCGGCCGAGGCAGATGGGTGCGCCAGCAGCCCGGAAGACGGTCCCGGATTCGGTGCATCAGCCGCGCCAGTGGCGCAGCGCCCAGGCGTTGGCCAGGTGGCCGATCGCCTGCAACGGGCGGGAGTAGGTCCTCAGCGCCCTTGGGGACCGTAGCGGTCGAACAGGATGTCGACGAGCGCGCGCCCGAGGGCGGGGGTGACCGTGGCCTGGGTGATCAGCCGGCGCATCAGCAACGGTCCGAGTAGGACGTCGGCCGCCAGCTCCAGGTCGACCCCCGGGCGGAGCTCGCCCCGCTCGGCCCCCTCGCGTAGCACGGCAAGCACCTTTTGGCGTCGGCTGTCGACGAACGCCTTGCGCACCGCCACGCCGAGCACCCGGTTCCGGTAGGCCTCGCTCAGCAGCGCCGAGGACAGGCGGGCCGCGCGCTCGTCTCGCATGGCTCGGCACCACGCTTGCATGAAGGCGGTCAGACGTTGGCGGGCCGTGCCCTCGGCCGGCATCTCCGGCTGGTCGGTGGACCGTTCCAAGACCGCCAGCACCAGGTCTTGTTTGGACGCCCACCGGCGGTAGATCGCTGGTTTGCCCACCCCGGCGCGCTGGGCGACCGCCTCCATGGACATGGCCTGGAACCCCGCCTCGGCGAGCACCTGGGTGGCGGCCGCGATGATCGCCCGGTCAACCGCCGGGTCCCGGGGCCGGCCAGGCGGCCGGCCCCGGGCTGCGGCGTGGACGGTGCTGCTCATGGCGTCACCGTCTCGTCGTCGGTGCCGACAGCGACCGCTGGTTCGACCAGGGCCGTTGCGGCGGCTTGCGTGCCACCAGCGGGCCCGGTCTGCACGGCCTCCGGTTGTGGCTGCGCAGTGGCCGGGGCTGGCCGCGCGGGCAAAAACAGCAGCGCGACCAGCGCGCCCGCCAGCGTGAAGCCGATCGACACCAACACGGCCGTGCCCAGCCCATCGATGAACGCCGCTTGGGCGGCGGCGACAAGCGGCCCGCCGGCCGCCCCCAGATGGGCCGCGACCTGGGTGGCGGCACCCACCGAGTTGCTGGCCGCCGCGGCGGCGGCAGCAGGAAGCCCGGCAAGGGCAGGGCCGATCGACGACGAGTACGCGGCGTTGAGCACGCTGCCGATCACCGCGACCCCGAGGGCCCCACCGACCATCCGGGTGGTGTCGTTCATCGCCGAGCCGACACCGAACTTGCCCGGCGGCAATGAGCCCATGATGGAGGCCGTAGCCGGCGCCATCGCAAGGCCGTTGCCGATGCCGATCACCGCCAGGCCAAGGGCCACCGGGCCGTACCCGCTGCCTGCGCCGACGGTCGAGATGATCCACAGCCCAAGCGCGTCCACCAGCAGCCCCGCGGTGACCACGGCCTTGGTGCCGAGCTGGTCGACAATGATCCCCGAGGCGGGCGCCGCCACCATCATCGTCACGATCGGCAGCAGCCGCACCCCGGCCTGCAGCGGGGTGTAGCCCAGCACGAACTGCAGGTACTGGGTGAGGATGAACAGGCCCCCGTTGAGGGCGAAGAACACCAGGGTCACCGACACGCTGGCGGCCCAGAAGCGAGGGTCGCGGAAAAAGCCGATGTTCAGCATCGGATGCGTGGAGCGAAGCTCCCATGCCACGAACAGCGCCAGACTCACCGCCGCGACCGCGAAGCCCGCGAGCGTGACCGGGTCGGTCCAGCCGTAGTCCGGCGCCTTGATGACGCCGTACACCAAGCCGACCAGCCCGGCGATCGACAGCAGCGCACCGATCGGGTCCAGCGGCGTGGCATGGGGATCGCGGGACTCGGGGACCAGCGCCCAGCCGGCCAGCAGGACGACGGCCACGATCGGGACGTTGATAAGGAACACCGAGCCCCACCAGAAGTGCTCCAGCAGCCACCCGCCGACGGGGGGGCCCAGGATGATCCCCAGGCCGGCGACGCCCGCCCACACGCCGATGGCCCGCCCACGCTCTTTCTCGGGGAACATGTCGGTGATGATCGACAGGGTCGCGGGCATGATCAGGGCGGCCCCGATCCCCATCACCGTGCGCGTGGCGATCAGCACGCCTGCCGAGCCGGCGAAGGCGGAGGCCACCGACCCGCCCAGGAAGATGACCAGCCCGGCGGTGAGCGCACGCTTGCGTCCGAACCGGTCGCCCAGGCTCCCCATCGACAGCAGCAGCCCGGCGAACGCCAGGATGTAGCCCTCCACGATCCATTGCAGTTGGCTCGCCGACACCCGTAGGTCGCGAACCAGCGTTGGCAGGGCCACGTTCAAGATGAGGTTGTCCATCCCGATCACGATCAGGACCAGGCACAGCACCGCCATGGCCGACCAGCGCCGCGGGTAGCCCTCGCTGACCTCGGTGTCTTGGGTTGCTTGCGAGCGCTGGGTGCTTGTTGCTGGCTTGCGCTTCATCATCGCCGCCACCTCCTATCCGTAACGTGACGGTACCGTAACGTATTACGTGCGAGGTGGCAATGGGACGGACGACCCGACTTCACCGGGCCCTTGGCCCGCACGAGGCCCGATTAAGCCCGGTGGAGCCAGCGGCCCAGGCAGATCAGCGCGCCGGCGGCCCGGTACACGTCCCGAACCCGGTACAGCAGCCCGCGCCAGCGGCGCAGCGACCAGGCATTGGCCAGATGGCCGATCGACTGCTCCACCAGCGCGCGCAGCCCCGCCTGCAGACGGTTGAACGCCCGCTGCTCGTCGCTGAGCCGGTCGATGGTGCGCCGGTCCCCCACCGGTGTATGCCAGTGCCCGCGACCCTTGGCCATGCCCCGAAACCCCCGGTCCAGAAGACTGACCACCTCGACCTCGTCCAGCGCCCCATCCAGCCCTGCCAGTGCCAGCAGCTCGTGCTCGTGGCAGCTGCCCGGCCAGCCTCCGTCCAGCCACAGCAGATCGCCATGGATGGTCGACACCGCCAGACCCTGGGCGGTGTGGGTGTGCCGCTTGGCGTCGTACAGCACCTTCTGGTTGACCCACCCTCGGAGCCGCTGCACCCGAGTCGCCAGCCCGTCCACCACGACGGCCTCGCCGGAGCGGGCCATCTCCCCAAGCAGTTCGCGCAGGTCGGCCAGGCCGGTAATGAAGCTCCCGTCGGGTTGGCAGAAGCCGAGGTCGGCCAGCGGGCCCAGCAGCAGGTCCAGGCTGTCGCCGACCTCGGTCTTGGAGATGCCGACATGCGGCCGGCGCGCCGGTAGGACAGCCCGTCCAGCAGCACCGCGGCGACCGCGTCCAAGCGGACTTCCAGCGACAGCGGCCGGGTGCCGCCCTGTCCGGGCCGGCGAGGCGGGGTCAGATGGGCCAGGCGGGCGGCCAGCCAGCCAAGCACCTCAGCGGGCAGCGACGAACGCGGACAGTATGACAACAGGGACCAGGACTCCATGGCAGGCTTGAACACCTTGCCGATGGTCTGGTCCCCGTCAACGTTCGGACGCACGGAGCATCACGGACACCCTCAATGAGTCCTGGTTGCGTGGGTGGTGGAAATGCGCTTGAGCCCGACGGGCGTTGCCGTTGCGGCCAAGGCCGGGCCAAGGCCCAATGCCGTTGGGTTAGGTCGTCGGCGTGTCTGGTAGTGTCCGGCGTCCGGAGGTGATCACACTCGGATGCCACGCGCCGGCCAGACCAGGCCGCCGGTGTTGCCTCATTTGCCGGATCGGATCGCGATTGGAGTGCTGACCGGGACCTTCCCACCTGAGCTGGTCGATCGGGTGATCGCCTCGCGCCAGCGGGCGACCAACTCGGTGCGCGGCTGCGACAGCTCGGCGTCCCTCGGCCCTGACGCCCGCAACACCGCTTGGTCGACGCTGGCCCTGGGAGGTTCCTGGGGTCGTACTGGCCGAAGGCTCCGGGTCTCCGCCGGCAAGGCCGAGCGGTGGCGTGCAGCGCTGGCGGCAACCGCGGCCTGTACCTGCGCTTGCTGGCCGAGACCGGGACGACGGCCAGCGACTCGATCCTGGACCGCGCTGGCGGGTCGCCCCACGCGAGTGAGCGACACTCCTTGGTTCCTTGACCTTCCCTCGATCGATGGCGCAGTCGTCCGCGGCACGTCGGCGGCGACGGTGAATCGAGGACCGCATGCGCCCGCCGCCGGTGCGGTCAGCACCAGCAGCAGGCATGCACGCGCCACGAGGACGGTCAGGCGCCACGATGGCAGCCAGCTCATGCCCGCTTCGTGCGGCGCCTGGTCGCCGAACGGCGCATCACGTACCACAAGGTCGGGCGCTACGTCCGCTTCCACGAGCGCGACCTCGCCGACTACCTCGCAGCCAACCGGGTCGAGGCGATACGGGCCTCGACCGTCCGCCGCCGCGCAAGCTGAACGAGGAGAGCAGCACCATGACCACCGAGAACAACAAGCGCCGGCGCCGCCGAGCTCTCGGCGCCGTCCGGCAGCTCCCGTCGCGCCGCTGGCAGGCCCGCTACCGGGACAAGCGCGGTCGCCTCGTCGCGGCGCCGCACACCTTCCCGACCAAGACCGACGCCACCCGCTACCTCGCCCGTGGTCGAGGCCGACCAGCTCCGCGGCTCCTACCACGACCCCAAGCGCGGCGAGACACCGTTCGGTGGGTGGGCCGAGCAGTGGCTGAAGGGCGCGACCCTGCGGCCGACCACACGCGACCTCTACGGCTACCTGCTCCGCCGCTTCATCAAGCCGACATTCGACGAAATCGCACTGAACGACATCGACGACGCGCTCGCGGTCGAGTGGCTCGACCAGCTCCGCGCGCTGCCGAGTATCAGCGAGGCGACGGTCGCCAAGGCCTACCGGCTGTTCGCGCGGATCATGGGCGCCGCGGTCGAGCACCGGTACATCGTGCACACCACCTGGAAGGTCAAGGGTGCCGGCCGGGAGCGCTCGCCGGAGATGCGATTCGCCTCGCCGGCGCAGATCAACGCCCTGGCCGCCGTGGTCGCGCCGCGCTACCGCGCCCTGGTGCTGCTTGCCGGCTACTGCGGGCTGCGCTGGGGCGAGCTGGTCGGGCTGAGGAAGCACCGGGTCGACCTGGGGGCGCGGACGGTGGCGGTGGTCGAGCAGATCACCGAGATCGACGGTCAACACCGGACCGGGGCGCCCAAGAGCGACGCCAGCAAGCGCGTGGTCACGATGCCGCGTTTCGTCGCCGACGCGCTCAAGGTGCACCTCGGGTCCTGGGCCGAGGAGGGCGCCAAGGGGCTCGTGTTCCCGGCGCCCGAGGGCGGGCTCCTGCGGCGCAGCAACTTCCGCCGCCGCGTCTGGCTCCCAGCCGTCGAAACGGTCGGGGTCGAGGGCCTTCCTCCACGATCTCCGCCACCCTCGCGGCGGCCGCCGGTGCCACCACCAAGGAGCTGATGGCACGGATCGGGCACTCATCGTACGAGGCGGCGATCCGCTACCAGCACGTCGTCGCCGAGCGCGACGCGGCCATCGCCGACGCCCTGGAGGGCCTCGGCAACGTCAGGCCGCTCATGGCCAAGCCCAAGCGCAACCGGAGTGGCACGGACGTGGCACGTCGCAAGCCGAAGGCGAAAAGCCGGTCAGGCGGAAGGTGCCTGACCGGCACGGATCGATGGTCGGGACGGCGGGATTTGAACCCGCGACCCCCTGCTCCCAAAGCAGGTGCGCTGCCAAACTGCGCCACGTCCCGTCGCCTAGGGCCTCTGACCTGCGGTGGAAGCAGCCTCCGCCAGGATGGAGGGTGAGCACAGCGCTCGTTCACCACATGTTTCGGCTACCGCACATGCTCCTGACGTATCCGGTTTGGCCGAAACGGAGAGGCCCATGGCACCGCATAGCGTAGACGACTTGGCGCGATCGTTCGAACGCCACCTCCGCGCGGGCAACAAGTCGCCCCGCACCATCGAGACGTACCTCCAAGCGGTGGGTCAGTTCGCCGCGCACCTCAAACCCAACCGAAAGGCCAACGGCGGGCGCGGCCTGGCCGACGCCAGAGGCGAGGGCGGAGGGAGCGCTTTGTCGCGGCTGTGGCTGGCGATCGCGGCGGGTCAGGCTGGTCGCGTGGCAGTATCGTGGCAATCTTCAAGGGGCCTGAGCACGCGCTTGACAGCCCTGAGGTTGTCTTCGAGAGGTCGCCGTGCCGACAGGACAGCCGTCGAGAACGCCCCGCTCCGCACGCGCATCGCTGGGGGACATCGAGGCTGTGACCTTCGATCTCTGGAACACGCTCCTGTACGAGCAGCCCGGACAGCTTCTCAGCGCCCGGGTATGGGTCTGGAGCCGGGTTCTGCGGGAGGCGGGGCGACCACAGCCGGAT